>Ga0209121_10000871_pt1 | contig 32345 bp, 21 predicted proteins | sample Cruoilmetagenom3_FD_187292 | JGI IMG/M metagenome (GOLD analysis project Ga0209121, IMG submission 187292) | Oil polluted marine microbial communities from Coal Oil Point, Santa Barbara, California, USA - Sample 3 (SPAdes) (version 2) | ecosystem: Environmental > Aquatic > Marine > Oil seeps ... | reverse complement strand
CCGCCGAGGGCAAGACGGTCAGTACGGCCGAAGAATGGAGGAACATTCGGCGGCCGCAGATTCTTTCCTTGTTCAGCAATCTCGTTTACGGCCGGGTCCCGAAGCCGGAAAGCCCGATCAAAACCGAGTTCAAGATAATCAAGACCGACCCGAAATTCATGGGCGGAAAGGCCACGCGCAAAGATGTGCGGATTCGTTTCAGCAACGACAAGGGCAAAGCGGAAATGCTGGTGCTTGTTTTTGTGCCCAACAATGCGGCAAAGCCCGTTCCGGCGTTTATGAAGCACAGTTTTAATAATACGAAATCGCGTGACTTCGATGTCCATTCGATGTGGCCCGGCCGGCTTAGAAACGGATGGCCGCTCGGCAAGTTCTTCGAGCGAGGCTACGCTTTTGTCGCGGTGTATCAGCAGGACCTGGTTGGGCATAACGAAGTTGAATTTCTCAAAGGGATTCACCGGCTGTTCTATAAGAAAGGGCAGAGCTTTCCCAAGGCGCACGAATGGGGCGTACTTTCGGCCGTGGCGTGGGGGGCGATGCGAGCAATGGACTATCTGGAGATAGATGAAGACGTGGACGAGAAGCGAGTGGCGATTATGGGCCATTCGAAGATGGGAAAGGCAACGCTGTGGACCGCCGCACAGGATGAGCGTTTCGCACTGGCGATTTCAGCACAGTCCGGCTGCGCGGGGGCGGCTTTATGGCGGAGGCGCTCCGGCGAGACATTGGAAAAAATGGTCACCCGCTTTCCGTACTGGCTCTGCCGGAACGCGTGGAAGTTTGTGGGCCGGGAAGACGATCTGCCGGTCGACCAGCACATGCTGCTGGCCTGCATCGCACCGCGGCCGGTTTACGTGCACAGCGGCGTCGAAGATACCTGGGCGGACGGACGGGGAGAGTATCTCTCGGCCTACCATGCAAGCCAAGTGTATCGCCTGCTCGGAAAGAAGGGGCTGGCTTCCGAATCGTCGCCGCCGGTCGGCGAGGCGATTATCGAGAGCGATGTAGGATACCATATCCGCAAGGGTGGTCACTCCATCGAGATGTACGATTGGGAAAGATTCCTGGACTTCGCGGATTATCACCTGAAGAAATAAAAAGTGGGGCCGCAATTAGCCACTCAAACCTTCGGCCCGGCCCAGAACGGATTTATTTACAGACTCAATGAACGACACCAAAAACAAAGAGCTGATAACTCTTTGAAGCCGGCAGTTACGTTATGAGGGCACACAGGCCACCTTGCACGAACGCAATCAGACCAGGCAATTAGTTCCCCGCCGGGTTTGCTTCGGGAAGATTCAGATTATGTTGGCAATGAGTTATCCCGCCCCATGGCGAGTTTAATTGTGTTAATGACAATGGGTAAATATGTATTATTGAAGCTAAAATCCCATTTTAGGCGGTATTGTACCATAAAATGCCGGATTTTTCAAGAGAATTCCGGGAGCAGTTTGCTTGAAAAGGCCTTTTGTGCGATTTTTAGCGATGGGCATTGACACAAATGAGCAGGCCTGATAGAATCCAGCTTTTAGTTGGAGCAATATTTGTGGTGAGAGTAGCTCAGCTGGTTAGAGCACCGGATTGTGGATCCGGGGGTCGCGGGTTCGAATCCCGTCTTTCACCCTTCTGGAAAACATGGGGGATAGACATATGCCCGGCGTCCTGATCGTGGAGATGAGCAGCAGCGGCATCTCGGCAGCAACCGGCAATCCTGAAATGGAAAAGGAGAAACAAAATGAAGAAACGCAACTCTTACTCAAACATCATGTTAACTCTCGCCGTGGCGGCTTTTGTTTTAGTGAGCCTCGCATACGCAGCTACAAGCGCGGGCGCCGAGCAGGCGTTGAATAAGCCGCCGAAAGGCTTCGTCGCCCTGTTCAACGGCAAAGACCTTACCGGCTGGAAAGGGCTGTTAAAGGGTCCGTATGACAACCCGTCAAGGCGGGCGAAACTCTCGCCGGACAAACTCAAGGAACTGCAAAAGGAAGCCGACGACAACATGCGGGCGAACTGGAAGGTCGAGGACGGCGCGCTTGTATTCAGCGGCAAGGGACGCAGCCTGTGCACTGCGAAGGATTACGGCGATTTCGAGATGCTCGTGGACTGGAAAATCCTGAAAAACGGCGACAGCGGCATTTATCTGCGGGGTGCGCCCCAGGTTCAGATATGGGACACCGACAGGCCGAACGCCGACGTCGGTTCGGGCGGCCTGTACAACAACCAGAAGAATCCGAGCAAGCCAACGAAGAAGGCCGACAAGCCCGTAGGTGAGTGGAATAGGTTCCGGATATTCATGATCGGTGAAAAAGTCACGGTCTGGCTCAACGGCCAGATAGTGGTCGACAACGTCATCATGGAGAACTACTGGGACCGGAAGATACCGATTTATCCGACAGGTCAGATCGAGCTTCAAAATCACGGCAACACACTGTACTTCAGGAATATTTATATTCGCGAAATCCCGCGTGAGAAAGGCACCAACACGCTGACCAAACGCGAGGAAAAGATGGGCTTCAAGCTGCTTTTCAACGGCACCGACCTGACCGGCTGGGTCGGCAACAAGCAGGGCTACGCCATTAAAGATGGAATTATGATCTGCGATCCGTCCCTCGGCGGCAGCGGAGACCTCTATACGGAAAAAGAGTACGGGGACTTCGTATTCAGATTCGAGTTCCGCCTGACGCCCGGCGCCAACAACGGGCTGGGGATTCGCGTACCATCCGGCGGTCACGCCGCATATGGCGGTATGGAGCTTCAAATTCTCGACCATGACTCGCCGCGATACAAAGGCTGGCTGAAGGATTACCAGCATCACGGCTCGATTTACGGTGTCGTGCCAGCCAAACCCGGCTACCTCAAACCCGTCGGCGAATGGAACTACCAGCAGGTGAGGGCAAAGGGTAAGCAGATAACAATCAAGCTCAACGGCGAGACTATCGTCGATGCTGATATCGAGAAGGCGAGCACGCCCAAGGCTATCGACGGCAACAAGCACCCCGGCCTGAAGCGAACCAGCGGCCACATCAGCTTCGCCGGCCACGGCGACCAGGTCGAGTTCCGAAATATAAGAATCAGATCTCTCGATTAGACTTCCAAAAACCCGCTGACAATAATAAGGGAAAGACAATGAGCAACAGAAGAATCAGCAAGACAACGAACGTAAACCGCAGGGATTTCCTGAAAGGTTCGGCAGTTGCCGCCGGAGCCGCCATCGCCTGGCCGGCTATTGTTCCATCATCAGTATTCGCCGCAGATGCCCCGAGCAACCGCATAGCGATGGGCTGCATCGGTACCGGAGGCCAGGGCAGCGGCAACATGAGGGGATTCCACGCGAAGTCCAATTGCCAGGTGGTGGCCGTATGCGATGTCGACGCCGGCCACAGAGAAAGCGCACGCAATAGGGTGGGACTCGACCCGAAGTCGTGCTACAACGATTTCCGCGAGGTGCTGGCCCGAGACGATATCGACGCGGTCTCTATCGCTACGCCCGACCACTGGCATGTCCCGACGTCCATCGCCGCGGTTCGTGCCGGCAAGGACGTCTATTGCGAAAAGCCGCTAACCCTGACCATCGCCGAAGGCCGGACCCTCGCCAACGAAGTAAAACGCTACCGTCGGGTCTTCCAGACGGGCTCACAGCAGCGCTCCGGCAGCGAGTTCCACAAGGCCTGCGAGCTGGTCGTCAACGGGCGGATAGGAAAACTACATACGATGAGAGTGGGCATCTCGGGAAACAACAGGACGTGCGAGCCGACCTGGACGCCCGAGCCGGTGCCGGAAGGTTTCGACTACGATATGTGGCTGGGACCCGCCCCGTGGGAGCCGTACCATACCCAGCGATGTCACTACCAGTTCCGCTTCCTACTGGAATACTCCGGCGGGCAGATGACCAACTGGGGCGCGCACCATCTGGATATCGCACAGTGGGGCAACCAGTCCGACGATACCGGGCCGGTTGAAATCCACGGCAAGGGCGAGTTCCCCAAGACGGGCCTGTTCACTACGGCAATGAAAGCGGAGATTGAATACACATATGCCAGCGGCGTTAAAATGTTCCTCAGCCGGGGCGGCGGCACGCGCTTCGAGGGCACCGAGGGATGGATATACGTCAATCGCGGCAAGCTCCAGGCCGAGCCTGAGTCGCTTCTGACCTCGGTCATCGGGCCGGAGGAGATTCACCTGTACGAGAGCCGGGACCACAAGCAGAATTTCCTCGACTGCATCAGGAGCCGGAAAGACCCCATCTGCAACGCCGAAATCGGGCACCGCTCCAGCACAGTATGTCACCTGGGCAATATCGCGATGCTGCTGGACCGGCCGCTCAAGTGGGACCCGAAGGCTGAGCGCTTCATCGGCGACGGTGAGGCCAACAGAATGATTTGGCGGCCAAGAAGAGCTCCATGGAGACTTTAAAATTGGCCGGATGGGCAGACTTGTTTGCCGACGTTATCGGTGTGACATAACCGTAACCGACGCAAAGAGATTTGATTATATGAAAATTCTATACGATATATGCGTCAGTTGTAGAAAATTTATGTCAGCAACAGCGGTTTTGGGCCTGCTGGCAACAACCGGATTCGGCCGTGAGCGACGTGAAATACCGCCGCTTGTGGGTTTTGACGTCGGCCCTGAAACGGATGAGGTTGTGCCAAAGCGGTTCATTGTCGATCCTCCGACTATCGAGAACCTGGGCTTCCGGTGGTATATCGAGGGCGACAGCAATCGCAATGCCTCGGTCGATGTCGCATTCCGTAAGAAAGGACACAGCCAGTGGAATCGCGGACTGCCGATGCTTCGCGTACATCACGAGATTTCTAACCAGCGATACGGGCCTTACCGAACGGGCAACCTGTTCGCAGGAAGCGTGCTGTTTCTGGAACCGGCGACGACTTATGAAGTTCGTTTGACTATGCGTGATCCCGACGGCGGCGCTCCGTCCGAGCCGAAGATCGTGGAGACGGCAACGCGGGCCGTACCGAAGGCGTTCGACGGCGGGCGAATCATCGAGGCTACCGCCGAACAGGGACTGCCCGCGGCGTTCGAGCAGGCTCAGCCCGGCGACATTATTCAGCTTCGTCCCGGAATATATAAAGGGCCGTTCGAGCCGGGTAAGTCGGGCACCGCCGAGAGACCAATTGTCTTTCGCGGCCCGGCCGACGGCGAGGCGGTTCTTGAAACCGACGGCGTCGAAGGCAGGTCGAGAATTGTGACGCTCAACGGTGCTCATCACCTGCATTTCGAAGGACTGACGTTCCGCAATGCCCATACAGCCGTCTATGCCGCAAAGCCCCGAGGTTCCGACGGACTGGTTATCCGGCGATGCAAAATTCACGATGTGGTCTATGGCATCAACACCGGCTGTGCTAATTCCAGGAACTGGTACATTGCCGACAATGACATCGTAGGCATCAACACTACATGGTATCCGCGTCCGCGGGATACCTACATGAGTCCCGGCCATACCGGCGTCAACGTTTACGGCCGGGGCCACGTGATCTGCTACAATCGCATCACAAGATTCAGTGACTCGGCGGCGATTTACAACTTCGGCCCGCCGGTGAACGATGTGCTAAAGCACTGCGTGAATATCGACTTCTACAACAACGACCTGTCATGGGCGCAGGATGATACGTTCGAAGCCGATTACGGCTGCCACAATGTTCGGTTCTATCGCAATCGCTGCTATAACGCGCACACGGGAATGTCCACGCAGCCGTTCTACGGCGGCCCGGTCTATTTAATCCGCAACGAGCTTTACGGGATCACAAGCCTCAGCTATAAGCTGAACAACTATCCCGCCGGTATTCTTGCCTACAACAATACCTCATGCTGTGCCGGCTCAGGTTTTCGCCCGCCGCCCATCTGGCAAAACGGCCATTTCCGGAACAACCTGATCATGGGCGGCTCGCAATACGCGCTTGTCTCGGGATCGCCCACGGCTTACAGCACGATGGATTATAACGCCTATCGACGCAATGATCCCGAACGATTGATCAGTTGGAGGAACCACCGAGGCGAGACCGGACGGTATCAGTCCCTCGATGCGTTCTTCAGGGCTACGGGCCTCGAAGAGCACGGGATGATGGCGGATTACGATATTTTTCTTAAGGCCGGACCGCCGGAGCAGGGCAAGAGCTATACGCCGGACAACTATAACCTGCGTCTGAACAAGGGAGCAAAGGTGGTTGACGCGGGGTTCGCTCTTGCTCAGATAACGGACGGTTTCACAGGAAAAGCACCGGACCTGGGCTGCTATGAACTTGGCCGAGAAAAGCCCCACTACGGCCCGCGTCCGTTGCGATAAACTGCAAAAATTAACCTAATCAATGACGTGGAGAATTATTATGAGCTGGACGAAGTTTGTTGCTGCAATTTTGGTCGTTAGTTTTATTGGGAGCATTGCCTGCGGGGTTGGTTTTTCGTGGAAGGATACGGAGGGAAAATACCTGGACCTGCTGTATGACGGGCGGAAGGTGACTCGGTATATGTACGATTCCGACGAGTCGAGCCAGCAGCGTATATTCGAGACGTACAAGGTGTTTCATCATGTCTTCGATGAGAACGGTGAAAAGCTGCTGACGAACGGGCCGGATGGTGAGAATCCGTATACAAAGCAGGTTCTCTATCCGCATCATCGCGGAATCTTTATCGGCTGGAACAGGCTTGGATTCGAAGGCAAGTCACACGATACATGGCACATGACCAACGGCGTCAGGCAGGTCCATCAGAAATTCATAGAGAAAAAAGCGGATTCCGAAAAGGCGGTTTCAACGGCGCTGATTCACTGGAAGAGCAGCCAGGGCAAAGTGATGGTGGCCGAGAAGCGGACGATAACGGTCTATCGGCCGGGCGATGGAACCATTGTGCTGCTGGATTTCGAGACGGAATTGAAAGCCCCCAACGGCCAGGTTTATCTCAACGGTGATCCGGAGCATGCGGGTCTCCAGTACCGGCCTAGCGACGGCGTAGCCAAAGGCCCGGCTGAAGGAAAGGCAAAGTACCTGTTCCACAAAGACGGTATCGATCCGAAAAAGGACAAGAATCTGCCGTGGGTAGCGCTAGAGTACGGGCTGAACGGTAAAAGCTACAGCGTTCAATATATGAGCGACCCGGCCAATCCGAACGCCGATGCGGTCTATTCGGCTTATCGCGATTACGGGCGATTCGGGGAATTCTTCAAACATACGATTCCCGCCGGGCAAACATTGAAGCTGCGCTACCGTATCAGGGTGACCGAAGGTTCGCTGCCGGAACGCAAGATGTTGGCCAAGCAGTATGCGGCTTTCACAAGTAACTAAACAACCACGTCTATGGTTGGCCCTATGTAACAATCGGAGTACTTAATGAATCATTCGTTTAGACTTCTAACATTTGTATTACTTCTTGCTTTTTGTGCTAATGCTTTCTGCCAGGAAGCCGAAAGTATGGTTCAAGAGGAAGAATTAACTTTCCAGAGCAACGAGGCCGTCTATTCCGGCACGCTTTCCATGCCGGCGGAAAAAGGTGTATATCCCGCGGTTATTCTATTAAGCGGTACGGGACCGCAAGACAGGGACTGGTCTTTCAATCGCGGCACGTACAAAATGGCCAAAATGATAACGGAGCATCTGAATAAAAATGGAATTGCCGTTTACAGGTTCGACGACCGCGGGGTCGGAAAATCGACGGGAATCCCTGAAAGCGAAACGAGCTTTTCCGACCTGGCGGAAGATATTGTCGAGGCCGTAAATACCCTTAGAAAAAGAGATGACATAAAGCAGGTCGGACTGCTCGGCCACAGCCTGGGTGGAATTCTGTCTGTGATTGTCGCATCCGAATATAAGAACGTAGATTTCATCATATCGCTGGCGGGCTCGTTCCGTACAGGCGAGAATATATTGAGAGAGCAGGCACGAACGATGAAATTGTGGCGGACGGCCGATAGCCAGACAGATGAAGAAGTCATCGCAAATGGGGATCGGTTCGCTGATAATCTTGTCAAATATTTCAAGACCGGCGAAGGCCTTGACTCGGTAAAATCAATCCTGGACGACTTGATAAAATTTCAAATAAGCAACCTGTCGGAAAACCTCCTCGAAGAGAACCTCAAGCACTATAAAGACGTAGATGAGTTTCAACGCAAATCCGTCGAGGGGGCGCTGAAATATTATACTTCCCCTCATAAAAAATCGTATATTACCTACGATGCCTCGGAGGATTTCCCAAAAGTTATCTGTCCGGCGTGCGTGATATTCGGAGGAGCGGACAAGCACGTGACAGTCGAGTCGAACAGGCCGCCTCTGATTCGCGCGCTGGCCGGGGCCAAAACAAAAGACTTTACCCTGAAGATTATCGATGATGCGGATCACGGTTTTTTGACAAGTGAATTAGTCCAAAAAGGCGAAATGCTGCCGGAAGCACTTGATTTTATGTCCAACTGGATTTTGGCGCGGGCTGATTAAGAAGCTGCCCGGCAGGATTAGCTTTCGCCGAATGCGAATTAACCGCTAAAATAAGGTGAAGAGATGATGCGAAAATCAACCGGGAAAATGAGATTATTCTTATGGCTGATTATTATCTCGGCGGTACTTATCCGGCCTGTGGAGGCGACGTGGGAGTCGCTCCGGCACGAACCGGCCGAGTGGCTGCTGGATGCGAAGTTCGGGATTTATACTCACTGGGGCGTGTACAGCGTGCCGGCTTTCCAGACGGAGTGGTACGCCAAGCGGATGTACGAGGCCGGCTCCAAAGTCAACGAGCATCACACGGAGAAATACGGCGACCCGAAGCAGTTCGGCTATCGTAAATTTGTGCCTATGTTCAAGGCCGAGAAATGGGAGCCGGCCGAGTGGGCGCAGTTGATGAAGGCCACGGGGGCAAAATACTCGGGAATGGCGGTCGTACATCACGACGGCTTTCTGCTGTGGGATAGTGACGTCAGCCGCTGGAACGCAAAGAACATGGGCCCGAAGCGCGACTGCTACGGCGAGTACGTCAAGGCCCTGCGAGCCGAGGGGCTCAAGACCATCGCGACGTTCCATCACATCCGCACGTTCAACTGGTATCTACCGGGTGTCGGCGGCATGGGCGGCGCAATCGGGCCGGATCTTGCCGAGAAGATAAAATCCGGCGGATGGGACCTGACAAATCCTGAGTATGGCGATTTGTACTGGAACGAGCCGGCAGGATGCAGGTACGAGGACTTCCTGGCCGAGTGGCAGGCGAAGGTGCGAGAGGTGATTGATAAATACCGGCCGGACGTGCTGTGGTTTGACGGCGGCAGTTTCCGGGAAGGTGACTCCGAGCAGATTGTGCTGAACCTGCTGGCATACTATCAAAACCGCGCCGCCGGCTGGGGCAAGAGCGTCGAAGTGCTCAACAAGCTGCCGGTGACGGGCCGGTTCAATTTCCCAGCCGAATACGGCATTTTGACGTTCGAGCAGGGCCGCGACCGGCTTGGGCGAGTCGAGCGGCCCTGGATCGATGATATGAAAATCAGCAACCGGGCATGGTGTTACGTCGAGGGACAGAAATACAAGAGCGCCAATGAGATAATCGACGGCCTGGCCGACCGGGTAGCCAGGGGCGGCGGGCTTCTGCTGAACTTCTCGCCCAGGGCCGACGGCACCGTGCCCAAAGAGCAGAAGGCCTCCATGCTGGCGGTGGGACGATGGCTCAAAGCAAACGGAGAGGCCATCTTCGCCACGAGGCCCTGGAAAGTGGCCGGCGAGGGTGACGAAACGAAGCTGCGTGCTAGAGGGTGGAAGTTCGGCGATTGTGACGCTTCGGACGTCCGGTTTACGCGCAGCAAGGACGGGCGCTTTCTCTATGCGATTGTACTGGGATATCCGAAGGCCGGGCAGGTAAGAATCCGCACGCTGGGCGAACAAACAGTTATATCCAAAGGAGGAATCAGGCGGGTGACACTGCTCGGAGGCAACAGGCCGCTGACGTGGAAGCGCGATGCAGTCGCGCTTCAAGTCGAGCTGCCCGAATGTATCGACCAAAATCAGCTGGCCTACGCCCTGAAGATCGAGCCGGCCGGCAAGCTCTCTTGCGAGTAATCATGCGTTATGCAATCGTCAGAACATTCTGTATAGTACTCTTTTCAATGGGAATTGTCTTTGCCGGAGAGCCGCTGAAACTTAAGCGAATCGGGGCCGAACAGGTTTACTTCACACATAACGGCAAACCGCTGCTTTCATTCGGGGGGCTGTCGGATTTTATTTTTTACGCGGCCCAGGATTGTTATGACTATAAGCAGTGGGCCGACTGGGCCGCAGCACATGGGATAAATCATGTCCGCGCCTACCCGCCTCTGAGCTTCAAACACGTGGAGAAATTCACGAAAGAGAACGGCAGCGACCCGGACAACATGTTGTTCCCTTATAAGGAACAAGCTGCTGGAAACCGGCAGTTCGACCTGAGAAGGTTCGACGAACGATACTGGCGGCGTTTCAGAGAGCAGTGCGAATATCTGAAGTCCAAAGGTATTATTATTCACCTTTTGATGTGGAACGGCTGGCAGTTGCGTGCGGGCGATACACCCGGCAGAGACAAGTCGGATATCGACTGGGCGGGTCATTTCTTCAATCCGGCAAACAACGTCAATGCTTTCACGGACCACCTCGGTCCGGAACTGGAAAAACGCTTTGCGATTTACCACTGCATCGCCGACCGCAGGACCGACCTGGCAAACGCACAGGAGGCATGGTTCGAAAAGCTCGTCGAAGCAACCGCCGATTTGGACAACGTGTACTACGACCTGGTTCACGAAATCAAGGAGCATCACCGCAACTGGGCGAAACTCCAGCCATGGATCGAGCACATGGCGCTGACGGTACGCACAAGGAGCATCAAAATGCAGCCCCGCAGGCAGGTGATTCTCGGCATGGATACCGGCGGACTGAGCGAGGCTCAGAGGAGCTGGATATTTACCCGGCCGTACTTCAACATTCTCATCTACGGCAAGAAACACACCGTCACCAACGCCGTAAACTGGCGGAAAAAATTCCGAAAACCCTATATTCCGCAGGAAAGCTGGGACGACGACGGCAAAAAGTACAGCTATATCCACCCGGAGCAGCGGGTGCATTCGCGGAAGTATATGTGGAAATTTATGATGGCCAGGTGCCAGCAGATGGACCTTTACATGAAGCCGCGAGTCGGATTCTCTTCGGACGAGTTGCCGAAGTTCCCGCACAATTACAATCCGAACGGCAGGAATAAATTCGAGGACGATGCGCTGGTGCTCAGGGCGTTCTGGGAGAGCCTTACGGATTATCCGAATCTATGGTTCGACGGCCGAATCGAGTCCGCCCCGGCGAAACTCCAATATGTCCTTTCTTCGAAAAAAGAAGCTATTGCCTATTGCAGTTCGGCGACCGCCAGAGAAAACGTGAAATACGCCGGAAGGCTTTTGAAACTCAAGGACCTTTCTTTGTCCGATGGAAATTATACGGCCGACATTATCAAGCCGGACAAGGGAATACTCAAAACGCAAAGTGTTGCAGCAGAAGGCGGCTCGGTGTCGTTAAAACTGCCGTCCTTCATCGACGACATCGCGGTGCACATTTACAGCAATCCGTAGGACAACTCACACCGAATACCGGTCCGTCACAGTCTCTTTCATGGGGACCATCCGGGCAGTGAGACCGTAGCCTGGTAGTTCGAGTAGTTGTACAGCGGATTTCGATGCGGTTTGTATAGGCGGCCCCGCTTCGGATTATCGTCCTGAGTATAAATCCACAGTTCGTACGGATCCCACACCACCACCTCGTCGCGACAGTCACCGGTGACATCCAGCACGGCGTTGCACTCGTATGGATGACCGTCGGCCGGGAATTTCACCGCCCGCCGTCCCCGGCCGTCGTACATTCCACCTTCGGTCACGTCCGGCGACAGCACGAAGAACTCCTCGCTGCCTCCAGTCCAGTTAATTGGAAGACACATGCTACCGTATTGAACAGGCTCGAAATCGTAATACAAATCGCCGCCCGAATCGAAGTAATTGATGATGCCCTGGTTGCCCCAGAAATTAATGCTCACGACCTCAAGTCCGGGCAAATCATCCCGAAGGTTCGCCACTGCCGGGTTCTGCACGTGACCGAAAAAGTGCCGCTTGAGCACGTTGCCTTCGAGGTCCGTGTAAAACGCGCCGGCGTCACTGGCCGCATAGAAGATGGTTGGTTCGGCGCCTTCGTTGAATCTTACAACCGCCACGCCGTCCGCATGGTCGTTGATCTTGTCGTCCAGCGACCACAGTTTCGTACCGTCATTATCGAACATCGAATAGCCGATAGCAACTTCGTCTTTGCCGTCATCATCGATATCGTAGGCGAAGGGATAGTGCCCTGTGTTGCATTTTCCCGTCCACATTACCTCGAACCTGTCGTTCATCGCCCAGATATGACGGTAGCGGTCCTTGAAGATGATGTCACGATCCTGTCCGAGCCCCCGCAGGTCGCAGAAGAAAAGCGAATCTCCCAGTATGCGCGGGAAAATGTTGTGCTCACCATGATCTCCCGGCGGCTTCAGCGGCGTCGGCCTGCTGTATTTCACCTCGCCCGTCGAACCGTCGGCTGCGATGATTTCCTGGTTCATGCAGTAAACGACCTCGTTTTTTCCGTCCCCGTCAATGTCATGGATCTGAAAGCCGACGTCATTGGTCAGGTGGTTCTTCCACGAGTCCGGCCGGCCCTTCTGCCAGAGCACCTTCCCATCGGTATTTACCGCAGTGATACAGCTCAGCTCGCTGTTGCGGTCCTTGCGCCCGTGATGGATTACCTGGCCGAAGAGAATATCGATCTTGCCGTCATTGTCCAGGTCGCCGAACCGAAGGTTGCGACCCACGCCGTACTCGTTAATGGCAAACTTCTTCCACACTACCGGCTTCGGATTGGCCGCCTGGAGCTTCGCTTCTTCCTTTCTCTTGGCCCTGACGCATTTTCTTACTCGTTTAACTTCTTCGTCGTCGGCGGTTACCTTTATGAAGCTGTATTTGACCGGAACGTCCGCCGTCAGCCCGACCTTGCCTTCGGAAAAAGTCGAATCCGTCGCTTGCAGAAAGATACCGTCGCCGAGTTCAGCGCGGATGATGTCGCCATTGATGCTAATCGTCGCCGTAAGGAATTCGCCTGGTTTCCAGTTCAATTGCTGTTCGGCCAAAATCTTCTCATCAGGCTTGCGAAAAGCTGTAGCGTGGTTGACGACTTTCAGAATCGCTTTCGGGCCTTTGACGCCGAAAAAGTAGTAGCACCGGTCGTTTCGATAGCGGAACGCCACGCCGCTCTGTCCACGGTCCGACTCGGGGCAGAAACGAACCGAAACAGTGTAGTCCCTCCAGAACTCGCCTCCTTTTGTCGCCATGCAAACCATAGGGTGCGAGTGTCGTCGTCTGTTATAAATCGTCTGCAAGAGCATCGCGTCGCCGTCCTGCTCGATTACCCACCAGGCCCGCTGCTCGGGAGTGCCAGAAGTGAAGCAGGAGACAACCCAGTTGCCCTGCGGCGCCGTTTCACGAACGTAGTGGTATTCGGCGTGAGCACCGATTACTCCCGCCGAGAACAATCCCGGCCGCAATCCGCTGAAATCATCATCGAGCAATACCGCCGGCCCGCCAGACATCGCGGCGGAAAAAACAGTCAATGCCCACATAATTTCCAACAAAACAAATATCCCGCATCTTTCTCTCATGTTCATTCTCCCTTAGATAAAATCCACGTTGTCCGTTGCGCCTGTACGTGTTTAGCCTGCCTCTGGCATTCGCGACCATCCCCAAGCTTGAACCCCGCCGTGCGGTGGTCCAAGCTTGAGGCTGCCACCCAGTTTCCATCAATTCTGTTGTGTGGCAACCTCATCCCGATTGTTGTTTATCTCCGATGGGGATGGCTTTTCCCTGGCTAAACACGTACCTGCGCCTGTCAGCGGAACTGGTGGCCTTTGAACCTTTTTTCTTTATCGAGCACTTCTCCGATCAGATTCTCGGTGTGCGACTGCTTTGCATAGGCTTTCATTTTCTCCAGGATGTCGGGGTGCTTGTCCGCTATGTTGTTCCGCTCGCCTATGTCACTGTCGAGGTCATACAATTCGAATGGTTTGTTCCTGCCCGGTTTGACGGCCTTGTAATTGCCCATTCGCACGGCGACCTGCTGCTGGTGCTCCCAGTAGAGGAATTGGTGCATCTCTTGCTCACGGCCGGCGGCATCCTCACCCAAAAGCGTCGGGAAGATTGAAATTCCATCGATATTATCCGGCGGCTCGGCTCCGGCAAGCTCAGTAAAAGTCGGCATGACATCCGGGAAATACCATAGATGGTCGCTGACCACGCCGGGCTTTATCCTGCCGGGCCAGCGGACAATCATCGGGATACGCAGGCCGCCCTCGTACAGATTCCCTTTTTGTCCTCGAAAGTGCCGGTTAGGATCGAAGAAATTATTGAATCCCCCCCTGCCGCCGTTATCGCCGCAGACGAAGACGATCGTATTGTCCTCGATTCCGAGCTGTTTGAGCAAAGCGAGAATTTCCCCGATCTGCCAGTCAACCATTTTCACCATCGCGGCGTAAACTTTCACATCGTCCGGCCTCTTTAGGCCCTTGCCCCAGGGCTTGCCTTTGAAGTAAAGCCAGGCGGGCTCATCTTCCGGAATTCCCCAGCGGCCGTGTGGCGGCGTCCACGCGCAGTAGCAGAAAAACGGCTCGTCCCGATGCTCGCAAATAAACTTTACGGACTCATTGAAGATTAAGTAATGTGAGAATTGTTTTCCCTTGTAATAGTCGCCGGTGTTGCCTTCGAGCGGGACTTTCTCGCCGGAGCGAACGAGGTAGTTGGGGAAGAACGAGTGGGCGTGCGTCTGGTTGTAGTAGCCATAGAAAATATCGAATCCGTGCCGCTCGGGCGCGCCGGTGGTGCCGCGGTCGCCACAGCCCCACTTGCCGAATCCGCCAGTGGCATAGCCGGCCCGCTTGAGAACCTCGGCGACGGTGACATCCTCGGCCCGCATCGGCCAGACCTGGCTGTTCTTGCGCACCGTACAGTGGCCCGTGTGCTGTCCCGTCATCAGCACGCAGCGGGTCGGCGCGCATACCGGCCCGCCCGCCAGGGCCTGCGTGAAGCGCATACCTTCTGCGGCCATCTTATCGATGTTCGGAGTTTCGAGGTATTTATTGCCCATGCAGGATAACTCGAAGTAGCCGAGCTCGTCTATCATTATGTAAACGATGTTCGGTTTTTTGCTTTTGTCACCGGGCTTCGGCGCTTGAGCATAAGCCGGCACGGTAAATGCCGCCGCTCCGAAGCTCACGGCTTTTAGAAAATCACGACGTTTCATACCTTCTCCAATATCAAATGTGGACGACTTTTATTCCGGCGAGCTGGCAGTAAGCTTTGAACGGAAGTTCGAGGTCACCGTAGATGAAAAGCTGGTGGAAGCCTTTCGTATCGCGCGCATCGGCGACGTCGTCCAGCTCCAGCTCAACCGAAGTCCGGCAGCCGCCCGCCGGGGGCGTTTCGATATTGCGAAGCACACGGCCGGTACCAAGGACTATGGACTCCGGACCCTGGAATTTCATAATAGTCACTTTTTGGCCGATGCGCCAGAGCACCTGCATGGCGACGCCGACGTTCGACTCGGAGTGGCTCCGAAGGATAAAAGGCTCGGGGGACTTGTCGAAACCGTCGAGCCTGGTCGCACACGTGCAATGGGCACCCATCAGCGTATTGTTGACCGTATTGGGCGCCGGATCCTGCATAAAACCGGGCCGATCAAACAAAAGATTAGTCAGCCGGGTGGAAATAGCCGCGTTCCAGTCGGCCTCGCACGTACCAAGCCCGCCCTCGTCACGAAGCCTGGAGAACGCCATACACGGCGGCTGTATCAGGCGGTTACTCACCGGTCCCAGGCAATCCATCGAGAAGCCCTGACAATTTTCAGCAGCCATCAGGCGGCGGCAAACAGTATAGTTTTTGGCCGCGGCGAGTATATCCTTCTTCGTAGGCTCGACAATCTTCCTGGCATTTTTTGTATAATTGTCGGCCATGGCCCGCATTTCATCGCTTTGTTGAACCTTCCTGGACTCCTCGAGGAAACGCCTGGTCGGGATATAGCGCAGCGTCGTACCGATGACGTCGAGCTTTCTGTCCTCAGTCTTGTTACCCGCGCAGATGCAGATGCGCGTATTTTTCATTTGCCAGATGGTGTTCATCATTCTGACGCCGAATTCCAGCCAGTCGAGGTCCTGCGTCGCAGCAGCATAGACGCCGGGGATATCCCTGGTTCCCTGCAGGTGTCCTGTAAACGAAGTTCCCATAGGGCTAAAGACAATCGTCGGGATTTTTCCGCGCTCCTTGGCAATTTTGTTGACGTGAGGCCACGAACCGGATTTGCCGTAATGAAGACACATGCAGGTCAAAATCAGCCCATCCGGCGGTTGTTTCTTGAGCTGCTCAAGATAAGCGTTAACCGCGTTATCGGTATCAAGAGGCTCATTCCTGACATCAAGCTGCACGCCGAACTTTTTGGCTGCGTTTTCGAGGATTTTGGTGTACTCGGCCTGGCGAGCTTTGATGTCGTATGCCGCACCCGGCCAGCCCATCCAGTACCGGTCAACCTTCGGGCGTGCAAATACGGCCTGAACTACGGGCTTGCCGGCGGTATTCGGCTGGGCGGCAAGCAGTGACGAGGCGAAATTGAGGGGGCCTCTTTTCGCAGCCATCGCCATAGCGCCGGCGCTCGCCAGGAAACTGCGACGATTCAGCGTAAGGGGACAACCGGATTTCGTAACACCTTTATTAGTACTCATCGTTCTTGCTCCTTTAAAAGTAATATGCACTGTTGCTCATTTACTTCTTTACTTTTTTCTTTTTTACTCTTGCGGAGGGTCTGCCCGCGGCCCTGGCGGCGGGGTCGTACTGCGGATTCTTTTCTGTAGGAACCGGGGCGTTAACGCTCCGGCGCCACTCTTTGAGCATGCGGTGCAGCTCTTTGGCCTTTTCCGGCATCGTTCCAGCAAGGTCGTTTTTCTCGCCGAGGTCGTCTTTGAGATTATACAGCTCGATTTTGCCGTCTTCGAAATATTCTATGAGCTTGAAGTCTCCCTGCCGGACCGCGCCGGCGGGCGTCGTGCGCCACGGCCACTGCTTGTCGTTGTAGGCCTCGAGGTACGCCGGAAAATGCCAGAAAATCGCCTTGCGATTCAGAGTCCGTCCGCCCTTTAGAAGCGGGACAATGCTCATGCCATCGAGAGTATGTCCCGAAGGCTCCGCAGCACCCGCCATCTCCAGCATTGTCGGGTAGAAATCGATACCGATTACAGGCTCTTCGCAAACACCGCCGGGCTTTACAGTGCCGGGCCAGCGCACAATCATCGGCACGCGTATGCCGCCCTCGTAGAGCATTCCCTTCGAGCCCCGCAGCGGGACCATGGACGTGGCGTTGGCGTAGCCGCCATTATCGGAGAAGAAGAACACCACGGTATTGTCCCTCAGCCCGAGCTCATCGAGCTTTGCCATCACCCTGCCGACGCTGTGGTCGACGCTCTCGATCATCGCCGCGTAGGTCGGATTATTATGAGCAGCGGTGGGCTCTTTCTTTTTGTACTTTTCGATGAGCCGCTCTTTGGCCTGTATCGGCGTGTGCACGGCGTGATGCGGCAGATATAAAAAGAAAGGCCCGCTCTTGCCGGCCTCGATGAACTTTATCGCCTCGTCGGTCAGGCGATCGGTAAGGTACTCGCCATCTTTGCTGAAATGGCCGCCGTGCTTGCGCTCGAACGCGACATCGAAACCCCGGTCGACAGGCCGGTACGGCGATTTGCCGCCCAGATGCCACTTGCCGATACACGCCGAGGTGTAACCGCCCTGCCTGAGCGCTTCGGGAATCGTGACGACTTTGGAATCGAGATTAGTCTCGTTGGGCGTCGGGATTAGTTTTCGCAGTTTGGACTGGCCTCGCTCGGACGTGCCGACGGTATAAATACCGTGTCGGGGCGTGTACTGGCCCGACATCAGGCATGCACGCGTCGGGGCGCAGTTCGGCGCGTTCGAGTAGGCGTTCGTGAAGACGACCCCTTCGCCGGCAAGCTTGTCGATGTTGGGCGTTTCATAATACCGGCTGCCCATGAAGCCCAGGTCTTTGAAGCCCATATCGTCGATGAGGATAAAAACGAAATTGGGCTTTCTCTGCGGCGACGATTGCGTTGCACCGCCCGCACGTACCGGCAGAATTAGTGACGCCGCTCCAAAGCCGACAGCCTTTAAAAAGTCACGACGTTTCATCATAGTTTACCCCATCCTTATCTGCTTGTTCGCCGTCATTGGCCCTACTGCCCCGGCAGCGGCCAGTTCTCCGAAGGCGTGCGGGCGGCCTTCATATACTCTTCGATCCTGGCAACGACTCCTGAATGCCGGGCGGCTATATTTCGCTGTTCGCCGATATCGTTTTTCAGGTTGTAAAGCTCGATCGGCCCATCCGGATTCTTGGCGACATTTTGCCGAATGCCTTTGAAGTCACCCATCCGCACGGCCTGCCTCTTGCCCTGCTCGTGAAATTCCCAGTAGAGATATTCATGGCCGCGCTGCTCGCCGGGCCGGCCGAGCAAGGTCGGGGCCATCGAGATGCCGTCAATGCCTTCAGGAAATTCTAAGCCAACCAGCTCGCAGCAGGTCGGCAGGAAATCCCAGAACGCCGAGACATGGTCGGTGACCGAGCCGGCTTCTATCCTGCCGGGCCAGCGCGCAATCATCGGTACGCGAATGCCGCCTTCGTACAGGGCGCGCTTGTAAGCCTGCAACGGGCCGGAGCTGTTAAAGAACTCCGGGTCCGCTCCGCCTTCTTTGTGTGGGCCGTTGTCACTGGTGAACATCACTAACGTATTCTCATCGAGCCCAAGCTCTTTGAGCTTCGCCATCAACCTGCCGACGTCACCATCCATCCGCGTTATCATGGCGGCGTGACCCTTCTGCGGCTCGGGCCAGTCCATATCTTCGTAAGGTTCGAGCGAGGGCACCTCCATCCCCTTATTACCCGCTTCGTTATTCGCGTGCGGGATGGTCAGGGCCAGGTAGAGAAAGAACGGATTGCCCTTATTCTTCTCGACGAAGCTCAAAGCCTGCTCTGCAAACAAATCGTGCGAATAAACTTCGCGCTTAGTCGCAACGCCGCCGGGCGTTCGGTCCCGTCCGCCGATGACGTGGTTGACTTCGTTCCTTAACTCGAACTTGGTCTCGTTCAGCCAGAGATACTCCGGGTAGTAGTTATGCGCGTGCCTCTGGTTGAGGTAGCCGAACCAGTAATCGAAGCCCTGCCTGTTCGGGATGCCGGTGCTTTCCGGCTCGCCGAGGCCCCACTTGCCGATTATCCCGGTGGAGTAGCCGGCTATTTTTAACAGCTCAGCCACGGTTACATCCGACGGCCGCAGCGGCACGCGGGCGTTACCGCGGATCAGCGCATGGCCGGTATGGAACCCGGTCATCAAACAGCAGCGCGACGGCGCGCAGACCGTACTTCCTGCGTAGTGGTCGGTGAAACGCATTCCTTCGGCGGCGAGTTTGTCGATATTCGGTGTTTGGATTGTCTGCTGCCCGTAGCAGCCCAGGTCGCCGTAGCCCAGATCGTCGGCCAGAATGAAAATAATGTTCGGCGGATTTTCCACTGTCCCCGCCGTCCGCCCGGCCCCCGCACAGCCCGGCAGCAGCGAGTACGCACCCGCAGAAGCCGCCGTAAGACCCATCAACTTAATGAATTCTCGTCTGGTTTGTCTGCCCATAATCATTCTCCTTAATAAGAACATGATTCCGAAGTGTATTGCGCCCGGACGACACTGTCAAGACTCAAGGCACAAAAGTCAACTTTGATTTGTAACAGCCGATCTTCGGTGCAATGTGCCTTTAAGCCAGGCCATCGACTATTTCTGCGGCGGCGGAATCGTTATGTCGATTTCGTTGACCGGGCCGAAGACCGAGAGGGGCTGATCGAAGTCGTCTGGCCGGCCGACGGCCAGGATTTGCACCTTGTCAGGCCTGAGATGCTTTTGGGCGACGCGCAAAACATCGGCCCTGGATACCTTTTCAACGTTCTGTTTGATTCTCAAAAGGAAATCAGCCGGGTAACCGAAATACTCATACGTCATTAGACGATTGACAATCTCACCCTTCATGTCGAAGTTGAAGACAAATGAGTTCAGGAAGCTGTCCTTGGCCAGAGCAAGCTCTTCGTCTGTCACTTCGCTTTCCCTGATCTTCTCAACTTCTCGCAGCATCGCTCGAATTGCATAGACTGTCTTTTCGGACTTGGTCTGGCAGCCGACGTAAAACTCGCCGGGGTAGTCATAGTTGGCCGAATAACTGCCGTACACCGAATAGGCCAGGCCCTCGCGCGAACGCACGTTCTTAAACAGCCGCCCGGTAAATCCGCCGCCGAGAATTCTGTTCATCACAATCAGCGCGAAATAGTCGGGATCGCTGCGCAGGCCTCCGATATGCCCCAGGTATACATTCGACTGGTTGATATCATCTTTGCGAACGACGTTGACCGTCTTGCGAAACTCATACTCGACCTGCGGGGTCGCCGGCAGGTCAAGATCAACCTTTTGCCATCCATCGAATGCCTTCTCGATTTTTTCGATCATCTGCCCGGTGTCGAAGTCACCCCAGACCGCCAGCATCGTATTGTTGGGGCCGAAGTATTTGCCGTGGAATTTAACCAGGTCATCCCTGCTAATGCGGCCGATAGTGGCGTACTCGACATGTCTGGCGTAGACGCTGTCTTCTCCATAAATAAGCTTGTCGAACTCGCGACCGGCAATCGCCTCGGCGGAATCATTGCGCCTGGCAATAGAACTGGCAATCTGCATCTTAGCAAGCTGAATCTTATCCTCGCGAAAGGCCGGATTCATCAACACATCGGCCAAAATCGAGAGCCCCTTGTCGAGGTCGCCCTTAAGCACCGACATCGAAGCAGAGCCCGAATTCAATCCGATTGAAGTTTCCACCGAGGCGGCAATGGCCTCCAACTGCTCGTCCATTTCGTCGCCGGTCATGCTAACCGTGCCGCCGGTGCGCATTACCTGGCCCGTGATGGAGGCCAGCCCGATCTTCTCGGCCGGCTCATATAACGAACCTGTCCGAATCCTGACCGAGACATTGACGAGCGGCAGCTCGTGATCTTCCAGTAGGAACAGACGCATCCCGTTGGCTAACGTCACCTGCCGGACTTCAGGGACCTCGATATCCCCCAGTTTCGGATACTTCAAACTCTTGTAATCGGTCGCCTGCCCGGCACAACCGGACCACAAAAGACCAAGCCCGGAAACCGCCAGAAACACAACCTGAATGACAAATGATCTATGGCCTGTCATAGTGACACTCCCTTCAAATTATTGATTCGCAGCTACCGTTGTCTCGATGATACCGACCGTGCGATTCCTGGTGATAAAATATTCCTTCGCGACACGCTGGATGTCTTCAGTAGTCACCCTGTCAATTTTGTCAAGCTGTCGAAACAGGTCACGCCAATCGCCTGTTACTACCTGATAAAATGTCAACTGCGCCGCCAGCCCCGAATTGGAGGCAAGCTGCCGGACCAGGCCCGCCCGAGCCCGCGTCTTGGCCTTGTCGAGTTCTTCGGGCGTGACCAGCTCGTTCTTCAGCCTTTCGATTTCCGAATCGATTGCCTCCTCACATTCCTGGTTTGTGCGCCCCCTGGCCGGCACGAAGTAGAACAGAAACAGGCTCGGATACTTGTAGCCCGGCATCCCCTGAAAACCGGATGCATATACTGCGATTTGCTTTTCCTTCACAAGGCTTTTATACAGACGGGACGTCCGTCCCATTCCGACAATATCCGTGATGGCATCGAATACGGCGTCGTCAGGATGATGAATGCTCGGCTTATGGTAGCCTATCAGAACGAACGGTTGAGCAGGGTCCTCCACTACCACGCGTCGCTGCCCCAACTGAGGCGGCTCAACCGTCTCGACGGGGTCCGGCTTCGGGCCGATCGGTACCGGGCCGAAGTACTTCTGCGCGAGCTTCCGGACATGGTCGGGATTAACATCCCCGACAATCGCAATCGTCAGGTTGCTCGGTGCATAATACTTCCTGAAAAAGTCCTCCGCCTCGGCGCGGGTTATCGTCTGAAGGTCGCTCATGTGACCGACTATCTCATCTCCGTACGGGTGGGCCTTGTAAGCGATGCCCATAAACTCTTCGAGCAGGCGGCCTACCGGCCGGCTCTCGACGCCGAGCCGCCGTTCTTCCATGACCACGTCCTTTTCCTTGTAGAACTCCCTGAGCACAACATTGGCGAAGCGATCCGATTCCATCATCATCCAGAGTTCCACTTTGTTCGACGGAAGGCTGACTATGTATTGTGTCGCATCCTGGCTCGTGTAAGCATTGAAACCAGCGCTGCCCTCGCGCGAGAAGACTTCCTCGTACTCATCATGAACCAGATGCTGCTGGGCGTCCTGCTGGGCCTCTTTGAACCGGTTCTGCAACTGCTGAAGCCGGGCCTTATCGGCACGGTCACCCTTTCTACGTTCGGCCTTCAGCGCCAGGAACGCCTCGTCTATTTTGGCCATCGCCTCGGTTTCGGCCTGGTAGTTCCTGGTCCCTATGGTTTTTGTCCCCTTGAAGGCCATGTGCTCGAACAGATGCGCCAGGCCGGTGATTCCCCTGACCTCATCGACTGCACCGACGTCAGCGTAGGTGTGGAACGAAACGACCGGGGCCTCATGCCGTTCGAGGACAAGGAATTTTAAGCCGTTGTCCAGGGTGAATTCCGTCATCCGCTTCTCGAACGCCGCCAAATCCTGTGCGGTCGCCGGTTTCGGGAACACCGCCGTCACGGCACAGAACAAAAGTGCCGCCCATGCTATATTTATTATTTCCTTTCGCACCGTGTGTTTCATATTCTTTACTCCTGGATTATTCCGTTCTTTCATATCCCTTGCTTTAATTATACATAAAATACGCCGTCGCCGTACAGTCCTGATCCACACTGACACGTACCCAGTGGGCGGAAAAGCCGTCTTCAAACTGGTGATGAATGTACCCGGTGCCCGCAGGAACCGCAACTCTATGATAATGCTTCCATGTCCCGTTACCGAGGAAGTCTACCTCGATGGTGAAATTGACGTTCCGGTCGGACTCGTGGGCGAGATGCACGACCTTCTTGTCGAAGCCGGTCATCAGGAACGGGTCCGAGACCGTGCCGGCTTTTACGGGCGTCTGCCACCAGGGCCCGCCCCAGCCGGCGGGCTTGCCCATCGACCAGAGCTCATCGATATTGCCGAACCACAGGCCCGACTGCGGCTGGCCTTCGTCGTGGTCGATCTGGTCGCTGGCCATTACGAACATTCCGCGCCAGTGGCAGAAATCGGGAACGACGCGAAGATGAGTGCAAATCGGACGGATGCCCCAAATTCTGCCTTCGTAAGAAAGTGCCGGCAGCTCGTAAAACATGCCGTGAACGTCCATCAGTAAACGTTCGGTTACGGCGTGACGAATCCGCATCCATTCGGTATTCCAGGCGTGGTCCCACGTGTGGCCGGCCTTGGGAAGCAGGTATCGCTGCCACTGGCCCTTAACGAGCGCGCGAAGTACGACGGATGATTTCGTCCAGCCGGTCGCGTAGATCGTGTTGCCGCCGTAGGAGCTGCCCGAAGCATTTCCTCCAACTCCGACGAAGGGATTGCGCTCGATGATTGTCCATTTCTCACCGTCCCATTCAGCCAGCCTTCCGGCGTCTCTCTGGCCCAGGAACTCCTTCTCGTCGTAAGTATTGTTCGCCACGACGACTCGGCCCTGAGCGCTGTAGGCGCCTTTGAAATGCTCTTTGGCGTTCTTTATTTCAAGCTCCTTGACGAGATTGAAAAGCAGCTTCGATTCGAGGGACTGCACATCCACTTCCCAGAACCGGCCCTCCATGCCGAGGAAATAGACTTTGTTCTTCGGGTCGGTCAGGTGCGAGACCGTGGCGGTCAGGCGGTAATTCTTGAGCGATTCGATTGTCCGGACGTTGCCCTCGGCGTCAATCGCGTGCGGCCCGATGAAAGCCTGGCCGGACGGCCAGTGCGCCATGCGGTTGGCAAACGTGCCGGTCACTGCGGCCGGATGACGCCGCATCGTCATATTTTCGCTGATTTCATAAAGTCCGAGCCCTTTACCCCGGATGTGCGCTACGTATCCGACGGCCCACAGCTTCTCGGCCCAGGGAATCAGAGCTCCGATGCCGGCCTCCGAGTCGCTGCCAACTCCTTTCGCCATCACTGTCAGATTCGGAAACACACCCTTAACCTGAACCGGAGGTCCTTCGGCGCCGGCATTGTCCGCCGTGGCCGTACAGACAGCCATCATCAACAGAACAACCATGACTGTGTAACTGCGATGTCTCGCCGGGATAATTACGGATTTACGTCTTTTCATAAAGCGAAATGTGGCGTATCGTTTCATAATAATTCCCTTCCATAAATTACTCGAAATCTCTCCTTAAATATTGCGCACAATCGACGATGTCAATGATGAAAAACGAACGCAAAAGAAAAGGGTGCGAGATACTTACTCCATTCCACACGGCAAGTATGGTTGAATTGATATAAAAAGATCCCTGAGGCAGGGATCTGAATAGGCTGAAAGTGAAATACACAAGTTCAGATGCTAATTTTTCTCGCCGTTATTGGCCGACGCCTTCCGCGCTAGACCCCGGCAGCTCTCGCAATCGCACACTCCGACCTGCTTTAGATGAGTCGTGCCGGCAAGCTTCTTTGTTTCGATTAATGTCGCTCCTTTGGTCTCCATCTTGCGAAGCGCCAGCTTTGCATCCTTCGTGTTATGTGTACCCACCGCATCAATTATAACGGTGACTTTCTTGCCCCTCTGCAGCAATCCCAGTGCCGTCATCTTAACGGCACCTTCGAGGCTGGAACCGACCAGAATGAACTCACTGGCGCGCACTTCGCTCAGCAGCCTGTCAATCCGGGGTTCGTCGAAGGGATCGACGCAGCGTTTGTGCAGAATAACCTGCCTGTGCCGACGGAGCATATCTCTCGGCAAATCCGTATTGCCGTCCGCCGCAAAACTTACCCGGTCTTTAAGCAGCGTGTAACGTACCTTCTTTTGGCCATCCGTGCCGTCAATGCAGTAATCAACGGCACTTTCGCCGTTGTTGTCGGGATAAACCTCTGCGGTGGAGATGATAGGGACATGCTGAGACCTCGCCCAGGCCATTACCCGGCGAATATGCGCCAGAACTCTCCTGTGGTTTCTTATACAGGCTTTACCACTGGCCAACAGAAAGTCTTTTTGCGTATCGATATCGATAAGAATTTGTTTCCGGCGTGACTTGACCAACTGTAGAATCATTTTCAGACTTCCTTCCTTAGCCTCTGCGATTCTGTCCAATAATAAATACGCATCAGCCAACAATTGAGTTCACAGCATTTTATCGAACGCTCTCGCCATCTACTTTAATTGCAGTAAAGCGCGAAAACTGTTTCAATCTTCGCTTTAACGACCGCTTTCCAGTATAATGTAGTCTGCAAATGCTCGTTATTATTTTGATGTGTGTTGTTTAGAACGGATTTGACGAATGGCCCGAATCTTACGGGACTATCCCGGAATTTCGCTGAAAGCCGAAGATCTGGACGGCAAAATTGATTTTGTCCGGATTTTCGGACGTCCCGGCCCGGTTCATATCGAAATCGGCTCCGGCAAAGGGACATTTCTGCTCGGCCAGGCCGCAGCCCGGCCCGACGACAACTTCTTCGGAATCGAATGGGCCAGCAAATATTATCGCTACGCCGTAGACCGCATCGGCCGGTGGGGATTGACGAACGTGCGGATAATGCGCACCGATGCCGCCGAGTTTCTGGCCGATTCGGTGCCGGATGGCTCGGTCGATTGTTTCCACATCTACTTCCCCGACCCCTGGCCCAAGAAACGCCACCACAAAAGACGCCTCATCTGTCCCGCCAACACCGAGCATCTGATCCGCTGTCTCAAGTCCGGCGGGCAACTGCGCATCGCAACCGACCACGCCGACTACTTCGAGCAGATAAAGACGGTTTTAGTCGCACGGAGTGACGCGCTCGATGAAATTGATTTTGCCAAACCAGCCGGCGCCGAATCCGGAGAATGGGTCGGCACAAATTTCGAAAGAAAATACATTAAAGACCAAAGACCAATCTACACCATCGCCGCGAGAAAAATATAACGACCTATCCAACAGTCCCGCGAATCACTACTCGCTCAACACTCCATTAAGAGCATCTACGAAATGTAATTGCGAGGCCCGAAGGGCCGCGGCAATCTTCTGCATAACAGACGGAAAGACTTATCGTAGCTTTTGAGATTGCTTCGCTCCGCTCGCAATGACGCGCGCTAGCTTATTTCCGATCATATATAACCTCGCCGCGTTCGATTTCGTCCATGAAAATTTCGCCCTGGACTCCGGTTTTCAATGGCAGGATATCCATAGGTATTACGCGGGCAATATCACGAGTTTTCCTGCGATATTTCATTGCCAGCGGAAGGTATTTCTCATCGCTATCCTGAAATACGGCGACATCCAGATCGTGCGGATCATCCGAATTCACGAAGGAGCCAAAAATGACAATCCGGCATACTTCCCTTTCCGTCTTCAGGAAGCCGACCAACCGCTGCTTCAGGGATTCTTTTTCTTGCTCAGTAAACACAATTTTACACAAAACACAATAAGCATTAGCAACCGGGATTCCTTCCGGCAACAAAAGTTATTATCACACCATCTTAACCTATCATCAAGAACAATAAATATGCTTGAAAAATCTTTCTCCAAAATCCATTTCTTACCCTATGAACGATGAAAATTCGTGGTATATTAACGTTTATATCACAATCGAAGATAATGAAGTTTCGAATATTAGTCAAAAGATAATTTGATTGAACCAAAAGCACATGGCAGAGAAACGATCGGTAAATAACTATTATGTAGATGAAGCGGGTGACCTTACTCTTTTCAATAGGCGCGGCCACGTAATTGTCGGCAGGGAAGGTGTTTCAAAAGTGTTCATGGTCGGAGTGGCCTATCTCCCAGGTCCAAGGCTGGTACACCACAAGCTCGAAAAACTGCGGACCGACTTACTTGCTGATCCGTATTTTAGAGATGTTCCATCTATGCAACCCAAAACTAAAAAGACAGCGGTTTATTTTCACGCGAAAGACGACCTTCCGGAAGTGAGACGCGAGGTTCTTAAACTTTTGCCGGATCTCGGCGCGAAGGTCCAAATCGCAATTAGGCGCAAGGAATATCTGGTCAAGACCGCTCGCTTGTTGCATCAGCGACATTCCAAGCTTTCTCCCAATGATGTTTACGACGACCTTGTCAAAAGGCTTTTCAAGGGTAGTCTCCATACTGCCGATGAAAATCGCATTGTCCTTGCCCGACGTGGCAAATCAGTCCGCCAGCACGCTCTTGAAGAAGCAATCAAAAGAGCAAAAGTAAATTTTGAGAGAAAGACTGGCATACGTTCGGAAAGCGAGACAGCTATCTTTTCGGGATATCCTTCTCAATATGCGGGATTGCAGGTTATAGATTATCATCTCTGGGCTTTACAGCGGATGTTTGAGCGCGGAGAGGACAGGTTTTTTCATCTGCTCGCACCAGCGTATCGACTAATTATGGATTTGGACGATACAAGGAATAAGCCGTATGGCGAATGGTACAGCGATTCAAATCCTTTGGAATTGGAAAAAATAAAACCCGTAGCAGGCTAGGTTCATGCGGACAGGCCGCTCGAACACACGGCATGGAGCCGACGTTCGCCCACTAGGGCATTTATTATCATGCAGGATTAGTCAGAACAATGCAATAAGTATATGAAAAATTTTCTTCAAAAAATCAGAAGGTTGCCATCCCAGCTTCAAAAGCCGAACACATCGAGCTCTACTGAGCACCAATGCCGCCTGTTAAGAATAATCACATTTGAGCAAAGATTCGAACTCTTCTTCACATAATGATCTTGGATAACCATTGTACTAACAAAGTGGCAATAATTCCACCGAGGAAACTGATAATGACCCATATCCAGTGGTTCTTGATGAATTCTGTATACCATAAGTTGCTTCGTAACCACCAGGAATTAAATCTTTGCCCAAGTTGCAACCCCTCAGGTGTTAGCTCAATCCTTCTTCCTCTGGCACCAATATCTTTGATGTTAATTAAACCTAAATTCCTAAGACGCCTGTTTATCTGTTTGATGTTTTGTGAGGTTATTTGATTACCTTTAGCCGATTTTGTTTCATTAGACAGGTAGTTTATAAGGGCAATTGGATTGTCAGAGGACTGCTGTATGCTTCCGGCGCCAGTATCAGTAATTTCTTGATAATAAAAAGATAGTGTTTTTCTTTCATCCTTTGGCAGCCACATATTGAGTTCCTTATTTCGCCAACTGGAAGTTTTCCTCGCCCACCACTTGGCGCATTTTCCGGCAGAATTCGAGGTCGGGATTGACGCTCAGCTCCTTGTCGGCGGCGGCATAAACCCTGCCTTTGTTGGTTCGCACGGCGACGTAAACCGGGCTTTTACCCCTGTGGTGCCGGCAGATGCTCTTTATCATCGCCACCTTTTCTTTGGTGACATCCCCGGCATTCAGTCCTATCCTGACTTTGGCGGCGAGTTTCTCCCGAACGTCTTCGAGGCGTATCAACTCGGAAGCCAGAACGTTTGGCCGTTCCCTCCTGTAATCGAGCTTGCCCTTTACAAAAACGATAGCATCCTGAACCAGGACGCCGCCGTACTCGTTCAAAACATCGGGGAACATCACCACTTCGACCTGCCCCTGCAAATCCTCGAGTGTAAATACGGCCATTTTCGAGCCGGCGTTCCGCCCCGTCTTTGTCAGGTTGTATCTGATCTTCGTTATCATTCCGCCGATGACGATTTGCTTTTCGCCGTTGGCCTCGGCCAGTTGCGAGCTGTTGCGCGTGGAATAAATATTTATAGTCTCGGCATGATGGCTGAGCGGATTGCTGGTGACATAGAATCCGAGAACTTCTTTTTCGTAAGCCAGCATTTTCGGCTCGGGCCAGGGCGGCACGTTCGGCAGGCGTTTATGGTCCTTCGAATAATCGTTTCCCCCGGCCATCTGGCCGAAGAAATTCATTTGCCCGGCCTGCTTGTCCGCCTGCAGGCCTGCCCCGCTCTCCATCGCCCTTTCGAGACCGGCCATCATCTGCGCCCGGCCGCCGCCAAGCTTGTCAAAGGCCCCGGCCTTGATAAGAGCCTCAAGAACCTGCTTGTTGGCGGCCCGCAAATCCACATTCTCGCAGAAATGGAACAGGCTCTGGAACCTGCCGACCTCTTTTCGGGCGGCGATAATCTGCTCGACCGCCTTTTCACCTACGCCCTTGACGGCGGCCAGCCCGAAGCGAATGACACCCGCATTCTTTTCTCCATCTTCACGCTGCTCATAGAGCGGTGTGAAATCGACACCGCTCTCGTTAATATCGGGAGCTAATACTTCGATGCCCATCTGCACGCACTCGGCGATGTAATCGACGATCTTGTCGGTGTTGTCCATTTCGTAGGTCAAAAGGGCCGCCATGAACTCGACGGGATAATGGGCCTTCATATAAGCGGTCTGGTACGCGATGAAGGCATAGCGGGTCGAATGGCTCTTGTTGAAACCGTAGCCGGCGAATCGCTCGATAAGCTCGAAAATCTGCTCGGCCTGCCCGGTGCTAAGACCTTTATCGACACAGCCGGCGATGAATCGTTCCCGCTCCTTGGCGATGGTCTTGGCTTTCTTCTTGCTTATCGCCTTGATAAGAGCGTAAGCCTCCCGCAGCGGGATGTCACCCAGGCGGTTGCAAATCCGCATAACCTGCTCCTGGTAGATCATAATGCCGTAAGTCTCTTCCAGAATCTCCGTCATAATCGGGTGCGGCAGGCTCCACTTGGCGCCGTGCTTGCGGTCGATGTAATCGGGAATCAGGATCATCGGGCCGGGGCGATAAAGCGCGTTGGCGGCGATCAAATCTTCAATCCGGTCAGGCTTCATTTTCATCAGCAGGTTCTGCATCCCGCCGGACTCGAACTGGAAAACACCCTTTGTTTTGCCCGCCGAGAAAAGCTCGAATACCTTCGCATCCGTCAGGTCGAGCTTCTCCAGGTCGATGTCTATTCCATGGTTCTCCCTGACGAGCTGGCAGGAGCGCTCCAATACGCTGAGAGTTTTGAGACCCAGGAAATCCATCTTCAGCAGGCCGACCTTCTCGACCATCGGCCCTTCAAACTGGGTCACAATGTCATCGGAGCCCGATGCCTTATACAAGGGCACGAAACTGGTCAGCGGCTCATCGGCGATGACAACGCCGGCGGCGTGCACCGATGCGTGACGGGCAAGACCTTCGAGCTTTTTGCTGATGTCGATGACCTTGCGGGTCTCCTCGCTTTGTTTGTAGGCGGCTTCCAGCTCGGGTTCGGTTTTCAGCGCCTTATCAAGCGTCATATCAAGCGAGAACGGCACGAGTTTCGCCAGTCTGTCAGCTTCGACCAGCGAGACGCCGAGCACCCTGCAGATGTCACGGATAACCGCGCGGGCCTTCATCGTTCCGAACGTGATGATCTGCGCGACATGCCCATATTTCTGCCGGACGTAATCGATAATCATTGCCCGGTGGGCCTGACAGATATCGATATCAATATCGGGCATTTCGTTACGCTGTGGATCCATGAATCGCTCGAAGAGCAGGTCGTAATGAATCGGGTCGACGTCGCACAGGCCGAGACAGTACCCTACCAGCGTCCCGACGCCGCTGCCCCTGGCGCCGATGGGAATGTTGTTTTCATGAGCGTACCTGCAGAAATCCCAGACGATTAAAAAGTAGCTGGAAAAGCCTTTCGATTCGATAACGTTCAGCTCCCTGTCGAGCCTGGTCTTTATCTCGTCTGTAATCTCGCCGTAGCGCTCTTTGGCGCCTTTGTAGCATAAATCGATAAGGTATCGCTCCGGCGTCAAATCATCAGGCGGCTCGAAACGCGGCGCGTGGCGCGTTTTCAAATCAATCTCGACATTGCAGCGTTCGGCGATTGCCAAAGTATTGTCACAAGCCTCGGCCGTCTCTGTAAAAAGTTTGCGCATTTCAGCGGGACTCTTAAAATAAATGTCGGATGGATAAATCATCCTGTCGGGATCGTCGAACTTCTTGCCGGTGCTTATCGCACAGAGGCAATTGTGGGCCTCGTGGTCGTCCTGCTCAAGAAAATGCACATCGTTAGTCGCCACAAGACCTATGCCCATTTTCTTCGCCAGGTCAATCAGGCCCTGCCGGAGATTCGGGTCGTCACCTTCGTGGTTTTGTATCTCGATGAAGAATCTTTCGGGCCCGAAAATCTTGAGATACTTTTCCGCCGTAAGGCGCGCAGCTTTTTCATCGCCGTTGGCAATATCCGCCGCAACCTCGCCTTTTATACATGCCGAGGTGCAGATCAGGCCCTCGTTAAGCTCGGCGAGGATTTCCTTATCGATTCTCGGGCGATAGTAAAAGCCCTCAAGAAACCCGGCGCTCGTTAATTTGAGCAGATTTTGATAGCCGGTATTGTTCTCGGCCAGAAGAATCAAATGATACGCCGCATCGGAGATGCTGGTTTTCGTCCTGTCGAACCGGCTGGCCGGCGCGATATAAGCCTCGATACCGAGCACAGGCTTAATATGAGCGGCGAGAGCCTTCGTATAAAACTCGACGGCACCGAACATATTGCCGTGGTCGGTAACCGCCACGGCGTCCATTTCGAGCTTCTTGCAACGTTTGAGCAGCTTACCGTATTTTATAGCACCGTCCAGCAGTGAATACTGACTATGCAAATGAAGATGCGTAAATCCTTTACCTGACATAATTTATATCGTCCTCCCTAAGAGTTCATCTTACATTGAAATAATAGGCTCCTCCGCCGGCGTTGTCAATGGAAATACTCGAACAACATTAAATGCCAGGATGGTTTGCGGCGAAAAAAATTCTTGTCAAGGGTTCCCGCGTCTGTTATAAGATAGACCGAAAAATTAAATAGGCCAGGGGAGCGGATGGCCGGGGCCGGCCTGAAGCTGAGAAATAACCCTATGAACCTGCTCGGGATAATGCCCGCGAAGGAAGGCGAAAAGAAAAGTAAAAAGGTAAAAGGAAAAAGGCAAAAAAAGAACCTGGAATTCCTTAATTTTTTACTTTTAACTTTTTACCTTTTACTTATCGAGCACTCTTTTGCAGGGGTGCTTTTAGTTTTTGGCAAAAGGATGATATTAACTGAACTTTTGCAAAATTGAAGTTAGGCATACTTTTGGAAAGAAAAAATCTTCTCTTTTGATTTTTTCTTTCTAAAACACAAGGCATAAGG
>Ga0209121_10000870_pt1 | contig 32353 bp, 26 predicted proteins | sample Cruoilmetagenom3_FD_187292 | JGI IMG/M metagenome (GOLD analysis project Ga0209121, IMG submission 187292) | Oil polluted marine microbial communities from Coal Oil Point, Santa Barbara, California, USA - Sample 3 (SPAdes) (version 2) | ecosystem: Environmental > Aquatic > Marine > Oil seeps ... | reverse complement strand
GCCCCTACAATTTCACGAATAGGAGACAAATTACAAATGTGTCATCCTGAATTTATTTCAGGATCTGGTATGAGATGCTGAACCAAGTCCAGCATGACAGAAAAAAGAGGAAACAGAGGGCGAGGAAAAAATATTGGAAAATATACCGTAAGTAACTTTCCCTCCACAGGTGGGAGGGAATATAAGGGAGGGGGATATAAATGAGATTGCCAATTTACAATTAACGATTTATATCCTTTATACTTGTTACTTGTAACTGTTGTACATACCTATCTATCTATTAATGTAAAAATGAACTTGATAATAATAATTATTATATTTATAATAAGAAAAGTGTTTTGTTTAATTATTTATTAATGGAGGACAATATGATAACAAGTATACTATTTTTATTGATTTTAAGCATACTAATTGCATTGGCATTTCAAATTGTTAATATATTGAGGATTCAGGATGTTTATAGGAAAACAGGAGGAAAAATAGAGAGTGAAGATGATCTACTTCTAACAAAGGGTGTCATTAACTTTAGTATGGAAGCAGCTATGGTGTATATAGTGTTTGCAATTGTATTTGTAGTTCTACTTTTTGTTCTTTCTCAAGGAAAGTATATTATGGATGCTATAAAAGCTTTATTCCTGTTTGGTATAATAACACTTCCGATAGGATTTATTGGAAAGAACTTTGAGAAAAAGATAAAGGAAATGGATGTAATAACAGAGAGTGAGGAGATAAAGAAAAGATATAAAGATTATCTGGAACAGTGGGGTAAAGCACGGTTTAGAATCAGAGAATCTGAATAATGTTCCTATCTGTTTATAGATTTAATGTAGAAATATAGATGTAAATTAACTATTTCAATTTCTGCTTAACTGAATTTATTTTATCCTGTGGTTTTACTGATTTATCTCTTCTGTCGTCAATCATTATATTTGTGATAATTCTAGGGAGATTGTATTTCTTAAAGAGAAAGTTATGTATTTTGTACATTAAACTAAAGCATTCTTTTATATTGTTACAGTTAATTATCGTTGCAGTCGGTGTAAGTGTATATTCTATGCCGTTGTCTTTTAAATAATCAATAATTTCAGCAATATATTTGCTAACACTTACATTAGACTTGCCTGTTATAGGGATTACCGTAATTTGAAACATTGGCATTTTTACTCTCCACTTTTAATTCGGAATCTCTTTTGCTATAAATGCATCCGCAGTAGTTCTGTCTGTATAATCCGAGTTCTTTGGAATACCGTAAGGATTTCTTAAAACCATCATTCTTTTTGAAACTCTCTCTTATAAATGTAATCCCAAGTAATTTTGCAATTTCACCACCTATATTGTTTATAACAGTTGCATTTTTATGAGGGCTTATTGTAAGCGTTGTTGTAAAATATTCAAAACCCAATTCTCTTGCCTTTTTGGCTGTATTGAAAAGGTTATTTTTAATACAGATGTTGCATCTGTATCCCCCCTCAGGTTCGTCTTTGAAAAGTTCAGTTATCTTGAACCAATCATTAGGATTATATTTAGATTCAACATAAGGAATTTTCCATTCGTCAGATAATTTCAGAAAAGACTTATATCTAATCGAGTATTCCTCTTTGGGATGAATATTGGGATTAAAAAAATACATAAATACTTTAAAGTTATATTTATTTTGCAAGACTTTAATCGTATGTGTTGCATCAGGTGCACAACAAACATGAAGTAATATACGCTTATTATCCATCAAAAACTAACGGATTTAGATAGTATAATGTTAAAATAGAAATTGCTAAAGTTTACATTTGAATTTTTCGTACAATTTTCATCAAGAACTGTACATAAAATCCCGTAATCAACATATCTGAATGTCCCGGTTAGATTCAAATTGTTATTCGAATGGTATGTATATGCTATTATATATGACGGTATCAGAAGATCAGCTTCAATATATGATTGTTGGACTGATGTTCCAAAGGATATTATTTGATTACTACTCAGCTTATGTTCTACCTGAACCTTTACATAGAAAGAATTATTCAATGTGTTATCATAATATACCGAATCATTTAATGTAGTAATCTGAATGTTATTCCACATAGTATAGTTACCATCGACAATTAGCGTTACAGGCAATTTATTAGGCATTTTCAATTCTATTTCCCCACCGAAAACATATGGGTATCTAACATAATTGGTATATGTTAGAGTTAAAGTATCTATAGATATATCGTCTTGAATTCTAATTTTAGGCCTGAATCTGGTAAAGATCGATGCTTTCAAAAAATCACCGGGTTTTATATTTATTCCTACATTAAATAGGTTTCCTGAAAATGTATATTTATCAATTATAGTCGTATCTTCCATATTCCCATCTACAAAAAGATGCTCATATCTATGATTTTCTTTTCCCTGGATGTTTTGATAACTCCCTGAAATGCCAAGCCAATGGAGAGGTGTTACGCCTAATATAAAGCCAATCCTATTAGAGTTATCTTGAATATACCTCCTAATCTCGCCTGTTTTCACATAGTAATCATCATGTTCAATAAGATTATAATTATAAGCATTCGTTCTAAAGGGTGCATATACAAGACCTGCGGAAACATATTTACTTCTAAATGCTATTTCAAAATTATGTAATCCATAATATGGGAAACTATTCTCATAAATAGTATAATCCGCAAGGTAATTGTCGTAAGAATCAAATAATTTTACACTTCTCTTTTCATTGATTAAAACATAGTCACAACCTATCATTAAGTTCAATCCTTGATCAAGATTAAAAATAGATGCCGAATTTATAATCATTGATTTGTTATAATTTAAGATATTTAGATAATCAAAATCACCATAACCATTGATACCTTCAAGATTATATGCACTTAAAGATGTAAATAAGGTTATTATTGTAATTGCAATTATATATGTCTTTTTCATATTTCCTCCTACCATCTCAAATCTACTTCAAGATATATAGCATTCTCATTTTGATAATCAACAAAAGGTCTAATTGGTTTGGGATCACTGTTTTCAAAATGTGGTGGGTAATCTGTTGTTTCCATACCAGAATGATTATAAATTGTTGTTTTATATCTGTACTTCAAACGAATATATAAATTCTTGCTTATATTATCTGAAAATGTCAGATAAAATTTATGTCCATTACCATAGAGAAAGTCAATGCCTGTATCTTCAAATATCCATTGACTCATACCATTTGTTTTCCAGACGGCTATTCCTCCAATTAAGCTAAGATTACTGCTAAATTTGTGGTCAAATGATGTATTTATATATCCACCGTTAATTAATGATCTAAAATCATATTTTGGGTTTGGTGTTAAATGAACCTGTCCGTACCTAATTTCGGCATTAAGATAATCTCTGTTGGGAAATGTTGCAAAAACCCTGAATGTAGATTCGAATGTTCTTGAATTTGTGGGTTCTATTTCCTTATATAGATATTTGGATTGATATTTCCCTTTTAATCTAATGTGAAGAGGAAATATAGGTCTATATTCAAGTTCTCCCTGAATCCTATAGTTATTAAGACTATATGCTTTGTTTTGCCACAAATCGATATAGAGATGTGTGATTGTAAAGCTCTGAGAGAATTTATATCTTGTGCCAAGGTATATGCCCTTTTCGGATTTAGGGGAAGGGAAATCCTGAAGGTATGAGCAGAGTGGATTAAGCAATCTATAATCTTTTTCAAATAGACCATCGTCAAATCTGTCCTGTTCCATAAATCCTCTCATATACGGGTTAAAATATAAAACATCATAGTCTCTGTACATTACATTCAGGAAAAAATCATTGAAGATGATATCAACTTTACCTGTAAATGCATATCCGTCTTTGGAACTTTTAATATATTCCAAATCGACGGATGAATTTTTTATAACCGTTTTAAAATAACCACCAAGATATCGAAGTGTGCTATCTCCCTTAAGTGTAGTATAATTCGGATCTATAATGGAATTGGCATCACCGGGTATATCAAGTTCTTCAGAAGCCGGTCTCCATAATTTGTCATATGAGATATTCAATCCTTCGATTCCGATAAATGTACCAGCAGGAATTATTTGAAATCTCCCAAGATTGAAATCAAGTTTTCCACCGTATGTTGTTTCGGTAACTTTATTGTTAAAGATAGAAAGATCATAAGGAAGATCTATTAGCATATTAAATGAAGTTGTATCCCTATTGAGTATGGCATCTCTTTCTGCATTTGAATAGAAACCTATAAAATTAAAATTCCAGATATCAAGCTCTGTAGCTGCTCCTTTAAACATAAATTCCTTATTTGAAGTTAGATCTCCGAAAATACCATCGGTTCTACTTAATATTCTACTTCTTACTTCATCGGTATTGTCTATCATAAGTCCATGATTGAATGTAACTCTATAATTCCCAAGTATTAAATTCTTTAAAACAGGATAATTCGAAATGGATAGATATCCTTTGATTAATTCATTTCTACCATTATTCCTGAAGAAGGAAGCTCCTCCCGTAATCTTATCTCTATAACCGAATTTAAGTTTCTCTGATATGTTCGGTAATATTTTGATATCCGTTAATTCACTTGTTGCTTTACTAAGATCGTTTCTTAATCTTACTATTTCATTATCTGTCCAACCGGCATTAGATAATGCGGAATATGTATCTCCCGTATCACCAAGATTACTTATAGAGGAGTTAAGTGCAGCAATAAGAGCTGATATATTGCTATCAAAATAGGGTAATTGGTTTTCACTTTCAATATTTGTTCTAAAATAGCCATAAAAGGATTTTAAATATTTATCACCGCCAACTCTTATATAATCGCGAAGATTTACAGTACCATAATGGGTTAAGTATTCGATATGATTAAGATTCGAGACATATCTGAATGTTCCCCATTTCTTTCTATGATTGACGATTGCTGCCGCATCAACACTGTTAACGCGGTCGATATTTACAATCTCTTTATATGTAGCATTATTAATATCCATAGGATACATAAGTAAATTTTCCCACAAATCAATTGCCCCTTCTCGAGGACTATCTTCGGAAGCAAGTTTCGATTTTAGATATTCAATCTTTTGCTCACTCCTTGAAACCTCCTTTAAAGGTGTCAATAGGCAGTTCTCTTTAAGAAATAAAAATATTTCTTTTGTCATTCCATGAATATTCCATAGTTCATATATACTGGAAAAAGAACCGTAATCATTTCTGTATAATATTAGCTTTTCGGCAATCTGCTTATTTTTTATAAACTTACTTAATTCCTGTTTACTAATTTTATTCAAATCATATGCCATATCTCCAAATAATGGTGTGATAAATATTATTGTAAAAAGGAGATAGTAGAAATATTTTTTCATAAGCTACCTCCTAAAAGTTTATAGAGATTCCAACCTCATGAGAATCACTGATTTCTCTTTGGCTTTTATATGCATAGTTAAGTGCAAATTTGCCATATTTTAATGAAAATCCAGCACTGTATAACATTGGATTTGTTGATATACCTGTTCTTATTGTTAAATAGGGGGAAAGAACTTCATAATCAATAGCAGCTGCTAACCTTGTATCATATCCCTCTTCCTTTTCGAATTGTAATGAAGTTAAAAGACCATTATAGGGTTCATATGATAAACCAAGAATGAGATTTGCAGGAATGTGATAAGCAATTACCTTACCAAAGATTGGTCTGTTGATATTATGAACTGCCGCACCAATTGTAAATGTTGAGAATAGGTTTCCTAAAAAGCCAAAATCCAGGGATATAGCATTTGCACTGCCAAATCTCTTCATACTTATATTGTATAATTTAAGATTATAACCGGCATATATCTGTTCCGCAATATTGAAATTATGTGTAAAGAATATCCCCTTTTCACTTTCAAGTACTCCATTGGAAATGATATTATTCAATGAGTCGGTATAATCACCCGTTATATCTCTTTCGATATAGGATAAACCGATATTACCCACTGATGTTTTAGCCCCGTAAGACGCATAAAAATGATTATACATCATAAATAATTTACTATAACCGATACTTATGGAATATTTGTCTATATTGGTAAACGATGCGGGATTTATAAAGGATGATGTCATATCGCCATATAGGGCAGCTTGAACATTTGCTCTTCCGTCACATATAATATCTATATTAAATCCTTCAAAAGCTCCGTATGAGATCATTGGGAAAATCAAGATTATTAAAAGAATTGTTCGTTTCATATCGCACCTGCCTTACTTTAATTGAGTACCAATTACAATGGCTTTTTTTATTCTCTTTCTCGTACCATTAGGCATTTTTAATGTATATACAATAATGTATGGACCTATGTTAAGATATGAATCATGGTCATTTCTTCCATTCCACCAGAAGCTAATACTACCGGATGCCATATTCGACCCGAAGGTTTTTACAAGTCTACCTTTAAGGTCATAGACTTTCAGGTCGAAATTTCCACCGGTGGCTCCAATAATGTCTATATTAAGCATTTCACCGTTATCCGGTCTGAATGGATTTGGGTATAGAGATATATTCATTGCATCTGTTGTATCCGGAGGAGTAATCAATAATAGATCACTTGGAAATCTTGGCATTAACTGATATCCTGATGTATATGGTTCCGAACCGTCATATTGCCCTTCGATACCTGTAATGGACACATAATCACCCTTTTTAATGTTTGTAAACATTGTATCGTCAGGTATACCAGAGGAATTGTTAATCCTAATGTCTATTACGGATTGTCCGTTCCAAACTTGCATATTGTATCCGGTACCTGCCAAATAAGGTGTAGAGCCAAGAATACACTTTTCAACCTTGAAGAGTTTCCCTTCGTTTCTCTCATTCAAACCCGAGGATAGGGGTAAGATTTCCGGAGTAATATATGCACCTGAATCACTTATTATCGTTATGTTATTTATATCATCATAGATAATTTCCGTAAGACCATTATATTCATCGATAATGCCTTCTACGATAACTTCTTTACCAAGTGTGAATCGTTCCGAAGCATCCTCTTCGCCTGTAAAGACATTGATTCCTGCCGTTGAATCTTGTATATAAAAACTTGTGGTTGATTCCGTCGGATTAAAATTCGCTGAAGGACCTGTGACAAATCCCCGAATCTTGACTGTTTCTCTATACATTCCGGAACTATAACCGTCTTCTCCCGGTTTTTGAGCTTCCCATATAGTAATTAAACTATCAAATAGATAATTCTGTACCAATGCTATATTTTGGTCTCCACATAGAGAATGAATAGATGAATCGATTCCTGTTTCTATATTTAAATTAATAGAGTAAACGGTTGAATCGACATCGATATTTCTTATTCTTAAACAGAATGTATCTACAAGACCTATATGTTTACATTTAATTATATAAGGCATTGTGTCTGAACCATTTCCGGATATTGATAAGACACCTGCCGAAACACTAATATCATCATATAGTCCACTCCATGACAGGTTTGATGGTATTGTTAATTGAGTATATCCGACAGTGAATAACGCAGTATCAAGATTCGGTGTTAGAATGATTTTAAATTTATTTATTCCCGAAGCAAGATAATATGGATTAATCATTGCTTTACCGGATCCGGAAGAGGTTGAAACTGTCAGTTTGGGGTAATCTGAAATATATAGTGCAGAGAGGGAATCAGTGCCGGTTTTGATAAATAAGGATTGATCACCCGGTATTGAAGGGGTTCTTATATTTCTTATTGTTATATTTCCCTGATCTACAAGTTGAAAATTCGAGAAATTCAAATAATGAGCTCCACTTGGAAGTTGATTTATTGAAATATCTGCATTCTGTAAATCTCCCGTTAGTACAATATCACTTGTGCTTGAATCCCACCCGATAGAAGAGGATATATATATTTGAGTAAATCCGATAATTCCAAATACCGTATCAACGCCGGGATAAAATGCGAAATCAATATCCAGTGTGTCATCGATTGATACAGTATCGGGTGTAAGTATTACCTTACCTGTTCCATTTACGCTTGTAACTATATCAAAGTTACCTCTTGGATATACCTCATAAATATTATCGGTAGAATAGTAATCACACACTCCTATGGCTTGCAATACCGTATCACCATTAGAAGGGAATGTTCCTACATTATCACCTTTGTCATAGAATTTGATAGCACCTGAACCATCGTCAAATTCACAACTGTTACTTGAAGAATTAAGCGTTACTACATTACGGGTTTCCACAAGTACACCTTCATATTTCTCATCATTTATAGCATTTGTTGAGCTATAATAAGCTTTATGTGGTTTAAGGCCTTTATTGTGTATAGTGATCTCAGGGAACCCTCCAATTTCAGTTACGCCATAATACTCTATAACTTCTCCTGTAATTGTAACGCTATCGCCCATTTCAACTGTTGCCCTTCCTTTACCCGATGCATATCCGATAAATACAAGAATTCCGTTCCATGCACCTGAGGAATCCTGAACGAAACAGTACTCTTTTGGTGATGAGCCTCCTGATTGATATGCAAAAGACACTATCCCATCAATTGTAACAGTTTGTCCTACATAAAGCGAAGAATCATTTACAGTTGGATTCGGGACATATTGGATTTCATGTATTGGAATTGCTTTTAAGAAAAATGGTAAAAAAAGCAGTAAAAAAAGCAGTTTATGAATTTTTTTCATCCGTTCCTCCTATTTAGTCTAAACTGTATTATACATAAATATTATAAATTTTCAACTAATAAAAATAAAGGTGGCAGGTCTTCAAATTTCTAACCACGGAATGGGGGGGAGAACCACCACAAATTCACAAAATAGTAACAAGTTGCAAGTTACAAGTAGCAAGTAGGGAAAGGGAAAGAAATAAAAGCGAATTGCACGAAAGGGAAGAGAATATATTTTTACCTTTATTACACGAATAATGGGGAATAGACATCAGACTTCAGACATCAGACTTCAGCCGAGAGGAAGGGAAATAACAACGAATTTCACAAAGGGAGAGATAACAGAAGAAAGGAGAGATCAACCACGAATTCTCGAATTTATAACGAATTTCACTAAGAAAAAGAGAAATATTTATTGCTTTATTACACGAATAATAGGGAATAGACATCAGACTTCAGACATCAGACTTCAGCCGAGAGGGGAGAGAGAGAATCACACTCACCTTAATCCTCTCCTCGCCTACGCTAAAGCTTTGGCGGACAGGCCATCGAGGGCGAGGGAATAATATTGGGAAATATACCGTAAGTAACTTTCCCTCCACAGGCTGTTACGGAATAGGCAATTTTGATTTTTCAAAAAACATAAGTTGCTGTAATCCAAGACTTAATTTTCTCATTTTCCCCAAAAGGTAAGTTCTATCACAACCTGTCCACGGGCGGGAGGGAATAGAAGGGAGGGGGATATATTCTTGACATAAGTTATGCCATATATTAATATATGGCATAATCATTAGGGAGGTTTAATGAAGGATTTAAGAATAAATTCACATCCGATATTAGAGGTAAGGAAAAGAAATAAGGTAAAATTTTATTGGAATGGAGAGGAACTCGAGGGAATAGAGGGGGAAATGCTCTCTTCAAGTCTTTTTGCCAATGATATCAAAATTTTCGGACATCATCCAAAAGACAAATCACCTCAGGGTATTTTTTGTGCTAACGGACAATGCTCTCAATGTATGGTAACAATAAACGGTCTCCCCGTTAAATCTTGTATGACTCCGTTAAAAGCAGGAATGAGGGTAGAACCACTTGAAAACTACCCTAAACTTTCGAGGGATAATAAAATCCCAAAATTCACTCCACCCAAAGAATTAAAAACAGATGTTTTAATCATAGGGGGTGGTCCGGCAGGTATGAATGCTGCTATAGAACTTAGTAAATATAATATAAAAACTATAATAGTTGACGATAGATACAGGATAGGGGGGAAATTGGTTCTCCAGACACATAAGTTCTTCGGTTCACAGGATGCGTGTTATGCAGGAACAAGGGGAATAGATATTGCAACGCTTTTAGAAGATAAAATAGAAACAGATAAATCAACTACAGTTTGGACAAATAGCGTAGCCGTAGGTGTTTATAGTGATAAAAAAGTTGGTATTTTAAAAGGTATGAAAGAGTATATTCTTATCGAACCTAAAGTATTTCTTGTCGCAACCGGGGCAAGAGAGAAATCTCTTATTTTTAAAGGCAATACATTACCGGGGGTTTATGGGGCAGGTGCTTTTCAGACTATTGTTAACAGAGATCTTATAAGAGCATCTGAAAAATTATTTATTGTCGGTGGCGGTAATGTCGGTTTGATAGCAGGTTATCATGCTCTTCAGGCAGGGATTCCCGTTGTAGGGCTTGTGGAAGCAATGAAGGAAGTCGGTGGATATAAGGTACATAAAGATAAACTTGCACGATTTGGTGTCCCAATACTCACATCACACACGGTTGTTTCTGCAAACGGGAAGGAATTTGTTGAATCCGTTACCATTGCAAATGTAGATGAAAAATTCAGTATTATAAACGGAACGGAAAAGACATTCGAATGCGATACAATCCTTGTGGCTGTCGGTCTTAATCCGGTTGATGAATTTTATAAAAAAGCCAGACTGTACAATATGAGTGTTTACGCAGCAGGTGATGCCGAAGAAATAGCTGAAGCATCTGCCGCAATCTATTCAGGAAAAATCCTCGGTGCTAAAATAGCAAATCATTTCATAAAAAACAAGGTTTCTATTCCTACGGAATGGGAAAATACCGCAAATATACTTAAAATGAAACCGGGAAAAACCTTTAAAATGAAAACAACAGATAAGAAAGAAGGGGTATTCCCTATTATCAACTGTATACAGGAAATTCCATGCAATCCCTGCATAACTGTTTGTCCTAAGGATTGTATTAAATTGGACGGTGATTCGATTATGAATATCCCAATTTATGATATTGATGAATGTATTGGTTGTGAACAATGTGTTGCCATATGTCCGGGGCTTGCCATTAGTCTTGTAGATTTTGGAAAATCACCGGATTATGCTGTTGTTACAATACCGTTTGAGTTTAAGAAGGGCACAATTAATGTTGGAGATATCATTCAATCCGTGGATATTGCTGGAAATGATGTCGAGATGGTTGAGATTTTGGATATAAAGGATATTAAGAAAAATGATAGAACATCTCTTCTAAAACTGAAAGTATCCAAAAATAATGCAAAAAATGTTATTGGGATAAGAATTCAAAAGCAATTTGATGAATCCGATCTTTGCAGTATGGAAAATATACCTGATGATGCTATAGTGTGCAGATGCGAAAGGGTTTCCGCAGGAGATATAAGGAAACTAATCCATGAAGGTATTTATGATATGAATCAGATTAAGATTATAACAAGAGCTGGTATGGGGGCTTGTGGCGGAAAAACATGTCTGCCTATAATCGAAAATATATTGAAACAGGAAGGTGTTCCGAAAGAGGATATTGTTGTAAACACCGATCGCCCCCTGTTTGTAGAGGTTGAGCTTAATAAATTTTCCACAAGGGAGAATAATGATGAATAATTATGATATAATCATTATTGGAGCGGGTAGTATTGGTGTTCCCCTTGCCTTACATCTTGGAAAAGCCAAACAAAAAGTTCTTGTTCTCGATAAAAATCCAAGCCCCGGACAGGGGCAGAACAAATCTGCAATTGGTGGAATCAGAGCAACACATTCCCAAATATCCAAGATTAAAATATGCCTGAAGAGTCTTGAGCTGTTTTCTCTCTGGGAAGAGGAAAACAGTGATGATATCGAATGGTTCGAAGGTGGTTATACATATCCTGTTTATACGGAAAAAGATGAAAGAACACTAAAAAATCTTTTAACAATACAAAAAAAGCATAATCTTAATATTGACTGGAAAGATGCCGGGGAAATCAAAGAAATTATTCCGGGCATTAATTCTGATGGTTTAAGAGGTGGAACATTTTCTCCTAATGACGGTAGTGCTTCACCTATGCTTTCAATATACTATATGTATAAGAAATCCCAACAGTTTCGCGTAGATTACAAATTTAGAGAAACAGTAAACAAATTTATGATTAAAAACAATAAAATGAATGGCGTAAAAACAGACAAAGGCACATATTATTCTACCGTTGTTGTAAATGCAGCAGGAGCATTTGGGAAAGAGATTGCACAACTTGCAAATGTTTCAGTTCTCGTTGAGCCGGAATCGCATGAAGCAGGTATAACAGAAGCTTATCAGCACTTTTTAAACCCTATGGTTGTAGATATTAGACCTGAAATTGGTTCCGAAAATTGCTATTTTTATCAACATAAAACAGGTCAAATTATATTCTGTTTAACACCGGAACCCAATTACCCCGGTCATAATCGGGAATCTACATCCTCGCTCCTCCCCTTGATTTCACAGAGATTGATTAATATCTTGCCACGATTAAAGAATGCAAGAGTGAGAAGAATTTGGCGAGGACTTTATCCAATGACACCCGATGGTTTTCCAATTGTAGGAAAAGTCGATAATTTAGATGGTTATATCAATGCTGTGGGAATGTGCGGACAGGGATTTATGCTAGGACCTGGTCTTGGATACTATTTAACAAAATATATACTGGATATACTTCCTGAAAAAGATTTTGATATATTCAATGAATTAACGCTTTACAGACCGTTTAAAGGTAGCGAAGCATTGAAATAGACCATATTGGCTCTTTTTATTATAGTTATTAAAATGCAAAGCATTGGCATTAACCTCTCCTTTTGATAGCGAATTGATATTAAAGGTTGAATTTTATGTCTAAACTGATAGGAATATTTTCTAAAAAAAGATCGGAAATTAATAAATTCGTAAATAATGATATTAAAAAGGATACTATTGTTTCGAATAAGAATCTTGCAATAAAGATAAAAGGATTAAAAAACGAAACATACTTTTATAAAACATATAACGATAAGGGATGGATATCTCTCGGTGTTGGGTTAACGAAAAAAGGTGGCAAATTCAAAATAATGGATAAGGACTTATGGGAATCTGCATATCTCTCCGGTGATTTACCTGTTAACGGTCATTTTCTATTTATTAAGTGGGACAAAAATATGATGGAAATTTGCACTGACCCTTTGGGTATAAGAGATATGTACTATTATATAGACAACGAAAAGATACTGTTTTCTACAAAAATGGATTTTTTAGCGAACCTGATTCCTAATCTCCATATCGATTTCAAAGCAATCGGGGGTGATTATATTTTAGGTAGGAAACTAATATTCAAAACGGAAATAGAAGAGATTCACCGTATTGGACCTGACACAAGTGCATTATTTATTTCAGATAAAATTAAATCTAATCGAAGAAACACTTTCTTAAACAACGATGTTTCTAATAATAATATTTCTAAATATTTTAAGAGTATACTATCTATTACAGAAGATTATAATATTTCATTGGGGCTTTCCGGTGGAGTGGATTCACGAATATTGCTTTCGTATCTTTTGCGATATTACACGAATTTTACAACACATTCATTCGGCTCCATGCAAGATAAAGACAATATATTAGCAAATACTATGGCAAATAATATAGGGTTTCGGAACACTCTTTACAGTGAGTATGATAAAAAGGATATTATCAGCAATATCCGTGATTTTCTATCGTTTAATCCTTTTAATTTGGGAATAGAGAGAATTCCATTTTATTATTATTTTTCCGAATTAAGAAAGAATAATCACATTTTAGCAGATGGACAGTTCGGAGAATTTATGAGAAAGGATCCATATAGGATATTGAAACCTTTGGATATATTGTTTCATATAAACAGAAATATTATTTTTAAATTATCAAAAAGAGAGATTCCAACAATTTTCACTCCTTCCATATTTAGTGAAATGGAAAAAGGAGCCTTTGATCAAGTTGAAATTGCCATATCACAATATATAACTGATTACAAAAGGGTTATGCATTTTAAAGATTATATTGCTTTATTATATGATTTTCCCAATCTTACGGGTCGTGATCAGTCGAGAATTGACGAGTATTGCATTTCAATAATGCCTTTTGCTCAAACGGATTTAATAAAAGAATTAATATATCCTCACAGAAAAATCATTAATGAAAATTTAATCAAAACCGTCTATCCGCAATTATCTCATTATCCATTTGCAAAAAACAATAAATATTATCCTTTTAATCACTATAAAAATAGATTTGCTAAAGTAAGAGAACAGTTATGCAATAGGAAAAATGAAGATTCAATTTATAATTTTATATATTTTACAGATAATCTCAAAGAGTATATTTTTGACGAATTAAATTCACGGAAATTTAAAAACAATTCGATATTAAACAAGGATTTTATAACTAATTCTATTGTTGATTTTTACAAAAGCAATGGAGAGAAGAACCTAAATGTTCTCAGATATTTCTTATCCTTTTATATGGTCCCGCAGATTAATAAATTGATTTAGTAGCTTTATTTCTTCTTGTGTTTTCCCTCAAACATCTCTTCAATAAAATCTCTATATTTATTTACAATAAAATCCCTTTTTGGTTTCAATGTTTGTGTCAATTCTTCCCCTATTTGGAAATTCTCCTGTAATATTTTAAATTTCTTAATCCTCTCGAATGCTTTAAATCCTGTTTCTTCATTAATAAGTCTGTTAATTTCACTCCTGACCTTTTTTACTATTGCACTATTCTCTATATCACTAATTGTATCTTCTAATTCTTTTTTAAGATAGTTTTCATTCAGCGTAATCAATACCCCCAGATCTTTTTCATCCTGACCAAGTATAATTGCTTGAGAAATAATTTCGGATTCAAGAAGCTTCTTTTCAATTGGTGTTGGTTCAACATTTTCTCCACTTAACAGAACAATCGTATCCTTAGCCCTTCCGAGTATTATAATTTCTCCTCTCTGTGTCAAAAGAGCCAAATCCCCCGTATTTAACCAGCCATTTTTATCTATTATTGCATCCGTGGCTTTTCTATTTTTGTAATATCCGGGCATTACCTGAGGTCCCTTAATTTTAAGAATACCTTTACATGCAGGTGGAAGAATATTGCCTTCGTTATCAACGATTATAACCTTTGTTTCATCAAATGGCTTTCCGACAGTATGCAATATATTGGAATCTATAAATCTGCCTGAGATGCCGGGAGAGGTTTCCGTTAAACCATAAGCTTCGATAATATTTATTCCGATTGTATTGAAAAAATTATCAACATATGGGGGTAAAGCTCCTCCGCCACTTACTGCAGCACGAAGTTTCGGTGCAACTTTTTTTCTTATAGGATCAAACATTTCATAAGCAACCAGTTTTAACGGGAACAAAGCAACAACTGAACAAAAAGCTTTTTGAAGTTTTATTAATCTTTTAAATATGGATTCTTTATAAATAATTGTATCCCTTCCTAAAATAATTCTCATATCGTTATCAAATGTAAGGGCTATTTTTAATAATACATAAAATATAGCTTTTTTTAGCGGTTTGGTTTTTTTTATCTCATCTATTATATTGTGATAAACCATTAACCATATTCTTGGAACACACGATATAAGTGTTGGTTTTTCATTTTCAAGATCCTGAGCGAAGTATACGATGCTTGTGTATACCTGCTGTACGCCTTTTGAGAATGTACAATATTCGAATGTTCTTTCGTAAACATGCCATATTGGGAGAATAGACAATGTTTTTTCTTTTGCCCCTCTTCTTATTCGTAATTGTGGTGTCATAACCCTGACATTTGAAACCAAATTACTTTGAGTTAACATTACACCTTTGGGTTTTCCTGTTGTCCCGGAAGTGTATATTATCGTAGCAATATCATCCTCCCCAATGTTCTTCCTTAATTTATTATAAACATCTTTTCCTTTACCGATTTCTCTCTTCCCAATATCTAAAATATCTTCGAATGAATTATAATTACTGCCCTCTTCGATAACAAATATATTTTTTTTCTTTATTATGTTTGTAAATTTATTGCCAAGCTTTTTAACAAGTTCCGGGGTTTCAATAATTGCAAATTTGGCATCCGAATGTTTCGCAATATACAGCAATTCTTTCTTCGTAGAATCTTTACCCCTCGGTACATCTACGGCACCTATTGACTGAAGAGCAAAATCTATAATGATCCATTCTATCCTGTTATCTGCATATATTAATACATGATCATTTTTTCTAATTCCCATTTTATAAAAACCATTAACAAGAATCCTAACCTTATTATAAAAATCAATATACCTTAATGTTACAAATTCCCCGTTCTTTCTATATCTTTGTGAAATGTTATTAGGATAATTTTCCCTTGTATACTCTAAAATATCATTTAATATTTTCATAATAACATTTTACAATAAATATTTAAAAATTACAACACTTTATTCTATGAATATATAATGCCGAGAGCCGGACTTGAACCGGCACGGAGTTAACCTCCAGCGGATTTTAAGTCCGCTGCGTCTACCAAATTCCGCCATCCCGGCATTGTAAATATAAGGCGGCAAACGGAGTCGAACCGATAAATAGCGGTTTTGCAGACCGCCGCCTTACCGTTTGGCTATGCCGCCGGCAATAAAAGAGCGGGAGACGGGAGTCGAACCCGCGACGTTCACCTTGGCAAGGTGACGCTCTACCACTGAGCCACTCCCGCTTGATTCCGAGGTATTATAATGTAATGTTAAATTTTTGTCAATAATATATATAATCACCCTCACCTCAATCCTCTCCCCGCCTACGCTAAAGCTTTGGCGGACAGGCCTGCCTATGCCAAGGCTTCGGCAGGCAGGCCATAAAGGGCGAGAAAGTTAGGGGGAATAATAACGAATTAACTAATAAAGAATGCTGTCATCCTGAATCCTGACCTGCGTCAGGACAGGTTTATTTCAGGATGACACATTTGTAATTTGCCATAATTTATGAAATTGTAGGGGCAAATTATTATTTGCCCGAATCAGTAAAGCAAAATTATTCACTTAGTGTAATTTTTTGTTATTTCTCTTCCTCTCGGTTGATGTCTGTTCTCTGTTTTAAATATGTAACAAATATATCGATAATATTTCCATCGAACATATTATCCTTATACCTCATCAGCTCCTTAATTATTGTATCAGCATCCTTTGCTTTTCTATATTTCCTGTTTGGTGTTGTTGCTGCCGTATATATATCCGAAACTGCAACAATTTGAGTTATCAGGTCCATTTTTTCTATTCCTAAAGGATATCCCGAGCCATTAAGTCTTTCATGATGGTTTTTTGCAATATACGAGATGTTATTCAGTCCAAGTCTATCAAGGAAAACACCTCCTTTATCGCAGTGGCTTTTTAACAAATCTCTATCAATCTCTGTTATAGGAGATGTTTTGTTTAGTGTAAACCAGGGAATGTTCAGTTTCCCAATATCATGAAAGAGAGCCCCCAATGTTAATCTTTCCATTTTACTTTGTTTCAATTTGAATTTTTCACCAATTTTAACAGACAAATCTCTTACTTCTTTCGAGTGGTCTCTTCCGTAATACCAATCTTTCTTATTTAAAATCTTTAATAGATTATTAATAAAGAATTTCTTCTTTCTATAACTTAATTCATTTTTCTCTTTACTAAGAATTTTTAATAACATATTACAATAAAAGTTTAATGATATTTGTTCCTGTATTACCTGTTCGGATTGAATGGTTTCTGAAAAATATTCCAAAGACAATTCCAATGCATCAGCATATTCTTGTTTAAAATATAATGTATTTGCACGGATCTTCTTATAGGTTTCTTTAATCCATCCTTTATAAACAGGGCTTTCCTTCATATCCAATTTACTTAGAATCCCCCTTCCTTCCTTTTCCTTCCCACAGAAAATAAGAATTTCAGCCAATGTAATTCTATTGCTCATTCTATAACGATCACTAATCTTTTCAGGGCATTTAAGATATTCTAATGATTCGTCAACAAGTTTTTTATTGTATCCCGAATTATATAATATCTGCAAATTAGCATCCGCATAATTATTCTTAATCAGGTATAAAAACGAGATTTCTCTTCTTGTAATGTTTTTAAATTCTTCCGGATTATATTTTTCACAAATTGTTAAAGCCTTTTTATAATAATATTTACTCCTCTCATAATCTCCATGTATCGAACCTATATAAATACCTTTAATGTTGTATAAAAACGCAAGAAATGGCATATATTTAACATTATTGCCAATATTTTCTATAATTTCATTTAGAAAATTCAAGAAAAAGGGACTGTCTGCACCTAATAGTCCGTTTGAAATAATCCCACTAACATTCCTATATGCATTTATATAATCTTCCTTTTTTAGATAATATAAATAATCATAATATAATATCTCTGCAGCATCAAGAGATGCCCCTAAATTCTTCAATTTCCTGGTAATTGTCATAATATCTTCAAAATCATTTCTTTTCTTCTCTTTTATTATTGTTTTTGTATCTTCAACGGCATTACAGAAATAGTTAAATTCATCATCATTTAAACTTTTTAAACTTTGTTTAATATTAATAAAGTAGTTTTTAAATTGCTCAAATTCCATAGATATAATATACTAATTGATATATAAAATGTCTACTGCTTTTTAAGAAATGAAGCAGATAGGTATATATCGAAAATAAACTTTGACAAATTATTCAAAATATATTAACCTTAAAAAAATTGGAGGTATTATGGAAAATGTCCTGAGTCAAATAAAAGTACAATCTAACAGAAGAATAAACAATTATCTTTCGGATATCTTTTTTATACTCTTTGGAACAACTGTTTTATTTCTTAGTGCATATGTATATATTCCTGTTCCCGGGAATCCTGTTCCTATTACATTACAAGTGTTTTCCGTCCTTATGATTGGGGCAATTTTCGGAACACGAAAGGGTATAATGACCACCTCTCTTTACGCAATATTAGGATCATTAGGCCTCCCTGTTTTTTCAAATGCTTCGGGAGGCTTGTTTTATCTTGCCGGACCAACAGGGGGTTATATTCTCGGTTTTATTTTAGCAATCCCTATAATTGGTTATTTTTATACAAGAACCAACAAGTTTATCGCCCTGCTATCCGGTCTAATAATTATTTATTTTATAGGTTGGCTTAGACTTACAATGTTTTTAAACGGTGATTGTATAAAAGCATTCTATCTCGGTGTATCTACATTTATCCCATTTGACATAGTAAAAACATTCCTGGCATATATTATATTAAAAAACATAAAAAAACCCACATAAGTGGGTTTTTTTCTTTATATAAAATTATATTTTAAAAGAAATATAAAATAATTCCGATCTTTCCACCAAAGTCCGATATATTTTTATTATTAAATGCATCAAGATCACTTGTAAATATTTGCCCGTAGTACCCTTCTGCAAATATCGAAAACGATTTAACAGGTTCAATCGCAAGACCAATATGACCATTTACACCGATTTCGGATTTATATGTAGTGTCAGTTACAACAGAAACACTCCCGATTGTTGTATTTACTTTATATGTTAGATTATTTATATCTGCACCAACACCAAAATAAGGGGTAATTGGTGTCATAATGATGTGGTATCTAATATCTGCCGAAAGAAATAGAGCTAAGTTATTCAGATAAGTTTTATAGGGTATATTTAGGATTGTATCATCCTTTGGACTATTGTTATAGGTTGCACCTGCTTTAAATTGTAGCGGAATAATAGGTGTTTTGATTGTTAGGAATCCGGAAATAGCTTTGTTTCCTCTTGTAGCGGAAAATGAATCATTGTTTAAATTACTTAATCCGAAATTAGCTCCAACACCCAACATTTTGGCGTCAATTGATACAGCAATAATACAAAGAATCGTTAAAGTTACTAAAATCTTTTTCATATATTCTCCTTATTTATTGATTTTAAAACACTTAAAATACTCTCTATGGTAAAAGGTTTTTTTAGAAACATTGTTTTATGAATATCCATAATCTCCTTAATGTTCTGTAAATCTTCATGATATGCCATTAAAACCACGGGTAAATCCGGTCTTATATTTAAAATATCAGAGATGTAACCGAATGTATAAATACCGGGTATTATTGCATTAACAAATATAATATTAATATCATTTATGATATTAAGTGTTTTTTCGGTTAAGTTTTCAGAAGTAAATCCTATTACACCATATTTTAAATATTCAAGAATATCCTTCATAGATGACAGTGAAAATTTGTTGTTATCTACAATAAGGGCTTTTCCTTTTATGTTTGATACATTCTCAAATGTTTCGAAATTGATCTTATTAAAAATTATTTCAATCATTTTTGATGCATCTGTTGCAGCATTATATATTTTCTCTAAATACTTCCACTCCTCTCTATTGCCTGTAAATTTAACTTTTAAAAGAGATGCATAACCTATTATTCCGGTTAAAAGATTATTGAATTGATCCAGCAATTCGGATTGCTGTCTTGAAAATTCAATATTATATTTTATTTTTTCCGTTTCCTTATCCCACTTAACAGAACCTGTTATATCAACAATAAAACCAATTATAAAACGGATTTTATTATCATCAACATATGGGTTTCCATATAGCAAAATGTGTTTATCCCCTGTAACAGGAGAATTTATAATTATTTTATATGGAAACGGAAGATCCTCTACCTTTCCTTCAATTGCAATATTTGTATATTCAATCATATTATTCTTATATTCTTCCTTCAAATATTCGAGAAATCCAAACCCTTTTATATCCTCGGATTTAACATCCGTGATTTCGATAAATTTATCATTAGTATAAATGATCCCCTCTTGTTTTTTAAATACATATATTCCGAAACCGGATTTTTCGAATATTGTTTTACAATCTTCAATTATATTGCTTATATACATATTTCAATGATAGAATATTTACAGTCATTTGTCAATAAAGTGTAATATTGAATTTTCCCCCCTCTCTTCAATTCCTTTATGGAGTATTATCCTTATACCGGTAACTATTATCTTGAGTGTTTTTCTTTCGCCCTATTTTATAGTTTTAATGTTTCTGTACTTCCCATTAACAATTTTCTATACGGAATCACAAAAATATGACGAGAGAGAAACATTTATTCGGTATAGGGCTGGTTATCTCACTTTTCAACTTTCTATTTTTCTTTTTATTTTTCTTTTTATTAATCAGGCAATTACTACAAAAACAAATCCCGATCCCATTTACTACATTTTGATAATTGTTCCTGATATTATATACACAATGTTTTTACTATTGCAGAGATATAGTCTTGCTACATCCGGGAGAATAATATTATATATTTTCGGGGGATGGTGGATATTATTTTCTATTTTATCAAATGGTTTAACTATAAGAGGAATAATTCAGTCTTCCATAGGTATCGGATTCATTATCCCTGCGATTTTGTCCTATAATTATAGAAAAGCAGCAGCTTTGTTGTGTTTCTTATATGCTACATTTGTAATATATTTTTTCTTGGGAGGTTGGAAAGGGACGGACATCCTTTTACCTATGTTATTTGTCTTTCCAATACCCTTATACTATTCAGGTATGGTCTTTTTACATAAAAAGGGAGGTTAATATGAATATCCTATTGATATTGAATGTTTTATGTGTCTGGAGTTTCGGATTAAGGATTTCTTTACCGGGAACAGTTATTCCGTCATTAACAGCCACATATACAGTTAATTCAACCAATCAGTTTGAAGGAGAATTTACAATGTTTCCTTCTCGGGGAACAATTTTTACAAGGGGTCAAATTCTATACAAATTCACTTCAAAAGACGATTTAGGTCCCTATTTTCTGACCGGCATAGGTTTTATGAATGCACAAAGAATAACTATTCCTACAATACATACTGGTGGAGGAATAATGTATAATAAAGATAAATATGGAATATTTTTAGAAGCAGAAACGATATTTATGTTAAGAAAAGCAAGAATTCCATATGCTCCATCACTTAATTTTGAGGGTTTTTATAAACCGTCAGGCAATTAATCAATTTAATAATATATATTGATTATTAGTCTATTAAAGGAATAGCAAAGAATATTGTCAAGTTATTAATCGCTATTTTATATAACTTTTACCCTACTCTGAAATAGTCTTGACTTTTTCAGAGTAGGGTTTAATATATTAATATGATAGAAACAAAATTGAACAATGATCGTCCATCACCAAGTTTAATCTATTTCCAAAACAAACTAAACATTCCTGCCATACAACTTGTAAATAAAAATGGGGGAAATTTTATTATAATCATTACTGCTCATAGATTTATCTCTTCACTTTGAAATTATTTTATCGAATTAAACTGAAAATTATTCGTAACATATTTATAAGTACTTAAAAACAGATAGAATAATTGTATATATTATCCGAATTGTTTTTTCCAATCCCTAAAAGAAATATTTTGCATTTAATTCAATTTTTAACTCTGATATTTTTGAACCAAACTCACTATTTGTTTTTCCATATAACCAAATCAATTTTATATTAAAACTGGTTGTATTAAAACGCTTATAATTCATATCCAGACTACCAAGAAAGCTTTTATCAGTAACATTAAAAAGACAATATAAAGACGGTGTAAAATAGAGAAAATGGAATGGTTCGGGGTATTGCATTTTAAAATAAAGATAGTGTTTCATTATAAATTGCTTATTTAGATTTAAGAACCACTCTCTACTCATAATATTAATTGCCTGTATATTTTGGGATTCAAGTACATTTTGTGCCGATGTATACCAATCTTGCATCTCCCGATTATTTAATCCGGTACCATTATGAATATATTCCAGATAAAAAGTAGCATTAAAGGGTGAAAGATAACGAGTTCCGATAATATATTGTATAGTGTTCTTTGTAATTTTTGGTTCGGGATAGCTGTTTTCTGCTATCAATATTTTTTCCACTTCAGGTAAAAATGAAAACTCTCCGTGTATTTCCCAGTTTGTTAAAACATTATAAGCTATAGCCATACCAATTCTATAGTCAAATTGCTCAGACATATTAAAAAACAGTTCATAATCGGCATTAACAATTAAAAAGTAAGTACGGGAAAAAAACCAATGTCTGTCACCTGTTCCATAATCATCATTTAGTTTTTTATAAACAGGTATAATGATAATCTCCTGTGAGAGATTTTTAAGAACATCTAAAGAAAAACTTTTAACATATTCTACCGAAACCGAGTAATATCCCTCCAAAGAAACATCAACATTATTAACATCCTTCTGGCGACCTGCATAGGAAACCGGATTATAGATATATCCTTTTCCCCATTTATATAATTTTTTCCCGAGAAGAATACTCCATCTCGGATTAAATTCATATCTACCATATCCTTCCAATAGGCAAATGTTAAATACCCAATCATTTTCAAAATTGTTATATGTAATACGACCATCGCCTGATCCATAAACCGATAGTCCTTTTTTTCTATATTTTATAATTGGCATTGCTAATAACAAATAATTATCTAATAAATTAGGTGTATTGTTATTATCAAAATATTTAAGATTCCAGGATAAACTTTTCTTTTCCGGAATAATGAGAGATGGTCGAAATTCAGCAGTAAAAGAAAATTCAATTGGTTTTTTCTCAAATTCGGATACATCAAAATTATAGTCCTGCGAAAAAACAGTGCTTGTCATAAAAAGAAAAAGGGGGAACAGGATTATCATCCTCAAATCAATTTCTCAAATCAGGTATTTTTGGCATATATTGTATTGTAAATACCTCATCGGGAAAATCGCGAATTTTCATTTTTGCATAAATCATAACCGATTTATACCCCTTGTGAAGTGGACTGTCTGTTTCAATTATCGTAGGTCTTTTTATATCTTTGCTCATAGATTTAACTTCTTTAAAATAAAGTGTTTTTATAAGCATATCGGAAGCCGTATAACATTCTATCTGTGTTGGTAATTTATTGATAATATCCACTTTAACAAGTAATTTGTCATAAGCGACATTGCCGGTTTTTGCCTTTAGTGTCATTACATACTCTTTACTGCTTTTGTCAAGTTTTATACAATCATATTCTTCACTATAAGCCAGCCGCATAATATCAGCGTTATTAAAAATACCTCCCGTTACAGACTGCATACTTGTAATTCGTACAGGTTTGCCCACATTGGGAATATAAAGCCACATATTGTCTCCCAGTCTTAGTGTAGATCTGCCAACCTCGGTTTTTGGTGATAAAAAGGTTGTTACCATTTTATCACTACCTTTTTTCGCAGTATATAGGACAAACTCTTTTTCCTTTCCGTTTGGTTCAATATTAATAAGTTTTCTGTATGATTCAAATGAAACCGGTGTAAGATTACTATCTATTTTTCTCAACAATTCATTACCTTCGGTACTAATTTTATTAGTTTGAGCAAAAATTATTGACACACATCCTATAAAGCAAAAAAACAATATCATTTTTGTTGAATTCATAATAACCTCCGTAAACTTCCCTTATTTAACTATGTCGCAATGCATCGATTGGGTCCATATGTGATGCTTTAATAGCCGGTTGTAACGATGCGGCAATAGCAATAACCGTAGATATCACTATTACAAGAGCCATCTGATTAAAAGGTATCGATGGATCTATCGGAATATTTTCATTTCTTCCATAAGCAATCGTTATATGTGCAAACTTTGTTGCTATTATAAATATAGCACCAATAATCGAACCGGCAAAAGAGCCAAAAAATCCAAGAAAAAGACCTTCCAGAAGAAACATTGTACGAATTTTACCGGGTAAGGTGCCAATAGCAGTGAGTGTACCTATCTCCCTGATTCTTTCATAAACTGCCATAATCATAACATTGAGAATACTGATAAGTACAATGGCAACAAGAAGTATACTAATAAAAAGGGACATAATGTCTATCATTTCTGCAATAGTATAAAAAGGTGAAAGTTTTTTCCACGAATGAACTTCAAAAATGGGTTCTCCCTGCTTGTTTTTTATATCTGTTGTTTCAATTGATATCCGGTTTACAACATTATCCAGAGAACCAATATTATTAAGCCTTATTGCGATTTCGCTGACTTGTAATTCATCCATCCTAAGAATAATTTTTGCATCATCGATATGAATATACCCATATTTACCAGTAGGACCAACAACAGATTCCACTATTCCGGCAACTTTAAAATTTTGCCCGTTAACAGAACCATCTACATTATTAACTATTAAAACTATGGATTGTCCGACCTTTAAATTCATTCCTTTTATGATTAATTCAGGCAATAGTATTTCGCCTTTCTTTAACATTGTACCTTTTTTAATGCGAGATGTTAAAAGAGGTGTAACAATAGATTCGTCCTTTGGATTGATTCCTGCAACTTTAATATTAGTTGTTTCCATATAGTTGCTGAGCATACCGCCCATAAGAATTCTTTTTGAATATGCTTCAACCTGAGGGATTTTATCAAGAATTCCTTCGATTTTCTTCATTTGCTGCTCATCGATTGTTTTATCAAGGGGCAGATTGTCCATAGAGCTGACATAACCTTTTTTATGTATCTGCAAATGCCCTAACATGGAATCTGTTATCTGACCAACCATTATACCCTTAAACGCACCCGATAGTGCAGAAAATAGCAACACTGCTATAACTCCAACACTGATTATTGCAACAGTAAGTAGTGTTCTTCTCCTCTGACGTTGGAGATTTCTTAGTGCGATTTTAATTAGATTGCCCATATGCAACCTCCTCGCTTTTTTGAACAATACCATCTTCAAGCGTATGAATTATATCGACTTCACTAACGATTTTCGGATCATGTGTTGAAAAAATAAATGTAACCCCGCTCTCATCACGCATCCTTTTCATTAGACTAATAATCATATATGCAGTACTGTGGTCAAGATTCGCTGTTGGCTCATCAGCAAGTACAATACGAGGAGATGTTGTTAAAGCACGTGCAACCGCAACCCTTTGCTTTTGCCCTCCGGAAATTTGTGAGGGATATTTATCTTTCTGATCAATCATACCTGTTTTTTCAAGTAGTGAGTTAACAATTTTTATTCGTTTTTCTTTTGATGTTTCTTTTACCATAAGCAGTGGATATTCAACATTTTCATATACTGTTAAAACGGAAATCAAATTAAAATCTTGAAATATAAATCCAATGTTTTCTCCTCTGAATATAGAACGTTCTTTAATTGAAAGTCTTTCTATCTCTGCACCGGCAACTTTAAGAACACCACTTGTTGGCGTATCAAGAGCACCAATAAGATTAAGCAATGTGGTTTTTCCACTGCCTGACGGACCGATAAAAGTGACAAATGTCTCTCTGGGAATATCGACTGATATATCCCTTAGAGCTGTCACACCGATTTTTCCCGATTTGTATATTTTGCTGATATTTTCCAATTCTACAATCTTATTCATTTTTCCTCCCAAATTAATGTTGTCATATATTCTTTCATAAACTAATCATCCAGATACTTTATATGTTTGCTAAACAAAATCATTATTCTTGTCCTAAACATATCAGAGCATTTTAATATAAATTCTTCCAAAAGTCAACAATATTTGAGGAGGGTGATGTTGTATAAACAGAAATATATGTCTGTTCCTATTTACCAAGTGCAATATTTTCATATTGACATTTTAATATAATTGATTTAACATAATTAGATTAATAAATTACTACGTAAATTAACTGTAAGGAGGTTAATATGAGAAGAAGGTACTTTTTCATTTTACCAGTAGTATTAATTTTGATTTTACTAATCGGTTGTGCAAAACAGGCAGTAGATATTGACGGAACCCAGTATCAGAGACCTGAATTCATTGAAACAAGACCTGATAATATTGTCGTATCTAATTTCCTCTATCAACATGACCTTGTTGTTCCCGTTGAATTATTGAAAAAACCTGTGAAGCCAGATCCCCCGTTAGAGGAAGACCCTAACCCAAACCCGGCACACAAATATGCATTTATTATTGGAATCTCTGATTATGAAGGGACTCAAAATGATCTTCAATACTGCGATGATGATGCAAGGGATTGGAAAACATATTTACAAAGTCAGGGATTTACAATTCAAATGGTACTTGATAGAAATGCTACTTCAGATGCAATTGTTAATGGTTTGACATGGCTTAGAGACAATGCACAACCGGGAGATGAAATAGCCTTCTGCTACTCAGGTCATGGAAACTCTTATCGTGGTTATGGATCATGTCTTATAAGCACTGATTTATACTACATAACACACGAATATATTATGCAATTCATTATCGACGCTAATACATCTAAAAAAATGGTTGCAATCGATGCTTGCAAAGCAGGTAATTTTAATGGTGATGCTATAAATGGCTCCATTGTTGCAACAGCATCTGATAAATCATATTCATACGATGGAGAACCCTGGATGTCAAATGGAGTCTGGACTTATTATTATATAGAGACACTGGAAAATCTGGGAACTGTATTTAATGAGGATGCCATTGAATATGCTGAGACAAAGATGAAAGAATGGGCTAATTCCTATACAGGTGTTAAGGCAACACCTAAACATAAAGATCTTTATACAGGGAAATTTGATATTTAAAGGGAAATATTTATATAAAAAGAAAGGGAACACATTTATCCGTTCCCTTCTTTTTTTATCGTACTTTATTATTTGAATATAGTTCTATGAATTTCTAAATAATACCTCTAATGCCATAAAGAAATTATATCCAGTTCATATTTTAAGATAAACAATTAATAAATGTATTTATTCCTTTTGGCATTGCCATTCCCGCTTATAGTAACTTTCCCTCCACAGGTGGGAGGGAACTAAAGGGAGGGGGGATAATTAAAACAGAGAAGAAAGGGTTTCATCCTTTACACTTGCAACTTGTAACTTGTATATGTCTATAACTATTTGCTATCCTACTCTGAAATAGTCTTGACTTTTTCAGAGTAGGGTGTAATATATTAATATGATAGAAAGAAATGAATATGTAAAATTATGGAAAAACCTATCAAAGGATAAATCTCTTATCCTTATGACTGGTCCAAGACAATCGGGAAAAACTACATTAGCTAAATTTATTCAGGAGTTATACAGTAATTCTCTTTATTTTAATTGGGATATAATATCTAATAAAAGAAAAATAATAGAGAATCCGGGATTTTTCCAAGATATAAATAGAATAGATAATTCTACCCCGCTAATTGTTTTTGATGAAATACATAAATATAAAAATTGGAAAAACTATCTAAAAGGGATATATGATGAATTTGTGGATGATTATTCCTTTTTAGTTACCGGCAGTGCTAGATTGGATATGCTAAAAGGGGGAGGGGATTCTCTTGCAGGAAGATATTTTATGTTTCATCTTTTCCCTTTTACATTGTCAGAACTTTCAACAGTTTCAAAAATAAATATAACAGATAAATACTGGTTAAAAAATATGGATTTTGATGATTCAAATGATTCAAAATCCATATGGGAAAATCTTTTTAGTTTTAGTGGATTTCCCGAACCGTTTATAAAATGTAGAAAATCATTTTACAATAAATGGGTAAATACATTTACTCAACAAATAGTAAAAGAGGATATCAGGGCTTTTTCAGATATAAAAAATATTGATGGTATTGAGATATTATATTCACTTCTCCCTGTTAAAACCGGGAGTCCGTTTTCAATAAATTCAATAGCAAGGGATATTCAATTTTCTTTTAAAACTATAAAAAATTGGTTGTTATTACTTGAAAAAGTATCTCTAACTTTTAGCATTAGTCCATGGACAAAGAAAATATCGAGATCTATTTTAAAAGAAAAAAAATGGTATATTTTCAATTATATAGAAATAGATAACTCATCTATACGCTTTGAAAATATGGTTGCGTTAGAATTGTTACGAAAAGTGTTTTACTGGAATGAGGAAGGGAAAGGTCCATTTACTTTACATTATTTAAGAGATAAAGAAAAAAGAGAAGTCGATTTTTTATTATTAGAGAAAAACGAACCAATTTTAATGATAGAAACAAAATTGAACAATGATCATCCATCACCAAGTTTAATCTATTTCCAAAATAGATTAAATATTCCTGCCGTACAACTTGTAAACAAAAAAGGGATATATAAGAAAATTATAAATGGGGATAATTCCATTATAGTTATTACTGCTCATAGATTTCTCTCTTCACTTTGAAATTATTATATCGAATTAAACTGAAAATTATTCGTAACATATTTATAAGTACATAAAAACAGACAGAATAATTGTATATATTATCTGAATTTATACTCCGATTCCTAAAAGAAATATTTTGCATTTAATTCAATTTTTAACTCTGATATTTTTGAGCCAAACTCACTATTGGTTTTTCCATATAATCAAATTAGCTTCATACTTAAATTGATTGCATCAAAACACTTGTAATTCATATCAAGGCCGCCAAGAAAACTTTTATCAACCACATTAAAGAGACAATATAAAGACGGTGTAAAATAGAGAAAATGGAATGGTTCGGGGTATTGAATTTTAAAATAAAGATAGTGTTTCATTAAAAGTATTTTGCAATATTCGATTATAGTAAATTCAAAAATCATTTGGATAAAACGGATAAAATTTTATATATCGGTGATAATGCCGGAGAATCTGTTTTTGATAAAATATTAATAGAGGAAATAAAAAAACCTGTAATATATGTAGTTAGAGAAGTGCCTGTTATAAATGATGTAATATATAAAGATGCTATACTAGCAGGAATAGATAAGGTAGCTCAGATATTTTCATCTGGAACAAGTGCTCCCGGGACTATAATAAAAACATGCAGTGATGAATTTAAAAAACTATATAAGAATTCTAAATTCTTAATAAGTAAAGGACAGGGGAATTATGAGGGATTAATTTATTTTAAGTATTCTTTTGCAAAATCCATAATGAAATTTCTATTTTCATTGTACTTTAAGATTATCTCGTTTTTTATCTTCTTTTCGACATCACTGCCTGCTCCTCTATCCGGATGCATAGAAAGTATATATCGATTTATTAGTTTTTTGAATTCTCGGAATTTTATTTTCTTTGACTTTATCTTATCTATCTCTTCTTTTGGAATAAAGAAACCCTTTAACATTGAAAAAAACACCTCTTCGTCGCTCTTTTTGCTGTCATTTTCATCCTCGTCATTTTCCTCTTCATCATTATTCCAATCGTTTTCATCCTCGTCATCATCATCTTCTTCTTCTATGATATCATCAATACTCATAATATATTCTATAATACTATTCTTACTCAATTTTAATGCTTTATTTTTAATCTGTGTATAACCGAAATGTAAATCTATTTTTGTATTCAGGAATGTATACATATTAATATAGTCTTTTTTGACAAACTCTTTTAACAACTCCTTTTTTGTCAATTTCTTTAATTCTCTCCTGGGTTTGTCAAAGACGGACTTGACAAATCTAATGTTAAGCCCTTCCCAATCATCTGCTTTGTTGACTTTTCGAACTCTTTTTGACTTTTTTACTTTTATTTTACGCATTTTACCCTCCATATTAACAACATATTAGTATTACAATATTATATCGGCAATTTATATTTAGATTATATCTTTTATAGCACTATATTAGTGTTTTGTCAAGTATAAATGGGTAATTGTTCAGAATATATTATAATTATTGTACATATTATCTATATTTCTTCTCCACCTTCTGATCAATCTCACATGTGGAGGGAAAGTTACTATATGCTATATTTTTCCCAATATTGCTTCCTCGCCCTTTATGGGAGAGGATTAAGGTGAGGGTGATTCTCTTCCTCCCCTCTCGCCTGGTGTCTGGAGTTTATTCCCCATTATTTGTTTAATTCATCCCAATTCGTGAAATAAAGTTTTAATTTATTCCCCTCTCTTAGTGAAATTCGTTATAAATTAGCGAATTAGTGGTGGTTTCCCCTCTTTCTCCCCCTCCCTTCTATCCTCTTAATAATTTTTCAATACTTAATATTTTTTCCTCGCCTTTACTATTAAGAAATCTTATATTAGTGTTTTCGCTGACATTATCTATCTCTCCATTTGTAATTTTCTTTGCCCATTTCACAACATTTATCGTTTTCTTTTCATCAAAAACATTAGATTCAATAGTGAATACATCGGAACGCGTAACATATCGAACCCTTATCCATCCTTTTTCAAAAAGATCTTTCATTATCTTTTCTCTTGCATACCCTTCCCACCTAATTGGTTCTTTAAATTTTTTGAAAACAACTTCAACATCTTCTATTTTAAGTCCGAATAATTCGGGTTGATCGCATATAATATCAATATGTTTTTTCACCCCTTCAACAGGTATAATTTCTCCCTCGGGCGATATCCAATATGCTTTATTTTTCATTATTCATCCCTAATGTGGATATTATATTACCCAATACATTCGGAACATTATCAAATGTAATAAAATTTAGATCATATTTGTTTTTTAATCGTTCATTAAACGCTCTTTTTCTTTCAGAAATCTCTTCCATCACCGGAGAATTACTTATCTTATAAATATATTTTATATATTCGATTTTTTTCTTATAATCATCCTTTGTAATTTCGCCATTTTTTAATAATGCTGAATATATTCTAATCCTTCTATTAAGTTTACTCTTCATTTTATTTTCTTCCCTTGTTTTTAATTCGTTATTGCCTGCTGTTTTGTTTATTTCTCTGTATTCTTTTATGATTTCATCCTTATGTTCTTTGAATGTTATATAATCTTCGTAAAGCTTCGCCAGACATTCTTCCCCTTCATTAATAGCTAATTCCGTAATATTACCATTTTCTATAAATGTCGGGACATCATTATCAGTGTCAAAAGCAAAAATCATCCCAGTCCTCAAGCCACTTATTGGAGTCGTTATCCTTACATATAACGATGTATTAGACACATCATACATTTCCCCTTCTAAGTCTATCCACTCATACATTGTTTCAATTCTCCTTATATTTATCATAACACAACCCCTTTAAAGCATTTTTTATTTGATATATTGTTAATTACTTTATCGCCTATATTATATTTTTGTTCTATTCCAAGGTCTTTTCTAACTACACTATTTACAAAATCCCTTATATCTACTCCAAGATACCATTCATCGTCTTTAATATTCTCATTATACATTTTTGTAACCTGATCCGTAAAAAATTCTTTATTATTAATTTTATTAGGTATTATTTCTTTAAGTACATTAAATTTTTTTCTCGCTGTTTTAATAATACTTACTGCAATATCAATACAATTATAATTATGTTCTGCGTGAACTCCAAAGTAGTGTATTTCAGGCGCAATACCATATTTATTATAAATAAATTTAAGCAATATTTCTCTTGCGACATATTCTCTCTCTGAAACAAGCCCATTTCTAAACTCATTATAGAAATCATAGAACATTGATTCTTCATCCTCCGAAAGGG
>Ga0209121_10000869_pt1 | contig 32370 bp, 26 predicted proteins | sample Cruoilmetagenom3_FD_187292 | JGI IMG/M metagenome (GOLD analysis project Ga0209121, IMG submission 187292) | Oil polluted marine microbial communities from Coal Oil Point, Santa Barbara, California, USA - Sample 3 (SPAdes) (version 2) | ecosystem: Environmental > Aquatic > Marine > Oil seeps ... | reverse complement strand
CCCGCCTGGGCGTAGGGGCGGGTTTGAACCCCGCCCCTTCATCTCCGCCACTGTGCGCTGGATGTTGGCCAGCGTGTTGTGGTAGATGACGTACATGCTGATGACGGCGTGGAAGTGATCGTCGGGATGCGGGATGGCGCTCATGTCGGCCAGGTGCAGGTCTGCGGATAGGTGTTCGGCTGCTAGCCACGCCTGCGCTGCTATCAGTCCGGTCACGGAGATGTCAGTGGCATAGACGTGGAAGCCCAATTGAGCCAGGTAGACGGTATGGCGACCGGCGCCGCAGCCCAGGTCGAGCACCTGTTGTGCTCCGCGCGGCCGCAATGCCTCAGCGAAACCAACCACGGCGTGGTGCGGCTGGCGCAGACGGTGCTCTTCTTGTCTGAACAACTTGTCCCAGGTAGGCATAGCATCTTCTAGGCTTCACGCCTGGCCGCGCCCAACACGCGCCGAGTGGCGATCACGTCTCGGGCGATCTGCTCGACCAACTCGTCCGCGCTCTCGAAGCGCGACTCAGGCCGCAATCTCTCGACGAAGGTCAGGCCCACTGTCTGTCCGTAGAGCTGCCCCTCGAAATCCAGCAGGTAGGCCTCCACAGTGCGCTGTGGCTCATCTGTCTCAAAGGTCGGGCGCACGCCGAGGTTGATGGCCGCCGCGTACCGCTGGCCCCGCTTGGGGCGGGGCTGGTCTCCTACCTCGACCCAGCCGGCGTAGATGCCGTCACCTGGCAGGACGCGGCCTGACTCCATCTCCAAGTTGACTGTGGGGAAGCCGAGAACTCTGCCGCGGCCTGCGCCAGGCACCACCTGTCCGCGCAAGCGGTATGGCCGGCCCAGCAGTACCGCGGCTTGGTGCACGCTGCCCTGCTGCAGCAGTGTCCGTATGCGCGTGCTGCGCACCGATTGCCCTTTCAGGCAGAACGGCTGCACCACGTGCAGTTCAAATCCCAGTTCCTCTCCCAATGTTTGCAGGGCGGCGATATCCCCCTCCTGCCGCTGGCCCAGCGCGAAGTCGGGTCCCACCCACAGCTCTGCCAGCCGCAACCGCTCACGCAGGGCGGACACGAACTCCCGCGCCGGCGTGCGGGCCGTGGCCAGGGTGAAACGGTGAATGACCACGAAATCGAGCCCGTAGGCACCAAGCAGTTCCAGCCGCTCCTCCGGGCTGGCAAGGAAAGCCAGGGGGCGCTCCGGTGCCAGCACGGCAAGCGGATGCGGGTCGAAGGTAAGCAGGCCCGCCCAGCTTCTCTTGCCGCGGGCGGCCCTCACCATCTCTTCGATCAACGCCCGGTGCCCGAGATGCACACCGTCGAAGTTGCCGATGGTGAGCAGCGTGGGGCTGGGCGGGGGCTGAGAAGGGAGACCGTGGAAAACGTGCATGGCAGATGGCTGATCGCTAGAGGTCGCTGAAGACTTTCTTGGGCCGCCAGAGTGTGGTCTCGGGATCGTAAACGATGATGGCGATCAGAAAGCCGTTGGGGTCGTAGGCGCGGCCCAGCGCGGTGGTCGGGGAGGTAGGGCACGGGATGGGCTGCCCGTGCCGCAGGCGCTGTGCAGCCGTTGCATCTACAGTTACAGCCTCAAAGTCCAGCAACGCGGCATCAAGCGGATGGAGCAGGTGTGCCCAGTCATCGGCCGCCACAGCCTGGGTCAGCGTGTCCAGTGAGATGGCGTCGGCCAAGGTGAACTGGCCGCTGGCCAACCGCGTGAGTGCCGTCACGTGCGCGCCGCAGCCCAGTTGCTCGCCCAGATCGTGGGCCAACGAGCGGATGTAGGTGCCTGGAGAGCAGAGAATCTCCAGCGTCAACTTCGGCGAAGTCCAATCCACGATGTCGAGGAACTCGATGGTGATCCGCCTCGGCTGCCGTTCCACCGTTTCGCCGCGCCGCGCCAATTTGTACAACGGCTGACCGCTGCGCTTCAGCGCCGAGTACATCGGCGGCACCTGCGCGATCTCCCCCACGAAGTGCGATAGCGCGGGTTCAATCTCTTGGAGCCGAATATCCACTGCTCCAGCGTCCCTCATCACCTGCCCCTCGGCATCGTAGGTGTCGGTGCTGACGCCCAGCCGCAGCGTGGTCCGGTAGCGCTTCTGACCGGCCATCAGGTACTCGGCCACCCGCGTTGCTTGGCCAACGCAAACGAGCAGGACGCCGGTGGCCAGGGGGTCAAGTGTGCCCGCGTGGCCGACGCGGCGCTGTCCCGTCAGGCCTCGCACCTTGGCCACCACGTCGTGGGACGTCCAGCCCTGTGGTTTGTCGATGTTCAGAATGCCCGAAGGCGGCCGCTCGCGCATCGTCTGCCAGAACCTACTTATGCGCCCGCTGTCTCGCCGGGGAGACGTCCAGCGCCGCCAGCACCCGCTTCCGTACCTCCTCCAGGGTGCCATTCAGCGTGCAGCCAGAAGCCAAAGGATGGCCACCTCCTCCGAGCTGGAAAGCCAATTCGGACACATCAACGCCAGGTACGGATCGGAAGCCTACTTCCACCTTGCCGCCAGGCTTCTCGGTGAAGACCACCGCCACGTCCGCTTCGTGGGCCGTGGCCAGGAAGCTGGTCAAACCGCCGACAGCGTCGTTTGTCTCCATCCCTGCTTGCTCTCGCATGGCCTGGGTGATCTCTGCCCAGATGACCCGCTCACGCAGTTGCAGCGTGCTGAGCGCCTCCGCCCAGAGGCGAATCACCGCCAGCGGACGGCGGTTCAGCACTTGCTCGCTGATCTGGTTCAGAGACGCCCCCGCTTCCATGAGTTGAGTGGCGATGCTCATCGTTCTGCTGGTCGTGGTGGACGTGCGGAAGCAGCGTGTGTCGGTCACAACGCCGGTGAGCAGGCAGAGCGCGATGTCCGGAGTCAGGGGCACGGCCATCTCTTCGATCAGATCGAAGACCATCTCTGCCGTGGAGGCAGCGCTGGTGTCCACCCAATTCACGGTGCCAAAGTGAACGTTGGTCGCGTGGTGGTCAATGTTGATCAAAGGCACTCTGGCGAATGCTCCTGGGCGGTAGACGGAACCCATGCGCTGGATGTCGCTGCTATCGAGACTGACGAGCAGGTGGAACTCGCCCTCCGGATCACTGGTGACAAGGTCCTGTCCCGGCAAGAAGTGGAACTGCTGTGGGACCGGGTCGGCACAGACCAGTACCGTCTGCTTGCCCAGAGTGTGCAGCGCATGGCCCATCGCCAGCAGTGAGCCGATGCAATCTCCATCGGGGGCTATGTGGGCGATGGCCATGATGCGCCGCGCCCGGCGTATGAGTGGAAGAATGGCCTTGCGAACGGATATGTCCATGGCTATTCGAAACCTATCTGTCGAAGCAGTTCCTCGATGCGCTGTCCCTGGTCCACAGAGCTGTCCCAATGGAAACTCAGCTCGGGCACATAGCGGAGAGTTCCCCGCAATGCCAGCTCGCGCCGCATGTGGCCCGCAGCGTGCCTCAGCGCCTTCAGCACGCTCTCCCTCTCCTCTTCATCACCCAGATGGCTGATAAAGACGTGGGCATGGCGCAAATCGGAACTGACCTCTACGTCAGTCACGCTGACCAACGCCAGGCGCGGATCGCTCAACTCCAGGGTGATCAAGGTGATTTCCTCTCGCATGAGTTGGGCCACGCGACGTTGTCGCCGACTGGTCATGACAGCTATTCCTCGTGATGGGGCTACCAACTGAAGCACGCCCCGCCCCAAGCGGGGCACGCTGTCTCCGACGCCACGGCGCACCCCGCTCCAGGCGGGGCGCAGTTCGGGACGCAGTGCTCCAAGGGGTACCTTACCGCTGCCCGCTGCTTCTCCGTTTGCTTGCGTGCAGCCGGAGGGACACGCGGGCGAACGCACTGTTCGGCAGCCCGCCCCGCAGGTATTCTACCTCGTTGACGACTACATCAGTCCGGATGCTGTTCCCTACCAGCGAGAACGTCGTCCCTGGTGTAGCCAGCACGAGATCACCCCTGGTAGACAGCTCCTCCCTTATGGCCTCATCGTGGTAGGCCTGCTCGCTCATCAGCACCTTGGCCACCGTGCGGATGTCGCTCTTGTCGAAGAGCCACACTTCCAGCGCGTTGATCTGTTCGATGTTCTCACCAAGGTGGGTGGCGGCACCCACCCCGCACTCGCCGGAGTACTCGCCGCCCGGCGAGTCCAGGGTGAAAGTCCGGTCAAACTCCATGCCCTCGCCTTCGTATGTGGCTTCAAAGCCCCACGAGGGCGGAGACTCGGTCTCCGCTCGCCGGAACATCCGCGGCATGATGCCTTCCCACCTCTCTGGCAGTGAAGGCTCCTCTTCTGTCTCCTTCTCTGCGACTCCCTCAATGATGGCCGGTGGTGCTGTTTTCATGATCCCTTGTGTTTCCCTCAATCGCTCTCTCAAGCGATCCTGTGGGGCGCTTCGCCCTCGCCGGCGGAGCAGGTACAGCGCCAGCGCTACAAGGCCGATCACCGTAGCGGCTATCACTACCGCCTTGATGATCTTGGCCAGATCGAGTCCCTGGGCTGGTTGCGCCAGTGGCTCACCGGAGGGCAGCGGCAGCCCATCCGCCAGCGTCCGCAGCCGTTGTGCCAGGTCTCCTTGGCCCTTGACTGCTTGGTGGTCGGCCAGTTGCCGGATCTCGCGGTCAGCTTCCGCAAGAGACGGCCACGATCCCAAGCGAGACAAAGCTATCTCTGCGTCTCTGGTGGCCTCATAGTCATTGGCCACCATCACCAGGTACTTGTCCCTCTCCTCCTGGCGCAGATCCACGGGGTCGGTGTTCTTCCATTCAACCGGCCACGCTCCCCAGCCGATGGCAAACCAGCCCACCAGCAATCCGATCACGAAGGCCGCGATCACCAAGCTCCAGCCGAAACGTTTTTCAGAGTTCATGGTCTCCTCCCTGCTTTTCTGCGCCACTCTTTTGCCTCGTGGGCGCTCTGTCCTCGTGAGGGATCATCTTCCGACCCCCGTAGTTCCCAGTTGCCTACCAGTCCCCTTGCACTATCGGCTCTTTGGGCGACTGCGTGAGCACTTCAACGCCGCCTTCGGTAACGAGAACAACGTCCTCAATGCGCACACCACCCCAGCCGGTGATATAGATGCCAGGTTCCACTGTGATCAGATTGCCCGCAGCCAGCGTGTCCTCGGACATATAGCTGGCTCTCGGCTTCTCGTGCACTTCCAGCCCCACGCCGTGGCCCAGGCCGTGGCCGAAGTACTCGCTATAGCCCGCATCGCTGATCACCTGGCGGGCGATGGCATCGGCCTCGATGCCGGTCATGCCTGCTCGGATCTCCGCTTCGGCCTTCTGCTGCGCGGCCAGCACGGTGTTGTATATCTCCCAGAAGCGTTCAGTCTCCGCTGGATTGCCGAGGCAGACCGTCCGGGTGAGATCTGAGCAGTAGCCATTCAATTGTGCACCCATGTCAATGATGATGGGCTGTCCCAGCGACAGCGGCACGTCCGCCGCCTGATAATGGGCCATGGCCCCGTTAGGGCCGGCGGCGACGATGAAGTCGAAGGAAATCTTCTCCGCCTTGTGCGTGCGCATGTAGGTTTCCATGATCCAGGCCAGCTCCCGCTCGGTCATGCTGGGGCGGATGCGCTGCAAGCCATGGGCCAGCGCTTCGTCGGCCAGAGCTACGGCTTTGCGCATAAGGGTGACCTCTTCGGCATCCTTCACTGCCCGCAACCGCTTCACCCACTCGTGGGTGGCCACCCATTCGACGTCGCTGAGTGGCTTCATCCAGCGGTCGTATTGCGCCACGGTCACGCTGTCTGCCTCGTAGCCGATGCGCTTGCCCCCCACCCGCTGCACCATCTCAGGTAACACGTCGTCTACCCTTGTCGTGATCTTCAGAAGCTCGAAATCGGGACACTGGCGCTCTGCCTGCTCCCAGTAGCGGAAGTCTGTGGCGATCAAGGCCAGGTCCTGGGAAATCAGCAGCCACGCATCCCCTGGAGAGCCCGTGAAGCCCGCAAGGTACCGCTCGTTCGTGGCATCGGAGACGAGGAGAGCGTCCAGGTCTCTTCCGGTCAGCATCTGACGTAGTCTATTGAGTCTCATCGGTGGTTTTCCCTGTGTGTAGTGCTGAAGAGGCTAGGCCCTGATAAGGGTCTCATTGGTCCCTTCAGACCTGTTGGTTTCCTCAGTTCCCCCATTGTCTCCGTCTCCTGCCCGCGGATGAGTTCGCAGGTACACTTCTCGCAGCTTCGATCTGTGTGCAGTGCTGAAGAGGCTAGGGCCTGATAAGGGTCTCATTGGTCCCTTCAGACCCGTTGGTTTCCTCAGTTCCCCCATTATCTCCTGCGTCTCCTGCCCGCGGATGAGTTCGCAGGTACACTTCTCGCAGCTTCGATTGGCTCACATGCGTGTAGATCTGTGTCGTGACCAGGTTCTCGTGACCCAGGAGCTCCTGCACTGCCCGCAGGTCTGCCCCGCCGTCCAGCAGGTGAGTGGCGAAGGAGTGGCGTAGCATGTGCGGTGTGACCCTCCGTTCGATGCCTCCCCGTTTGCTATGCTTGTGGACAATCTTGGTCACGCTCACCGTCGACAGCCGGCCGCCGAAGCGGTTGAGGAAGAGAGCCGAACGGGAAGCTTTCGTGGCCAGATGCGGTCTCCCTTCGGCCAGGTAGCGGGAGAGCGCCGCCCGCGCGGGCTCGCCCATCAGCGCCACGCGTTCCTTGTCCCCTTTGCCCAGCGCGCGCAATTCGCCGCGGCCGAGGTCCAGATGACCGATGTCCAGGTTCACCAGTTCCCCGACGCGCAAGCCCGCGCCATAGAGGAGTTCCAGGATAGCCCGATCCCGCAACCCCTGCGGTGTAGACGTGTCCGGGGCGGTTAGCAGGGCTACCGCCTCCTGCACGTTCAGGTAGCGGGGCAGTCGCTTGGGCACCTTGGGCGACGAAAGCCCCACCACCGGGTTCGTCTCCACCACCCTTTCTCGGCGCAAGTAGTGGTAGAAACTACGCATCTCAGACACCTGGCGAGCGATGCTCGCTTTGGCGTAGCCCTGCGTCGTCAGCCAGGCCAGCCAGCGCCGCAGCAGCGGCAGATCCACTGCCTCCCAGGTTGTCACCCCCTGCCCCTGAGCGAATTCAGCGAATGCCTCGATCTCTCGCCGATAGTTGCGGACAGTGTAAGGAGAAGCGTTCTTCTCTGCGATGAGATAGGTGATGTAACGCAGCAGATACTCGTTCATAGGCCCTGACAAAGATCAGTCCTCTCCGTCATTTCCCTCCTGCGCCGCCACTAACTCTCCCTCGGCTATCTTCTCCCGTTCAAACTGCTCTTCACACTTTGTGCACTTGACCCAGCCCTTCTTGTCCTCGACGAGCATCCCGCCGCAAAGGGGGCATGGTGTTGGCAGCGGGCGGTTCCAGACGGAGTACTCACACTCGGGGTAGGTGATGCAGCCGTAGAAGATGCGACCCCGCCGCGTCCGCCGCTCCACCAGGTCATGGCCACACTCAGGGCAGGCAACGCCAGTCTTCTCGTAGTAGGACGTGGTATTGCGGCAGGCTGGGTAGTTGGAGCAGGCGATGAACTTGCCATAGCGCCCGAACTTGACGATCATCGGGTGACCGCACTTCTCGCACATCTCGCCGGTGGGCTGATCGCCCAGGTTCATGTGTTCCATCGTCGCCTGGGCATGCTCAAACTGTCCCTTGAAGGGCTCGTAGAACTCTTGCAACACCGGCACCCATTCCCGCTCACCGCTGGCAATCTCGTCCAGCCGGTTCTCCATCTCCGCAGTGAAGCCGTAGTCCAGCACCTCGGTGAAGTACTTGACCAATTGGTCATTGACGATAAAGGCGATCTCCGTGGGATGCAGACGGCGGTCCTGGCGCACCACGTAGCCACGGTTCTGAATGGTGCCGATGATCGGCGCGTAGGTCGACGGGCGGCCGATGCCGTACTCCTCCAGCGTGCGCACCAGGGTGGCTTCCGAGTAGCGGGGGGGCGGCTGGGTGAAATGCTGCTCAGGGAAGAGCTGCAAGAGGTCCACAAACTCACCTGCTTCCAACGGCGGCAGCTTCTTACCCTCTTCCTCGTCAGGAGCAGCATCCTCGTCTCGTGCTTCCCGATACACCCGTAGGAAACCGGGGAACCTCAGCGTCGACCCGCTGGCCCGGAAGAGGTAGGGCATCTCTGCCGCCAGCTTCTTGAGTTTTGCCACAGGAACCAAGACGCCAGCCTCTGCCTTCCAGCGCTCAGCATCCAGGATGCCTGCGCTGACGCTCACTGACATCGTGTCGAAGATGGCGTTGGTCATCTGGCTGGCGAGGAAACGCTTCCAGATCAGCTCATACAGCCGATTCTGGTCGCGGCTCAGGTACTCCTTGACCGTCCCTGGCGTGCGCAACACCGATGTGGGGCGGATGGCCTCGTGCGCCTCCTGGGCGGCTTTGGCCTTGGTCTTGTGCACGGGCGGCTTCTCTGGTATGAACTGCTCGCCGTACTGCTGGAGGATGAACTCCCGCGCCTCCTTCTGTGCCTGCTCGGCCACGTTGGTGGAGTCGGTGCGCATGTAGGTGATGAGGCCCACATTGCCGCCCTCCGGCCCGATGGGAATGCCCTCGTACAGGGCCTGGGCATTGGCCATGGCGCGGCGAGCGGTGAATCCCAGGCGACGGTTGGCCGCCTGCTGCATGGTGCTGGTGATGAAGGGGGCTGGAGGCTTGCGCCGGCGGGTGCCGCGCTTCACGTTGGTCACCAGATAGTGTGAGTCCTCCAGTTCCGTGACGATGGCCTGCGTGTCGGTCTCGTTCTTCAGGTCTGCCTTCTCGCCGCGAATGCGACTGAGCTTGGCCATGAACCTTTTCCGTCGCTTGGGCGGCTTCTTGTGAGGCGGGATCTGTTTGGCCAGCTCGGCCTCGATGGACCAGTATTCCACAGGCACGAACTTCTGGATCTCCCGCTCTCGCTCCACGATGAGTCGCACGGCCACCGACTGCACGCGGCCGGCCGTCAGCCGGTTGCGTATGCGTTCCCACAGCAGCGGGCTGATAGTGTAGCCGACGATGCGGTCGAGGATGCGTCGCGCCTGCTGGGCGTTGACCAACTCCATGTTGATCTCGCGGGGGTGAGAGAAGGCTTCCTCGATGGCGCCGCGGGTGATCTCGTGGAAGACGACCCGCTGCGCCCGTTCCGGCTCGATCTCGGCTGCGGCCATCAGGTGCCAGGCGATGGCCTCGCCCTCTCGGTCGGAGTCGGTGGCCAGGTAGACCTCGGCTGCCTTCTCCACGACGGCTTGCAGTTCTCTGACTATCTGTCGCTTCTCGTTCGGCACCCGATAGCGGGGCTTGAAGTCGTTCTCCAGGTCCACTGACATCTTGGAGCGCAGGAGGTCGCGCACATGGCCGACGGAGGCTTTGACCTCGTATTCCTTGCCCAGGAAGCGGCTTATAGTGCGCGCTTTGGCCGGGGACTCGACGATCACCACCTTGCCTTCCCGTGGCCCCTGGTATCCCTGCTGGCGTTTCTTCTTGCCACGGCGTGTCCTGCGTTTGCCTGCCGTGACCGGTGGCCGCTCCATCCCCTCATGAGCCGGAGTCCCCCCCATGCGAAAAAGGGTCGTGCCGCATTCGGGGCAGGTGGCCTTCGTGGCCGGCCGTCCCGTGGCGGTGAAGACCGCTTGAGGGTCGTTCATCGGTCGTTTGGTCTTGCATTTCATGCAGTAGGCTTGGAGGTGTTGATCAGTCATTTATTGCTTTCAGATCCCTTCTCTTTCATTTGCCAACGTCTCGGTCACAAACTTCGCCCAGCCACAGAGACACGGGGTACACAGAGGAAAAACCAAGGTGGCACTCAAGATTGTTCAGCAGCAAACGCAAAAAGCATAGATTCCTTGAGAGACACCTCGAAACCTCCGTGCCCTCTGTGCCTCTGTGGCAAGTCTGGGAGTTTCTTCGGTAGAGTGAATCATGCACCAAAATGCTGCGGAATCCGCCAGCCCCTTCAAGCCGTTCGGCCAGGTCGTGAGAGACGATCTCCGCTTTGCGGCAGAAGAGCACCTTGCCATCGCGCAGGATGCGGTGCTGCAACAACAGCGGTGCATCGTTCAGCACGATGACGTCAATCTCGTCGGCGTCGAAGGCGCGGCCAAGTGCGGTCATCATCCGCAGCCGCAGGTCAAACGCGGCCTCGCGGCTCACCCCCGTCCGCAGTAACAGCGCCACATCCACGTCGCTCAGCGGCCCTGTGTCGCCCCGCGCCACCGAACCAAAGAGATAGGCCACGTCCACAGGCTCTGCGGCGAAGAGTTTGGCCAGTTCTGTTGGCTTGACTTTGTTTCTCGTCCCATCCACTATCATAAATCACCTAGACTCGGCTTGACGAGGAATTGCCCAAAGGCCGATTGCACCCCCGAGTGCTTGCTGCGCTCCACATCCAGCGTCAGCAGTATGGCCGTGGCCAGATGGTAGACGGCATAGTAAGCTCGATTGACTGCTCCTCGGAAACGTCCCAGGTCAATCAGGTCGTGAGCGGTGGCGATGTCCTCCCTGGCTTTCTCTAGCCGGACAGCGACGATAGCGCGGACGTGCTCGTCCACAGGTCAACTCCTTCCCGTTCGACGTTGCGGTACAGCGGGGCACGATGCAGCTTGTGCCACTCGTAGTCCTCTCGGCTCATGATCAGCGAAGAGATAACGGTATCGTACTCCAGTATCAGGTCCGTTTCGAGGGCCATCACGTCATTCCAGAGCCGCCGTCCGTCTCTCTCGACGACAACCAACAAGTCAATGTCCGATTCGGCGTCGAAGTCACCGCGGGCCTTGGATCCGAAAAGCTGAACCTGTGACACCTCGCGGCCATGAGTGGCGCGCAAACGGGCAAGGAACGCGTCGAGAGCCATACGCTCTTGCTCGCTTAAGTGCTTCAATTCTCGTTCAGTCGCCATTCTCGCTCTCCGGTGGCCAGGTTCTCAACGGCGCGATGATCTCCTCGTCGGCCAGGGTGATCACGAAGGCTCTTTCTCCTCCGCTTCCCCTGACTCCCCTGACTCCCTCAGTACCTGATAGGCCGGCTGAGGCGTGTGCTCCTCCCAGGCCGGCATCGGCTCGACGGCTGGCTGAGCAGCTTCCGGCTCCGGCGCGGCGAAGATGCGCTTTCTGAGACGCCGGCGGATTTTCCTGTAACTCTCTCCCTCAACCACTTCGATCTCAGGGCGCAGCCGGAAGCGAGCAGCATAGTCACCAAACATGCGCTGGGCATCTTCCAGTGTCAAACCCCATTGCTCGATGCGCTCCTCGAAATGGCGGACGGTGCTGCGATGCTCTGCCAGAGTGGAGAGCACGAGGACGGCAGAACCGGCGAAGCGCCCGCTGCAGTTCTCGTACACGGCGCCCCACGGCTCCCAAAGCTCTTGTTCGCCCCAACGCTTTTCCACAAGGCGGTAGTGGGTGCGCACACTCACATCTCCTTTCCCCTGATCCTCAACTTCTCCAATAACTGGACAGCCAACGCCACCTTTTCCGGCTTCGGGATGTGGTATTCCTCGATGATCGCTGGATCGAAATCAGCCAAGGTGATGATCACGAAGGCTCTTTCTCCCCCGCTTCCCCTGACTCCCGCAGTACCTGATAGGCCGGCTGCGCCGTGTGCTCCTCCCAGGCCGGCATCGGCTCGATGGCTGCCTCACCCGCTTCCGGCTGCGGCGCGGTGAAGATGCGCTCCCAGAGCTGCTGGCGGATTTCCTGATGCGTTTCACCCTCGACGGTGTGGATTTCAGACCGCAGCCGGAAACGGTCAGCGTAGTCGCCAAATACCACCGTGGCGTTTTCCAGCGAAGGGGCAAATTCACGGATACGAGCGTCGAAATAGCGAGCTGTCTGCCGGTCGTCGTCAGGAATAGTGCGGAAAAGCAATGACCGATCGGGGAACTCCGTACCGCAGTTCTCGTAGAGCATCCCCCAGGTGGTCCACTTTCCTCTTCCCTCGTACACGAACCACTTTTCGACAAAACGGTACCGAGATCTCATTGAAGCATCTCCTTCCCTCGCGCTCGCAGCCTCTGCAACAGCAGCGCGGCCCTGACGACTTCATTTTCATCTGGTTCGTCTGGCTTGAACAAACGCAATGGTTCATGCGAACTGACCAGTGCGTAGAAATCGCGTGATGACGCATTGGCCATGATCAGCGCACCGATGCTCACTTCCTCCCCAAAGAACTCGCGGATGATGCGCTGCAGGTAGCCATACTCGACGGACAGGGCGCGACAGTGGGCATCCTCGTTGGCTCGAAAGAGCCGTTGCACTTCAGCCGGGCTCCGACGTAGCAACCGTGGATCGCGCTCCAGCAAAATGTCTAGTTCCACCACCTCGTGCAGCAGGGCGCTGGTGCCGTAGTAGCCGCCGACGGCGATGTCCCGCAGGGTCGGTGCCTCATCACCCTGCAGCAGCCGCACGTAGCGGTTCACCCGCTCCAGTTTCCGCTCGGTGATGCCGTGCTTCTCAATGATTGCCTGATCGAAGTTGGCCAGGCTGATCACAGATACTCTTCCCGCCGCTGGCGCTGGAGCTGTTCTACCACCGCCTTCACATCCTGCGCCCGGTCGCGGGGGCAGATCAGCAGCACATCGCCGGTGTCCACGACGATCAGATCCTCCACGCCGATGGTGACGATCAGCCGGTCGTTGCCTCCGTAAACCACCGTATCGCGGCAGCCCACGGCCAGATGATCGCCAGAGACGATGATGTTGCCGTCGCTGTCGGCAGGGAGCGCCTGATGCAGCGCCGCCCAGCTCCCCACGTCGTTCCAGCCCACGTCCATGGGCACTACCGCTACCCGCTGAGCGTGTTCCATCACGCCGTAGTCAATGCTCTGCCGCGGCGCGTTGGGCCAGGCGCGAGCCAGCACCGCCGCTTCCTGCGGCGTGCCCAGTGCGGCAGCGATGTCTTGCAGCACTGCATCCAGCGAGGGCATCTGCCGCTCCATCTCCGCCCGCATGGTCGCCAGCTTGCAGACGAAGATACCCCCGTTCCAGTAGTATCCTCCTTCGTCCAGAAAACGGAGAGCTGTAGTGTGGTCGGGTTTCTCCAGGAAGCGTCTGACGGTGTAGGCTGCTGCGCCGTGTGCAGTAGGCAGCGGTTCCGCCCGCTGGATGTAGCCGTAGCCAGTGTGCGGGCTGTTCGGCTCAATGCCCAAGGTGACCAGATAGCCTTGCGCTGCCGCCTCGCAGGCTGTCTGCAGCGTGCGGCGGAAGCCAGCGGCGTCGGCCATGATGTGATCGGCCGGCAGGATGGCCATCACCGCATCGGGGTCTCGCCTGGAGAGGTGGATGAGTGCCAGGCCGATGGCTGGGGCCGTATTCCGCCCCGAAGGCTCCATCAACACGTTCCCCGCTGGCAACTGCGGCAACTGCTCCCTCACCAGTGCGGCGTAGCGCTCGCCGGTGATGACGACGACCCGATCCAGCGGTATCAGCGGCTGCAACCGGTCCACGGTCTCCTGTAGCATCGTGCGTCCGTGTCCGGCAATGTCGGCGAACTGCTTGGGTTTGCCCTGGCGGCTGCGGGGCCAGAGTCTCGTGCCCTGCCCGCCGGCCAGGATGACGGCGTACATTGTGTTAGTGTTAGCCACTCTGGTCCTTCTGTCTTGCCCTGTCAGTCAACCGTGTACTCCACGCCGCTCTCTCTGGCCAGCACGTAGTTCATGCCTCCGACCTGTCGTACCATGCCTTTCAGTTCCATCAGCGCCAATGTGCTGGAAATCTGGGCAATGGGCAGGTTTGCTGCACGGCACAGTTCGTCTGCGTGCATTGGCTCTGACGAGAGGTGATCGAGCAGGCGGGATTCCATCTTCGTGGCCGGCACGACGGCTCGCACCTCCGCCTGCTGCTCGACCATGGTCAGGTTCAATTCTTCCAGAACTCCGCCAACGGACAAGGCCGGAATAGCCCCTTCGCGAATTAGCCGATTGCATCCTTCGCTGCCCCGTTGGAAGATGCTGCCAGGCACAGCAAAGACGTCACGGCCTTGCTCAGCGGCGAAATCGGCGGTGATCAGAGCGCCGCTCCTGGCACCGGCCTCGACGACCACCGTGCCCAGAGAAAGGCCGCTGATGATGCGATTGCGAGGGGGGAAGTTGCTGGCTTCCGGCCGTGTGCCCAGAGCGTACTCCGAGACCATCGCGCCATGCTGGATGATCTCCGCAGCCAAGTTGCGATGTTCAGGTGGGTAGATAACATCCACGCCGCAGCCGAGCACGGCGATGGTGCGCCCTCCGGCGTCCAGCGCGGCCCTGTGCGCCTGGGCATCAATGCCACGCGCCAATCCGCTGACGATGGTGATGCCGCTGCGGGACAGGCCGCCGGCGAGTTGCCGCGTCGCCTCCTTGCCGTAGACCGTGGCCCGCCTCGTGCCCACAACGGCCACTGCCCAGTCGTCCTCCGGCCGCAATTCGCCTCGCACGTAGAGCAGCGGTGGAGGATCGTAGATGTTGCGCAAATGACTGGGGTAGGCTTCATCGTCCCACGTGAGCAGTTGCACCCCTGCCCGTTGCACCTTCTCTAGCTCTCGGTCGAGCGACAGAGTGGCCCTGGCCTTCAGCAGGTTGTCCAGCGAGCGGCGGTCAAGACCAGCATCTCGAAGCTGTGCTGGCGATGCGTGCCAGGCTACGGACAGGTCACTGAACGTGTCCAGCAGTGCCTGCACGCGAACGGGGCCGATGCCCGCCACCAGATTGAAGCCAAGCCAGTAACGCAGATCGCTTGTCAACTCAGCGGTCCCTCAGAGTCAAGACATGTCATATAATGTAGCTACAGTTCGATTTGCCCAAGGATACCCGAACTTTTGGCTTTTGTCAAGCCTGGAGCAAACCGTCGTTCGGCCTACGGTCCCCCCCGTTACGCACCTTGGCGGAACTGACACGTGAACTCACTACCGGACAGTTTCTGAACACGAATACCACGAATGGACAAATTCCACAGATTGCGCTGGGGTTTGTAGAAAGCACTATCTGTCGCTCCGCTGAAGGCTCTGTGTGCGCCCTTTGCCTCAATGCCTTGTCACAGCCCTGGCGGCAAGGCGACCAGCACACGCTCTCCCGAGCGATCTATCTCCAGCACCACGTCCTTCAGCACAGGGAGAAGTAGTTCTCCTTGCTCTCCCTCGACGATGAAGACCTCGTTTGCGCCGGTGAAGATCACTTCTCGAACGTGCCCCAGGAACTCCCCTTCCACCGTCTCCACTCTCAGCCCCAGCACCTCGTATTCGTAGTACTCATCTTCTGCCAACGGCACGGCTTCGTCAACGGGGATGTACAGCCATTGGCCGCGCAGCCGCTGTGCCGCTGATCTGTCGGGACATCCTTCCAGCCGCAGTAGGACACGTCTTCTATGGAACCGCGAGCCCAGCACGGCTACCGGCCGCACGTCGTCCCCCTTTCCTATGTAGGCGCGTTTCATCTCTTGGAAGCGTTCGGGGAAATCAGTAAGCACTTCCACCTTGACTTCACCCCGCACGCCAAAGGCGCCTAAGATGCGGCCGATGGCCAGGTATCGTGGTGATAGGGCCACGTTCTCTTTCCTCCCACGTTGATGGCTGGACAGCAGAAACGGGAGCGCACGCTGCCGCGCACTCCCGCCCTAGTCAGCCCTGCCAGGTTCTGCAGGTCCCTACACGATGTCCAGGATCACTCGCGTGCCCTCACGAACCGCGGCCACTCGCAACAGCGTGCGCATGGCGTTGGCCACCCGCCCGCCCTTGCCGATCACGCGGCCCATGTCCTCCTGGGCCACGCGGAGGCGCAGCACCGTCATGTGGGGGCGCTCGATCTGTTTCACCTGCACCTGTGAGGGATCGTTGACCAGGTTCTTGGCCATGAATTCAACCAGTTCCTTCACTGCCTCCCCCTGTCCGCTTCATGTTACCGAGTACAGCTAGCTATGCTTCCTCGGATGCTTCCTCAGCTTCGTCAGTCTCTGGCTCTTCCGGCGCTGCCTCTTCCGCCTCGGGTGCTTCAGGGGCTTCCGCTTCAGCTTCGTCAGCCTCTATTGCCTCCGCTTCGGCCTCGCTGATGTCTGCTACCGCCTCCGCCTCTGCTTCGGGCTCGAACTCAATCCCCTTGAACTGCTGCCAGATGCCCTCCTTCTTCAGCATTCGCAGCACGGGATCGCTGGGCTGTGCGCCCACACCCAGCCAGTGCAAAGCCCGATCCGCCTTGATCCTGATCGTCGGCGGGTCGGTGCGCGGATCGTAGAAACCGATGTTCTCGATGAAACGACCGTCGCGCGGCGAGCGCTGGTCGGCCACGACAACGCGATACGTAGGTTGCTTCTTGGCGCCCTGACGGCGCAATCGAATTCGAACCATGTTCAGGCCTTTGCCTCCTTGGCATACTTCCAGTTTCTTTCTTTGCGGTCTTTGCTACTCCTCTTGCTCCCCGTACGCTTCCGTCTCCCTGCTTCTCTGTGCTTGCGTCAGGCTGTCGAGAAAATCAGCAAAGAGTTCCAGGTCGCGGCGCACGGCGGTGTAGCAGGTCTGTATAACCGTCATCGCCTGTGCGCTGGGCCTTGGTCATTAGCGTTCCGGCGCGGTCTGTCACTCGTTTTATCTCAATCAGCTCTTCTCGAATACGGCCAGCCAGAGCCGCATACTGTCCGTTCACAGCGGGACTCCTTCCCGCTTAATCGCTGCTCGCAAAGCGGGACGTGCGCTGTCAGCTTCCACCAGATCTACAGATATCGCAGGATCCAGGTCCAGCAGGCGTGAGACAGCGCGATAATACATCCGCTCGTCAAGTCCCCATACGGCCAGGTCCACGTCCGAACGTCGGTGGAAGGAGCCCTTGCGAACCAGCGAACCGAAAACAGCCACATGCGTGGCACCGAGCTGTTCTTTGAGCAGCCGCGCGGCCCGGCGGGCTACCTGCCAGGCCCGCTCGCGTCGCAGGGCCGATTCTCGTTTTTTTCGCTCCCAGCGCCGCCGCGCCGTGGCTCGGTATACGGTCATCTCCTCTGCCGTTACATCCATTGCCATCTGTGCCATAACATCGCTTCTTCAGTGTGTTTCCAATCGTTCTCTTTCCAGATCTATCGGCCGCTGGCGATGCTCCCGCTGATATTACCTCTCACCTACCTAATCCACCGAGTAGCGACGGCAGTCCTTGCATCTTCCGGCGGCCTCGCTTGCCCATGCCGCCTAGTTGCTTCACCAACCGCCGCATTTGGCGGAACTGACTCAATAGTTGGTTGACTTCCTGTACCGCGGTGCCGGAACCGCGCGCGATGCGCCGCTTGCGGCTGGCGTTGATGATCTGCGGCTGGCGCCGCTCCTCCACGGTCATAGAGCTAATGATGGCTTCCACACGCTTCATCTGTATGTCCGTGACCTCCGGACCGAGTTCGTCGCTCACGCGGGACACACCGGGCACCATCTCCAGAAGCTGGCTCAGAGGTCCCATCTTCCTGACTTCCCGCAACTGGCTCAGGAAATCCTCCAGGTCAAATTCGCCCTTGATCAGCCGCCGGCCCATGGCTTCGGCCTGCTCCTGGTCCATGCTCGCCTCGGCGCGCTCGATGAGGCTGAGCATATCCCCCATGCCCAGGATGCGGGAGGAGAGCCGGTCGGGATGGTACAGCTCCAGGGCGTCGGTCTTCTCCCCCATGCCCAGGTACTTGATGGGCACGCCAGTGACCTCGCGCATGGAGATGGCCGCTCCCCCGCGGGCGTCACCATCGACCTTGGTCAGGATCAGACCGCTCAGCCCAACTTGTTCGTGGAAGCCGCTGGCCACCCGCACTGCGTCCTGACCGGTCATAGCGTCGGCTACCAACAGCACCTCGCCAGGTTTCGTCTGCTGTTTGATCTGCTCCAGCTCGGTCATCATCCGCTGGTCAATCTGCAGACGGCCCGCGGTGTCGAGGATAACGACGTCGTAACCGCTCTGTCGAGCTCGCTTCAGCGCACGGGCGCAGATCTTCGGAGGGGCGACCCTGGCGCCCTCGCTGTGGACAGGGATCTCCAGTTGTTGGCCTAACACTTCCAGTTGCGTGATGGCCGCGGGTCGGTAGGTGTCCGCAGCCACCAGCAGAGGGCGACGCCCTGATTGTTGGAGCGTATGGGCCAGCTTGGCTGCCGTGGTCGTCTTGCCTGACCCCTGCAATCCCACCAGCATGATAACGTGCGGCGGCGGCCCGGAAAGGTCAAGGCGACTCGGCTCGCCCAGGGTGCGGATCAGTTCCTCGTGAACGATCTTCACCACCTGCTGCGCGGGGGTGAGGCTGCGCATCACCTCCGCGCCGATTGAGCGCTCCCTGACGCGAGCGATGAACCGCTTGGCGACTTTGTAGTTGACGTCCGCTTCCAGCAGGGCTAGCCGCACCTCGCGCAGGGCGGTGTCCACGTCTTGCTCTGTGAGCTTGCCCCGGCTGGCGAGCCTGTCGAAAACGGCCTGAAGTTTACTTGTGAGATTCTCGAACACCTTTCATATCACCGTACGACACCATACGGCGGGGGAGGAGCTGTCCTTCCCCGCCTGCTATTGGATCACTCCATTCTACTCGATGTTGCAGTTTTCGTCAAATCGGTGTATAATCCACTGCGCATTGAGTTGAAGAGGAGATGGGCATGATAGAGAAGAAGCCTTCCCCCGACTCCAAACATGTCCTGGTGACGTTCCACTTTCGGGGCGCTCCTTGGGCCAACCGTGTCAATTTGGTCGGCACGTTCAATGACTGGAAGACCAGCGAGACGTCGATGGAGCAGGATCCCGATGGGCTCACGTGGTTCGTGACCCTGAAGCTGGAGGCAGGACGGGAGTACGAGTTCCGCTACCTGATTGACGGGAATGAGTGGCGGAACGACTGGTATGCCGATAAGTATGTGCCGAACGCCTTCGGCAGCAAGAACTCGGTCATTGCCCTATGATGGCGACCTTTTCCATCGTGGCGTATGACCCTGCCAGCGGCGATCTGGGCATCGCCGTGCAGTCGAAGTTCCTGGCTGTCGGCGCGGTGGTGCCCTGGGCGCAAGCTGGTGTGGGAGCCATCGCCACGCAGTCCTATGCCAATACCAGCTATGGTCCGCAAGGACTGCAGTTGCTCGCTGCAGGCTTGTCGGCTGAGGAGGCCCTGGCTCGACTCGTCGCTGCCGACGAGGAGCGCGAGCTTCGCCAGGTGGGCATCGTGGATGCCCAGGGGCGGGCGGCTGCCTTCACCGGCGGTGAGTGCTTCGATTGGGCGGGGCACCACGTGGCGACCAACTGCGCCTGCCAGGGCAACATCCTGGTCAGCGAGGCCACCGTGGTGGCCATGGCTTCGACCTTTGGAGAGAGCAGCGGCTCACTGGCCGACCGGCTGCTGGCCGCGCTGGTTGCGGGACAGGCAGCCGGAGGAGATAGCCGAGGCCAGCAGTCCGCTGCGCTGCTGGTTGTGCGGGAGCGGGGCGGCTATGGCGGTTTCAACGACCGCTACCTGGATCTGCGCGTTGACGATCATCCTCAGCCCATTGTTGAACTGCAGCGGCTGCTGGACATGTACAAGCTCTACTTCGACAGAACGCCGGAAGCGGACCTGTTGCCGTTGGAAACAGAATTGACGCGGGAGTTGCAGGAGATGCTACTGGCGTTGCGGCACTACGAGGGGGCGCGGCATGGCCATTTCGATGAATCCACGCAGGAGGCATTGAAGGCCTGGGCGGGCATCGAGAATCTGGAGGAACGGCTGCTGCCGGACGCTCGTATTGACCCTGTGGTGCTCGACTTCCTGCGGAAACGACACCGTGCAGCCGGTTTGCCTGAGCGCTAGCCCGCGTTGGTGCTCGTCTGGCAGAAGCCGCCCCAAGGATCAGCCGTTCAGAACTGGTAGACGGCGAAGTCCTCTGCCACCTCGACCGGGCCGGCGAATTCCTGCCCTGCCTGGACCACCATCAGCGGGGCATCCTCGGCTCGAGGATAATGTACCAGAACCAGCCGCTTGACTTGGGCCTGGCCAGCGATGGCGCCGGCCTGAGCGGCGCTGGAATGCCCCTCGTGCGGCCCCGTTGCCTCGTGAATCAGCACGTCTGCTCCCTGCGCCAGCCTCACTACCGCTTCGCAAGGCTCCGTGTCACTGGAGTAGACCATCACGCCCCCTGTCCGCTTGGCCTCCACCCGCACCGCCAAGGATGTTATCACCAGATGTTCTGCCGGGCTGGCGGTAATGCGGAACTCCGGAGTGTCGAGTACGAGGGCATTCGCTCGCGTGGGCACGCCGTGATAGACGACGGTCAGCCAATCGGGCCATGTACCCCACTCCAAAAGCTCGCCGAACGCCTGCAGGACTCGTACGCTCTTTTCTGGTCCGTAGATGTGGAAGGGTCGCCTGCGTCCCTGTAGCCACAGGCCCGTCAGGAGCATTGGAACGCCGTAGATGTGGTCGGGATGATGGTGCGTGACGATCAGCCCCTCCAGCTTCTGGAGGGGCATGCCCACGTGCAACAGCCGTTGCAGGGGACTGCCCGCGCAGTCAATGAGGTACGCTTCCGTCTCACCTTCCACCAGCAAGTGGGTGTGCTCGCGTGCGTCGTGTGGTAGCGCCGCCGAGGTACCGAGGGCAATCACTTTGGGCATGGTCAAAGCCTTGTAGGGGTGGTCTTGAGAAGCCAGGTTTCTGACAGGAACCCGGCTTCTTTGGATGAAAAAGGCCAGGGATGAAAAAGGCCAGGGAGGACGGTTTCCCCCCTGGCCTTGTCGTTCTACAACTGAGACGTGAAACGAGAGAGGAACGAGATAGCTTGCTTCATTCCCCTCTCTTTTCAGCGTCTAGTGGTAGGTGACCTCGAGTTCAGGCCACATGCCGCCGAACTCCGACGCCATGAAGGTGTACTCCACGGACTTGCTGCCGTCGCCCTTGAGCATGAGGCCGTAGTTGGCCCACGGCTCGGTTACCCACTGCTGCACCAGAGCGGTGATGTCTAGCTCGATGGGCATGTCCACACCGCTCAGCACCATCGTCGCTGCGGCGGTGTCGCCCGCTGCCGGTGCCGTGTTCCAAGTCACGTCACCATCCCCCCACCCCTCCTCCAGCGGATAGACCGATAGGTACAGGTCGTTGCTGTTGGTGCGGTAGGTGGGGTAGAGCTTCAGCGTGGCGCTGTCCACGGTGGCTATCTGCGGGATGGCCCCGTCTCCGAAGAAGAGCAGGCTGTTCATCACGCCGGGCTGGCGCACGCTGAAGGCATCGGCGCCGCCGAAGTTGTCATCCGGCTGCCAGGCGCTCACGTGGGCATCCATACTTGGCGCGAAGGTCACCGTGACTGGCTCGGGGATCTGCACCTCTATCCCGTCGGACCGCAGGGTCCTGATGTGGTCGCCGCAGAGATAGAAGCCGGCATCCATGTCGAACTGTGCTCCCGCCGCCCACGGCCAGATCCACAGCTTGAAGCGGAAGATCTCGTTCACGCCCGCTGGCACGTTGCCGATCCAGCCGATGCCGGCGAAGGGCAGCCCCTGCTCGGCAGCCAGAGCCTGCACCGCCTCGGCCCCGCCCTCGGCGTAGAGCGCGGCCACCTGGGCCGACGTCCAGTTGCCGAAGATGGGGAAGGCACCGTTGGTCAGGCTGTCCAAGATCAGGTCGCCGGGGATCTCGTTCAGCGGTACGAAGGTGAAGAACTCAGCGCCGCCGCCCAGGTTCTCGGGCATCACTACGAACTCCAGTTCCTCGCCCGGCAACGGCTCCGTCGTGCTGGCCGCGAGGGCGCTGTTGGGACCGAACTTGGCGCTGGCGAAGTAGACCTTCCCCCAACTCCCGTCTGCCGCCTGATCCTGCACGCAGAGGTTCACGCCGAACTGCACGTTGTCGTCACCGGGGTTACCGGATCCCAGGACGCCCCAGACTCCGTACAGAGGGACCGCTGGCGAGCCGTCAGCGTAGGTGATCCTCGTCGAATAGTTACCTTCGGCGGGTATCACGCAACTGGCGTCTATGTCCCACCACCATACGTAGCCGTCGTTGTCACAGCACCACATACCGGGCGTGTAGCCCAGGTAGTCGTGGAAGTTGCGCACCGGCGGCAGCGGATCCCAGGTCTTGGTCTCCAGGACCGCGTCCTGGTAGTCGTCCAAGTCATAGCCGCGGCGCAGGGTCCACGAGTTCGTGTTGTTCAAGCCAAAGACGGCGTCGCCAGGCTGCAACCGGCCGCTGAGATTCACGCCGACAGGGAGCCCGGCCCACTCGGGGTACTGCAGATCATCCCACATGAGGGGATCGGGATGGCTATCCACCACCAGCAGGGCGTGCTTGGCACCCCAGCTCGGATCATCGTACCAGGCGTCGCCCAGCGTGTAGTCGAAGGCGTACAGGGTGTTGCGATACCAGAGCAGCATGCCCGGCAGGGTGTAGGGCGCTCGATCCACTTCCTCGTAGTCTGAGGGCGGATCGTAGTACACGAACTGGTAAGCATACTGCGTGCCGTGGTCGAAGCCACTGTCGTTGCGCCACTCCACCATGTAGTACTGAGGGCCGATATCGGTGCCGGTTGTCATGATCCAGCCATCCGCCGGATCGGTCGTCCAACCGCCCATGCCCGCTTCGGCGTCGTCGAAGAAGATCTCTGTGCCATCGGCGGTGATGGTGATATCGTCGACGAAGAAGCCCTTCTCGGTGGTGGCCCAGTCGGTGACGTAGCGGAACCCCATGTAGATCTCCTGGCCGGCGTATGGCGTCACGTCGAACTCCATGTAGGTCCAGTCGTCGACGTGGCCAGTCAGGCCGGGGAGGTTGTCCAGTGCGTTCTCGATGATGCCTGGATCGTGGTCGTAGGTGGTGTACTCGTTCTCCAGGCTAGTCCAGGTGGCACCGCCATCCGTCGAGACCTGCACGAAGCCGAAGTCCCAACCGGTCTCGATCTCGTAGTAGGTCTGGATACCCAGCGTGGCCTCGGCGTAGCCGGTCAGATCCACGGCGGCGTAGACCAGGTTGTCCATGAGGTCGCCCTGGTTGCCCCACCGCATGTAGTCACCGCTGTATGGATCATAGAGCCATCTTACGGCGTCGGGCAGGTTGATCTTCAGGCCCTGCTCGGTGCCCTCGGGCCGCAGCGAGTGCTGGCCGATGGTCAAGTCAAATCCGGGGTCGTCGTAGTTCACCGTCACCGGATCCCACCAGCCGATAACGTAGCGGAACCAGCCGGGGAAGGGAGCGGGTTGCATGCCAGCGCCACCGTCCGGTCCCATCCAGGCGCCGGCCTCCATGATGGCCCAGTCGGCCACGGAAGTCTGACGGTCTGTGGTGTAGATGTCGGGCAGGCCGAAGAAGGCGTGTCCGTACTCCTCGGCGGCAACACCCACATCAGCGGTCTCCGGGTCCATGCTGTAGTGATGAACGTAGATGTTGCGGTCGGGACAGCCAGCCGATCCCGCGCTGCAGGCCAGGTAGCCGGTGGGCCAGTCCACCGAGGCTGCATGGGACCAGATGGAGAAGTCGCCCTGCGCTCCGCCGCCCGCTTCCTGTCCCAGGCCAGCGTGAATGACGGAGTAGTTGTCCACCTCACCGTCGCCGTTGGCGTCGAAATACTGCCAGGGGAAGTTGGGATCGTCGGCGTTGACCAGATCTACCGTTTCGCGCACAAGTTCCCTGGTGCGAACACCGTGAGAGCCGGTCTCGCAGCTATCGGCGCCGAAGTAGGCCTCGGAGTGAGCCGACTGCAGCCACTTAGGATAGACGCTGCCCTCGGGCATGAAGGCGCCTTCCGATTGCTCCAGGTAGTAGTTGGCCATGGTCAGGCCGCGCAGGTCCACATCGCCCAATCCGGGATGGTGGGCGATGATGCCGGCATCGGGCCCCACGCCGAAGAAGATCTCGTCGTACACCTCGGGCGTGAAGTCGTCGGTGTAGAAGATGAAGTTGTCGCGAGGGTCAACCGCGATCTCGTTGTGCAGCGGCCCGGTGAAGGTCACCTCCACGTCCATGCACCCATTGGCTGGGTCAGGCACATTGGCCATGAAGGTGTCGGTGCCGGCGAACTCTACCGGCACGGCCAGAATCTGACCCACCTGCTCCACCGCCAGACCCATGGCCTTGGGGCTCATGCCCGCTTGAGCCGCCAGCCGTTCGTTTCTCATCAACTGGCGGAACTTCTCGGGGTTGGGCGTGGTTGGGTTGCGCGCCAGGAACTCGGTCAGGAACTCCTGCACGGCGGCCTCAACCTGCTCCGGCGTGGCGTCTTGCGGCAGGAAGCGGTCCTTTTGGAGCAACCGCATGATATCCACGTCCCTCGGCACACGCAGGTGCTCTCGGAACTTCTCGGCCTTGAACAGTGTGTACTCACTCACCGTTCGCCTGGCGATGCTGCCGGCATCCTCCGCTGGCCCAGCCAGCGCGGCCGGGGTCAGGGTGAGCAGCATGGACAGCACAACCAGCAGCCCAAACCATTTCAGTGTATTGTGTTTCATCGCTTTGCTCTCTCCTTGATCTGGAATCTGTGTCTAGTGTTTCCCGCAGCGCTCCATTTTTGATTACGATCTCGATTCCGTGCGTCACCTCCTTTCCACACATCAGGGCAGGTTTCCGCACCTGCTCCTTGCCTCGGCGGCTATGGAAAGCCGCCCTACGCTGCTGCTCCTTCGTTATTTCGCCTTCAAACAGAAAACGCCAGCGACAGGACGCGACGTCCCGCGTTGGCGTGAGCGTGGAGAGCTATCTGCCAGATGGTGTAGGGATGGGAAAGACCGGGCATGAGCGCCTTGTCCTTTGCTACATCCTGCGTCGGTGTCCAGGGGCTGGTGATTGGCGAGCGTAGTGGATAGAAATGGGATGCGCAGAACAGAACTGCACTAATTCTAAACCAAAACGCCTTGTTTGTCAAACTGGCCCTGGCATGCTGAGACCCTTAGGGTCTCAAGAACCCTAAGGGTCTCGCTCATTCCTTGACTGGATTGGGACGTGGAGAGAGGAGGGACGAGGCCGATCGCTTCGTCCCCCCCCTCAATGTCTACTGGTAGGTAACCTCCAGCACTGGGTACGTCGGCCCGCCTTCCCAACCGAAGTCTTTGGCGATGAACTGATACTCTACGCTCTTTGTGCCATCGCCACTGAGCAGCACGCCGTAGTTGCTCCACGGCTCGTTGGCCCATTGCTGTACCAACGCGGTCACGTCCAGCTCGATCTCTGCGTCAACACCGCCCAACACCATCGTCGCTGCGGCGGTGTCTCCCGCTGCCGGTGCCGTATTCCAGGTCACGTCGCCCTCCCACCACCACTCTTCCAGCGGATAGACCGACAGGTACAGGTCGTTGCCGTTGGTGCGGTAGGTAGGATACAGCTTCAGCGTCGCCTCCTGCACCGTCGCCCCCAGTGGGATGGACCACACGTCGAACTGGATCAGCGCATCCACCACACCGAACTGACGTACGTTGAAGGCGCGGGCATCGCCGTAGTTGGCATCTGGTGCCCAGGCGCTGACGTAGGCGTCCTGGCCGGCCGGGAACTCCACTGTCACCGGCTCGGGCAGCGGCACTCGCTCCACCACCACCTCCATCGGTTCGCTCACGGCCTTGTGGCCAAGGGCATCGGTCACTTCCACCCGCGCGTAGTAGGTGCCTTCCTGTTCATACACATGGGCTGCCACTGGCTCGGTGGATGTAACGAAGGGCGACCAGTCGCCGAAGTCCCAGCGGTAAGACACGCCCTCCGAGCCGGTCACCGTGGCCTCGAATGTGGCCACGTCGTAGGGGTTCTCCACGACGGTGTCACCGGAGATCTCCACGCCTACCTCGTCCGTGAGCCAGGCCAGTGCGGCCGCCATCACGTCCTCGCGGGTGTTGAAGCCGGTGTCGTTGTTGATGCCCTCGAAGCCAAACGACAGGTAGAGGCTACGGTAGTCGTAGCGGGTCCAGGGCCGTTCCAGTGTCGGCGAGTCGGCGCGTGCCGCGGCCACATAGCCATCCTGCACTTGGTAGCCGCCCACGGCTGCTAAGATCGGGAAGACGCTATCGGGGGCCTCGGTGTCACCGAAGGGAGCTATCTCGATCTCGTCCACGTAGTACTGGTTGGCTGCGCCGTCTTCCCAGCCGACCAGGATGACCTCGTCGTCTATCGTCTCGGTGATGGGCGCCGAGCCGCTGATGTCCAGCACCATGCCCCTGAAGGGAGTCCCAGGCTGTCCGATGACCGCTGGCACTGGCGGCAGCAGACCGGCATAGCCCGGATCGAAGATGCTGTCCTGGAGATAGCCCGCGCCCAGGTTCCCGGCGTATAGGAAGCCACCGACGTCGCTCCAGTCCCAGGCAGAAGCCAGATCCTGGCCTGTGACCAGCAGCCGCCCGCCGTTGAACTGCCAGTCGGTGAGGAGCTGCATGTCTATCTCGGTGAGTGGCGTGGCGACGGTGAAGCTGCCATCCGGATAGTAGTTGTCGCCGCTCCAGTAGATGATGACGTCGTAGGCCGCCAGCTCGGCTGCCGTGGGTAGCGTTCGCGGGTTAGCGAAGTACTGGTCCGCGTGGTAGTAGTCGTAGGCTACGCCCAGGTTGTCCAGCGTGCCAGCGTAGAACTCGCTGTAGTCCGGGTAGCCCAGCAGGTAGCTGAAGTCGTTGTCTATCAGCAGCACGCTAGCATCACCCATCGGCGCTTCCACCCGCACCCAGAAGGGGATGTGGTTTGCGTGCTCGCCGTCATCGAGCCAGACCATGCCGCCGTAGTCACCCACGTCGGCGCCGGTGGTGTCCACTGTGACCTCGAACTCCAGAGCCTCGCCGGGCGCGAAGGTGAGGTCGAGCGGATCCACGCTGGCCGTGATGCCGGCATCAGCTATGATGGTGAGGTTGTACGTGCCGCCCACACCGCTGACGTCGGTGGCCCCAAGCAACGCTGTTGCCACCGCACCGGCGTTGTGACCGCCGAAGCTGATGGAGGGTGGGAAGAAGGTCAGGCCAGGATCGCCAGCCTTGCCCAGATCAATGCGGCCGGCGCCCATGTCCAGCACGCCAGCCGGCACTGTGTGGTCGTCATCAAGCCAGACCTCGGTCACCGAGGTGCTCATCAGGGCCGACTTGATCTGATCGTTCGTCCAGTCGGGGTGCATCTGCTTGAGCAAAGCGGCCGCGCCAGCTACGTGCGGCGCTGCCATGCTCGTGCCGCTCGCTTGGCCGAAGCCTGCGTGTCGGTCAACGCCAGTTGCGCCGGTTGCATAGCCACCGGAGAGAATGTTGACGCCGGGGGCCGTGACGTCCGGCTCCAGGAAGCGGGCGAAGGCCGGGCCGCGGCTGCTGAAGCCAGCGATGACGTCGGGCACGTTGCCGGCTTGGAAGGCCATAAGGTCTAGCTCCAACGTGGAGGCCTCCCCGTGTGTGTCGTACCAGTCAACGATGGCCAGACCACTGCTGTGATAGATGAACACAGATGGAATGGTCACCTGGTCGCCGACCTCGCCACCGCCCATGTTGATTAGAGAGTCGCCACCGGTTTCGTGGTTGTAAATCACCACAAACTCGGCGCCTGCCTGTTCTGCGTTGAGAACTTTGACGCCAAATTCGCAAACGCCACGGCTGATGATGGCCGTTTTCCCTGCGAATGTGTCGGCTGGCCAGGAGTTGCACCCCTCGAAGTTGGCGGGGTCAACAGCGGCTGCAGTCACCAGGGACCAGGAATACACATTGCCAGGTTCCAGAACGCCGCCAAAAGAGGCATTTGCAAAGGCCATCTCTTGCACCTCGGGTGGCACTGGCTCAGGGGCGGTGATGCTCAGGAGGCCTGAGGCAATACTGCCGGTCGTGCTGCTGGCGGCAACTTCCATCGCCGTCGGGGAGGAATCCCAGGTGTTGGAGTAACCAGGGCCTGAGTTACCGGCCGAGTGCGAGACGAACACGCCGGCATGCCAGGCCCAATCGCGGGCCACGGCCACACCGTCGGCCCAGGGCATGACGCCGGAGTAGCCACCGAAGCTGTAGTTGATGACGTCGGCGCCGTCCCAGACGGCATCTTGATAGGCCATGATGATCTCGGCGGTGAAGGCGCTGCCCGAGAACTCGCTGGCCGTCGGGTAGCCGATGCGATAGCTGAGGATCTGGGCCTTCGGCGCCACACCGGAGATGGTGTATTCCAAACCGGCGACGTTGGCCACGGTGTCGGCGTTGCCGGCGGCGGTACCCATAGTGTGCGTGCCGTGGCTGCTGCCGACCGGGCCAGGCCAGGCACCTTCATCGCCTGCTAGCGGCGGATCCCAACCGCGGAAGTAGGCGCGAGCACCGATGACCTTCTCGGTGGTGTAGCGGGCGTCGCCCTTCGGGTAGCCCGGCGGGTAGGCGTAGCCGGTTGGATCGAACATGGGGTTGGGCGCATAGACGCCAGTGTCAACGCTGGCGACGATGATGCCCTCGCCTGACATATCCTGGCCGCCCAACTGGTCCCACATGGCCGGCGCATCTATGAGCGGCAAACTGGCGTACATGTCCGGCACATGCACGTAGTCGCGGTACACCTGCTTGACGCCAGGTAGCCTTCGCAGCTGGCGCATGGTGGCATCGCTGTCATCAGGTACCTGCAGCGCCATACCGTTGAAGACGACGCTGTAGCTCAGCTCACGCAGGTTGCCCTCAGAGTCACGAAAACTATCTACCTGTGCTTCCGGCATCGCCCTGGTCAGTTCCGTCTTGAATGCTTCCTGCTGGCTGGCCAGAAAGCCCAGGTACTCCTGAGATGCTGGAGTGTTCACATCGAGCCGCGCCCCCGCCCCAGCGAGAGCTGCCGCCTCGGCGCTGCGCCAGTGCCCTGCCAGTGGTGCATCCACGAGCTCCACGATCAGGCGGCCAGAGGTCTTCGGCAGCGTTTTGGCGCGCCCATCGGTTTCTGGGCCTTCCACAGCCACGGCAGGAAGCGCTGATACGAGCAGAGCCAGTAGGACGACCAGGCTCACGATATTCAATATCCGTTTCTTCATCATCGGTCGTTTTGCCTCCTCAAAGAGCTAGGAAAATGGGTTTGCTCATTCGCCATAGGACTGCAAATCCTGTTGGAGCGAACAATGCACTCGGCTACAGCGCATCGCTGTAACCGTCACATCAACTGTTACCACAATGTGCGTCACTACCTCCTTTTCCACATTCAGGACAGATACTCACGTCTGCCCCTTGCTCCAGCGGTTACGGAAAGCCGCCCTGTTCCTCCGTCATTTCGCTTTCGAACAGCAAACGCCAGCGACAGGACGCGACGTCCCGCGTTGGCATTACACACGGATTCCTCCATGCCAATATCAATACCAGGTGTGGAAGCTGTCAAAAGAGCGTGGCATGAGCGTCTTTTCTCCCTCAACGTGTCCGGTCTCCTCGAAGCGAAGTTTGCTACCAACAGAAGCGATGGTAACCAGACAGCGAGAAGCACACTTATTGTAACCACAATGCCCACTCTTGTCAAACTGGCCCTTGCGTGCTGGACCCCCTTTTCGACAGATATACCCAGAGCAAAGCTTGAGGGTTCAAGATGGCACTCGCCAGAGAGAGCGACCCCGCTCCTCAGGTGGAGGAGGAGCGGGATCGAGATGTCTGGAGTCGGCGCGAGCCGCCTAGGGGGTGATCGCCAGGTTGGTGATGCGTCCTTCGCCACCCTCCGGATACTGAGCGGCAGAGATGAGTCCCACAAGGCCGCCCTCGGCAGCGGGTGCCAGAATGTAATCGGCCAGGGCTTGCTGGTAGGACGCACCCAGGATGAAGAAGTCGTCCCGGCCCGGTGGCCCGCCGAAGTATTCGTCGCCGCCGCGCGCCAGGAAGTCCACGATGGCCACGTTGATGTCGCGCGCTGTGGGGGCGATGGCCCCGTCTTCGATCATCACCGTGCCGTCGTTCAGAGCGACGTAGCTGACCCTGTTGCCCGCCTCCAGGCGAGAGTCGTAGACGAAGCTGAGGCCTGCGATCTGAGCGAACCGCCCGGTGCCCGAGCCTTCTGTCTCGCCAGCCGCGTTGATGCGCGAGACCGCGTTCTCCAGCAGCGCCTTGAGGTCCTCAGGGGTTACGGCGGGTACGATAGTGAGGAAGTTGGGGAAGGGCAGCATGTCGAAGGTGTGGAGTTCGGTGATGTCACCCGCAAGGATGATACTGTCGTTGCGGATGCCGCCACCGTTGCACATGGCGATGTCGGGAGCAGGTGCACCGAAGTCAGCGTGAAGCTGAGTGGCCTTCCATAGGAAGGAATCGGTGATGAGGTTACCCTCGTTGGTCTCCCGCGAGCGGATGAAGTTCCTTCGCGCGTCGAGGCCCACTTCGGAGGCGGCAATCACATTCTCCGCCAGGCCGGCCACGAAGGCTGTCACAGGGTCTTCGACCTGTGCTTGCACATCCGGATCGGGCTCGACCGCGTCGGGCTCCGCACCGCCAGCCACCCGGATCGGCCCACCCCCAAAGGAGATGAGGTATCCGTCGCTGTCAAAAGCGACTTCCAGGTCGCCCAGGTACTTGTACTGGCCGGATGTGGTCACGACGGGAACGCCGGCACCATCAGCATTCTGGACGACGATGGGATAGGGACCGTAGATGTCGCCCTCGTCGCCAGGCACGAGCAGGTCTCCCGGGTTGGCCAGCAGCTCGTCGCCGCCGCCAGCGATCATGATGTCCACGCCGCTCAGTTGCGGCGCCAGAGCGATGTCCTCCTCGATCCCCTGCAGATGGCTGATCAGGATGATCTTGTTGACCCCGGCCGCCTCCAAAGCGTCTATCTCCGCCTGCACGGCTGCCGGCACATCCTGGCCTACCACCACGTTGCGCGGGCTGGAAATGAAGGTCAGGTTGGGTGTCGTCGCACCGACGATGCCGAACTGCTCATCCCCTGCCTCGATGATCACACTTGCCGCTATGCGGCCAGCGTCTTCCAGCGCCTGCAGCCGCGGCTCGGCCGTGAAGTCGAGGTTAGTGCTCAGGAAGGGCACCTGCGAGGCGGTGAAACCTTCGATGAAGTCGGCCAGCGTGTCCGGCCCGAAGTCGAAGTCGTGGTTGCCGATGCACATGGCGTCGTAGCCGATGAGGTCCATAGCGATGGAGTCGTAGAAGGGCACGCCCTTCTGCAAGCTCGCCGTCCACTGTGGTCCGGCCAGGAAGTTGTCGCCTGAGGTGACCAGGAGCAGCGGATGCGTGTCACCCACCTCGGTGCGCACCCGATCCACCACCGACGCGAAGCGGGCCACTCCGCCGAAGTCGCCATCGGGCAGCAGGTCGGACTCGCCATCGTTGTTGTGCAGGATGGTGAGGGGATACACGTGGATGGCCCTCGGTTGATCGTCAATCAAAGGATCAATGGGGTTGTCCACCGAGGTGTTCTGGGCCTCCGTCCAGTCAATGACCGGCTGGCGCCACTGGATGCTCGTATCGTAGCCGTAAGGGTCCTGCTGACCGAACAGATAGCCATCACCGCCAGCGTACATGAAGTCGTTGACCAGGACGTGGTAGGTCGCCGCCATGTCCAGCGGTGAGCCATCGGCCAGTGTCACCGAGTCAATGACCGTCTGGTCATCCTCATCGTAGTGATAGGTGTAGGTGAAACCCGCCACCGCACCGCCACAGCATTCCAGGTTCTCCACCAACTGGGCGCCGGTGATGGCACAGTCCACGATGCGGTTCTCGAAGGGGAGCACGCCGACGATGTCGCCCACGGTGATGTCCCCGGGGTCGATATCGGCCCGGAAGCCGCCCCAGTTGCTGATGGAGAAGTCCGCGGTTCCGTAGGCCCAGAGCCAGGAATCGAGCACGTAGTTGACCTGCTTCGACGATCTCCTGGGCAATCCCGTTTCCGTGTAGCCGATGACCTGTCCCATGACTTGATCGGTCTGGTCCTGCCAGTAGTCCACAATGGTCTGAACCTGGGCATCCGGCACCACGGGGTTGCCCTCGTCGGTCACATATTCGTTGAAGATCACCTCTTGGGTGTAGTCAACCACGTCGTAGGTGACTGGGTCCAAGACGAGCTCTGTCCTGCCGTAGGCTCGCATGGCCCAGTGGCTCTCTACGATGAGGGTGTCGCCGACTTGCCCGACGAACGTGTCGTGGCAATGGCCGCCCTCCATCAAGGTGATATTGAGATCGCTCACCGCCTCCGCCAGAGGCACCAGATTCGATGTGCATACGTGGGCCTCTACAATGATCAGCTCCGCCCCCTCGGCCCTCATGTTCGGAACCTCGCGGCGCAGGGCTTCCTCGTAATCGCCGAAGTCCAGGTCGGTGATGTTCTTGGGGTGAGTGGTCCAGGGGGTGCTTGTGGTGGTCAGCCCGACGATCCCTACATTGACGCCATTCACTTCCTTGATGACGTAGGGGGTCATGAAGTCGGCCAGATTGGTGGTTCCCTTGTAGTAGATGTTGGCCGAAAGGAAGGGAAAATCGGCCTCGGCGATTCGCTCGTTCAGGGCGTCACGGCCGAAGTCGAACTCGTGGTTGCCGATAACGGATACGTCGTAGCCCATGGCGTTCATCACTTCCACCATCGGCTTGCCCTCGAACCAGGTGGA
>Ga0209121_10000867_pt1 | contig 32393 bp, 32 predicted proteins | sample Cruoilmetagenom3_FD_187292 | JGI IMG/M metagenome (GOLD analysis project Ga0209121, IMG submission 187292) | Oil polluted marine microbial communities from Coal Oil Point, Santa Barbara, California, USA - Sample 3 (SPAdes) (version 2) | ecosystem: Environmental > Aquatic > Marine > Oil seeps ... | reverse complement strand
AACGGGATCGAGACGGCGAAGAGATAAGCGCCCTCCAGTTGCCAGCCGATGATAAAGAAGGCCACGGCAAACACGCTGTCCAACATCAGATATGCAATTAGATCCCGGCGTGACTTCAAGAGGCCCAACCAATGGAATCCCCAACCGAAGAAACTGATGATTGTGAAAAGGTACACCGCCAACCCGAGGACTCCGGTGATGACCAGCGAATCCAATGTCTCGTTATGGGATCGGTCGGGAGAAGCGGTCCGCGATTCATAGTGCCCCAGCTCGGGGGGGTAGAAGGAGTTGTAGGCCACATACATGGACTCCGGACCATAGCCCACCAACGGACGGATCGGATTGAGCCGGTCGGATGAGCCATCGGGATAGGAGAGCGGCTCATGCAGGGAGACCAGATCAACGCTACCTTGCCAGATCAAGCCACGCACCTTACCGGTGCCGGACTGCAGCTCGGTAATCGTCGTCAAGCGTCGAAGGGCATCCACCTTGCGCACCTGCGTCTGCAGCGGGCCCGGTATGTTGAGCGCGACGAGGCCCAGGGCCGCCACCAAACCGACGCTGCCCCAGCCGATCCAAAGCCACCGCCAACCCTTGCGCTCAACAATGAGGTAGAGCCACGAGCCGCCGAAAACGAGCAAAGCCAACCCCAGTGCGACGTAAATCCTCAACTGGCCTTCGAGTGCCCAGAACGCGAGGCCGGCCAACGCGCCAGCGGCAACCAGAGTACCCAGGCCAAAGGCAACCCCCTTGAGGAGATCACGAATCGTGCCGGCGCCCTCCTCTGCAGCACACTGTCGCTGCAGGACAATCAGAGCGAGGTAGGGAAAAAGGAAGCCTGACGCGACAATGCCGAGCCACGGACCACGGCTCTGTGAATACCAGATCGTCAGCAACTGTACGGCAAAGATAAAGATATAGCCGGAGGCGCGAAGTACATCGGTAACGCGCGCCTCTTCACGCCTGAGGATATCGCCGAAACTCTCGACGATACGGGCCCCTGTCAGCGGCACGATCATGATCAGATAGGCCGCCACAAAGATGGCGTTACCCATATTGGAGGCGACACGGCTCGTGACATCGCCGGCCCAGGGAAGCGGATCCAATCCATTGTGCTGGATTATCCCGTAAAGGGAGATCGGGAGGCTGTTGAGGATAAGCACAGTGATGAGACGGCTCAGCTGCAAGCGCGTGCGCAACCCAGTGAGAATGGCAAAGAAGATCACCAGGTAGCCGAATAGCGAGTATGTCCCCTGCAGACGCTGATATGATCCCAGGATACTGGTAAATCTCACCAGAGAGGTGAACGAGCTGAGCAAGTAGACCAGCATGGTGATCACGGCGGGGAGCACGAGCGGGGTCTTCATCGAGAACCGCAGCGTCGTCCCCCCATGCGTGCGTTCCTCAAAGTAGCGCGTCAGCCACAACACCGCCATCACGGTGGCAAGTGCGCGGAGCGTGGTGATCTTGTCGGGCTCAAAGACACGGCTCGAATAGACATTGAAGAAGACCGGGGTGATGGTCACACCCAGAAGCCATCCGGCCTCCAGGGCGCGATCACAGAAATGGCTAAGCCGAGTTGAGTTCATCTCGATGCTCCTTGAACCATTGAACCGTGGACGGCAAACCGTCAGAAAGAGAGACCGTGGCCACAAACCCCAGAAGGGCCCGAGCTCGAGAGACATCGGGGCACCGTCGCCGGGCCTCCTCGAAATCGCTGCCAAAGGCGCGCCCATAGGAAACGTGGGTCACGCCCACCCCGGTACCGACGACATCCCGGACTAGGTCAGCCAGCGCGGCAATGGTGACCTCCATAGGGTACCCGATATTGAAGGCCAGACCGACACTCTGATCCGACGTCATCGCGGCAATCGTGCCGCGCACAGTATCCCTAACGTAGGTGAACGACCGCGTATGCAACCCATCGCCGTAAACGGACAGGGGCTGCCCGCGCAGCGCCTGAGTGATAAACCGCGCAATCACACTGCCGTACCCCTGGGGATCCAGCCGGGGCCCGTAGGCGTTGAAATACCGCACAGCCACTGTCGGCAGACCTGTCTGGCGCGTGTAGGCAAAGGCCAGATGTTCATCCAGCATCTTGGAGAGCGCATAGGACCAACGTGGCACCGAAGTTGCCCCCAGTACAGCATTATCCCCTTCCCTAAAGGGGAGTTGTGTGGACTTGCCGTACACCTCAGAACTCGACGCGACCAGCACCTTGGCCCCGGTCCGTTGGGCTGCTTCCAGAACGTTCTCAGTCCCCTTGATGTTCACCTGCATTCCGCGCAACGGGCTATCCACGATGTACTTGACACCAACGACCGCAGCCAGGTGATAGACGGCATCGACCTGTGCGATCAACTCCCCCACCAAGCCGACATCGAGCACGGAACCTTCAACAAATCGAAACCTATCATTGCCGAGATGATGCGCGAAGTTGTGCTGTTTCCCTACGGAGAGGTCATCCAGAACAATAACTTTGTGCCCCGCGTCAAGCAGGGCATCCACCAGATGAGACCCAATGAATCCTGCGCCGCCGGTGACCAATAATCTCTGCAAAGAAGTACCCCTTGTCAAAATAGATCCTTGACGGATAGACTGAGTCATCATACCTGAGGGGGGATCAGAAAGCAAGGAAATGGCTAAAGGGCCAACAGCACCAATATGTCATTGACGTTTGTGCCGGTGGGCCCCAGCAGCAACAGATCCCCCACATCGGCCAACAGCGGATAGGCGTTGTTGTCCTGTAGCGCTGTGCGCAAGTCCCAACCGCGCGCGCGGGCCCTGCCGGCCGTTGACCCATCCACAACGGCGCCGGCCGCATCTGTGGGGCCGTCAGTGCCATCGGTGGCCAAAGCCATCACAGCCACGCCCACGATCCCCTCCAGTCCCAGTGCCGCAGCCAGCGCAAGCTCCTGATTGCGACCGCCCTTCCCCTGCCCGGTCACCGTCACCGTGGTTTCCCCTCCCCATACAAGGCAAGCGGGCAGAGAGATGGGGTGGCCGGTCTCCTTGAGGCTCTTGGCCAACGCCACCGCGACCTTGGCGATTTCTCGCGCCTCACCCTCAATGAAGGTCGTCAACAATAGACTAGCGTACCCCAAAGTCTCCGCCCGGGCAACCGCGGCTTGTGCTGCAAGTGCGTTCGACCCCACAATCACATTGTGCACCCGATCGAAGAGGCCGTCTCCGGGTTTGGGGGTCTCCGGCACCTCCCCACGCAGACCAGCCTGGAGATGTACTGAAACACTCTTGGGCACTGCGTCGGTCAGGGCGTAGCGCTCGACCACGTCCCAGGCCTGCGCGAAGGTTGTGGGGTCCGGAGCTGTCGGCCCGGAGGCAATCACGTCTATGGGATCGCCCACCACATCTGACAGCACCAGAGCAACGACCGGCGCCGGGGCAGCCAGCCTCGCCAACTGTCCGCCTTTCAAGGAGGAGAGATGCTTCCTCACGACATTGAGATCCACGATATTGGCACCCGACCGCAGGAGACGGTCCGTCGTGACCTGCAGATCTTCCAACGTCACGCCCGCGGAGGGCGCAGGGAGCAGCGCAGAGCCACCACCGGACAGCAGCAACAGGACCAAGTCATCCGATGTTGTCTGGTTGAGGCAACGCAAGAACGCCGTTCCGCCCCGTATCCCAGCGGCATCAGGGACAGGATGGCCGGCCTCTATGACCTCCAGCGTGGGGGGTAACTCGTAGCCTGCCACGTGGCCATACTTCGTCACGATCACGCCCTCGACGGGGATATCCCCCAAGACCCGGCACGCGGCAGCGGCCATCGGGACGGCAGCTTTGCCCACGGCCAGCACAAAGACCCGCCGCGGAGATTTTGCGGTAGGAGCCGTCAGGGGCAACGTCGCCATCCCCACTCGCAGCAGGCCGCCTTCGAGATGAAGGTGGCGGAGTACAGCGGCGAAGGGATCGACTGCCGTGAGGGCTGCATCACGAATCAGCGCCATATCGCGGCGCAGCGACATCCGTGCAGCTTCGCCGCTCACAATCTCCGCCCTGCATCCTGTAGATCAGTTGAGTCAGACAACGCGCTCATCTCCTTAGATTGGCCAACGCCTGGCTGGCTGAGGCATCTGCCGTCACGGCGTCCCCCTGCAGAATCGCGGTCAACCCGGTCTGCAGTGCGCGCCGTACCGCGGTCTCTGCGTTCGCCGGAGGCGGCGACACACTGCTGGAGAGCAGCTCTATAACAAAGGACTCCTCATCAGGGGGCAGTTCCCACGTCGCCACCACCTGCTGCCGTGTCGGGGCCAGCGAGGCCATCCGCGTCAGGTCGGCCATACGCTGCGCCGAGACCAACCAGCGGACCAGCTCCAAAGCAGCTTCCTGACGCACAGGATCGTCCGTCGTCACCGCAATGCCCCACGTATGTAATATCGTGACCGGAGCGCCACTCTCCGTAGGAACCCAGGTGGGGAGAATGACGTCAGCGGGAGTCGCCGTCACCTCCAGGGCCGACGATTCGTCCGTCTTGGAAAGAGATGCCAGGCGCGGATTCCAATACGCACTCACCGAGACGGGGGAGAGCTGCGCCTGGCCCTCCAGCAGTGCGTTCCAGCAGCTCGTTGTGTCCGTGAGACCGAGTACCTGCTCGGCATCCAACAACCCCGCTTCCTGCAGGTCGAGAATGAATCCATAGACTTTCTCCAATACAGTCCGGTCCAGCGTAGGCTGGCCCTTATCGTCCACCACACGCCCCCCCGCCCCGATATACATCGATAGCAGCGCATCACCGGCCAGACCGTCCGAGGGGGCCCCCGGCAAAACTAGAGAGTAGGCATGGCTCAACACGGCAGTCCAGGTAATCGGCGCCGTAAGAGTCACCGTCGGACGATAGCCCATCTGCTCTGCGGTAGCCACATACGGGAAAGCCCAAAGGCCCTCCTCCGTTGTCATTGCCTCCAGAGCCGTGGGGAAATATCCGGCATCTGACGGCATGTAGTCAGCCAGAGGCTGGACTAACCCCTCACGGACAGCCCTGAGCAGATCCTGCTGATTCAGAATCAGCAGATCCGGCACGATCGAAGGGGCAACATCAGAAGCCGTGCTGAGCAGATCGTAAAGCCCGCCCGAACCAGTCCCCTTCTTGACCAGCACCTCGACATTGATCTCGTAGGAGGCGCGGTCAAAATCCGCGACCTGCATTCCCAAAGCCACCGCACCATTGGCTTCAGCATAGGGATCGAGGATATCAGGGATCCATAGCATCAGATTCAATTCCCGCGAAACGGGCGTGGGCGTAGGTTGTGGCGTGGGCGTGGGCGTGGGCAGCGGGTTGGGCGTAGGCGGAGACGTGGGGAGAGGCGTGGGAAGAGGACTGATCAGCCCTTGCAGGTCGGAAAGCCATTCCGGGACGCTTCCGGGAGAACACGCCGTCAAACTTATCAGCAGAAGGCTCAGGCCGGCGAGAAAGCTCAGGTGTGACCGGAGCCTAGATAGACAACTTGCTTGGTTCATTCTTTACCCTCAGTGTTGCCAAACTCATCCAGCACGATCGCGTGCCATACAATTGTGTGCCGCATACGAGTATACCAAGAAGTATCCCGTTTCCGGGCACCAGACACGCCTATTGTAGAGGCGCATTACCGGTATAAGCTTGAACGGCCGTGTAAATCGGTCGCACCTGGAAATCGGGTGTCACATACGCATAGTAGTCCTGATAGTTATGCAAGGACACAGGCGTTCGAAACATCCACATCGCGACCACGGGACACCAATCCCAATGTTCTTCGGCCCAGCTGTAGGCATCCAATGTATACCGGGCTCGTTGACTGGGCAGAACAGCCCAGGACCACCGAGGATGATCATTCCAACCCGCCTCGGTGATATAGATGAGCTTCTCCTCGTCGCCGTGGCTGTCCATGATCTCGCGCAAGAGCTCGATACGGCGGAAGTTGATCAGATCCTCTGCCGGAGCGACATCCGGAGCAAAAGCCAACCCATAGGCATGAGCCGCCAATGCATCAAATGAAGCTGCGGCACCGGCCTCGTACATTTTCTTCAAGTAGACCAGATCATTGAGGCCTGCAGGGCTTCCCGGAGGCTCAAGCGTCGGCGCCAGGGCCCCAGCCAGAACCACGATATCCGAATTGGCCTGATGGGCCACCCGATAAACTTCGTGCAGCATCGCCACATAGCCGGCAGGATCCACAGGGCGATAGCCCCACTCAAAGCTCAGATTCGGCTCGTTCCAGATGATGATTTCCCGCACAGTCCCGCGATAACGAGCCACAAAGGTCCCCACGAAGCGGGCAAAGACCTCATAGTAGTCGGCGTCCAGGTACGTGGACGTCGTTTCCTGTCCGTCCGGAGCGGGACGTGCCCACTCCGGCACCATCCCCAGCCGGGCAATCACGCGCACGCCCTGGTTTTCTGCGTGTGCGATCACCGAATCCGTGTGGTCCCAGGCAAAGGTCCCCTGTTCAGGCTCAATGTAAGCCCACGGGAAGTACTCGACAACCCAAGGAGCCCCCATCTCCCGCACCATCGATAGCGTGGTCCGGATCTTCCAATCCTCGACTTCATCTGTAAGTCGCGTGTGGACACCCACTTTGGGATTCGTCGTCACGACCGTTTGAGGCGGGGGCATCTCATAGTGAACCGGCGGCGACTTGATAAAACAGAGTACCAACAACAGGATGAGGGACAAGCCCCAGCGTTGTTGAGATGCTGCCACAGACTGAATCTCCCTGAGGAGCGAGTCCCCCCTCATACGACCCTTGCCCCCTCACGCGTGAAGGCTATAATCAATGTGTGGAAAGTCCAACCAAACATATCAGCGATCCTGAGCCTCTCATCCTGCAGCTACAACGGTCCCTCAAGGACCCCCTCCCTGGGGTCGCGGCACAGATGAAAATGGCGACGGCGGTGCGGCAGACCCAGCCCGGCCCGCAAGACCGACCACGATCTTCGGCGGTTCTGTCACTGCTCCACACAACACCCGACGGACTTGCTCTGGTCTTCACCCTGCGACCGACATCGCTGCGACACTATGGAGGACAGATCTCCTTCCCTGGCGGCGGTGCGGAACCATCGGATCTTACATATGCTGATACGGCGCTTCGAGAGACCGAAGAAGAGCTGGGAATCTCTACACATGACATCAGGATTCTGGGAGAGCTGACCTCCCTCTTCATCGCACACAGCCAAAACCTAGTCCATCACTTTGTTGGATGGCTGCCGGTGCTGCCGCCACTGAACCCCAACCCCTTCGAAGTGGACCGCGTGCTGCAGGTCCCTCTGAACGCTCTGCTGGATCCGCGCTCGCTTGATACGTACTGTTGGCCCCGGGATGGCCTGATGCTCTCCGCGCCCTGTTATCGAGTCGGGGAAACCTGTATCTGGGGCGCCACCGCGATGATGTTGAACGAACTGCTGGAAGTCATCCGCCGGCTTCACACTTGGCGAGGCAGCTCCCCTGGATTGGCTACGTTTTAGCTGCCTTCCTCAACAATGCGGCCCGTCAGATCATACGGCAGAGCCTCTGTCACTTCCACCGTCACAAAGCGATGCGGGTCGACGGCCTCGGGGATCAGGATCAACCCATCAATCTCCGGCGCATCGCGGTAGGATCGCCCCACGGTAAGATCCTCCCCCCGGCCCTCCAAGAGCACCTCGATCCGTTTCCCTATGAAGTTCTGGTTACGCCGGAGCGAGATCTCCTGCTGCGCAGTCATCACCTGATCATAGCGCGCCTGCTTCACCTCCGCGGGCACGTCATCTTTGAGCTCAGCGGCGGCAGTTCCGGTCTCGTGGGAATAGGTGAAGACACCGAGTCGATCAAACTGCGCCTCTTCCACGAAATCCATCAACGCAGCGAATTCTGCCTCAGTTTCCCCGGGGAAGCCCACGATCATCGTCGTTCGCAGCGCCATTTCAGGCATAGCCTGGCGCAGATCATCCAACGTGCGCCGGACACCCTCCATATCAGCGGGGCGGCGCATCCGGCGCAGTACATCCGGATGCGCATGCTGCAAGGGGATATCCACGTACGGCAACACCTGAGGAAGATCGCGCATTGTCGAGATCAGTCTTGGTGTGACGAATCCAGGGAAAGCATAGAGAATCCGTATCCAAGGGATATCGGGCACAGCCTCCGCCAACCCTTCCAACAACTGAGCCAGACCATCTCGAATCCCCAGGTCATACCCATAGAAGGTCGAGTCCTGAGCGATCAGGTTAATCTCCAACACGCCGTATTCCTGCAGCTGCTGTGCATCCGCGGTAATCGACGCCATACTGCGACTAGCGGTCGGTCCCTTAATCCCTGGAATTGCGCAGAACGCGCACTCACGACTGCATCCGTCAGCGATTTTCAGAAACGCGCTCCGACCCGACACAACATAGCCGGGCGCATCGACAGCTTCGGGCAGCATCGCTATCCGGTCCTCAACAAGGGAGAACGTGGTCCCGCCGGGAGAGGTCAGAAGTTCATCCGCCACCGATGCGATCTGCGCCCAAGAGCGCGTGCCGAGGAGTGCATTGATACGCGGCACCGCCTCCTTGAGGAAATCGGGGCTGCGCTGGGCCCAGCACCCCGCCGCTACCAGTTTCTGCTTGGGCTTGAGCAAAGCAGCGAGGTCATCCAGCGTCTCAAGGGACTCCTGGCGCGCCAACTCGATAAACCCGCAGGTATTGACAATCACCAGGTCGGCGGACTTGGCGTCCAGTGTAGACTGCAGACCTGCCCGCTGCAGCAGAACAGCCATCGAATTTGAGTCGACTGTGTTCTTGGGACATCCCAATGATGCGATGTAAAAGCGAAAGGGGCGCCGAGCGCCCCTCCTGACCTTGATAGTTTGCCTACTCACGAATCCTCCAGCGACGTCTCTCCGAGAGGGGTCCAGGCCCGTCGCACGACCTCTGCCGGCCCCCCCAGCTCCCCCCAGTCCGTCCCATTCACATAGAGCCGAAACGCCCCGCCGTCCCCCGTTGAGACGATCAGAATTTCCTCAGCCACAGCCTCGACAAGCTGCTGAGGATCGGCGATCCCCTGAAAAACGACAGTAGCATCAGCCGAGACGCTGATCCAGGCGTGGCTGGTCGGCACCAGACGAATACGCACCGTACCATCTGCCAGGATGGGGAAAGAGGGTGTGGGTTGTGGCGTGAGAGTTGGTGTCACCTGGAGTGCTTCCGCAGCGCCACCGCTCGGCACATCCGCAGTCGGCACGTCTATGCCGCCGACCACATCATCGGAACCAAACTGCAACCATAGAAAGCTACCCACGGCCAGCAGAGCAAAGAAAAGAAGCGCCACACCGAGGATCTGGACAAGACCACCGGAGGCATTGGCCCGCACGGCAACTCGTTCTTGTTCCAGGGACGGCGGGGGAGGCGCCCAAGTGCGCTCCCTTCCCCGCCTAGGGGGCTCAATCTGCGGCATACGAGGCAGCAGCGGCTGCCCGCTGATCTCGGCATCATAGCGTGCCAGAGCATCCTCTACAGACAGGCCCAAGAAGCGCACGTAGTTGCGTAGAAAGCCCCGCGCCTGGATTGCTCCCGGCAACGCCTCATAGTCGCCCGTCTCAAGCGCCTGGAGGTATTGACGGCGAATCCGCAACGACCGGACCGCATCCTCCAGGTCCTTATGCTGCGACTCACGCGCGTGGCGCAGCCAAGCCCCCAAACTATCTATCATCAAGCCTCATCTGCTTCGACAACCACCTTCACCTGACTACGCACGCCACCCTCAAGCTTGAGCGCAACCATATGCTCACCGATCTCACGAATGGGTCGTTCCAAAGCCAGCCACCGGTGATCAATCGCGACGTCCAAATCGCGCGCGAGTTGATCCACTATATCGGATGACGTAATCGACCCATAGAGGCGGCCCGTTTCGCCGGCCTTCACCTTGAAGTGGAGCACTTTCTCGGCCAACAGCGCAGCTAGCTCCTCGGCGCGCGCACGGGCACGCTTGGCGCGGAGATCCTGGCCTGCGGCGTACTGTTTGGCAACCTTAACCTCTCCCGCGGTAGCTCGCACACCCAGCCCCTGGGGCAGCAGATAGTTACGGGCATACCCGTCAGCCACATTGACGACCTCATTGGCCTTACCAACACCGGACACGTCTTTCTTCAAGAAAACCTTCATCAGACTCCTCCTTAGACCCGCGGGCAACGTCCGTCGGATTTGCCCGCATGTGTTTCACGTGAAACACCCGCATGATAGATAGATCTTCCGCCAGAATAAGGGGCCAAAGAGAACTAATAGCGCGAATATCGACGCCCCCCCTGTCCGATACAGCATTATCCCAACAGCCGCACCTGAATCGCCAGTAGAAGCCGATACAAACGTTGCATGATCGTAGGTTTTTCCAGAAGGCTCAAACCGGCTTGATAGGTGGCAAATCCCTCCTGACGCCGACCGGACTTGAACATAGAAATACCAAGGGCCAACAGCGTGTCGCCCTGCTTCTGACCATCTCCCAGCTCCTGGAAGATAGTTGAGGCAGAGGACCAGGCTTTCTCAGCTTCCTCCCTACGCTTCAATGAAGCGTAGACACTCGCCAGGTTGCCCAGTGCCTGCGCCTCGCGATCCTTATCCTCCAACCTCACAAAGACACGCAGTGCCTCTTCCAAGGACTCCAACGCCTCATCCCATCGCCCTTGCTTACGCCGGATGATCCCGACGTTGTTCAACATCTCGCCGACTTCAGCTTCGCGCTCTTGTTCAGCAAAATACTCCATCGCCTCGCTGAATTTGCGAACGGCTTCATCATACAGACCTTCCTGAAAGAGCCTCAGCCCCTCCTGTTGTAGTTCCTCGGCCTCGAGTTCAGGCATATGTTCCCTCCATCTACTTAACCTCTAGAGCTTGCACTGCTACACCGCCGCAACGCCCCTGCTAGTACGTGATCTCCAAAAGCCCCTCAGCGATCGCTCGCAACTGCCCTGCGGGCATTTTGGAAAGCTTCATCGCCAAATCAAGATAGCTCTGGTTGATAGGCCGCAAGACAAACTCCCGCAGCTCGGGCGAAAGCTGCTTCAATGCCTCGAACTCCGAATTCGCTCGATGCCACGATCCCACCTCGCTGTCGCGATCCATGAAGTACTCCAGCGCAACCCCCATACCGCGACACAGCACCTCCAGATCAGCCACCGGAACCGCCCGACGCCCATATTCATAGTCCGATATGGTCGAGGCGGAACAGCCCAGGAGCTCGGCAACGTTTGCCTGCGTGAAGTCCTTCCCCAGACGCAGTTGCCGCAGACGCGCACCCACGATTCGGTGGCGAAGCGGCAGGAACAACTCAGGGTTGGGGAGTTGGGACTCCTTGGCACTCTCATTGAGAGATGCCGTGGCTCGGAACGCGCTCATCGGCGTCTCAAGATAGCGCGCCAACAGCTCCAGCTCCGGAAGAGAGATAGCCCGTGTACCGTTTTCGTAGTTCGCAAATCGCGTAACAGAGACCCCCAGCGCCGCCGCACACTCACGTCGCGACGCCCGGGTCTGATCTCGAGCACTTCGAATCAGGATTCCCAAGATTCGGTTGCGCAACTCGGTGACCTCTGGATCTGCCATGTCTGCTCCTTGTCCCACACCAGGCCTCACTTAAATGCACAAACTGCTGCCGCGCGCAACAATGATTGACATTCATCCAGTCCGCGCATATTGAGCAGGAACTATTATAGCATAGGCCTACGTTGGCAACAATCGAATGACATCGGGGGCGTTCCAGGATGGAGACAAGTCAGCAATCCCGGCGACGATCGCGGATCAGTGAGTTGCATATCGCCCATCCGGCAACGCACCTATGACATCCCAAGGACACCCATTATGATGCTATGTGGATAATCCTCTCGCCGGAGCCGACTTCGGTCCGTTGGGGAGACTTATCCACATGTGTTAGTTCCCCAATAACTGGGAGTCATGCTGTGAATACCCCCTAGAACCGGGGATATGCGCACAGGATTTCCCCCATGACATTGCGCATGGGAGTCAACAGCTGTGGAAAACACGCCACTTTTCCGTGGATAACTGTTCGGAAACGGGGAGAACTACCCCCTCAAATGGACATCATAGCGCGTCATACCGTAGCGCGGGCACAGACACATCGGAGATTCACCGCCGGCTGTGCTGAGTTACTATCGGAGTAATCCCCAACCCGGCTATGGATTATTCCGGTAGATCTCGTGGGCAGAGACGGGGTCATGTACGAGATCTAGGTAGAGTATGGCGTTATCCACACAATCCCATGCTCTACTACCATGACTATCTATTAGATTACTCATGTAAATAATACTCAATTATGATGACTCTAAGACAACCACCGGTAGTGAGGGCACCAGTCTAAAGGTCCCCCCCCGGTGTCTGTGCTGAGAGAGAATACATGCGCTCTGCAAATTGGGACTGATGCAAAACGTGGAAGTTGGGAAAACCATGAAAAGACGCCCTCCCCGTTGGCGGGGAGGGCGTCTATGGCCCCAGGGGAATTTGAATCCCCGTTTCCGGCTTGAGAGGCCAGCGTCCTAGGCCGCTAGACGATGGGGCCGTCTCGAAAAGGAGTGTAACAGATCCACTGAGTTTGTCAAGCTCGATTAATCAGCTCCTGTCTAGTTTTGACATCTGTTTCGCCAACCCTTATAATTTAGTGGCTGCATATCATCCAGATCGGCTGCAAGGGATTGGAAACCTGACTATGATGGAAGAACGAACTAACGAAGAGTGGATACGCGCCTTAGGGGGAGTCCCTGACGCTGAGGTGTTGGCCGCTCTCCGGGAGACACTTCTGCGTGGTCTGCGGTATGCATTGAAGCAGCGGTACCATGTAACGCAATCCGATCTTGAGGACTTTGTGCAAGACGCATTGGTCAGAGTCCTCGATAATCTGGGCACATTTCGCGGTGAGAGCAAATTCATCACGTGGGCTCAGAAGATCGCGGTCCGGGTCGCGTTTTCGGAGTTGCGACGCAAACGTTGGGAGAATGTCTCACTGCAAGACCTTGTCCCGGATGGCACGTCGGAAGACGACAGTTCGGGAGCCTCTCCTCTGTCCTGGATGCCCTCCTCGGAACTCACCCCCGAACGTCAGATTATGCAGCATAGTCTGGCAGCCCTGTTGGAAAATTTGATACAAGAGGAACTCACAGATCTCCAGCGACGGGCGATGACGGCAATCACGCTCAAGGGGATGCCAGTGGAAGAGGTCGCACGCCGGATGGGCACAAACCGGAACGCGTTGTATAAGCTGCTGCACGATGCTCGCCGGCGTCTCAAGCAGCGGCTTGAAGCGCAAGGCGTGACCGTTGATGATGTCATGGCCGCGTTTTCCCCTGAGCCTTGATCTGTGATCCTTCCCTATTCCAATTTCCGCGGACCGCGGTAAGATAGCCTCGTCTGTTAGCGTCTAGTCAGTGGATAAGGTATAGACTTCATATGATGAGTACAGAGCCTGAGAAACTGAGAAACCTTATACGCAGCATTTTTATGACGCATCGTGATGAGATCGGATGCGACACGTGTTTCGATCAGATGGATCTCTTTGCGGAGCTGACTATGGCCGGCAAAGACGCAGCCAGTGCTATGCCCCACGTGTATCGGCACCTCCAGATGTGCCAGGCATGCCGCGAGGAGTTTGAAGCGCTTCTTTCCGCCCTCAAGTCGATGTAGTCGGTCCTCTTCTGCGTATTCGCGGGGCGACGTATTGGTCAACTGAGGCCCGATTGTAGTCGTCGATCTCGGCAGTTTCAGATTCAGGTAAGGGGGTGAATTCCCTGCCTCTCGGAGGCGCTCCACGGTGTCATCTGATCGTCAATCGGATATCGCGGCTCTGCGACCGTGTCGTCTGTAGATCGTGTCATCATTGAAGACCTTGCCCGACATCGTGCCTTCTGCCGGCGTCCAGGGGTGTGGCGCGCGGGCAGAGGTGCCAACGCCGTGGCGAAACCGGAAGTGGGCCTCTATTGTGATGTAGCTGAGAACGGCATACGTTTGACAGTATGATTCCCACTGTATGTAGCGAGATCGATTTCCACACGCTGCTCCGGCGTGGCAGGAAATCGCCTATATAGAATCACCGCTAGCGCAACCGGTAGGAAGAACTCCAGGACCTCAAGCCCGCTGCTGACCCAGGTAGCTGCTGTGTACGCCTCCCCGGTGTGTCGCAGGCCGATGGCGCTGAGGATCTGCGAGCCCACGAGGACGAAGAGTGTGGGTACCAACACGGCCGCGGTTTTGTGCTTTGTTGACCGGGCCCTCAGCATCCACAATGGCGTGATCAGAAATGTGGTCAGTGCCGGCAGGTAGGTCACGAGAGCTTCGGCGATGTGCAGAGCGCGTGATGGTTGCCAGTAGTCATAGAAAGTCAGATGATACGTGGGATCGGCGATGCCGACGAAGAGCGAGTAGTGGCATGCCATTGGGATAAGCACGGCGGCAACGCCGTCGCCCCGGGCGCCCAGCAGACCGACAGCCACAGGCGCCAGCAACATTGCCGACAAGTACAGCGTCCACGGCGCATTAGCAGCAAGCTGCGAAGGTGTCAGTGCCGACGTGTTGAAGGCCACGCTTTGATCGATGCGCTGGATGGTGGTCGTCACAAAGGGGACGACCAGAGTCAGAACGATGATCAGCCAGGCGATGGTTGGGATGCGGCCTGGCGTCCCACGCCTTAGCCGTCGCAGACCTATGACTGCTAGCGCAATGAGGGTGCCGGTGGGCAGTAGCAATGGGGCCAGTCCATTCCAGAATAGGCCGTCGAGTTGCCAGAAGAGTGTGAAGAAGAGGTAGGGCCAGGCCCCGGTCAGCAGGTAGCCTACAGCCGGATAGCTCCAGATCGCTAGTTTGCGCTCCAGGGTGAGGCTGGCAATCACAAAGGCGAGCGAGAGCGGGGTCAGCGGATCCAGGTGCCCTCTGTAGCTGATCCAATGACGGTGGTCACCGACCACCACGACCAGTGCCAGCAGGCCGAAGAGTGTCGTTGCGATTGCCCTATGGTGCTGCCAAAGCTGGGGCACGAGCCAATTTAGCCATCCGTAGATCCGCTCTCCGTGTGAGAGATGCACGCGGCGCAGCATACGTCGCACCGTCTGCGCATCCCCCAGGTCGGCGAGGGCCGCCTTTTGCGCCGTCTCGGGCGCGAGGCCCTGCTCCCGGTAGGCGGCAACAGCGTCTTCATAGTGAGCGATCAGCTCGGCGCGTATCTCGCTGTCGATCTGCGGGGGCAGTCCCTGGGTAGCGGTGGTCAGCCAACGCTCAAACATGGGTTCTGTCGGCGGAGTCATTGTACATCTCCCAGTAGGGCATTCACAGCCTGTACGTACGTGAACCACGTACTTCGCTCCTCATCCAGGGCTCGCGCACCGGCCTCCGTCAGCCGGTAGTAGCGCCGCCGGCGTCCATCCACTGAGACCACATAGGCCTCGATGAATCCGCCCTTCTCAAGTCTGTGGAGGGCAGGATAGAGTGTTCCCTCCTGAAAGTCGAGGACGTCGCCGGATCTCGTCTTGATCTCCCTGGCAATTTGGTAGCCGTAGCTGCTGCCCTTCGAGAGTGCGTGCAGAACTAAGAGTGATAGGCTGCCTTTTACATTCATGAGCCCTCCCTGGATTACATACTTAGGGATTCTAGGTATTGATGGTGCTTGAAGTATACATAGAATTCCGATGTATGTCAAGTGCGTTTTCTTCAAGGGGGCAGAAGGTAAGATTAAGTAGCTCTCCGTCGTCAAAACCGCGAGAAAGCAGGGCAGTAACGCTATGCGACGGAGGAGAATTATGAACAAGAGATCGTTGCTTTGGTTGATTGGTGTCGTTCTGCTAAGCGGTTGTATGGCGGTGTCTTCTGCAGCCACCCCAGAGGAAGCAACGCCAGGGCCGGCGAGTCCCAGTCCGACGGCAGACACAGCACTCGAGACGGCGCCGCCGGTATCGGATGAGCTGTTGCCCGATGAGCCGGCTCCCCCGGGTGCGAGGGCTCAATTCAGCACGGACTTCAACCGCCACACGGTACCCTACAGTGATGTCCTGTCCGGCGGCCCCCCGAAGGACGGGATTCCGGCGGTGGAAGAGCCGACGTTTGTCAGTGCCGCCGCTGCGGATGGTTGGATCGAAGATCTGGAGCCTGTGGTTATCATGGCAGCCGGTGACGATGTGCGCGCCTATCCTATCCAGATTCTGATGTGGCACGAGATCGTAAACGATGTCATCGGAGGCGTTCCGGTTGCCGTGACATTCTGTCCCCTCTGTAATACAGCCATCGCCTTTGAGGGGCGTATCGATGGAATGGACCTGGATTTCGGGACTACAGGGTGCTTGCGCTACAGCAATCTCATTATGTACGATCGCCAGACGGAGACGTGCTGGCAGCAGGCGACCGGCGAAGGCATCGCCGGGCAATTCGCAGGCCGGCAGCTCACGTTTATCCCGGCGACGATGATCTCCTGGGCGGACTTCAAGGCCATCTACCCTGAGGGCAAAGTGCTGTCGCGGGAGACGGGACTCAGCCGCCCGTATGGTAACAATCCATATGCCGGCTACGATAATATCGAAAACTCCCCCTTCCTCTATGATGGCCCGGAGACGCCGGGCCGTCTCCCCCCGATGGCGCGGGTACTGACTTTAGACCTGAATGGGGATACTGTGGCCTATCCATACGCAGTCCTATCGGAACTTGGGGCTGTCAACGACCGCGTCGGTGATCAGGACATCGTAGTGTTCTGGCAGCCAGGGGTAGCCTCTGCGTTGGATCGGGGCACCATCGCCGATGGTCGTGATGTGGGCACGGTTGTCGCCTTCTCACGGGAGTTGGATGGTGAGTTGCTGTCCTTCCGGTTCGACAACGATCTGATTGTGGATGAGCAAACCGGCACCGTGTGGAATGTGCTGGGTCAGGGGGCTGAAGGGCCGTTGTCCGGGTCTCAGCTGGAGCCCATCATTGGTGTCAACCATTTCTGGTTCTCCTGGGCTGCGTTCAGACCGGAGACCCGTGTTTACGAAGCTGCAGAACCGATGCGGATCCCGGCGGATTCCGAATCGCCGGATTCTGAGTCCGCGGAGGCTGATGCCCTGTCGGAAGACGCAACAGGCACGTCGATGGAGGAGGTCGAACCTCCCGCTGTCGTTGTGGATCGACTGAAGGTGGATTTCGAGATTCGTGTTTACCAGGGTGACGAGATATTGGGCGGCGAGCAGGTGCTGTTTTCAGAGATCCTGGCCCAGGGGAAGCCGGTGGTGGTGGAGTTCTGGGCGGGACAGTGTCCGGTCTGCCGGCGAGGTCTGCCCGAGGTCCAGGAGGTCTACCGTGAGCTTGGGGACGAGGCCACCTTTGTGGCTCTGGACGTCGGTGTATTCACCGGATTGGGCGATGAAGTTGCTGCGCGGGTGCTGATCGCTGATCTGGGACTGACCTTCCCTGCCGGCACGATCGATGACCCATCGCCGATGCAGACCTACAGGGTCACCGGAATCCCCACCACGCTGTTCTTCAAACCCAACGGGGAGCTACTCAGCCGCGGTGGGGGGCTGGTCGGCGTCGAGGCGTTGAAGGAAGAGGTGTCCGCACTGATTGCGGCTTCCGAGTTGTAGGGTGCGAGGTATGTGATGGACCAACCAATGTTGAATCTGGACATCAACCAAGAGGAGCATCGTGGTCGAACTGCTGTTCTCACGCTCCTACTCCCCGCGATGCTCGTGTTGGTGCTTCTGCTTGTGCTCGTCGGGTTGCGTGATGGTGCAGAGGGGGCATTGGCCCGTCTGGTGGACCTGCTGCCGGTGAGCTATGCCTTTGCAGCCGGGATGGTTGCCAGTGTGAACCCATGTGGCGTGCTGATGGGCGCGTTGGGGGTCTGGCTGCTCACCGGACACAGGACCCTGGGGATCGCCGCTGCCGGCCGCGTGCGCATCACGCCTGCCCGCAACCTGGGCAATATGTTCCTCTTTGGTATTGTCTATGCGATTGGGTCCCTCAGTTGCACGTTGCCCGTGTTCCTGGTCGTGGTCGGCAGTGCCTTGTCCGGAGGCAGCGCGGCGGCATCATTCGGGCAGTTCCTCGGCTATGCACTGGGGATGGGGAGTGTCATTCTGGCTGTGACGGTTGGGACAGCGCTCTTCCGGCGTACGATCTCCCGGTGGCTTGATCGCCTGACGCCCTACGTTCACCGGTTCAGCTCCTTATTCCTGATCGGGGCGGGCGGCTATCTGGTCTTCTATTGGATCTTCATCGCCGGTATTGGCTAGTCACAGCCGGCTGTAATCTGCGGGTCAGCAAATCTCCAGAGCAGGAGCCCGAACTCTCGGCCCTCGCTCTGAGGATTTGAGATTTGCGATTTCCCCCATCTGCTTCATTCCGATTGTTGACATTTCCTGGGCCCGATGCTAAGTTATGCGAGCGTAGTACTCTTGAGGAAAGGATCGCTTGTAGACTAAGGAGCATAACCGTGGTGTCTTGGCTCGTTGCATCTATTGGGCTGGTAAGTCTGATGTTCTCCGCGATCGGTCGGTCACTTGAGAGCGGTACGTGGGAGGGGTTTTTCACGTCAGGGCGTGCCGGACGGATCTTCCGTCCGTGTGGCTCGCGGGCCACGTGGTGGGTTCAGAATCCCTCATTTGAGAGCACGGCGGACGAGCTTGAGAAACGCTACCAGGAAATAACATCATATCCCTATGAACAGATCTACGTTCGCATCCGTGGAGAAGCGAGCCGCAAAGGTCAGTATGGGCCCTTGGGCTCCTACCAACGTGTGGTGTATGTGCAGGATCTCCTTGAGGTGCGGCCTACGCAGGAGACCGATTGCTCAAAGGACGAGGACGAGGAATAGGCGCCGGCGTGCAGGTTGGGAGGTGGTCGATGCAGGGCACAGAGTTTTTGATTGTCTTGGGAGGTGGGGCTTTCCTCCTGGGGTTGGTTCTCATCATCTGGATCTCGGTGACGAAGGGACGCGGGTATGGGACGCCCAATTGGCCTACGGCGACGGGTCATGTGCTCAGCTCCACGGCTGTGGAGCTCGAGCGGGAGACCTCGGACGGGATGGTCTCGACGTTCATACCGATTATCCGGTATGAATATGATGTGGCAGGCACCCCCCACACCTCTGCGCGCTTGAACTTCCTCTCTGATGAGCACAGGACCTTTATCGATCGCCGTGCTGCCGAGCAAGTTGTCGCCAAATATCCTGTTGGAGCATCCGTTGACGTCTTCTATAATCCTGCCAATCCAAAACAAGCCGCGCTTGATGTACCTAAGCCGGCGGCTCACAATGCTGTGCTTGCCTACGGCGTGACCAACCTGATCGCCGGTGCCTTGATCATCGCATTGGGCATCGTGCTGCTCTGAGTGTGATCCGCTGTGGCCGGGAGTTGATCTTCCGGCCATTATTGTGGCGTGATTATCAGCTATAATGATCATGTATATTGTTGAGTGCGTCGACTGAGAGTCGACGAAGCCCGCTGAGGAGGGGGATCATGCCCGAAGTTAGGGGACACATTGAGGGGAAGCATAGCGACTGTAAGGCATTGCTGTATGCGCTTTCCACCTGCATCTGGTGTCGCAAGACACGCCAGCTTCTTGAGGACGAGGATGTCACGTTCGACTATGTCTATGTGGATCTTGTTGATGCGGAGGAACGCAAAGTCTGCCGGCAGCATATTCGCCGGTTCAGTGATCGGACTTCGTTCCCTACCATCATCTTCGATGACACAGACTGCATCACCGGATACAAACCCGATGCGATTAAGGAGCGGTTAGGGCTATGAGTGATGAGATCAGCATCTCCCCAGAGGCGGTTGACAAGCTCTACCAGCGCCTGGACCGTGAGGCCAGGGCCGGAGGGTACAATCTCAATCCGGATGTTGCCTTCACGAAGGGACTGGTGGAAGGGTTGCTGATCAATGAGGCCCGGTACGGCTATGGATCATGTCCGTGCAGGCTCGCCGACGGCGAACGCAAACTGGACCTGGACATCATTTGCCCCTGTGACTATCGCGATCCGGACCTGGTTGATTGGGGGGCGTGCTACTGCGCGCTCTATGTGTCTGATGAGATGCGCGATGGCACACAGCTGCCGCAAGCGATTCCTGAGCGACGTCCCCCGGAGGAAGTGCGCGAGGCCGGAGGCGCTGCTGCAAAGCCCACAGCTACTGCCGCGGACGAAGCTGTGCACGCTGAGGAACTCGTCGGGTTCACCTGGGGTGGTATCCCGGTCTGGCGCTGCAAAGTCTGCGGATATCTCTGTGCTCGCCGGCGCCCCCCGCTCAAGTGCCCGATCTGTAAGGCCGATCAGGATCGTTTCGAGCGGTTTATGTAGTGCTCGACGGGAGAGCGGGGTGAAGCTCAGCTTCACCCCGCTCTCCCGTCGTCGCATGAAGGGTCATAATTCCATTATAGGGGGGCTCTCTGGCGGACACAACCTCTTTTGATCCTGCCGCTACCTCTGTTTGATCTGGCACGCCTTCTCTGAGCTTCTTGCCGCGCGTCTCTCCGACACTATAATGGCTGGTATGTCCATCTATATTGACGTCTCAGCTGCCGTGCACCGCCGAGCCGGGCTAGGTCGCTATGGTGACAGCCTGGCGCGAGAGCTGTCCGGTATGATCCCCGACCGTCTGGCGCTGTTTTATAACCAGGAGCGGGGTGTCGGACCTCTGAGAGGGCTTGAGCAGCTGCCATCCAGGACGGTCTCCTTGGGCTATAAGCCCTGGCGTATGGCGGTATGGATGGGGCAACTTGCCCGGCTCCCCTTCAACCGGCTGGTCCCAGGGGCCTCGCTCTTCCATGCCACGGAGCATCTCTTGATGCCGCTGTGGGGGGTGCCGACCGTCCTGACGATTCATGACCTGATTCCGCAGCTGCTTCCGCAGCATCACAAGCCGCTGAACCGTTGGTATCTCAATTGGACGATGCCCCTCTATTGCCGTCGTGCGAACCACATCATCGCTGTCTCTGAGGCCACACGCCGAGACCTGCTGGCGACATATCATCTGCCGCCGGAGAAGGTCTCGGTCATCCACGAGGCGGCTTCTCCACGGTTCCGACCGCAGCCCGAGTCAGCTCAAGTGCGGGTACGCAAGATGTATGGACTGCCGGAGGAGTACCTTCTATATGTAGGTACGATTGAGCCCCGCAAGAACCTGGAACGATTGCTGGAGGCCTGGACGCCCCTGCGACGGTCAGGCGAGTGTCCCCCCTTGGTGATTGTGGGCAAGCGTGGTTGGCTTTCTGACAGCTTCTATGCTGCATTGGAGGCCAGCCCGGTCCACGAGGACATCATCCTCACGGGGTACGTCCAGGATGCGGATCTTCCCGTGATCTACGGCGCGGCTACTGCTTTTGTCTGGCCCAGTCTCTATGAGGGGTTTGGTCTCCCCCCGTTGGAGGCGATGGCTTGCGGGACGCCGGTGGTCTGTGCGAATGCGTCGTCGATGCCCGAGGTCGTGGGGGATGCGGCGCTGCTGTTTGATCCGCAGGACAGTGATGCTCTGAAGGCCACGATGCGGCAGATCATTGCGGATGCGGACCTGCGAGTTGAATTGCGGGAAAGAGGACTTGTACGATCATCCAAGTTCTCGTGGTCTCGTGCGGCGGCAGAAACATTGGCCGTTTATACGCAGCTATTGGCAATTCGTTCCGAGTAATGTCTTATGCCCCACTACGTCTTTGATGCACGCACCGCCACGCCGCATTTCCCAGGCATCGGGCGGTATGTGCGTAACCTCGCGCGCGAGTTGGTGCCGCTGCTGGCGTCGGCGGAACATCTGACCGTCTTGGTGTCCCCCGAGCATCCGGTGCCCCTGCCGGAGACCGGGCAGGCTGAGACCTTGCCGGTGGCGGCGTCCCCGTTTTCTCTGCGCCAACAGTGGGTGGTCCCGAGCCTTTTACGCGAGCTGCAGGCGACGCTATATCACAGCGCTTACTATCTGATGCCCTACCGCCCGCGGGTTCCCAGTGTACTGACGCTCTACGATCTCATCCCCTTGCTCTTTCCGGCCCAAAGTTCGTGGCGCGCCAGAGTGTTGTTCCGCTGGATGACGGCGCTGGCGCTGCGGACATCACAACACAACATTGCGATCTCGCAGTCAACCTACCGTGACGTTCTTGATCACTTCGATGTGTCGGCGGGCGACATCACCCCGATTCCGCTCGCTGCTGATCCCATGTTTGGCCCGCAGCCGTCGGCCCAGATTGCCGTTCTGCGCCGACGGTACCGGCTGCCCGAGCGTTTTGTGCTCTATGTGGGCAGCAACAAACCACACAAGAATCTGGTGCGGCTTGTCGAGGCCTGGGGGCGAGTTGCGCCCGAATTTCCTGACCACAAGCTGGTGGTTGCCGGCGCCTGGATAGAGGCCTATCCGGAGCCCCGCACACGCGCCAAACAGCTCGGCTTGAGCGCCGATCGGATCCGTTGGTTGGGACCGGTCCCCGGCGCTGATCTGCCCGCGCTCTATGCCGCGGCGACGTTGTTCGTTTTCCCCAGCCTCTATGAGGGATTTGGTCTGCCTGTGGTCGAGGCTATGGCATGTGGTACGCCTGTGGTGTGCGCGGAGGTTTTACCTCTCTCCGAGGTGGTCGGTGATGCCGCGCTTCAGTTTGATCCTCGGACCGTTGAGGCTATGGGGACGGTCATTGTGCAAGCCTTGAGCTCACGAGATCTTCGCGCTGAGCTGCGCCGCCGGGGCTTGGTCAGGGCTGCCGGCTTCTCGTGGGAAAGAACGGCTCAGGAGACGCTGACGGTCTACCGCCGGCTGATACGTAACGGTTGAGGTGAGACCATGCGAATTCTACATGTCTACAAGGATTACTTTCCCGTTCTGGGCGGGATCGAGAACCACATCAAGGTTCTGGCCGAGGCACAGGCGGGGGCCGGACACAAAGTGATCGTCTTGGTCTGCGATCCGGGTCGAGGCTCGCGCGTTGAGGAGCTGAACGGGGTTCGCGTGGTGAAGGCCGGCCGGCTGGGGACGTTCGCGTCGATGCCGCTGAGCCTGCGCCAATGGATCTATCTGGCGCGATTGCGTCCGGACGTGGTTCACGTGCACTCCCCCTACCCTCTCGGCGAGGTCGGTGTATGGTTGCTCAAGCCCCACGTTCCTTTGGTCATAACCTACCATTCGGATGTGGTGCGCCAGAAGGGCTGGCTGAAAGTTTACGGGCCGATTTTGCGGCGTGTGTTGCAGCGTGCTGCCCGGATTCTGCCGACAAGTTCTAAGTACCTCGATTCATCGAAGTGGCTGCAGCCCGTGCGCGATCACTGTACCGTGGTACCCTTGGGGGTGGATCATCAGCGGTTCGCGCCACCGCCAGAGCCTTTTCCCGGACCGCCGACACTGCTGTTTGTGGGACGTTTGCGCTACTATAAGGGCCTCGACACTCTCCTGCGGGCCATGGTCTATCTGCCCTCCGACGTGCGGCTGCGCGTCGTGGGCACGGGGCCGATGTTGGTGCCCTGGGAGCTGCTGGCGGCTGAGTTGGATCTTGTACCCCGCGTTGAGTTTGTTGGCGAGGTCTCGGATGCGGATCTTCCTGCGCAATACCATCAGGCCTCGCTCTTTGTGTTACCGGCCAATGCGCGGTCCGAAGCCTTCGGTATGGTGCTTACGGAGGCGATGGCCTCTGGGCTTCCCTGTGTGACGACCGAGGTGGGCACCGGGACCTCATGGGTGGTCCAGGATGGTGTGACAGGCGCGGTTGTGCCGCCCGAAGACCCACAGGCATTGGCCGATGTGCTTGTAGAGCTGCTATCGCAACCGGCGCGGCTTCGAGAGATGGGCGTGGCGGGCCGTGCTCGCGTGGAGACGGAGTTCACGCAGGACCGGTCAGTCGATCGCGTGATGCGGGTCTACGAGTCGTTTGTCTGATCTGAAACCGTACGCCCCGCTCCTGGGTGACCTCAGGGTGCGGGGCGCTGTGATCTGACGGGACCGGTGCGTCCCGAGGTCTATCCCCGCAAGTTGGGGATGAGGGGCGGCTCCATAGGGAAGTTGTCGGGATGCCCTGGCATCCCACCATCCATACGTGTGGCCAGGCGCACCCGGATCGTCCGCTCACGTCCCTCACGTGTGACTGCGAGTTCAATTCTATCCCCGGGCTCGTAGCCCAGGATGAGCTCGTCGAGCGGCCGGGAAGCGGTAACTGAAACACCGTCGACTTCAGTGATGATGTCGTCGACCTCAAGTCCTTCTTCATCGGCCGGACTTCCCGGCACGACGCTGGTGACTTGTGCGCCGTCCGGTCCCATCACGAAGCTAACGCCCAGCCAGGGCCGCCCCTCAAGGAAGGGCATCTCCGGCATATCGGGCATCTCCGGCAGAGGCGCATAGGGGGGCTCCGGCGCCTCAAAGGGGTCGTAGTACCCGTCATAGTCCATGGCTCTATGCCCGTCACGCCGGCCAATGGAGTATCCTATCAAGCCGCCCCACACTGCGCTGGTAAAACAGGCCACCATCAGGACCAATAGGAAAAGCAGTACGATGGCGACCCATTTCCATCGATTCGCGCTCTGCTGAATTGGTCGTTCGTTCATCATCTAGCCTCCTTACTCATAGACTTTGACATAGTCATTCGACGGTCATTCATAAAATAGGGTGCGTAGGCTCATCTGTGAGCCTACGCGTGGGCCCATCGGCTAGTTGCCTGCTGCTGCCTCCGCGGTGTCATAGACACTATTGAACTCCTCCACGTAGCGCACTGCGACCTCAGGGCTGTGGAGAATGAGCACATTCTCGTCGTTGTTGTCTGCAGCGCTGGCGCTGAAGTTGTAGGACCCGGTAATGACAATGGACCCGTCCAGGATGATGACCTTGTGATGGAGCAAGTAGGGGTTGCCATCCGCGAGGACGTCGACTCCCGCCTGCTGGAGCGCCGCGAAGTCAGATCCCGTATCCCCGATATTGCGCGACTCGATGACGCCCGCGACGCGCACGCTTGCACGGTGCTGCGCGACAATGGCCCTGGCGATGTCGTTGTCCGTGAGGACAAAGCTCATAAAGAGGACGCTGTCGTCCGCGTCCTCGATCAAGTCGATGATGCGCTCTCGGACATTCCCCTCCGACTCAAAGAACGTCTCGATCTGTATGCCGTTTAGATCGAGGTATGGGTACGGCACAGTGTCCGGGGATGACGCACCGAATGCCCCATCCTCAAACATCTCCTCGAATTCCGCGGTGAAGTTCTCGGCCATTTTGGTGGACTGGATGACGATGACGTTGTTGTTGTGGCGATAGGCACCATTCTCAGTGAGGTTCCAGGATCCGGTCCAGACTTGATAGCCGTCAATGACGACGAACTTGTTGTGCATGAAGGCATCGCGGTCGTCGGTTACGACAGCTATTCCCTCCGCTCTCAGTGTTACGGGTCCCAGTTCCTCTTCATAGTCCGAGTCCGTCACCAGGCGCACCTGTACGCCGCGCTGGTCCGCACGGACCAGCGCATCGGCCACATTGGCGAGCTCAAAGTCGAACGCCGCGACATCGACACTCTTCTGCGAGCCATCAATCAGCGCGACCAGCTCTTCGTCCAGCCCTCCGGTGTTCGTGCTGCTGCCCTGCGCCTTCGGGTTGGTGAACAGCACGCGGACGCCCCCTGCGGGATCAGATTCCGGTGTGCCGGTGTGCCGGCTGCCGATACCCAGCAGATCCCCGGTGGCCCATACCACGACGATCATAAAGAGTGAAAGGAGGAATTCCTTCCAGCCAAGCCGACGTTCGTTGGTGCGTTGGTTCATAGGCGTATCCGTGGGGTCTCTTGGCCCGTTTCAGCTGTGCCGGATCATGGTCAGGGTTCCGGGTAGGTGTGTGGCGTCAATAGAGCGTGCAGCGCGTCGGTTGGGTTGTCTTCATCCGCGCTGTTTCTGGCGATTCTGCGGAGGTAGCGCCGCAGACGGCGAATCTTGGGCGCCAGTGCAGCTTGGGCTTCACACTCTTCCATATCCTGCGTGGCAGCGATCCATTGCTGGGTTTCGTCAAGCGCCCAATTCAGCAGAACTTGAGCTGCTTCGTCGGTTAGCGCGCCTGTCAGCGCGGCATCTCCGGCGATCAACTCGAAGGCACGCCGCGCGCGGGATTCCAGCGTCGCGCGATCTCCTGCGGGGATCGGTATGGCCCCCGAGTCCGGCTGAACTATGCCGTCGGCCTTTTCCGATTCGTCTGTGACTCTATCGTTCGTCATAGATCCTGCCTTCTCTGTGCCATCGCACCAGCTTGATCATACTCGCTTTTGCCAACCTCGCTCGCGGTCTTCCGGAAGTGCTCCGTACTGACGTTCGAAGGCTGCGATTGCCCGAATCTGCGGTGGTGTTGGCCGGATGAAGGGGCGCCCTGCGCGGATTGTCTCCCAGGCCGCCGCCGCCGTGGCGCCTTGAGAGATCAGATAGGCTGCTGCCATCGTGGGGGCCCGACCGACCCCTGCCGCACAGTGAATGTAGACACCGCGGCCCTTGGAGATCTGCTGCGCGACGAAGCGCACGCCATCCGCCAGTTCCTTGAGAGTTGGTGGGGAATCATCGGTGGTTGCCACCCACAGATAATGGTCCAGTCCCAACCCGCGTGGACCATCGTCCAACTCTTCGCGCATGTTGACCACAGCGGTGATACCCAACTTGCGCATCCTGGACACCCCCCGCTGTCTGTGCTGTCCTCCGACGTAGAGGTTCGGCGCGACCCGGCTGATGGCCGGTACGGAGAACCCCTGTGTTCGGCGTACGACTTTGTCCCAAACCCACAGCCATGTAGCTCTGACGCCGTGCTCGACCAGCCGGCGGTAGACGATGTAAACGAAAAGCGCGGGCGGGAACACCTTGAGGCGTTCGTGGGTTTCGAAGATGGTGTTTTCCAACGGATCTCCTTGTTCTATGTGGCCGGGGAATCTACCCGAAGAGGACTGTGCTCGCATCTTCCACGTCGATGGCGTTCCCGGCAATTTCCCGGACAAAATCACGATAGTCGCGCGTGCGAATCACAATCGGCATAGGTACAGCGTGGCCCAGAATCAGCGCCTGCTGCTTGGTCTCCAGACGCGCCAGAACCTCCCGCAGCGCCGCTGTTCCGGAGACACCGGAGAAAACAGCGCGGATATCGTTTTCCTCATCCAGTCGCGCCGTGATGCGTGTCCCGATCTGGCTCATCACCTCCTGATCGATACCGCTGGGACGTTGATCCACAACCAGGAGAGTGACGTTGTATTTGCGCATCTCGCGCGCGATGGTGCCGAAGATGGTGTGCTTGGCGATGGCAGGATCAAGGAACTTGTGGGCCTCCTCAATGGTGATGATCAGTGGTCGTGGCTCACTTCCCTGTCCGCCGAGGAACTCCTCTTTGCGTTCTACGTACTTCCTGTGAATGCGGCGCGTGATGTAGTTAGCCACCAAGATGTAGGCCTCCAAGGCATTGCCGTAGCGTCCAAACTCCAGGATCACGTTGTTGCCGCTGTCCAGGTAGTCAATGATGCGTTCGATGGGGTTTTCGTGCACGCTGTCTTTGACCAGGAAGCTGAAGCGACGCAACTGCTCGAGTTTGCGCTGGATCGCCCCCAGGGATCCCTCGTGCAGTCGTCCCTCCTCCAGCAGATCCGTTAGCACGGAGCTCCTTCTGCCCTTCTGCCCCTCGTCTTCGCTGTCTGTCTGACTGCCGTCGGCGTGGGGCGCCGGGTCATCCTCAAGCAGGATGCTTATCCACGCTCTGCCGAGCCGCCGCCGCAGCATATAGAGCGCATTGGTCTGCACATCGGTGAAGCCGAAGAGCGGGGCGAGCATCTCCAGATCCTCGGGGTCAAGCTGGTCGTAGCTGATCCTGACGGTGAAATCGACCTTACTGCCGCGGCGCCGTGAGGACTCGGGATCCAGCGTGAAGACGCTGACGCGGCCATCGTAGAAGAGCTGCCGCAGTCCTTTGACATCCTGCCTGGCCTCATCCTGGCTCTTCCAACCGTACTCGTTGTGCATATCGAAGATGAGATTGACGGCGGCTTTCTCCTGGATGATGCCGGCGAGCACCATGCGCGTGAGGAACGTCTTTCCCGTGCCGCTCTTGCCGAAAATACCGCTGGAGCGCTCCACGAAACGTGCCAGATCCAGAGCAATGCGTGTTCCCTCCATCTCTAGTGGATCGCCGATATAGAACCGGCCCGCTTCGTCGGGGTCGCCGAAGACATCGGCGACCTCTTCGGCGGTAGCTTCATAGACATGTGTGAAGTGCGCCGGGACCGTCTTGGCGGGCCGGACGTTCTTGGTCTGTTCCTCCATGACCAGCATAGGGGTGATGTGAAGCCTCCCGTAGGTCAGCGTCCCGCGGTAGACCTGCGCGATAAAACTCTTGGGGTCGTCCGGCGGGGTCTGCTCTATCTCCGGATGTCGGCTCTCCAGGGCCACGTCGGTGATCATGCCGAAGAAGCGCCGGCCTGTCTGCCCGCGAATGACGACGTAGCGTCCCACGGCCAGCCCCTCGATCATACGATCCGGCGCCAGCTTAGCCTCAAGTCCTTTGCTCAAGCTTCCGCTCACGACACTGGCAAGTCTCGTGACCTTGCGTATTTCAGGTCTGGGAAAGAGGGTATCAAACTCGTCGGCCATATCCACTCCTTGTGGAAGCTTTGGGGACACGCACACTCCGGATAGCTGTGGCGCGGAGCCTCTGCCGGCCAGGAATCGGCATCGTTTCAACCGGCTAGTCGTCGCTGCAGCCCAGCTCCCAGACCCAGATGCCGGTGTCCACGACCTGTTCGTCGGCTGACCAGACTCTGATGGTGGCCGGCATCGCCTTGCACAAACGCCAGCGCGCCTGAACCTCCAGCCCATCGACGATCTCCTGGTTCTCCAGTTGAGATCTATAGGGCGCGGTGCCCCCGGTCACGTGGATGCGGAGGGTGCCCTCCCAGTCATTGGTTTCAGGGATTTGGTGCCACTCCACGAGTTCCCAAGCGGGATCCTCAAATGCCAGGGGAGGGCCGGGCACAATGGGCTCCGGTGAGGGTGTGGCAGTAGGCGTAGCAGTGATCGTCGCTGTGGGTGTCATCGTCGGGGTTGCCGTGCGGGCACTGCCCTCCGGCGTAGGGGTATCCAGCGGGAGCGGCGTGGATTTGATGTTTTGGTCATCGTCCTGGGGGTCTGTGGCGTCCTCTGTCTCGCCCGGCAGATCCTCCGGTGTCATGGTCTCTGTGGGCGGGTGTGCAGGATATACCCCGGGAAATCCCGGGAAGTTGCAGGCCAGTACCAGCGTCAGCGAGCAGAGCACGACCAACCATCTTCGCATCAAACTCTTCCCCCTTGTCTGTGTCAGTTGGATTGTGGCAGGGATGACAGAACTGCAGCGTACCGATCAAGGTCCCACGCCCCCTTGATGCGGATGCGTGGCCAGGTGTAGGCATTATCGAGGGAGAGCCCATTGCCCCACGCCGTGGTCACCGCACCCAGGTAGCCGGCAGATGCTACGACGGCTTCGGCATCCGCATCGTGGCGACCGGACGGATAGCAGAAGAAGTGCACGGGAACTCCTGTGTGCGCCTCCACCGCCTCCCGGCCCCCCAGAATCTGGTAGACCAGGAAATCGTAAGAGCGGTTGGTCAGATCTACGTGGTCCCGTCCATGGGCCTGCATAGACATGCCGTCTGCCGCCATCTCCTGCATTTCATTCCACGTAAGATAGGGCTCGGCTTCGTAGTGCGCCGGCGTAGCCAGCACGAAGAACTCACCTACAAAGCCAAACCGCTGCAGGAGCGGGGTAACGATGGTATAGGCGTTTTTGTACCCATCGTCAAAGGTGAGCACGATGGGCCGCGCCGGCAGCGGCTTTCCGGTGGTGAGTCTGGCGTGGATATCGTCCAGGGTCACGGTCTGGTAGCCGTCACGGAACAGATAGTCCAGCTGTGCCTCAAAACGCTCCGGTAGCACGGTCAGATCCCGGCGGTAGACGTCGGCATCCGGCGGCAATTCGGAGACGTAGTGATACATCAAGATGGGCACGTTCACCGACTCGGGTGGCGGCGGGTATGTCGCCGTCGGCGGCACCGTTGGCTGTGGCGTCGCGGTTGGCTCTGGTGTGTGGGTTGGGACCGCGGTATCTGTGGGCTGGGGTGTAGCCGTGGCTGTAGCCGTGGCAGTGGCAGTGGCAGTAGGGATTGTGGTCGCCGTCTGCGTCACGGTACCTTCGGCCTGTGACGCTGTCGCATCGACGCTACGTGGTGCTTCAATGGGCCGTGACCCGTCAGCTGCGTTCGCGGAGAGGCAACCGCTTACGCCGACCAAGGCCAAGACGAGCATCAGTGCCGGATGTCCGCGCCTCAAGTCTTCGGCTCCCCGGCACAGTCAGCGTGCTGTGGCAGCCAAATCTCCACCGCTCTGCGGGTCGCCTCGAAGGCCAGCGGCGGGAGCTGCTCCGGTGTGAAGAAAGCGGCGTCTTCGGCGTCGTCTGCTGCCTGGAGGGTGCCTCCCGTGATGCAACCGCGGTAGATGATCACGATATCGGCACCGCGGGAGTGTTCGCGGCCGCGTTCGTGGGCGGAGACAACCTCGATGATACCCTCGATCTCGGTGCTCAATCCGGTTTCCTCAAGACACTCGCGGCGGGCAGCCTGCTCAGGAGACTCTCCATAGTCGACGAAGCCCGCAGGCAGACTCCACAATCCCCGTCGGGGATTCATCGCGCGACGCACGAGCAGGACGCGATTCTCACAGTCCGTGACCAGAACCGCCGCCGCAACTTTGTGCTCGTGAAAGACAATCTGCTTGCAGACGCGGCAATAACGCCGCATGTGTCCAAAGGCGAATTTGTCCTCAAGCAAAGTCCCGCACCGAGGGCAGTAGTTCAGTACAGGATTTTGGCCTTCGGTGTCTCGTAATGTGTCCAAGTTTATCCCAACCTATGTATGTTTGATGATGGGTCTCGGTGCCTGGTGCTCAGTCGAGCTGACGTCGGGACATCCAGAAAGTGATCCCCGCCAGTATAGCTGTTACGACACCCAATCCAATAGGGGTCCATACGGCTGGGGCAGCGCTCGTGCGTCCTGGCGTAGCCTCTGTCGCTTCGAGGGCATCTCCGGCCATTTCCAGTGCTTGATCGTCTTCCGACATTGCGCGGACGGCTGCCTCAGAGTCATCTCCCGTAGCTATCTCACCAGCGGCCTTTGCCTGCGGCATTGGCGCTTCCGCAGCCATCGCTTCTTCTTTCTCAGCCATTGATTCGGCTGCTGCTGTTTCTGTCGGTGCCGTTTCTGCCTCAGCCTGCGCAGCTTCTGCCGCCGGCGTGTCTGCAATATCCGGCACACTCACGCCGGCCGTCACGTCGCCTGCTGTATCGGTTTCTTCAGTTGTCGCCTCAGCACTATCTGTGTCACCTTCAGGTGCCGGCTCTTCCACTCTACCGTCCACGTCTGTTTCAAGCGCAGGTACTTCTTCATCATTGCCCAGGCCTGGCTCTTCGATGTTCTCCATGTCTTGCACGCCAAAGGAGGGCTCAGCAGGGGCCTCGGGCACCACTTCCTCCTCCATTTGTGCCGCACGCTCCACTGCCTTCTCGACCGCGGGTGCTGCCGGAGCTGCACTCTCAGCCTCAGCGAATTCTTCAACCGGTACGGCTTGTGCCACAGGAGCGGCGAGCATCTCCAGCTCATCGCCGGTAGTTTCCTTTTCCGGCATTATGGCAGCCTCCGGCGCGCCCTGCGACTGCGTTATCATCGCCGGCGTGATCCCCCGCTGCATCAGGGTCAGTCCGGAGGCAACGACAAAGGCAGCCGCAGCAGCGGACGTCGCAATGCGCATTATGAGCAATGGGAGTCTCCGGCGTTGGGTTCGAGGCTTGGCCTCGGTCACCATCGCCGAGGTCAGGATGTAGTTGCGTGGGGGCTCCTGCAGAGGGACTGATCGCAGCAGCGTCACAACTTGGCGCATCTCGGCGACGCGATGCTGCAGATCAGGATCTTGTGAGACAGTGGTTTCGAAGGCGACCTGGACCTCTGGCGTCAACTCGCCGTCCAGGTAGGCCGAAACATCCACTGTACTCCATGTCTTCCGGGTCATAACTCAAGTGCCTCCCACATTACCGGCTACCCTATAGACGAAAGCGTGCGGGCAAAAGTTCCCGTTCCGCTTGGAGCAGCGACTGCATCTCTTTTCGGGCTCGCGCCAGGCGTGATTTCACCGTGCCCAGCGCGACATCCATAACCTTAGCCGCCTCCTCATACGACAGTCCCATGCGGTCTATCAGTATGATCGTCGTTCGATGATGCTTGGATAGTTTGGCTATGGACCGGTCCAGTAATGCGCGTAATTCCTGTTGTTGTACTGACTCCTCCGGTTTCGGCCCACCGTTCACAAGATGCGGGTTTGCCTCTTCATCCATATCCCCGAAATCGTCCCACGAGACATTCGGGCGTCGCTTTCGGCGGCGTAGTTCATCGTAGCACGCATTAGTCACGATGCGCAATAGCCACGAACGAAACGATCCCCCACGGAA
>Ga0209121_10000866_pt1 | contig 32395 bp, 28 predicted proteins | sample Cruoilmetagenom3_FD_187292 | JGI IMG/M metagenome (GOLD analysis project Ga0209121, IMG submission 187292) | Oil polluted marine microbial communities from Coal Oil Point, Santa Barbara, California, USA - Sample 3 (SPAdes) (version 2) | ecosystem: Environmental > Aquatic > Marine > Oil seeps ... | reverse complement strand
ATTATCCGACCAACCCTAAAAGAATAGACACTCAGTGCACAGCCTTCAATACCATCTAAAATATAAATGATTATATTTTAGATGGCTGGTTTCACCCCCAGCACCCAGCTCTCTCGCTAACAAGCTATGATGTAAGGCGACACTCAGCACTATCTAGCAATATATCACTACAACAAGGGCACCAATCATGAAAGCCGTCGTACTAACAACACTTGGAGGTCCGGAGAACCTCCAGATTCAAGAGGTGGACACACCATCGCCCCGCCCCGGTGAAGTTAGAGTCAAACTGCTGGCATCCGCACTTAACCGCAGAGATTACTGGATTACCAAAGGCCAATACCCAGACATACAGCTACCCTGCATTGCTGGCTCAGACGGGGCTGGCGTTATTGATATGGTTGGTCAAGGCGTAGACGCCTATAAGATCGGTCAAGAGGTTGTCATATACCCTGCTCGATCATGGGGAGAAAACCAAGACTCCTATGGCCCCGACTTTCGCGTTCTTGGTATGCCTGATCAAGGTACCTTTGCTGAATATATCTGTGTTCCCAACAATGATGTTCTCCCCAAACCCAGCTATCTAAGCTGGGAACAAGCAGCAGCAGTTCCTTTGGCCGGTCTCACCGCCTGGCGGGCAGTAGTCACACAGGCAAATGTAAAGCCTGGGGACAAAGTCTTAATTACAGGTGCTGGCAGCGGGGTCTCCACATTCGCCATTCTCTGGAGTGTAAGCCTGGGAGCGGATGTTTATGTCAGCACTAGTAGTAAGACCAAACTGGAAGCGGCTATCGCTTTAGGAGCCATTGCGGGAGAAAATTACAAGGAACCTGACTGCTACAAAAAACTGAAGCAGCTATCGGGTGGTTTTAACGCCGTCATTGATAGTGCGGGAGGCAACGCACTCAATAATATTTTGGACACGCTATTGCCCGCGGGCCGATTTGTTTTTTTTGGCTCCACGCTTGGAAACCCAGACAAGGGACTACCACTGGCCAAGTTGTTTTTCCGCCATATCCGTATTCAGGGCACTACCATGGGCAGTAACGCTGAATTTAAAGCAATGCTGCATTTTTTGAGTGAGAACAAAATCATACCCGTAATCGACCGAGTGCTTCCCTTGGACCAAGCCGCTGAGGCACACAGACTGATGGAAAACTTTGGCCATACCGGAAAAATCGTCCTAAAAATCGATTCATCGAATAACGTTGAGAAAACCCCATAAAACAGACCGCTGGCGTTGCCTACGATTACGCATACAAATTCATTGTTGTCATCACACTGATTTCTCTATCCATTTCAAAGGCAGTAACATACATCTGATAAAGATTAGGAATCAGTACCCATGAGCTCTTCCCGAGGACAATTTTCATCTAAAACCGGTTTTATACTGGCGGCCTCGGGTTCAGCCGTTGGCCTGGGCAATATATGGGGATTTCCCACCAATGCGGCCGAAAATGGCGGCGGAGCCTTTGTCTTAATTTATTTTGTGCTCGCTTTTTTTCTGGCCTACCCGGCACTAATGGCCGAACTTATTATTGGTCGCCACACCAAATCCAATATGGTCAGTGCGCTGCAACAAATTTCAACGGGAAAAAAGGCAAAAAGGATCGGCAAATATACCGGTTTGTATGGCGTAATCATCGCCACACTCATTCTCAGTTTTTACAGCATTATTGCCGGATGGATGCTGGCATTCCTGCTAGAGCCTCTATTAACAATAACAGGGTTCCCAGAAATTTCTGCCTGGCTGACAGCGTTCGGCAATACCCGCAACATCATCTTCTCAGCCATCTTTATGCTGCTTACTACAGCGGTCGTTAGTGCCGGGGTTGAGGAAGGCATTGAAAAATGGTCCTGTCGATTAATGCCATCAATGCTGCTACTTATGGCCTGTTTAATTGCCTACGTCATGTTTCAAGAGGGCGCGATAGCCGGTCTTAAGGTCTACCTATTACCCGACTTCCGCCAAATTGGCGACCCACAATTGATTGCTAGCGCTATGGGGCAGGCATTCTTTTCCCTATCGCTGGGTGTTGGCACTATGCTGATTTATGGATCTTACTTGAGGCCAGACGAAAATCTTCCAACAATGGGAGCCATAGTCACTCTCGTCGATTCATCCATTGCCTTTCTAGCAGGGTTGTTAGTGTTGCCAGCGCTGTTTGTTGCCCAGGAGAATGGGGTCACAATTTATAATGCAGCGGGCAATCTGATCGCAGGGCCAGACTTAATTTTCCAAACACTACCCGCCCTATTTCACGATATGGGGACTATTGGCATTCCAGTAGGTCTTGTTTTCTTTTCTCTAATGACCATTGCAGCCCTAACCTCTTCAATCTCCATGCTGGAAGTACCAGTGTCCTATACCATTGAAAACCATGGAGCGAGCCGCTCTTTAGCCACTTGGTTGATAGGCGTCATTATTTTTTCATCCAGTACGCTCATCGCCTTAAATTTTGATGCACTATTCACGGTTGTTGTCACGCTCACCACGGAATACAGTCAGCCGCTGCTCGGGCTAATGCTATGTATTTTTGCGACATGGGTCTGGCACCGGGATATGATCCTAACCGAGATTCGTAGTGGTCACCCTCAGGTGGAACAATCTCTATTTTGGAAAATTTGGCCCGGCTATGTTCGATATTGCTGCCCCGCCCTGATCATCCTGATGTTTATCCAAAATGTAGTCGGTTAATTAAATCCGCTAAAAGGTTCCCCTGTAATGTCCACCATCCAGCAGTATATTCTGGCCTGTAATATAGGCCGCCTGCTGGCTGCACAAAAAGGCACAGGTAGCCCCAAACTCCTCAATATTTCCCAGCCTTCCCGCTGGTATTGAATCAATATACTGGGCCGGGGACATCTTCAAACGTTTAGCAATCATTCCTGAGGCACCATGACCACGCTCCGTATTAAATAAGCCGGGTAACAAGTTATTGATAGTCACATTATGGCGCGCCGGATCACGTGCAATGCCCGACACAAATCCAGTGAGTCCCGACCGAGCACCATTAGACAAACCAAGCTCATCGATTGGCTGCTTAACAGCAGCACTTGTGATATTAATAATCCGGCCAAAGCCTCGGTCAATCATGCCATCCAATGTGCGTCGAATCATGTCTATAGGTGTGTACATATTGCTATTGACGGCCTCAAACCAATGCTCTTGATGCCATGCTCTGAAATCACCAGGCGGAGGGCCTCCTGCATTATTAACCAGAATATCTGGTGCTGGACAAGCTTCTAGAGCAGTACATCGCCCCCCTTCAGTAGTGATATCCCCAACGACCAACCCTACAATGCTTCCGGTTTTGACTCGGATTTCCTCTGCAGCTTTTTCAAGCACCTCCTCATTTCTAGCCGTTATGGTGACACTGACCCCTTCGGCAGCTAACGACATGGCACAGCCTTTGCTCAACCCCTTACTTGCCGCACACACAAGTGCCTTTTTACCCGCGAGCCCTAAATCCATAAGCCACCCCACAAGAGTTAATTCACAAAAAAGAGGGAGGCTACCATGAAAGGAAATAAAAAATGACTCAAGACAGCCTCTAATTACACGAAAGAGGCCAAATTTAACGATTCAAATTAGACTATAGCCAGCGAGAGTTTTTGGAGAACTGACTGCGCAAAAATTCCATTTGATCCCCAAGAATGCGGCGCGAATTTATTAGCGCCAAATACTCAGCATTATTTGGGCGATAAGGCAACGCAACCAACTCCATGCCACTTTCTTCGAGTAAATAATTAGCCTTATGCTGATTACAGCGTCGGCAGGATGACACTACATTCTCCCATTTATCCTCACCGCCCCGGGAAGTGGGCACAATGTGATCTCGTGTTAATTGACTAGAAACAAACTGTTTCGCGCAATACATACACAAATAACTGTCTCTCGCAAATAGTGCGGGATTGCTTAGAGGGTAGTTCCTGCGAGGCCTGGCAAGATGTTCGCCGCCGCAAGCGATAATACTGGGCAACATAATCTGTGACTGAACACCCGAATCTCTTGAGTAGCCCCCCTTAACCTTTTTCACTACATCGCCCAACGTCCAGACAACCATCTCTCTCGCAAACAGGCATACAGCCTCCTGCCAATTCAACCACTCAATGGGCTGACCCGCCATATTAAGTCGCAAGATTCTAGGTTGCATCAACACATACCTTTGCCTAAACACATACTGCTTTGACAACACCAAAACCAAGAACATCGGCTCTGGGAATAGTTAACTTCAAATCTACAACCCCCAAAAAGCAAAAACCCCACCAACCAAAGTTGACGGGGTTCGATATAAGCGAGGGTTGAAAAGCCACTCCGCTACACAACACTGATGACGGAAATACGCAGAACAATAGCTCACCATTTGGTGTATAGCGTAATTATTGAAGGCCGACCCTCCCTCGGGGAGCACTTACTGTCATCATAGCTCGGAGAAAACTACTGTCAACTTGGGAAATACAGATAAAACAAAGCCCTGATACATCTCTGTACCAGGGCTTAAAGCAGTATAGGAATTGCTATTCCATCATGGAATATAAATCACCAAATATCCGTATTGTTCCATGGTGTTACACATCCGTGTGCAGCAGCATCCTTGCAAGACATACTATCTCCTTTTTGAGCCACAGAAGCCATTGGGGTATTTCTGCTTTTACTGTAAGAGATATCCTACAAAATTGATGTTTTGGAGAAAAAAGAGGGCTCCTTGAAAATTGACCCACCCCTACAGCTCAGTTAGTGTTGCACCTTGATTTCTGGAGGGGATACTGTGGCAACACGCAAAAAGTCCATCGATTTTGAAAAGAAGCTGAATCAACTGGAAGTACTCGTTGGCGAGATGGAAAAAGGTTCGCTAAGTTTAGAGGATTCACTCAAGGCATTTGAAGATGGTATTAAAATTACCCGCGAATGCCAGCAGGCACTCAAAGATGCCGAACAAAAAGTTGAAATACTAACCGGTGATTCGTCTCAACCAACTAATTTTGAGGCTGAGAGCTAATCATCATGGGAACACCCCCCTTCTCTGAATTTCTCAGCCAGAGTCAACAGCGCGTCGACCGGCAACTCGAAACCTTGCTTCCCATAGTCAGCGGGCCAGCAAGCCAGCTGTTCGCCGCGATTCGATACAGTATTTTTAATGGCGGCAAGCGCGTAAGGCCCGTACTGGCATACGCCGCTGCTCATGCCTTTGGAAATATCAACCAGGACACGGACCGGGTTGCTGCTGCGGTTGAACTTATCCACGCATACTCTCTGATTCACGATGATCTACCCGCAATGGATGATGACGACCTACGACGAGGGAAACCCACATGTCATATTGCTTTCGATGAGGCCACTGCCATTCTTGCCGGCGATGCCTTACAAAGCCTGGCGTTTACCCAGCTTACCGAGCTAAAAAGTGTTCCACCCCAGACAGTCATTCAATCCATCGCAACCTTGGCAAAGGCCGCGGGAGTAGAAGGAATGGTTGCAGGGCAAGCGATTGATATTGCTTCCGTTAACGGCACTCTGACAATAGAACAACTGGAGCATATGCACCGACAAAAAACAGGTGCGATGATTATTGCCAGCATTATTATGGGCGCGCTCTCTTCAGGACAGGCATCCGAACAGCAATTGATGGCGCTGACCTCCTATGGCGATGCCATCGGCCTAGCCTTTCAAGTACAGGACGACATCCTCGATGTTATAGGCAACACATCAATGCTCGGCAAGCAACAGGGGGCAGATCAGGCAATGAATAAGCCAACCTATACCAGTCTCCTGGGCCTGGAAGGAGCAAAAGAAAAAGCTATGCAGTTACATCAGGATGCTATCGATGCAATTTCCCACTTCGACCAGCATGCCGATCATCTCAGAGCAATTGCCGATTATATTATTAACCGCGATTACTAACCTCAGCCCAAATTAACAGAACAATCTGCAAAAGAACCAAGCTTCGGGGTCTACAACTTCATTTTGGTGTAATATTACACCCCTTATTCTGGACTCCACATGCATGGCTAAAACGTTTAAAGATATACCGCTCATTCGCCCGGAAACTCCGTTGCTCGACACGGTCGACAACCCTTTTCATCTCCGCGAGCTCGAAGAAGATCAGCTGCTAGTATTAGCAGATGAACTGCGATCCTACCTGCTCTATACAGTGGGCAAGAGTGGTGGCCATTTTGGTGCTGGACTAGGAACAGTAGAGCTGACCATTGCCCTGCATTATATTTTTAACACCCCCCACGATCGCCTGGTATGGGATGTCGGTCATCAAGCATACCCCCACAAAATTTTGACGGGTCGAAGAGATCAAATGCCTTCGATACGGCAGGCAAATGGGCTGTCTGCTTTTCCAAAGCGCGATGAAAGTGAATACGACACATTTGGTGTTGGACACTCGAGCACCTCTATCAGTGCGGCCCTTGGTATGGCGTTAGGCACAGCCATGACCGGTGAAAAAAACAAGGCCGTCGCTGTAATTGGTGATGGGGCCATGACGGCAGGCTTGGCATTTGAGGCACTCAACCACGCAGCCCACACAGATGCCGACCTCCTGGTCGTTCTGAACGACAACAACATGTCGATCTCACACAATGTTGGCGGGCTAGCCACCTATTTTTCTAAAATATGGTCCAGTCGCTTTTACAACACCATCAGGGAAGGAGGCAAAAAAGTCTTACGATCAGTGCCTTCAGCTGCAAGTTTTGTTCGAAAAACAGAAGAACACCTAAAGGCTATGGTGGCACCAGGAATTGTCTTTGAGGAACTAGGCTTCAATTACATCGGCCCCATCGACGGCCACAATCTACCGCTACTAGTCCAGACACTACGCAATTTAAAATCACTGTCCGGACCAATTTTACTGCATACCATTACGCGAAAAGGTAAAGGATTTGCCCCGGCAGAGGCCGATCCTGTGGGTTATCATGCGCTTAATAAAATCGAGCCGAAGAGCAAACCGAAAGTAGCTGTCTCACAGCCCAATGCTGCGATCAGCAAACCAAAAATTAAATATCAGAAAGTATTCGGAGATTGGCTTTGTGATATGGCAGAGAGAGAACCACGATTGGTGGGTATCACTCCGGCCATGTGTGAGGGGTCGGGCATGGTTGAGTTTTCCCAACGCTTTCCCAACCAATTCCACGATGTTGCTATCGCAGAGCAACACGCCGTCACCCTAGCGGCGGGACTGGCCTGCGAAGGCATAAAACCTGTTGTCGCGATTTATTCCACTTTTTTACAACGCGCCTACGACCAATTGATTCACGATGTCGCATTACAAAACCTTGACGTTTTATTCGGCATTGACCGAGCGGGGCTAGTCGGTGAAGACGGGCCAAGTCACGCCGGAAGTTTTGATCTAACCTACCTGCGCTGCATTCCAAATATGGTGGTGATGACACCATCCAATGAAAATGAAACTCGGCAAATGCTGTATACCGGGTTTATTCATCACGGCCCAGCCGCTGTTCGTTATCCCAGGGGCACGGGCCCAGGGGTCAGCATCGAGGAAGGCATGAGCGCACTTCCCGTTGGCAAAGGCATCATTTGTAGAGAGGGATCCCGAGTCGCCATTCTTAACTTTGGTACCCTACTCCCTTCAGCTCTGGCTGCAGCTGACAAGCTTAATGCAACCGTGGCAGATATGCGCTTTGTCAAACCACTGGATACAGAACTGATCAATAGACTGGCGACTCAGCATAGCCTGCTAGTAACACTGGAAGAAAATGCCATACAAGGTGGCGCCGGTGCGGGTGTAAGTGAGCATTTGGCATCCATGGGCATAGTGGTGGCCATGTTGCACCTGGGCCTCCCCGATAAATTTATTGACCATGGAAGTCACCAGCAGCAATTAGCTGATGCAGGTTTAGATGCCGCCTCGATTCAACAGGCTATTGAAGCACGACTTGGGAGTCTTGAGTACCCAGATGAGGCCGCATCCTAAATCAGCGTCCAAATCTAATAAGTACAAGACAAATCCCCACGTAGTTACCCTAATTCTTTTTTACCAACTCTACCAAGGTCGACCCCAACTGCCCTGCGCCCCCTAACCCCCAGCCGCCGTCCACCGGAATAACCGCACCCGTGATATAACTGGCCATATCTGAAGCCACAAATAAAGCGGCACTAGCCAAATCCTCAACAATACCCTGCCGTCTCATCGGGACGGACTCAATCACCATTCGCTCAGCCTCGGATCCCTGCGGGGCCAATCGTTTCATTCCTTCCGTCCCCTGAATAGGGCCTGGCACCAAAGAGTTTACCCTGATGCCCTCGGGCCCCCACTCCATAGCGGTAGTTCGGGTAATCATATCCACGCCCGCCTTTGCAGCACACACATGGGCTTGCATCTCCATGGGTATAAACGACTGGGGCGCTGAAATATTGATGATATTAGCACCCGGTTTTCTCAGGTATTGGTAGCTGTAGCGAAGCACGTTAAAAGTACCCAGCAAATCAATATCTACGACGGCTTTAAACGCATTTGCCGACATTTCATTGGCTGCCGCCGGAAAATTACCCGCGGCACCAGAGACCAGCACATCGATAAGTCCCAGCGCTTCATGGGTTTGGGTGAAGACTTCAGTAAGTCTATCCGTATCGCGCACATCAGCGGCAAAACCGGACACTCGACCACCATGAGCCCTTAGCTTCTCGATAGCTTTGTCTATTTTGTCCTGAGAGCGCCCCAGTACCGCAAGTGTTGCACCGGCCTTGGCAAAGCCTTCCGCTATACCTAGATTGATACCGCTGGTGCCCCCTGCCACGAATACGACTTTATCGCTAAAATCAAACGGGTACCGAGTCATGCCTTCTCCTGTTTGCTACCTTTACCGACCGAAGTGTCCCAGCGTTATTTTATGCCTAATGATGGGAGAGTGCGTTGTCTATGCTCTTGAGCAACTCGATTAGTTGGGATGACTGAGATGAAGAGCCACTAAAGTACTCTTCAGCCATTGGAGCAATATTGCAGTTCTTAGGAAGTGGCGCCGTAGCTGCCACCAACCGCTGCATGCGGGGTAGAAAAATAAACTGGAGCCATTCATAAAAGGCCAGCCTATCTACTGAAAATGGTTGGTCGCTTAAAAAAACATCCGGGGAGGGCGTCGCCTCGGACCATAAATTCATTTCTCTCAGAACATTCTCTACCGCTAAAAGCTGCGAGGCCAGCTCTGTATAAATCTTATCCATCATTCATTAGCCAAGTTCACGACGAAAAGCCGGTAAATCATCCAACAGTTGCTTGCCGTACCGCTTGGTGACTATACGGCGATCCAAGATAGTGACCCGCCCCTCATCGGTTTCAGTGCGAATCAGTCTACCGCAAGCTTGATGCAATCTAAGGGAGGCTTCTGGCAACATCAATTCCATAAATGCATTGCCGCCCTGCGTCTCCAACCATTCAGAAAGCGTAGAATGGACCGGGTCGTCTGGAACGGCAAATGGAATTTTGGCAATCACCACGTGGCAGCAATAATTTCCGGGGAAATCCATGCCCTCAGCAAAACTTGCCAGACCAAAAATAACGCTGCCATCACCCGCATCAATTGCAGCCTTGTGACGCCGTACGATTTCCTGGTTGCCCCACTGTCCCTGAATCAACACTTGAGCCAAACATTCCTCAGGCAGCTGCTCATATACCACTTCCATCTGGCGCCGGGAAGAAAACAGCACTAAAGAACCTTCTTGCCAATTGATGATTTCTGGCAACAGCGCGATCACCGCCTCTGTGTGTGCAGCTGCATTGCTAGCATCCACCCCGATATCTGGTACAGATAATACCCCGGCTTTCGCAAAATCAAAGGCACCTGCTACCACTGAAAACTGAGTAGCATCGGGCAAACCACAGCGCCTTTGAAAGCTGGAAAAACTACCCAAAGTCTGAAGTGTCGCAGAGGTGATAACTGCGGCATAACACCTCTTCCAGAGGCTTTGCCTGAAGATGCCCCCAGCATCGGTCGGAGATGCAGATAATTGGATGTCCACATTTCCACCCACACCCTGCTCAAGGGACAACCAACGTGCATGGGGCGGGCCACTCCCCTTATCTTTAACCGAGAAACACTTCCAGAGATGCAGAGCCGCCTCGACGCGGCCTTGCCAAACACCCACATTTTGAAACAACTGCTCCAAGTCCACCCGAGGCACAGGAAAATGCGGCTCATCGATAGCGTCACCGACACGATCAGAAAGAATATCCAGTGTTGTTGCCAAGGTGCCAAGGTTTTCTGAGATATGTCCGGAGAGTTCTCGGGCCTCGTCCCCTGGGTCTCCACCCGGGAAACACCAACGGCTGTCATCCCCGCCCAGCGATCCCTGGTCGAGAAACTTTTCGAACATTGGATAACTAAGGCCCAGAAGTTTCTCTGCCGCATTAGCAATTCCTGCAGCTTTGTCCATCCGTGAAGCCAGGTCAGGCGCACCGGCCAGCAAGGGCAGCCCACCTGCGATCTGTTTTTGCAGTCGACCGAGCCAGCTAATGGTACTTCGTAATCTACATTGGCCCGAAAAATGATTAAGCGCAGTAGCCGCGATTCGATGTCCTTCATCGAAAATATAAATGGTTTCTTCCGGTGCAGGGAGAATAACACCACCACCAAGAGCCAAATCGGCCATCACCAAATCATGATTGGCAACGATACAATCGGCTTCTTCAAGCTCATCTCGAGCCTTAAAAAAACAGCACTCACGAATAAATCGACAGCGACGGCCCGTGCACTGCCTGCGATCTACGGTAAGTGGCCGCCAATCGACATCGTCCAGAGACTCGGGCCAGTTATCCCTATCTCCGGGCCAGCTTCCCTCCTTAAGGGCATCCCCCATCGCCCGATAGCTAGCGATGATATTACTGGTAGGATTAAAATCGATTTCATCTTCAAATAAAAAGGCTCCGCTATCTCTGGAGCCCGCCACATCAAGGCACTGCTCCAACCGCAGAGGACAAAGGTAGCGGCCACGCCCCTTGGCCAAACTAACCGAATACTCCCACCCCGTACTCTCCAACAATGAGGGAATATCTCGCTGAACAAGTTGCTCTTGAAGCGCCACGGTACCTGTAGCCACCACCACTCGCTTACCAAGGTGGCGAGCGATAGGTAGGGTTGCCAACAAATAGGCTAACGTCTTTCCTGTTCCGGTACCGGCCTCAACCACACAGATACCATTATCGGAGATCCTCTGCCCTTCATCACCCTCTTCAACACCACCCAACGCGTTGGCAATTGCGGCAATCATTTGTTTTTGGCCAAGCCTGGGGCTCAGCTCGGTACTGGCCAAGAACTGACGATAGCCCTGCTGAATTTCTTCCTTAAGATCTGAATTCAACACAATCAGGAAAGGTTGAGCTTTTGACGAACCGGATTAGCGTACATAGCAAGGACAATATCACGGCATTCGGCCGGTATCGTATGCATTCGATCATTAAATTCACGCGCAGCTGCAGCCCAATCACAGTTTATTTCAGCTTTCCATTGAGACACGGGCTCTGGCTCCCCACCCAGCTGCTCATAGGCAATAATATTGGTGGGGTGTAGCTGATAGTTACCAATGATCTGGTGATCCACCGCAATGGCCATTTCGTCTGCGGAATCAATACCACTTTTCAACGGGCTGCCAAAGGCCACATGAACCGCACCCTTTCGGCCAACAACGCCGTTGTAAATGCTGGCAAGGTCTTCATGTTCATCCTTTTTATAGACGCCTTCCGTTTCCTTGGCATAAAGCTCCATTCCTTTTGCCGCATCTAGTGGATCAAGTTCATAAGAGATCGCCACTGGCACCACATTAAGTTCCGCAATCGCCTCGGCAAAGGTCTGCTCTTTTTGTTTGCTGAGGGTCAACATTTTCAACAGTGCCGGCTCTGTTTTATCTATCCCATCCTTGGCGCGACCTTCCCGCTGAGCAATCCAGATAGAAGAGCGCTCTTCTGTCAATGAGTAACGGATATAATTGGATAGCTGCAATAACGCGGCCAACTTTTCCCGCCGCCCCGACGCGGAACGCTTAACAATAAAGCTTTTATTAACCCGCATCAGATCCGAAGTAAACTCTTTGGTGAGCAGGTTATCGCCTATGGCTATCCGAACCGTCTCCCTGCCATCGTCATATAGGGCCACATTGACAAATGCCGGGTCCATCGCAATATCACGGTGGTTACTAATAAACAGGTAAGGCGTGTCCCTATCCAGCTTATCAAGCCCAGACACGGTCAAGGTGCAGTCAATCTTTTTTAACAGATTACCGAGGCTTTCTCGCATCGCATCGTGTAAGTCGCTTACCGTATTAATTTTATTGAAAGCATTATGCAGCGCTCTTCCAATTAGCGGGCGCACCAGCCAGGGCAACCAACGAGCCATCCTGGGGTATTTGATAGACAGCAGAGTATCGATAAACTCCCGGCTCTCAGATAGCCTATTTAATACTTCTGGCACCTCATCATCGCGATAAGGGCGAATATCATCGTATGTATTCATATGAAATGGCGTAATTATTCTTGGTTGTCAGACCCATACAAGGGATAAAGAATTTCTTAAATCGAGCCTTGGGCAATGGCGGTTAGCACACTCAGCTCATTGAGCTGTCACACTCACGATGACAAACGAGGATTGTACCAACGCACCTCTGAGGCATACTTATCGACCAGATGGGTCACATCCAAAATGATGGAAAATAATGCCATGCGCACAAGTAAGCCATTGTCCGTTTGTCGAAAGATTGCCAAATTCGGATTACTATCCAAGTCACTATCCAGCTCATTTGCTTCGGCGCGAGAATCCCTTGGCAAGGGATGCATAATGACCGTGTTAGGCTCACAGTGTGAGGTATAGATAGCCTGGTTAAGGCGAAAGCGACCACGATATAAATCTGCTTCGTCTTTACTGGAGAACCTCTCCTCCTGAATACGCGTGGAATAGACAATATCCACATGAGAAATGCTGGGCTCAATCTTGTCAGACTCCGCAACAGATAAGCCTGCGACACGCATATCGTCGACAAGGTTGTCTGGCATCGCCAGTTCTTTGGGCGACACTAGCTGTACTGAAACACCATTAAATAACATCAATAATTTACAGAGTGAATGAACCGTTCTGCCATGCTTGAGATCGCCGATCATGGCGATACGGAGACCATCGAGCTCTCGCCCCAGCCCCTTCAATTCCTTCTCAATGGTGTACAGATCAAGTAACGCCTGGCTGGGATGCTCGTTGCTACCATCGCCACCATTAATCACCGGAACCCGACTAGCACTGGCAAAATCCGCGACAGAACCGGCCTCGGGGTGACGCATACATATAATATCGCTAAACCCGGATAAGACTCTGGCAGTATCCTGAAGCGACTCACCCTTTGCCAAGGCAGACGCCTCGAAGCCAACGGTTTCTCGCACTTCTCCACCCAACAGGTTGAAAGCACTGCCAAAACTAATTCGAGTTCTGGTGCTGGGTTCAAAGAACATGTTGCCTAAAATGGCGCCATCTAGCACCCGCGTAATTTTCTGGCGCTGAGCATAGGGTTCCATCTGGTCGGCTACCCGAAAAATATGATCGATATCGGCCCGCTCAAACTGACTGATAGAAAGAATACTCGTACCCTTAAACTTCACACTGCCCCCAAATTCCACACTAGCTCCGCATATCAAAAAATACGCCAAAGCATTTTAACCACTTTGCCATAGGCGAACCAGCTACTTACCTGGCCTATAAAATCTGATTCCCCCATTCCTGCAAGGCCCGCAAAATATGGCGATCGTTTTCTGTTGAGCTGTCCAGCCCTAACAACCGTTCAATCTCTTCAAAATAGTCATCAAGTGTCGTATATCCCTCGCTCACTTGAGTAAGCCGATTGAAACGTATCTCTTCCCAGTGATGCTGCTCTTCAGCACTTAACGTATCTGGAAAATTTTTTGCACGGTACAGAAATAACAGTTGCTGGTAACGCTCATCTCTAAAATGAAATAAGTCCGCAGCGAGCTCTACGGCTGAAGCAGAACGCACTTCCGGCAATAACGCTTTATCTAGCTCACCAAGAAAACCATCATACAAACGCCTTTCCACATTGGCTGTTTTTTCATATGACGGTGTACCAAACACCTCGGAGAGTTTTGACGATAAATCATGCTGCCGTAGTAGCTGCCAATTTCGTTCGCACAGAGGCACATCAATCGCTAACCGCTGGGCGGCTTCGGCATCCAGCAATTTAGGCGTCGCCACCACAGGACAACGATTTAACTGCACACCCTTAAGCGGCAACCGCTCAACACCCTCCGGCAGATCCTCAGACCGAGTAAACAATCGTTGCTGTATGTGTTCAGCCGGCAATTTTATCAATGCCTCCGCATCACCCGTAAGATTAAAACAGATAATTAAGTTTTTATTTGTCGGGTGTCTTGCCAGCGGCATCATTAACGCAGTGTAGCCATGCTTTGAAGGCAACTTTCCCGAAACATGCAGAAACGGTTTTTTATGTGTTAAATCGATGAGGCTGGCTACTTTATGCTTTAACCGATGCTCGTAAATATATCGATAAAGGTTTGGCTGTTTCTCCATAACCAGCTTTGCCATAGCGATGGTGGCACGCACATCTGAGAGGGCATCGTGAGCAGACTCATGGGCGATACCATTCGCTTCGGTTAATCGCTCCAGCTTGAAACACGGCGAACCATCATCGTAGTTAGGCCAAACGATACCCTCGGGCCTCAATGCTCTAGTCAGGCGCATCATATCGATAATATCCCAACGAGAATTACCCTGTTTCCACTCTCGCTCATAGGGATCATAGAAATTGCGATACAGACTATAACGAGTAACCTCGTCATCAAATCGAATGCTGTTATAGCCCACACCACAGGTACCAGGAACTGACAACTCTCGGTAAATTCTCGCTATAAACTCTCGCTCAGTTACCCCTTCCTGCTGGGCAATTTGCGGGGTTATTCCCGTCACAAGACAGGCCTGGGGAGAGGGAAGACGATCAACCGGCGGTTTACAGTAGAGAGAAAGCGGCTCGCCGATAACATTTAGATTTTCATCGGTACGAATACCGGCAAACTGGGAGGGGGCATCACGAGCGGGATCTATGCCAAAGGTTTCATAATCATGCCAGTACAGTGTGTTTGCCATGATTCACTCCAACTACTCATATCAAGATTATCTATTCAAAAAAAAGCGGCATCCGAAGACGCCGCTTTTAATGACTCTAGAATAGGTACTTTTTACTAGAACTTATTCCGCCACCTCGGTGTAGGTCATTTCACCAACAACACGGCGGTTGCGAGCACGGCCTTCATCAGTGTCGTTATCTGCAATAGGACGACTTTCACCATAACCAACAGCAGTAATGCGGCTGGTATCTATACCGTATTCTTCATTGATCTTAGCTTTAACCGCTTCAACACGACGCTGAGACAGATCTTGGTTGTAGCTGTCAGAACCACGTGAATCTGTGTGTCCTTCCAACACCAAAGTAATATCGTCATGAACTTTCATCGCATTGGCTACAGCCTGCAGTTCATCACCGTAGATCGCACGGACATCTGCTTTGTCGAACTCAAATTCAACATTTAGCTTAACTGTAATAGTCCTGGTCTCAGGCTCATATACTGGAACACGAGCTGGTTCAGCTGGTTGCTCCATAACCGGGGCCACGGGATCATTAAAGTAGTAATTTAAAGCGAAGTTAACCGTTCCATCGTGAACGCCATCGTTACCTTCACGAACTTTATGAAGCAGACGTGCATCACCGCGGAATTCCCAGTGGTCGGTCAGCATTTTAGAAAGACCAAAACCAAGTTGGGCTTGATGAGTGTATTCCATTTCTGGTTGTAAATTACTCTCACCTTCGCGATCAAAATAGCTTACGCCCGCAACAACATAAGGACGCCATCCGCCATCGTCCTCACCAAACCAGTAGTAAGCATTGATCTGAGCCACGTCCACATCATCGCCAGCGATGTCGCTGCCATAACCCAGCTCAATAGCCCAGTCATTAAAAAAACGATAGCCAACATTAAGGCCCAGTACTCCAGCTTCATCGTGCCCGCTAACAACGCGATCACTGTCCAAGTACAGGTAGCTCAAAGATGGCCCAAGGTATAAACCGTCTTGTGACTGTGCCGAAACAGAAACGCCCAGCAACAATGCACCAGCTGCAGCAATAAATTTATTCATGATATTCCCCAATTATTCCTATTAATTAAAACTACGGGCATCCTAAGCTGGCAGCCCGCTCGCCAGATAACGCAATGATAGTTTATTTCTTCTAATTTTCCCTCATCCGTTGTCATTTTTGATATAAAAAAGTACTAATATTTATAAAAAATACGCTAAAAACACAGCGATTGTTCAAAAATCAACCAGCCCGACACTTTCCAGGGAGAAACTCTTAAAACTCCTGGGCAGCAAAGACATCATGGAAACCGATGATCACCAGCCAATAGAGCTCTTTTTTTATACAAAACAAAAAAACCGGAAGATGTTCTTCCGGTTTTTCAAACAACTTTTAGCCACCTATGACAATGCTAGTTTGTGTTCTTCAATCTTAGCCTTCCAAATTTGAGGCCCAGTCTGGTGAACAGACTCGCCTCTGGAGTCCACCGCCACCGTAACCGGCATGTCGACAATTTCAAACTCATAGATAGCCTCCATCCCCAAGTCTTCAAACGCGACAACTTTGGCGTCTGTTATCGCTTTAGACACCAGATATGCAGCACCACCCACGGCCATCAAATAAGCGGCCTCATTATCTCTAATCGCCTCAATAGCTATCGGGCCGCGTTCAGCCTTACCAATCATGCCAATCAGGCCTGTTTGCTCAAGCATAGTACGCGTGAACTTGTCCATTCTAGTCGCGGTCGTAGGACCCGCTGGACCTACGACTTCATCCCTAACAGGATCAACTGGCCCTACGTAATAGATAAAGCGACCGGTCATATCTACTGGAAGCTCTTCCCCCTTGGCGATCATATCGACCATTCGCTTGTGGGCGGCATCGCGACCCGTAAGCATCTTGCCAGATAGCAACAACGTCTCACCAGGCTTCCAGTCTTTAAGGTCTTCCTTAGACACGGTATCAAGGTTGACCCGACGAACACTATCGCCCACCTCCCAAGTGATGTCTGGCCAGTCGTCCAAACTTGGTGGAACCTGTTTAGCCGGGCCTGAACCATCGAGAGAGAAGTGTGCATGACGAGTGGCAGCGCAATTGGGAATCAACGCTACGGGCTTGTTAGCAGCATGGGAGGGAAAATCTTTAACTTTGACATCCAAAACAGTAGTTAAACCGCCCAGGCCTTGAGCACCAATACCAAGATCATTCACCTTTTCATATAGCTCAAGGCGTAGCTCTTCAGCTCGATTCGATGCACCACGTGCTTTCAATTCTTGAATATCGATAGCGTCCATCAGCGACTCTTTCGCCAACAACACCGCTTTCTCTGCTGTACCACCAATACCGATACCCAACATTCCGGGCGGACACCAACCGGCACCCATTTTTGGCAGCTGCTCAAGTACCCAATCCACGATTGAGTCGGACGGATTAAGCATCGCAAATTTCGACTTCGCCTCAGAACCACCCCCTTTGGCAGCCACATCAACAACGACTTTATCGCCGGGAACAATCTCATAATTAATGACAGCCGGTGTATTATCTCCGGTGTTCTTACGTGCGCCATCGGGATCATCCAGTACCGATGCGCGCAAAACATTATCAGATAACTTATAGGCTCGACGAACACCTTCGTTGATCATATCGGTGACACTCATATCACCTTGCCACTGCACATTCATGCCAACTTTCACAAACACATTAACAATGCCGGTATCCTGACAAAGAGGCCTATGCCCCATGGCACACATGCGTGAATTAATCAGAATCTGAGCCATGGCATCTTTGGCTGCCTTTGACTCTTCCCGCTCATAGGCTTCATGTACTGCCTTTATGAAATCTACAGGGTGATAGTAGGAGATAAATTGTAGCGCGTCGGCAACGCTATCAATCAAATCGTCTTGTCGAATTACAGTCATTTATTCTCTCCGAGGTAAAAGCTCTGGTGTTACTGAATTTACTACTGAGCAACAGGGGATGCACCCAGTTGTTTAAGTTGTTGAATATCCCGATTAACCTGGAGACGATAGGCATCAATTGCTTCAATCGCCTCCTCAGTATTGGCAATACGGGTTCTAAGATCTTGCTGTGAGGCCTTCAGGTTTTGCTCAAGACGGTTGAACTGATCAACCAGCTCTTGCGATTGACTCACCATATCATTAACTTCCAGCTTTGCTGCCAATGAGGCACTGGCCACGGTATCCACCGATTTAGCTGTCTTGGCAAGCTTGCCGGTCAACTCATCCAGCTTACGATTCAAACTGGCCACTTCTTTCTTGCGAGCCGCCATTGAGGCCTGGAGCCCCTTTATTGTTTTCTCCTGAGCGTCTATCGTTTTTCGGTTTCGGTCATAGGAAATGCCCCACAACTTCTTAATCTCAGACCAGTGTTTATCCAACACCTCATCATGATTCTTTAGCTTTATACCGAGAGCAGCACCCGATTGGTTGAGCGATTCATCGGTAGAGACAATCTTGTTTTCCAGCTCGTCAAAGCGGTTCTGCAGCAAGGCAAGACGCGCTTCCTCCTGCATAAAAAAATAACCTAGACTGCCAAGACCAATAATCAGTACTAGCACCAACAATTTCCATAAAATACCCATGGTTCCTGCCGGCTGGGAAGGTCGGCCAGCAGTTGCCTTACTTCCTTTACCGGGGGTATGGCTAGCGGTTGATTCACCTCGACCAATACGCTCATCACGTTCAGGTACTATCGGGTCAAGCCTATTAAAATCCTTGTCAGTCATCGTGAATAAAACCTTTCGCCAGGATTATCTTTAATATTTCGCCAGAAGGCCCTGTTTGGGGCCTCAAATAGGTCAAATATTATACGCCATAGTCATAAAAAAACCGGCCCAAAGGCCGGTTTTTTTAAAGCATCGTAGAATTATAAGTAATAGAGAACACCAAACAATACGACTGTCAGCGCTAAACTACAGTGAATCACACCTTTCACTGTAGTCATGGGGCCTTGCTTGCCCATCAACGCATTGATTTCCAATGCAGCAATGATCGCCAGGCAAATGATCAAATCCAGACCACCAACACTAGTACCATAACCACTACCGCCCCACTGAGAAGCGTGTGGGCTTGCCAACATACCAAATGCCATAGGTGCAGAGAACAAGGTATTGGTTCTGGAAGCCAGTAGTGCTTTAGCACCATTGGCAGGCCCATCACCTTCTTTCATACCCAGTGCAATCTGCTGTGCTGGCCAAATAATCAACCAGACATTGAGGAACATCAAAGTACCCATTGTCGCAGCTATCACAATGGAATTATTGAATTGATGATTGTGAGAGAGGCCGCCTAGCAATATCACACCGGAAATAAATGTGAACATGGCGCCCCAACGGAACCACCACAGCGCACTCGGTGCGAGCTTGGCTTTGGCATCCGCCAGAGCCTCAGGACCGGCCTGCTTAAAGTAGCCGCCCTGTACAAAGTTAAAATAATACAGCATGCCGATCCAGGTAATACCGAACAGCAAATGCCCCCAACGGACTAAAAAATTAATGAACTCGAGCAACATAGTTATCTCCTTAGCAGCGAGATGTTATTTTTGTAATAGTGAAGTTGTTTTTACCTGTGAAACCTTCAGGGCCGATGCGAATCCTTTGCCGGCAAAACATCTTATAACCCCTTAAAATAAAGGGCTTTATGATATTCCTGCTGGTTGGCAATTCTGGCACAAACTGCCCACAAATAAAAAGCCCCGATAATTCGGGGCTTTTTATTACGTCTCTGAATGAACGAATTACATCATGCCGCCCATACCACCCATACCGCCCATACCACCCATATCAGGCATGCCTCCACCAGCATTTTCAGTCGGCGCTTCGGCAACCATTGCTTCAGTAGTAATCATCAAGCCAGCGATAGATCCCGCAGCTTGTAACGCGGTACGAGTCACTTTTGCAGGATCCAGAATACCCATTGCAATCATGTCTCCATACTCGTTGCTACCCGCATTGAAACCAAAGTTACCTTCACCCTCTTTTACCTTATCGACAACAACGGAGCCTTCACCACCAGCATTGGTAACGATTTGACGTAATGGTGCTTCCATCGCACGACGTGCCAAATTAATACCAACCGTTTGATCTTCATTGTCGCCTGTCAGGCCCTCAATTGCCTGCAGGGCACGGATCAGAGCAACACCACCACCAGGTACAACGCCTTCTTCAACAGCAGCTCGGGTTGCATGCAACGCATCGTCAACTCGTGCTTTCTTTTCTTTCATTTCAACTTCAGTGGCAGCACCCACTTTAATAACGGCAACACCGCCAGCCAGTTTAGCCACTCGCTCTTGAAGTTTTTCACGATCATAATCAGACGATGTTTCTTCAATCTGGGCACGGATTTGGTTAACTCGAGACTCGATGTCTCCATGCTCACCAGCTCCATCAACAATTGTCGTGTTCTCTTTGGTCATGCTAATGCGTTTAGCAGTGCCCAAGTGCTCTAAAGTGGCAGATTCGAGATCCATACCCACTTCCTCGGAGATAACCGTACCACCGGTAAGGATAGCGATATCTTCCAACATAGCCTTGCGGCGATCACCAAATCCAGGCGCCTTACAGGCAGCAACTTTGACGATACCACGCAGGTTGTTAACAACCAGCGTTGCCAATGCTTCACCTTCCACGTCTTCAGCGATAATCATCAGAGGACGACCTGCTTTAGCAACACTTTCCAGCAATGGAAGCAGTTCGCGGATATTAGAAATCTTCTTGTCAAACAGGAGAATAAATGGGTCCTCATGCTCAACACTCATGGTCTCTTGATTGTTGATGAAATAGGGCGACAGGTAGCCACGATCAAACTGCATACCTTCTACGATATCCAGCTCATTCTCCAAGCCAGAACCATCTTCAACAGTGATAACGCCTTCTTTGCCCACTTTATCCATTGCTTCAGCAATAATATCGCCAACTTGAGCGTCGCTATTGGCAGAAATAGTTCCGACCTGAGCAATTTCCTTTGTATCTGTACAAGGTTTGGCAATCTTAGCAACCTGCTCAACAGCAGCAGCTACAGCTTTATCGATGCCGCGCTTCAGATCCATTGGATTCATTCCCGCAGCCACTGATTTAAGCCCTTCGTTAACAATAGCCTGAGCCAATACGGTAGCAGTTGTCGTGCCATCCCCAGCCTCATCAGAGGCCTTAGAGGCAACCTCTTTGACCATTTGGGCGCCCATGTTTTCGAACTTATCTTTCAGTTCGATTTCTTTTGCTACGGACACACCATCCTTAGTGACGGTAGGAGCACCAAAAGCCTTATCTAGAACCACATTGCGACCCTTAGGCCCCAACGTCACCTTTACGGCATCAGCCAGAACATTGACGCCATCCAACATTGGGTTGCGGGCGCTATCTCCAAACTTCACATCTTTAACTGACATAATTTACCTTCCTTAAAACGGTTCTTTCTTAACCAGATAGAATGAGCAGCCTACAATCAGGCTTCAACCACGGCCTTGATATCGCCTTCACTGAGGATAACCAGCTCCTCACCATCAATTTCAATCGTGTCACTGCCAGCATATTTGCCGAAAACAACAATATCACCCACGCTTACGTCTACTGGACGAATTTCGCCATTATCCAGAATACGGCCAATTCCCACGGCGACGACTTCACCTTCATTGGGTTTTTCCTTGGCAGAACCGGGAAGCAGAATGCCACCGGCAGTTTTTTCTTCTTCTTCCTTGCGACGAATTACAACACGGTCGTGTAGGGGACGAATTTTCATTGTATTTTCTCCAACTTTTTATGTTCTACCCTATTTATGTTCAACAGAGTTCGGATTAACCGAGCTGTGCACTATTTGGTGCCTATTCAATAAATTTCAAGGGGCTTGCTATAAAAATATAACGCTACACCAAACCATCGAGCTTACTGTCATTTCTTCTCAGTGTCGTTTTCGTCCTCTTGCCAGAATTCACCTTCCAGCGGCGGCCGATCATTAGTAGGGTTGCCAGATTCGGACCGGTAGGACATTACTGTCTCACTCTCACCAACCACCTGCATCCGAGATACCATACCAGTTACAGCCCAGCGCCTTATACCCGGTAGCAAGCCGGCAAAACCTATCGCGTCCGTCACAAAACCCGGTGTCATTAACAATGCCCCACAAATGGCGAGAATAATTGCCTCCACCATCTCTATTGCAGGCAGTTCACCGGCATCCATCTTCTGTCGCGCCCGGAAAAGTGTCGCAAAGCCCTGCTGACGCAACAGAGAAAAGCCTACTGCGGCGGTGAACAAGACCAAACCAATGGTTGGCAATGCACCAATTTCACTACCTACAGTGATCAACAGCCACATTTCAACAATAGGCATCACGATAAAAAGTAACAGCAGAAATCTCAAATGGGCGCTCCGGGTGGATAATAATCCTTACATTGGGCTGATACGTGCTAATTTCAAGGTTAGCGACAGACCAACGATATTATCCGTTAATATAATGAGTTATGGATAGGGATTCGCAAGAAAGAATTTATAGCGCTCTGAACGCCATCCCTGCAGGCAAGGTGGCCAGCTATGGGCAGCTCGCCAAACTTGCTCAACTGCCCAATGGGGCCAGACAAGTTGGTCGAATTCTCAGCCAATTACCAAAAGATACCAGCCTGCCTTGGCACCGGGTACTCAGGGCAAATGGTCAGATTGCATTTTCACCCGGTACCGCCGCATTCCATCGACAAAAAGCCAGACTTGAATCCGAAAAGGTTATTGTTCACAACGGAAAAATAAAGCTATCTGTGTTTGGCTGGAATCCCTAAAAGATATTAGGCCATGCGAATGGCGCGACGCCAGAGTAGCCACGACAGCAAAATTGCAGGCAGCCCCATCACTGCGGCATAAACAAAAAACACCTGGTAACTGCTTGCATCCACAATCATTCCAGAAAAACCACTGAAAAATTTACCCGGCAATGTCATTAGTGAGCTAAACAATGCATATTGCGTGGCCGTGTATGCTCGATTTGTCATACTGGAGAGGTAGGCAATAAATGCTGCATTGGAAAACCCACCGCTAAGATTATCCGCACTAATCACTACCGCCAGCCAACTCAAATCAGCACCGACATTAGCTAACTGGGCAAACAGCAAATTAGTTAAAGCCACCATTACCGCACCGGCAAGCAGTGGCCTAAAAATGCCATAACGAACGACCAGCAGGCCGCCCAGAAATGATCCCGCCAAGGTCATAAAGAAGCCAAACACCTTACCAATATTGGCTATCTCCGTTTTACTAAAGCCAAGATCCAGGTAAAAAGGGTTCGCCATGATACCCATGGTGATGTCGCTCATTCTAAATAACGCGATGAACGACAAAATCATCAACGCCCAAGAGCCATTACGCTTAAAGAACTCGACAAAAGGGGCCATCACTGCCCCCACAAACCATGCCTCCAAACGGTGCCACAACCCGGGTCGATCCGCATGCAGCCGATGTTTTAACCCCACCTCCAGATCGACGGTAGCTGCCGACAGCTGGTGTTTGGGTTCGGCCACCAACAATACAGTGACAACGCCCACCAACATCAATACCGCCATGGTGAGGTAGGCTGCGCCCCAACCTGACCAATCTGCAATGTACAGTGCCCCTGCACCAGCCACCAACATAGCCACTCGATAACCAAAGATATAACTGGCCGCCATGGCTCCCTGATATTCATCGACGGCTGACTCAATGCGAAAAGCATCAATTGCTATATCCTGTGTCGCAGATGAAAATGCAACCAATACAGAGCAAATGGCAATACTGAACAAAGAAACCTTAGGATCGACCAACACCATCGCCGCCAGACCAATCATAATCCCCAGCTGACCTAGCAACATCCAACTACGCCGCTGACCAAGGAGCTGCGTCAATATCGGCAATTTCAGCCGGTCGACCACCGGAGCCCAGAGCACTTTTATTGAATAGGTAATACCGACCCAGCCAAAAAACCCAATAGTACTGCGGCTAATATCCGCATCCCTAAGCCATGCTGTCAGGGTTGAAAAAACCAAAAGCAATGGCAGTCCGGCGGCAAATCCTAAAAACAGCATGGCGACAACCTGAGGACGCGTGTATACGCGCAAAGCCTCTCCCCAGCTCACGGTGCCATTTTCCACTGTCATAAATCCTCCCATAAGACGGCCGATACCCTAACAGATAATCAGTTGGATGCTATACACTTAGCCACGATGAAAGCCATTCTTGAAATACGCAATCTCACCAAATCATTCCGCTCATTTAAAGCGGTCGATGGTATTTCGTTCGCTATCCCCCAAGGCACCTGTTTTGGTCTACTGGGCCCCAATGGCGCAGGAAAAACCACCACAATTGAGATGATTGAAGGCATCAAGAAACCCTCTTCCGGCGACATCCTGTACAAGGGCAAGCCCAGAGACCGAGAATTTTCAAAGCGATCAGGCATCCAATTTCAGTCCACCTCGTTAATGGACTATCTAAAAGCCCGAGAGGTCTTAGAGCTATTTGCTAAACTCTACCCGCATAGCCAACCTATCGGCAATCTGGTGGAACTGTGCCAGCTGGAAGAGTTTCTCGAAACCTATGCCACTCGATTGTCCGGGGGGCAGCGACAGCGATTGTTGCTGGCCGTTGCCCTGATCAACGACCCCGAAGTGCTATTCCTGGATGAACCAACGACAGGCCTCGACCCACAGTCACGACGTAATTTCTGGTCTTTGATCCGAAACATCAAATCTCAAGGGAAAACAATTTTACTCACCACTCACTACATGGAGGAAGCAGAACTTCTTTGTGACCAACTCGTCATTATGGACAAAGGCAAAATCATTGCCGATGGATCCCCTTATGCACTACTTAGGCAATATTTCGACCACAGCTATGTCTGTCTGGATCACCAAGACTTCCAGTGCAGCCCAGACGCCATAACTGATGCAGTTGAAAAAAGAGAAGATTGTATTGCCATAGCGACCAATTCCGTGGAGAAAACACTCACCGAACTGGTTTCACTTAACGTCGACCTTCGATCTCTACGAGTCAGAAACCCTTCTCTTGATGATCTTTTTTTGAAATTAACCGGCCACCGATTGAGGGAGTAGCGGCTAACGATGAAAGAAATACTCGCTTTATGGATGGCCCGCAATCGTGAATATTATCGAGATAAAGGGTCTTTATTTTGGTCGTTTGTCGCCACCCCATTTATCGTCATTGTACTTGCCATTGCCTTTTCATCTGAACGCCAGGAAATTTTTCGGGCAGGGCAACTAACTACTGAAAACTCACCAATATCGACACCCTTTACCGAAGAGCCCGCTATAACGCTTATTGACTACTCCAATATTGACGAGGCGCTTCGCCGTGTACAATTTCACCAATTAGACATCCTTATCACCACAGAGATACCCCTGCGGTACTGGGTGAATCCCGCGTCGTCAAAGGGACGTCTACTAGAAAAACTACTACTAAGTGACTCGACAGAGTCCTGGCAGCGGAATGAGGTAGCAGGTCAACCCATACGCTACATCGATTGGGTTATTCCGGGGATTTTGGCCATGAACATGATGTTTAGCGGTCTATGGGGGATTGGTTATGTCATCGTCCGCTACCGCAAAAATGGCGTGCTAAAACGGTTGCAGGCCACGCCATTAAGAGCCTGGCAATTCCTAGTTTCCCAGGCGTTCTCGCGCTTGTTTATTATGTTAACCGTGACTGTATTGGTGTTTATTGTCTGTGATTTGTTTATAGACTTTATGATGCTGGGAAGCCATTTGCTCTTGTTGCTCATTGCCATCGTTGGCAACTTGTCGATTATCAGCATTTCTCTGCTGATGGCCTCACGTACCGACAGTGAAGAGTTAGGTAACGGGCTGCTCAACCTAATTAGCTTCCCCATGCTGCTGCTCTCAGAATTATGGTTCTCCCTCGACAATGCACCCCAGTGGCTTCAGGACGTTTCATTGACACTGCCGCTAACGCACATTGTTAAAGCGGCAAGAGGTGTCATGCTGGAAGGCGCCACCCTAACTGAAATCGCCCCTCAACTGGGTATTCTAGTGGCTATGACACTTGTTTTTATCACACTCGCTGGACTACTGTTTCGCTGGCACAAAGACTGACCCAAACCAGCCCATCAAAGCACCACGACCAACAAGGCAATCATGCAAATTGAAAAAATCAGCACTCTTGAGAATAGCGATTTGATCTCACCCATCTCGGTTTCTCTTTCAGAGGGGTTATCTAGATGACGACCACCCGACTGCAGAGCTGCGGCGACATAACCTGAAATAAGTTCGGAAGTACTGCTGGTGGTCGAAAATAACGTATTTCTCCAACAATCAAGACAAGCCGAAAAATTACCGACAAAAGCGAGAGACAAACCCATCAGCCTCACAGGCAGCCATTCCAACAAGCGCAACCAACGACTGACCAAATGCTGGTCTCCGCCTTCATCCAAAGCCATATCCGGATGGAGCACTGACAACCGGTAAAGCAATGCACCAGGAGCTCCAGCCAGAATAAACCAAAACATCACTGCAAAATATCGTTCAAAATACCGGTAGGAAACAGCACCCAACACTTCGCTATGTAACTGCCCCCAGTCTTCGGCACCCCCTTCCTCGTGCGCCTGATTAAACTCTGCGGAATCGTGATAAGCCGCCTGCAAGTCGTCTCGCTTTACATCTTCTCTGTATTCATCCACCTGTTCCTGTAGATCACCACGACCCAATGAATAAAGGAATACCAACAGGCTCAAGATAAACTGCGGCAACCCAAACCAGTGATCGCCCACCATCATCAGCAGTATGGTTACCGACAATACCGGCAGCGCAAGTGACAGCAATACTCGCCCGTGGGAGACAGAGTTCAACCATTGCAGACCATCCAAGCGAGAGACCCAGCGCTGGTACCAAGCGTCTCGCTGCAAACCCGGCAGCGAGCCCGCCCGATGGAGAATAAGCAAACCAACGACAATCACGATAAATTTCATCTCAAGCTCCCAGTGCCGCGAACAAGCGCAACCAATCAAAGGCTGCCCCAGGATCTGTTTTTCGACCTGGCGCTATCTCATTATGACCCACAATACGTTGTTTGGTGATAGCAGGATAGTGGCCGATCAACGCCTTTGTCACATCAGCCAGCACTGCGTACTGCCGGTTGGTGTAGGGCGTTTCATCAGTTCCCTCTAACTCAATACCGATGGAATAGTTATTACAATCATCAATACCCTCATAACATGATAGACCCGCATGCCAGGCGCGGTTATCAAAGGAAACAAACTGGGTAATGCCACCCTGACGGTCGATCAACAAATGAGCAGAAACCTCTAATCCAGCTATTTCCTCAAAATAAGGGTGGCAAGAAACATCAAGCTTATTCGTAAAAAAATCACAGATATAAGCGCCGCCAAACTGGCCAGGAGGAAGACTGATATTGTGAATAACCAATAGAGAAACTTCGGCATAGTCTGGCCGACTATTAAAATTGGGGGACAACAGGCTGCGAGCTTCTGACAACCAGCCCTGGTCATCAATACTTAACTTTTTAATAAGTTATACCTTCCACTCTTAAGCCAATGCCTTAGATCAGGATACTAGGCAACCTTACGAGGATTGTCTATCAAGCCGACAGGATCACTTCGAGCAGCCCCAAAACGGTATAACCAAACGTGCCAAATTGAAAGCCACGACCGACTCGACGAGATAGTGAGAAATAGAGTGCCAAAATAAAGGTATTACTTCGCTACCCGGTGGTCTCGAATATCTGTCACCACACCTTCAAGCGCCCGATCAAATAACCGGGTTTTCTCTAACGGCTTGATTTTCTTATTCTGAAAATCAAGCGCGACCAGATTGCGGTGTTTCTCTGAGACTTTCTGGCCGAGTCGATTAACAAAAATTAACTTGCCCGGGGGTGAGACTATGCCTGCCACCTTGCAACGACTGGTTAGTGACGCATCATCCTTAACCTCAACCCATGAACCTCGCGAAAGGTTTTCGGCCTCGTGTCTAGAGGTCTCATCAACGTCCTCAGCACCATGCTCAGTTGATAGCGAGGGGTTACCTGGTATATCTGTCTTCAATGGTCCAGCCAACACTTCCTGCAAAAGGTTCTCGGCACTTTCGTCCAAAGAATTCTCATCAAGCGTAAAGGGTTCTCTCTGAAAATATTGCTCCATGGCTCCGACCAGGCGCCCCAGCGCGTAAGGGTCGTAGGATATATCCTCTAGCTGTTGCTTGATGCTTTCTATCACTGGGCTGACAACCCGCCAACTCAGCCCCTTCATTTCGACAAACTCTAGCAACTGATCCAAAAGCCGAACCCGGTCACACCATTCATCGGAATCCACACCCAACTTCAAATAGGTCAAAAAGAGCACTTTACTCCAAGCATCTTCCGTAAAATTTATCAGAAATTTGGGTAGCGTTTTCCCTTGAACCCTCTCGACCAGCACTTTGACGACAGACTGGTGGGCTTGGTTGACTTTCTCCGCAGCGGCTACTTCCTCTACTAACCGCTGCTCAAGAGTGGCAACACGACGACGCTCTTTTTCAACGCGCTCAATAAAATTAAGAAGTAACTGAGTTAATGCCGCATTATCTAGCTGGCTTTCGTTATAGAGAGACTCAGAGACTTCTGTAATGGCATTGGCCACGGGGTCATGGCTCGTATTCTCATCATCACTGAACCCAATCGCAGCCTCAGCGATTTCATTAAGCAAGCGCCTTGCAGGGTGCTTTTCACGATCAAAAAAAGTGGCGTCTTCTAGCGCTATTTGGAGGATAGGAAGCTCCAGCTTCCGTAACTCTCGGGAAATCTCGGAGGATGCTACCGACTCAGCATTCACGGATGAAAAGAGCCTGTCCAACAACGATACGACACCCCGCTCTGTACCACTCAGCTGCTGATCGCCCGCATGTGAGAGATTTTCATCTATAAGCTCCAACAACCCCTTACCAGAGAACAACGAACTATTGACGCGCTCACTCCACTCGCTCTGAATTTCGGCTGCCATCATTGAAAGTTGCTCGACATTCAAGGCAGCCTTTTTCTCGCTCTGCCCCCCGGATTCAGCACGCGCACTGTTAGCTTCCCACTGCATAATATTTTGTAACTGTGAGATCAACTGGCCATACTTCTGCCGCCGGGGCTGCCCCCCTTTAAAGGAAGGCTGTCTAACTCGAGATTCGGCCGACTGGCTAGACGCCACCGACCCCGCTTCATGAGCGCCAGTGTCAATGGATGTATTTTTTTTCTGCGCAGGAGACTGTTTTTCTTGGGGTTTACGCCTGAATTCACGAGAGGGCACCACGCCCATACCCTTGAGTAGCTGATCGCTTTGTAGCAGAAATTCCTTTAACGGCGTTACCACATGACGATCAAACAGTTTCAAAAGCACTAGTTTTATCGGCAAGGAGAGATCTAGATGTGCGACTGCCTCATTAAAAGCTTCGCAAATGGCATCCGATCCCAGTGGGTTATTTTTAGCAGAAACTCCTGCGGGCACCAGGGAGTCAATTCGGGCACTTACAAGCTCAAGCTCTGCCTTACAAGCCTCTGCAGATTTTGACACCATCGTATCCAAAGCAATCATTTCTTCCAGCGCTTCATTTTCAATGACCGCCAAACCATGATGCTGCCCTGTTTCTGAAGACGTTGTGGCACCACGGTATTTTTTGTCACCCAAACGGCAAAAATTACTGGTTAGCGTATTAAAAAAATGGTGCTCGATGGCCCTGCGCTCGACTCGAATCAGGCGCATTGCATCAAAATAAATAGTTTGAGACCGATTACTTTCAGCCCGATCGGCTAAATCGAAGAACGCGTCATCAACGTGATCAAACACCGCTGACAAGCTGGCATTAAAAAAGGTTTTTGCATTTTCTTGAAGGGCAACCAAAGGCTGCGGAAGCTTAAAAGCATCCCGCTTAAGTTTTTCCGTATCAACAACTGTGAATTGGTTATCACTCATCCAACAGTGTCCCTATTATGCTTATTGCTGCTGGCAACCTTTTTACTCGGCCAGCCCCAAAATTCTGACCGAGATTCCCAATGATTTCAATTATATCCCTATTATCCAAGATAAACAGCTTTAACTAGAACGACCAACACTCAACTGCCAGAAATTCCCGGCAAAGTGCATCGAATATGCGAACCCTGTCTCAGCATTTATCTACGCTCAGGCAACCAATATGCCGCTTCACGCTCACTCGATGACTGATATAATACCCCCCAACTTAAATGGAATATGTTGATGCTAAACGACCCACTCCTAACCCAAGACATTAGAGCTGTTGTTAAACACGCGCTGGAAGAAGACATCCGGGATGGAGACATCACTGCCATGCTCATCCCCGCCGACAACAAGGCTGAAGCCCAGGTCATAACCCGCGAACCGGCCGTTGTCTGCGGGCAACCCTGGGTAAATGAAGTGTTTCGTCAGCTGGATCCCGATGTTGAAATTGAGTGGCTAGTAAAGGATGGGGATGAAGTTCAGCCCGAGCAAATACTGTTTAAACTTAAGGGAGCGGCCAGAAGCCTGCTGACCGGGGAGCGCACCGCACTTAACTTTCTCCAAACACTTTCAGGAACAGCCACCACCTCACGTCAGTATTCAAAACTTGTGGCCGGCAAGGAGATTAAAATCCTCGACACCCGAAAAACCATACCGGGCCTAAGGCTCGCTCAAAAGTATGCCGTAAAAATAGGCGGTTGCCACAATCACCGCATAGGGCTCTATGATGCGTTCCTAATAAAGGAAAATCATATTGCCGCCTGCGGCGGCATTGCTGCCGCAGTGCACAAAGCAAGGGAGATAGCTCCAGGAAAACCCGTAGAAGTCGAGGTGGAAAGCCTAGAAGAACTTCGGCTGGCCATTAATGCTGGGGCGGACACTGTGATGCTGGATAACTTTGATATCAACAGCATAAAAGAGGCCATAGTATCTAATCAAGGGCGAGTAAAACTGGAAGTTTCAGGAAATCTAGAGGCCGACAACCTTACCAATAAAGCTATAGAAGGAATTAATTACCTATCATCTGGCAGCCTAACAAAACATTGCAGAGCAGTAGACCTTTCCCTCCAGTTTACAAATAGTCCAAACTTACCCTCCCCCGAAATAAAAAGCCCCACTGTGAAGTAGGGCTTTTTGTTCTATCCGGCCGCCAAAAAACCATGGCAACTTTTTAAAACATCAATTACTCATCTTTACAAGAACCAGGTAGATATTTATCGGGAACGGTTCCTGGATCACAGTCAAATCTATTTACTTGATCTGTCATATCATCGGCTACAGTCATAGCAACTCCAGCAGAGTCCTGAGGAGTCAAAAGTATGGTGCCACCGCCTGCGCCACCAGCAGCGACTGCACCACCCAATGCATCATCTACTACAAGAGTAACTGTAATCACACCATCCGCACTTGTTGTGACCGTCTGGACATATTGCGTTAATGGACCAACCGTTTCCTCACAACCCCAACCATTAACTCCTGGCGCAGTAGTGGAATTACCTGTCTGATACACTTCTGCAATGGCCGTGCGGCACTGGGAAGCTGCCAAGATGCCTTCAGATACCCGGCTCTTGATCATATAGCTTTCATAAGCCGGCAACGCAATTGCTGCCAAAATACCGATAATAGCAATCACAATCATCAGCTCAATCAGGGTAAAACCCTTTTGTATTTGTTTCTTCATTTGTCTTACTCCACATTTAATATAAAATCACAACATAACTTTCTGCAATACTTATGCCACCCACTTAAAAGCCCAGAAAGCAACACAACTGAAAGTTCCAGAAGTGACAAGAACTGTCACTTTAATCCACCCTGCTGTTAGCAGACCCTTATCCCCCCGCAATACTTCTAGCCCACAAGCCTTCTGTGTATTACCATCACACAACCTTCATAACAAGCAACGACAGGTAGTCAGCTTCCCATGAACACCTCCAACGCACTAAAAGGGCTTCCCAAACGCTTGGTTACAGACGGTTTGCTGGATGAGAAAACAGCTTTGCAGGCTATTTCTGATAGCGAAAGCCAAAAGGTTAACTTCGTTCACTATCTCACCAACAACCATCTGCTACCTGCCCACCTGATTGCCTCGGTCGCCGCCAATGAATTTGGCACGCCTCTCTATGACATCCAGGCTCATAATATCGCCACATGCCCAAAGGGCAGTGTTAAAAAGAAGCTCATTCAAAAGCATCAGGTTCTACCACTTTATACGAGAGGCAACCGTCTTTTTTTAGCCCAAAGCGACCCAACTAACCACCAGGCCATCACTGAAGTCCGCTTCCAAACAGGTATTCCCATAGAA
>Ga0209121_10000864_pt1 | contig 32469 bp, 31 predicted proteins | sample Cruoilmetagenom3_FD_187292 | JGI IMG/M metagenome (GOLD analysis project Ga0209121, IMG submission 187292) | Oil polluted marine microbial communities from Coal Oil Point, Santa Barbara, California, USA - Sample 3 (SPAdes) (version 2) | ecosystem: Environmental > Aquatic > Marine > Oil seeps ... | reverse complement strand
TTACACACAACCCGCACTTAGTGCATTTTTCTTGGTTAAGTTTAGGAAACTTAGCGTAAACTTTCTGAACGGGCTTGTCTAATTTTTGACCGAGCAGCAGATGATCATTGGGGCACTCAACATCGCAGTCGCAGAGAACAACGTTCCTACCTTCGTTTCTCAATTTGTTGGCAAGGAGAATAGCGACGGTTGACTTGCCTACCCCGCCTTTGCCACCTGTAACCGCAACTGTTTTCATAACTAACGCGCAGTGAACTGCACTACTACACTTTTACGTTTGCAGTAGCGAACTTCAGTTCGCGCCTCTTCGATGGCGACCCCAACCGGGGCCACAAGGTTTTGAACCCACGGCCTCCTCTAAATCCCCGTCGTTATAGTCTTTAAGAGCCTGCTCGCAACTTTTTCCCGAAGCGTCTACAAAAATTTTTATTCCTGCGGCGTTCAGAACATGAAAAGCATTCGGCCCCACATTGCCGGTAATGACTACCTCACAACCGGAGTTGGCAATGATTTGAGCGGCGCTAACTCCGGCGCCGCGAGTTGCTTGAACACCTTTATTTTCCAACACCCCCACCTCTTGAGTTTCGGCGTCCACAATCAGAAAATAAGGGCAACGCCCAAAACGAGGGCTCATTGGAGAGCTTAAATCCTGGCCTGTTGAAGTGATACAGATTTTCAAAATTAATCACCTCCTAGGCGCGCAGTGAACTGCGCTACTACACTCTCTTTATTGTAGTGGCGAACTTCAGTTCGCGCTTTTATTGTCTCCTTACCATTGGACTACCACACTTGGGACATTTTTGCTGAAAGCAAGGAACACCAGCCCGATGGGGGACCTCACGCTTGCAATCCTGATTGGTACAAACGCAAGTTCCACCGGGTCCGGCGGCGTAAGGTCCTCCCATGCGTCTTCGACCGCCGCCAAGTCCCGCGCCCCGTCCCATACCTCGTCCAAACCCTATACCTGCAGGCATAATGTAATCACCTCCTTCAATTTTAATCGCCTTACCTAAAACCAATGCTTCGCCGATTTTTTTGTGAGCCGAAGTTAGGATACGATTAAAGGTAGGTTGGGAAATTTTCATCTTTTCAGCGGCTTTAGTTTGATTGAAGTCTTCAAAATCGGTTAGCCGGATGGCCTCAAGTTCCTCAAGGGCTAAGACAACCTCCTCCAGAATCGAGAGGGGCACACCACGGGGTTTAAAGTAGGTGGCTTCGGGATCGAAACGAATGACCCGTTTCTTCTTTGGTTTAGCCATAGTAGGTTAATTGTAAAGAATAATTATTCATTTGTCAAGTTTGGAAGCGCTTGGCGCTGGTCGATATACTGGAAACCAATTTGCGCTCTTCGGGCGTTTTTGATAAAATAGGTTCGAGTTTAGAGAAAGCCGTGTCGCCAGCCGCCCTGCCGGCAGGCAGGTTTGGCGGAGAAGGACAAAGGCCGTCTTAGCTCAGTGGAAGAGCAAGTGTTTTGTAAACACTAGGTCGTTGGTTCGATCCCAACAGACGGCTCCATGTTACAATGGCCAAGAAGACAACACGAATCAAAATTCATCTGAAGTGCAGTGAGTGTGGAAAGCAGAACTACACCACTTCGAGAAACAAACAACTGGAAAAGAAGTTGGAGTTGAAGAAGTTTTGCAAGCGTTGCGGCAAGCGCACACTGCATATCGAGGAAAAGAAACTAAAGTAGGGGCCCGTAGTTAAATGGTATAACAACGGTCTCTCCCAGTACCACCTAGCCCCGATGGGTATCGAGGCGTAGATGTACGGGACCCCGAAGTTCTAAGTAAATTTTTGATAGGGCCATGGTGTTAATGGTAGCACGTTGGTCTCCAAAACCAAAGGTAGGGGTTCAAGTCCTCTTGGCCCTGCCAAAAATTTACAAGATACTTCTGGGGCAAAACCGAAACAACGAACAATGAACAAGGTAACCAAATTCCTAAAAGAAGTCCAGGCAGAACTAAAGAAGGTCGTTTGGCCAACGCGGGAACAAACTCGGCGCTTGACAACGATCGTGGTCGGGGTAAGCTTATTCGTGGGGCTATACGTTAGCGTGCTAGATTATTTGTTGACGAAATTGGTGGGGTTGATTGTTAGATAAGGCAAAAAATCCTAAATCCGAAATCCTAAGTTCCAAACAAATCCAAAATCACAAATCCTAAACATTTAGAATTTGGTGCTTGGTGCTTATTTGGAACTTCGAATTTAGAGTTTAGAATTTTGGAGTACTAAATGAAAGAAGATACAAAAGAAGCACCAGCTGAAAATAAAACGGATAAACTCCAATGGTACGTCGTCCACACCGCCTCAGGACACGAAAACAAAGCCGCTTCAACCTTGAGACAGAGAATCAAGGCCTCGGAACTCCAAGAGCAAATCGCCGAGGTTTTGGTCCCTACCCAAAATAAAATTGTCATTGAAGGGGGCAAAAAGAAGGAGATTCAGGAGCGGATCTTTCCCGGCTACGTTTTAGTCAAAATGGACCTAAACGACGATACTTGGGGCGTTGTCCGCAATACCGCCGGCGTAACCGGGTTTGTGGGCATCGGCGCCAAACCGACTCCCCTACCAAAAAAGGAAGTTAAAGCCATCCTGAAGTTTATGAAGATGGAAGCCCCCAGGTTTGAGGCCAAATTCACCATTGGCGACAGCGTCAAGATCATTGAGGGGCCGTTCGCGGACTTCCTGGGCAAAGTCGAAGAACTTGACGAGGAAAGAGGGAAAGTTAAGATCTTAGTTTCTATCTTCGGTCGGGAAACACCGGTGGAATTGGACTTTTTGCAAGTGAGTCCGCTCTGAAGGAAAATCCTAAATCCGAAATCCTAAGTTCCAAACAAATTCTAAATACTAAATCTCAAATCCAAAACATTTAGAATTTCGAATTTGGTGCTTGTTTGGAGCTTCGAATTTAGAGTTTAGAATTTTATGGATATGGTCAAGAAGGTAAAGGCGAAAGTTAAACTCAATATCCCTGCCGGAAAAGCAACCCCCGCTCCCCCCATTGGTCCCGCTTTGGGCCAGCACGGAGTGGCAATTATGGATTTCTGCAAACAGTATAACGAACAGACCAAAGATAAGGGCGGGGTGGTCATCCCCGCGGTGATCACCATCTACGAGGACCGCAGTTTTGATTTCATTATCAAAACCCCCCCGGCTTCAGTACTATTGAAAAAAGCGGCCGGAATCGAGAAGGGCGCTGGCGAAACCGGACGGGAAAAGGTTGGTAAGGTAACTCAAAAACAGGTCGAAGAGATCGCCAAAGAAAAGATGAAAGACCTTAACGCCAAGGACATTGGGGGTGCCGTCAAAATCATCGCCGGCACGGCGAGGAGTATGGGGATAGAAGTAGCTCAGTGAAGACAGTAAAGCCAGTAAAAACAATAAATCAGTAACGAGGTTGACATGGGGACCGGGACCCTGCTAAACTGATCGTAGCTGATTCCAAAGACCACGGGGGTTGCCTGACTTAATAAGCTTTTCCCGTGCAGGAGATTAAAATGCCTAGCGAAATAAAAATCCAAATTGTCAAAAATCTAAAGGAACAGCTATCCAAGACGAAAGGTTTTGTCCTGACTGATTATCATGGGCTTTCGGTGCCCGAGGTTGAGGAGTTGCGAAAGAGCTTGCGTGAGGTTGGTGCCAACTATCAAATCGTCAAAAACACCCTGTTGAACCTCGCCCTCAAAGACTCCAATTCACGATTTACGATTAACGATTTACGATTTACGGGTCCAACGGCAATCGTTTTGAGTTACAAAGACGAGGTCAAGCCGCTCAAAACTCTCTATGACTTTGCCAAGGGGCATGAGGACTTAAAGGTCAAGGGGGGATTTTTTGAAGGGGTTTGGAGCGCCGCGGAAAAGTTAAAGAAAATCGCTTTCTTGCCTAGCCGTGAGGTTTTGCTAGCAAGGGTGGTGGGGATGATCCAATCCCCCATCGCCAGGCTTGTCAATGCAGCAAAAGTAAATCAAATAGGATTGGTTAGGATTCTAAAAGCGAAGGTGGAAAATTCAAAATCCTAAATTCTAATATCTAAGCTCCAAACAAGCACCAAATTCTAAATTTGAAACGTTTAGGATTTGTAATTTAGGATTTATTTGGACCCGCCTGCCAACGCCTGAGCGTAGCGATGGCGGGCAGGGCTTCGAGTTTCGGATTTAGAATTTTGTGCCCTGAGGGGGTGATTTAAGTGGCTAAGGAAAAATCAAAAATCAACGGAATCATTAAAGAAATAGAAGGCTTAACCGTTCTCGAACTTAATAAACTAGTCGAGGATTTGGAAGAAAAGTTCGGCGTCAGCGCCGCGCTGAGCGCGGCTCAAGCCCCGCTGAGCGGGGCGGCCGCCCAAACAGGGGGCGAAGAAGGTAAAACCGAAGAGAAATTAGAATATGATGTAATCCTCGCTGAAGCCGGAAGTGAGAAAATCAAGGTTATCAAAGCCGTTCGCGAAATCAATCAGCAACTGGGGCTTAAAGATGCCAAGGAACTGGTCGAATCAGCGCCCAAGACAATCGTCGAAAAAGCCAAAAAGGAAGATGCTGAGGAAGCGAAGAAGAAACTCGAAGCGGCTGGAGCAAAAGTAGAACTTAAATAAGGCTTTGCAGGGCAGTGGGCTCGGAGGGAATCGTGAGCCGAGCCTAAAAAAACTTTCAGGACAGAGTTAAAGTCTATTGCTTGGCGAACGCTTAGCGGCGGCTGAGGTACGTCTTGAGGATAAGAAAACGGGCCGCCGCGTCCCGAAGAGGCCATTGCCCGAAGAGCCTGCTATAAGGCACCCCTAAGCTCCTTCGCTGCCTCCTCCGGACCTACCCGATCGTCGACCATAATTCCCGCCCCCAGCTCAAGCCCCCCCAAAGTTTTTATCCGCGGAATCAAGTCAAGATGCCAATGATAAAACTTCGCTCGCGGGTCACTACTTTCCCTGATCGGAAGGGAGCGAATCCAAAAATTCCGATCGGGGTTGGAAAGAACTTTATTATAAGCTTTTAAAGTTTTTTTAAGAACGGAGGCAAGATCCGAAAGCTCTTCGTTGCTAATTTGCCCAAAGTCGGCTTGATGTTTTCGGGGGAAAACCGAAATTTCGTAGGGCCACTCCGACTGGAAGGGTGTTAAAACCACGAAAAACTCGCTCTTTATCACTACCCTCTCTTGATTAGTAAGTTCTTCTTCTATCAAAGCGCAATAGGGACAAACCTTTTTTCTTTTAAAAAAATCCTTGGCCCCCAAGACCTCATCTAAAACCTCCTCGGGAATTTGGTTGAAAACCACTAGTTGAGAGTGGGGATGTCTTATCGAAGCCCCAGCCTCTTTGCCAGCGTTGTTGTAGATATGGACATAAAAATCGGGGCGCTTGTTTTTGTAAAAATTATACCGATCAACATACGTACGGAGGATGAGTTCAACCTGCTCTAAAGGTAGCTCGTCAAAATCTTTTTTGTGATCGGGACTATGGATGATAACCTCGTGGAAATCGGTAATTGGGTATTTGTTAGGGATGACCCGCACTTGCCAAGTATCGTTACCGATCGTACCGATGGGAAGGCGGTAGGCTTCGTCGGGGGCCAAATCCTCGTTACCAACGCAAAAGGGGCACCTCTCGACGGCGCTCGAGGCAGATTTTGCTGATTTTGCTGATTTTGGACCAACATCCACCGGCCGCTTTTTGCGCTCAGCGGCGATGATTGTCCAATCTTTACTGATGGGGTTTTGCCGGAATTTACTCATGTTGTCCGAAAACAGAAATCAGAAAACAGAAGAGTGGATCGAGGTCAGAAAACTGAAGTGGGATAATCTAACTTCCGTCTTCAGTTTTCGATCCCGTCTTCCGCCCTCAGTCCTCTGTCTTCCCTTTCAAAGGGACGCTTCCTCCTCCCTGTATTCTATCGCACGCCGGTAAAGTTGTAAATACTTTTCTGCCGAAGCCTCCCAGGAAAAATCCTGCCGCATTGCTTTAGCAATCATCTGGCGAAACTGGATGTTCTCAACCCCAAAACGACCCACCGCTCGCTCAACAGCCTCTAAAAGCGCTTCGGACGAAGGTTCTTTGAAAACAAAGCCCGTCTCGGCATCTTCAACCGTATCTTTAAGTCCCCCAGTGGCCCTAACAATCGGCAAAGCCCCGTAACGCATAGCAATAATCTGCACCAGCCCACAGGGCTCGAACTTAGAGGGCATCAAAAAAAGATCGGAAGCGGCGTAAATCTTGTGGGCCAGTTCTTCATCAAAGCGGTTAATAAAACTGAAGTTTCCTTCGTCTCCTAATTCCTTATCCCTTATTCTTAATTCTTCCTCGAGCGCTTCATCGCCGACACCCAAAATCACTAACTGGGCTCCAAGACCCAAAATGTCTTTCAAGACCTCAAGAACAAGGTCAAATCCTTTTTGCTCGGCCAACCGCGTCACCATCCCTATAAGAGGGACCCCGGGATCTACCTTAAGACCTAACTCTTTCTGCAAATAAATTTTGTTGGCTACCTTACCCGCAAGACCCTCTTTGGAAGAGTAGGCAAACTCTATTTTAGAATCGGTTGCCGGATTCCAAACCAGGGGGTCAATCCCGTTCAAAATACCGCTAAGACGCCCCTCCCGTGCCTTTAGCACTTCGTGCAACCCTTCGCCAAATTCGGGGGTCAAAATCTCCTTAGCATAGGTAGGACTGACAGTGCTAACGACATCGGCAGCGGTGATGCCTTGGAGCATAAGGTCGAGGTTGTCATCTGCAGCGTCCCACTTTATCAACTCCGATTCGGAAGTGACAGAATCGAAGTTCTTCAAAACACTCAAGTCAGAGAAACCCTGATTAGCCAGATTATGAATTGTAAAGACGGTGGCCGGTTTAGTAGCCCTCAGTAACCCCGGCACCAAACCGGTGTGCCAATCGTTGCAATGAACAATGTCGAATTGAAAATTGAAAATTGAAAATTGAAAATTAACAAGAGCTCTCGAAAAGAAAGCGAATCGTTTTATCTCCCCCTGTTCAGAGGCGACGGCGTCTTTGCTCATGTACACTCCCCCACCAGACAGGTATTTTTGATTTTCCAAAAAATAAATAGGAACTTCGGAATCGGGTAGTTTCGACTCGTAAACCCCAACTTCCTCCGTCCCCTCGAACTTAACTTTGAAGTTTGAATTACCGTTTCGAATTTCGCCCGCCCGCTTCGAGTCGCGAAGCGAGTCGGGCGGGAATTTCGAATTTCTAATTTTTTCGTAGAGGGGTATCACTACTCTCACATCAACCCCTAACTCCTTTAGCGCCTTGGGCAATGAGCCTATCACATCGGCCAATCCCCCCACTTTGACAAACGGCGCGCACTCCGAAGCGGTAATAAGAACTTTCAACTTCTCTTTTTGCATTAGCCTACCTCACAACCTCTACAGCCTCAAATTAAGCTTGCTTAATTTTTGTGGCCAGCAAACCATTTTAACTCTTTACAAAACAACCCAAAAAGTAGGTGCTTGTGGCCGCGAGTAACTTTTTTGCGAAAACCGGCCGTCGAAAAGGCCAAACCATTAAAAATGATCAACAATTTGAAGAGCCGAAAAATCTCTTCGTCTAACCCCCCCACCCCACTGCGGTATTCTTTAAGAAAGACTCGAACACGGCGGCGAATTTCCCGACGGTTAGGCTTCTTCTTCTGATGATAACGCTCCAAAAGAGCAGCGTGGGTAAATTGAACGGCAAAGCTCGCCACATCAAAAAGGGGGTAAAAGTAACCGCCGCGGTCAAAATCAATCAGAGAAATTTTACCCTCACTGAGCAAAATGTTCTGCGGTTGAAAATCCCCGTGGACAAAGCCCTTCGAAAGGTTATTGAACCTCCCACGCCAATCGCGAGAAAAAATCTTCTCAAAGTCCTCAAAGGCCTTTTTACTACCTCTGAAGGGGGTAAACGACTCTAGGGCCTCAGGAATCTGCTTCAGCGCCCACTGCTTCATTTCAAAAAAACTCAAACGGTGGTTTTTCCTAAGTTTGGTGGAAACCGGATTTTCTCTAAAAACCAAAAGAATTTGAGCTAAACGCACCAACGTTTCCTCAGAACACCCCCAAACCTTAAGGATCTGGCCCGGCGTTTTTTCCCGAATAACCAAACCGTTTTTGTAATAGAGTTTTTTCGGCGGCACGAAGCCAACTTTCAGAGCCTCGCTCTGTAAGTCGCCGATATAATCAAGAATCAGGGATTCGCGTTCGGCGATTTGAGGATTAGCGAAAAAATTGGCCTTAACTTCTTGAGAATTAAACTCGGCAAAAAATTTTTGAACTTCGAGTTTAGCAAAGTTGGCGTGATTAACCTCAACCACCTTCTTTGCAGAAATTTTTAAGGCCTTGCGGATCTCCTTTTCTACCCCGTCCGCCCCCAACCACTCAAGATTACTCATTCTTGTATCCTTCTAACTCTTTAATTCGGTCCCGAAGTTGGGCCGCCCGCTCGTATTCCTGTTTTTCCACCACTTCCAACATTTCCCGACGAATATTGGCGATCATTTTGTCAATCTCCTCCACCGGCAATTTGGGCAAACCTTCGTCGGTGCGCTCACGGACCTCCTCGTCCTCTTGACGAGCCATTTCCTCAACTTTACCGCTCCGTTGCCATTCAAAACCCAGAGTGATTATTTGATAGTATAACTCCCGCGCCCGTTTTTTATCCACCTCTGGCAAATCAGAGGCCAGAACCGTGTCCTCAAGCTCATTCGCCCCCCGCTCGATCATTTCAACACTCCACCACGGACGAGCCGAAGCCCACCAATACTGGTCACTGTGCAAACTCCTGTCCAACAAGGGGCGGGCGGGCGAGTCTTTTTTGGATCCCGCTTCAATCGCCAACCTCGTAAGTTCCCACTGAAGCTGGTGAACCTCGTTTTCCGGATCATCCCACCGCGAAAACGGGGCATTTTTCTCAATATCCTTCTCCATCAAGGCCCACGTCGAGGGAAGCGTTTTGACGGTTTCCGTCCGCGGGAATAATTTCAACAGCTGCGAAATCGTTACCGTAGGTACTTTAGGTGATTTATAAACCTCAAAAAGCAGCTTCTCCATTCCCGGCCGGTGGTGACCGAAGGTCTCCCCGTCCATCGCTGTCAGTAGGTACAAGTCTTTATCCAAACGATCGGCCAGATAGTCCTCAAAGAGCTTGACCGTTCCCAACTGACCGGAGAGGATTTTGAAACTGGCTTCCCTTTCACGAAAAAAGATTTTTAGATCCAACCCCTCAACATCGTACGTGCGATCATATTCAACCGCCCCGAAAGTGCCGTTGTAAGACAACTCCTCTACCAAAATCCATTCAAAACCAAGGTCAGCCACCACTTCCGCTAACTCCCGATTGTAAGCGGCCTCGGGCGGGAAAAAGCCCCGGGGTTTATAGTGCTCACCAAAATAACGGCGGTTAGTTTCGCGGTCCAGCTTAATTTGACGAATCACCTCACTTTTAGGAATTTTTGGCAATAGAGGGTGGTATTTGGCCGTCCCGGTCAATTCAATTTGCCCCCGCTCCAAAAGCAGGCGCAGATCGTCAATAACATCCCCAAAACCGTACTCGTCCAAAAGTTCTGTCAAACAAGCCGGAATATTTAAGGTTAATTTGTCATCGGGAGATTTTTTCAACTCGGCAATAATCCGCCGGTAGGACTCGTTAACCACCCGCTTCAAAATGTGCTCGGTTTGAATCGGGGGTTGGTAAATGTGAAGAAAGTTAGCCCAATACATAGACGAAAATTCTAAATCCAAAATTCGAAGCTCCAAACAAATCACAAATCCGAAATTCTAAATTCAAAACGTTTAGGATTTGGTATTTAGAATTTATTTGGAGCTTAGATATTAGAATTTAGGATTTCACTCTTCCCCCTCCTCCGGCGCTATCTGTCCTTCGGCGATCAACACCCTTCGGTGGCGGTGGATCGCCTTTTCGTAAAGCTCTACATACCCTTTAGCCGAAGCCTTCCAAGAGAAATCGGTGGCCATGGCCCGCTTCTGCAACCCCTCCCAAATCCGAGGCTGCTGGAAAAGTTCGTGGGCTTGCACCAGTCTAGCGAAAAGCGGCCAGGTTTTGTAATCGGTAAAAACAAAGCCGGTCCCCGTACCCTCCCGCGGATTGAATTTTTCGACCGTATCCTTAAGTCCTCCCGTGGCGCGAACGATGGGAATCGCTCCGTAACGCATGGCCTCTAGCTGAACAATCCCGCAGGGTTCAAACTTTGAGGGAAAGGGGACCACATCGCAACCGGAAAAAATGAGTCGCGGCAAGATGAAGTTTGGCAGAGGGTGAATTCCTACCTGGGCAGGAAAATCTTTCTTCAAGGCCTTCAAAAGGTCAATAAATTGACTATCCCCTCCACCAATCTGAAAGAACTGGGCGTTTTTATATTCTTTCAAAAAATGAGGCAAAACTTCCAAAAGCAAGTCAAACCCCTTTTGGGCCGAGAGCCGCCCCACGACCCCGACTGCAAAAGCTCTCTCGTCTTCCGGCAGGTCAAACTCCCGCTGCAGAGCCAATTTGTTTTGAACACGCTTTCCCAAATGGTTAACGTCATAGTTAGTGTCCAAAAGCTTATCCGTCGCTGGGTTAAACTCGTCATAATTAATCCCGTTGACCACCCCGTAAAGCTTAGAACGAACCTCGAGAAGTAGCCGATTCAAACCCTCGCCGTATTCAGAAGTCAAAATCTCCTTAGCATAGGTTTCGGAGACGGCATTGACCAGGTCGGAGTAGATAATTCCTCGCCGCATAAAGTTCTGCTTATCTAGGCGCTTAGAAAAAAAGGAGGCAATCTGCGAGCGGCCGTCGTCAAAATCGAGTTCGGAAACGGTCCGATGATCAAACATTCCCTGGTACATCAAGTTGTGAATGGTAAAAATAACCGAAAGAGGAAGAAGATTTTTATCTTTGTTGTAAACAGTTCTAAGATAGTTGGGAATAGAGCCCGTCTGCCAGTCATTGCAGTGAATAATCTGCGGCCGCCAGTCTTCATTTTTGCGCAAGAACTCGAGGGCGCCGCGGGAAAGAAGGACCCAACGCAAGGGGTCATCACTATAACCATAGACATTGGCCCGCTTTTCGTAGTACTCCATGTTTTCGAGGAAGTAAACCGGAGCACCTCCGGGAACAACATGAAATTTAATATTGCAAACGAGATAGGGCTTTCCGGGCGTACCGGTCGGAACACGCAAACCCTTGTGAACCATCTCCATCGGGTATTTTTCCTCATCAATAAGGCCAAATTTAGGCATAAAAAGGCGAACATCGTGGCCCAACTCCATTAAGGCCCGGGAAAGGTGGGCGGCAACCCGAGACAGGCCGCCAACATTAGCGTAGGGCGAAACTTCTGGGGAGATGATAAGGACTTTTAGTGGGCCCTCTGCGGGAGGGACGACCAACTCTTTAGCTTTTTTAAAGAGTAATTTAGGCATAACGTCCCCATTGTATATCATTTTGCGTCACTTGACAAGACCAGTATTTTTTGAAAGAATGGATCTGGAGTCAGGCCAGACAAGGCACCTTCAAAACTTAATAACCTCTGAATAGTTTTGAGGCGCTTTGGTGCTGCCAATTGCCCCCCGAAACCCCTCTTTAGAACTTAAAAACTGAAGGTGAGGCAGATCAGACAAACTTGAAATTTTCAAGTTCCAGCCCCGCTGGATGACTGAAGGAACTAATTAATCCCCGGTCTCCACCGGGGCTTTCAATTTGTGAAGAAAAACAAGCAGGGGAAATTTAATCGTCGCCCTTAAGATTCGGGGGAGCCGCCGCGGTTCCTGAATTAACCGCCAAAACCACTCCAACCCCAAACGACGAAGCGCCAGAGGCGCTCTCTTTTTCTTTCCAGCGATGAAATCGAACGCGCCCCCCACCCCCATTGCCACCTTAACCGGAATTTTATCAATATTTTTAGCGATCCATTTTTCCTGCTTCGGCGCGCCGTAGGCGACGAAAAGAAAATCGATAGGACGAGAGCGAGACGACGACGGTAGCTGCAGATCCTTGATCTGCCTGTCATCGTCGAGCGAAGGAGGGGCGGGCAGCACCCCCTCCGGATCGGCTTCGCAGGTACCAACCACATTTAAACCGGCAAACTGGTCTTTCAAGCGCTTAGCCGCCGCCGCCGCCACCCCGCCCCGCCCCCCCAGAAGGAAAACGGAATAACCCTTTTGCGCCGCTCGCCTACAAAGTTTAATCATCAAATCTGTCCCCGTTACCCTCGTTCCCACGCCCAAACCAACCCCGTCAGGAATGGCCAGATCGGCCCGGTTCAAAATCCGACGAAATTCGGAATCTTTTTGAGCCAAAACAATGAACTCCGGATTAGGAGTAACCACGTAGTGGTTCTCCCCATCAAGCAAAAACCCTTCAATAATCTCGATAGCAGATTGGTAATCTACTTTGCTAACTTTAACACCTAAAACATTTACATACTCCATAACCCCTCCAAAAGAACTATCTGGCACCTTGGTTAATTTCACGATCGTGAAATTAACTCCAAAACCTCAACCGTCTTCCGAGCCGTTTTCTCCCAGGTAAATTCTCGAGCCCGATTTAACCCCTTCTCGACCAAATTCTGTCTCGAAACCCCACTTAAACTCAAAACCTCACCAATCCCTCGGCTAACATCTTCCACATCATAAGGATCAACCAAAATCCCCGCTTCCCCCACCACTTCCGGTAACGAAGAAATATTGGAGGTGACCACCGGACAACCGCAGGCCATTGCCTCCAAAACCACCAAACCAAACCCCTCATAGAGGGAGGGAAAAACAAAAGCTAGGGCCTCGTTTAAAAGCGTTACGATGTCATTAGTAGGTACGTAACCTAAGAATTTAACCCTCTCCCCCACTCCAAATTTTTCCGGGGCAACGTAAATCTCTTCTGTCAACCAACCCCTCTTACCCACAATAACCAACTCGATAGTTGATGATTGGTTATTAATGGTTGAAAAAGCCTCGATTAGACGAACAAGGTTTTTACGTGGCTGAACAGTACCTACAAACAACAAATACTCCCCGTCAATAGCGTATTTTCGTCTTACCTCGTCAATTTTGAACTTTGAACTTTTAACTTTGAACTTTCCGTGGTCTACTCCCTCATAAACCACGGTAATTTTTTCCGGACGGACGTCGAGTTTTTCAATCAGATCTTTCTTTGTCGACTCGGAAACCGCAATCACATGATCGGCCGCCCGAGCGGCGAAGTTGGAAATTCGCCCCCCGTAAAGCCTCCACCAACGGCGCTGGTACTGTTCTAAAAATTTCTGGAAACCGACATCATGGATAGTCACCACCGTCTTAAGGTTAGAACTACGAATCAAGGGAATCGTATGTGCGGGAATAAACAAAACATCGGGGGGGCGTAGGAAACATTCCAACGCCAAGCCCGCCTGAGTCCAAAGCTTAGGCCAGTTAATAGTCCGTAGTTCGTAGTTCGCTACGGGTAGATCAAAATCTAACGGTCCCTTGCCGTACAATCGGTAGTCATTCTCCCCATCAATTCTTAAAAGCCCTTTTATAAGGTTGTAGGTGTAGTTCTCAGGGCCCGCGCGCTTGCTAAGTTGCGCCCGACTGACATCAAATCCAATAATCATCGTTTCCGAATATTCTTCTTGAAGGCCTCTAAATTTTCAACCGCCGTTCCCACCCCGTTAACCACACACAGAATGGGGTCCTCCGCGATGTGGACGGGAACCCCAGTTGACTGAGTTAGAAAAGCGTCAATATTTTTGAGCAAGGACGTTCCTCCCGTCAAAACCATCCCCTTGTCAATCACATCCGAAGAAAGTTCCGGCGGGGTTTGCTCCAAAACAGTTTTAATAGCACCTACTATACCTCTTAACGGTTTTTGTATCGCTTCCGTCACCTCGTGGGACGTTAACTCAACTGTCCTGGGCAGGCCGGCAATCGCATCCCGCCCCTTAACTTCCAAAGTAGGATTATCATCCAAAGGGAGGGCCGAACCTATTCGAATTTTAATCATCTCCGCGGTGCGGTCACCAATTATCAGGCTGTAGATACGCCGCAGATGATTGGCAATTGATTCATCAATCTTGTTTCCCGCTACCCGCGCGGAGTTGGAGACAACCAAACCGCCAAGGCAGATCACCGCCACCTCTACCGTTCCCCCACCAATATTGACCACCATGCTACCCGAGGGCTCACTGATCGGTATCCGCGCCCCGATGGCCGCCGCCAAAGGTTCGGGAATCAGGTAGGCTTCTTTAGCCCCTGCAGAAATGGTAGCATCCAAAACAGCACGAGACTCTACCGAAGTCACACCCGCAGGTGCCGATACCATTACTTCGGGTTTAAAGATCCGGGCCCGACCGCAGACCTTGCCCAAAAAATATTTGAGCATGGCCTCGGTGATTTGATAATCAGCAATCACTCCGTCCCGCATCGGTCGAGAGGCCTGAATGTTGACCGGCGTTCGTCCCAGCATTTCCTTAGCCTCCCTACCTACGGCAACGACTTTATTGTCATCGGTGGTCACCGCCACCACGGTTGGCTCGTTTAAAACCACTCCTTGCCCGGCAACGTAAACGAGGGAATTGGCAGTACCCAAATCGATAGCCACCTTTTTAGAAAAACCAAATCCAGGAAAATTAAAGTTGCGCATTGCCTAGCCATTATATCACCCCACCCCGTTGCTGATCAAAAATGGTATAATCCAGAGCGCCATGAAAAAACTTTCGGTTCTCCTCCTTATCATCGGCGTTTTGGGTGCCGTTTCGGTAGTAATTGTCCTTTTCGCTCGGGGCTACAAACTCGACCTAACCAACGGCCGTTTGGAAAAAACGGGGATGATCCTGGCCAAATCTCGCCCCGACGGAGCAAAAGTCTTTCTAGATGGCGAGTTTGTCACCGCCACCAACAATCCCATCCAGGGAATAAAACCGGGAAAATACAATCTCAAAATTGTCAAGGACGGGTTTTTCGAGTGGTCAAAGAAAGTCGAGGTCGAGGAGGAGTTGGTCACCGAGGTCAACGCCCTCCTAGTACCTCTGTCCCCCGCCCTGACTCCCCTAACTTCCACCGGGGTTAGAAGCCCCACTTTATCATCGAATCGCGATCGGATTGCCTTTTTAAAATCTGGTAAGAAGGGAGGAATTTACGCCCTCTCACTAACCGGCCAACAGTTTTTAGGTTTCTTGCGCGCCAACATCAACCCTTTAGCCCTGGATTCTGAGAAGGTCACCTTCTCCACCGCCGAAAAGATTTTCTGGTCACCAAACGACGCCGAAATGCTGGTCCAGATGAATGAGCAGGGCTTTTACCGACTACGGCTAGGGGTCGAGGGAACGATTGAGGCCACCTCTAGCGCCGTACCGACCGTCGCCGAATGGGAGGAGTTAAGCCTGGCCAAGCGTCGTCTAATGGCCTCACGAGTAAAAATACCGCGTAATTTAGAAAAAATAGCCACCGCCTCAGCCACCCCCTGGGCGCCCGACGAAAACAAATTCATCTACCAAAAATCCGACGGTGAGACACTAGAATATTGGGTTTTTGACGGCAGCGACCCCCTTCCGGTGGACCACAACCGACACAACCTGGTTCTACGAACTTCAGAGCCCGAAAAATTAAAAGTTCCCTGGTTCGCGGACAGCCAACATCTGATCGTTGTTGAAGAGAAAACTATTAGTTTGATTGAGATTGATGGGACCAACAAAACCCAGGTTTACAGCGGCAATTTTGCTCCTCAAGCCGTTTTCCCTACCCCCGGCGGAGATAAACTGCTCATTCTGACCAGTTTCATCGAGGGTACCGAACCAAACCTCTACGCCATTAGTTTACACTGATCAGTTTGGCAACCACAATCAGGCGACGCCAGGTGGTCCCTGGGGGATCGCAGGTTTGCAAGGTCAAAAGGCGACGAGTAGAGGAGCGACTGAGAGGCACCGTATCAAACCCCGGAACGATTTCCTTCTGATCAACCAGATAGTCGTATCTCTTGTCTTGATAAAAAACAACAATTCTATCCCCAGGTACAAGTTGGTGCAAGGTGGTAAAAACGGTGGCGTAGGGGCCGTATTCCCAAAAATTTAAGGTTGAGTGGGCAAAAAGATAGACATTACCGATCTGATCCGGTTTGGCCGTATCCTTAGCGTGAGCCACTCCGTGACGCATCGCCTCCATATAGGCCTCGCGCGAGGTGGTCTCCACGTCGGCGACTACGGGAGCGTTGGCCCCAATCTTCTCGATGACAATCCCAAAATCGGTCGACGCCGGCGTGACGGCTAACGGTGGGGGAGTGGGGGTGGGAAGACCCGGCGAAAGTTCCCGAAGCGGGGGTTGGGGGGCGGACTCGATCTGGCAAACGGATCCACGGAAACGGCGGTAGTAATACAAAAACTCCTCTTTCACCAAGGGATAGAGGGAGATTGACAAAAAGGCCAACGACCCCAAAATTAGAGTGTTAGCAAAGGTACGAAGAATAATAAACTTCGAAAGTTGCGACTTTGGCATTATTGTGGTATTATAACAGAAATGGGCCCCCCATAGCTTAACGGACAAAGCACAGGTTTCCTAAACCTGAAATCCAGGTTCGAGTCCTGGTGGGGGGACCACCCTTCGCTCTTCGAGCTTCGGGTGGCCTACGGCCACACGGGCGAGATTAGAGCGGAGGCGTGCCCTCCGAAGCTTTACGCGAAGGAGGGCTGAAAAATAGTCTACGCTGAACGAGCGGAGGTGTACCACCGGAGCGTAGCGCAGTTTGGTAGAGCAGCCCGCCCCGCCTGCCAAAGCTATGCTTTGCATTGCGGGCAGGCAAAAATTTCGGAGCGTAGCGCAGTTTGGTAGCGCGCAGGCATCGGGAGCCTGAGGTCGTGGGTTCGAGCCCCACCGCTCCGACCACGTTAAATTCACGATCGTGAAATTAAATCACTCCACCCACCAATTCTTACAATCGGAAACGACTTCGACCGTGCCATCCTGATCAGTTCTTTTAAGTTCCACACCTGCGTTTCTAATCTCCTCCAAAGTTTCTTTGTGGGGGTGACCATAGCGATTATTTTCGCCAACGGAAATAACCGCCAACTTAGGATTAACCTTTTTGAAAAACTCCTCATCCGAGCCGTCCTTAGCTCCCTGATGGCCAACTTTAAGGATGTCCGACTCTCTGACTATCCCCTGCCGCAAAAGAAGTTTCTGGACCGACTCCGGAGCATCGCCGGTTAAAAGCGTTTCGAACTCCCCGCAGACCAACCGGAAAACAACTGAAGAATCGTTGACTTCCTCGCCGTCATAAGGGTCAATTGGGGTGTCTAGCAATTCCAATTCCTCTTTTGATAAGGGATACCAAACCTCGGCCTGCGTTTGCTGATCTAACGCCAAAACTTCCCCAGCCACCACCTTCAAGATAGGCCACTTTTTTTCTCCCAGTAAATCAACAAATTCCTTGTAATCAGCACTCTTGTAAGGTGTTTGCTGGAAAACGACTTTTTCAACTCGGTAGGTGCGAAGAACTTCAATCAACCCTCCAACATGATCGGCGTGAGGGTGCGTCAGTATCACCAAATCTAGGCTTCGATCGTAAAACGGAAGGGCTTTAGAGAGACAGTTTAGCACTTGCTTACCTCTACCGCCATCAACCAAAATCTGGCGGTTCTGCGGCGTCTTAATCAAAATTGCGTCCCCCTGACCCACGTCACAAAAATAAATATGCAGTAGATCATCCGGTTGAGAAATGATCGCCAACCCAATCGCGGCCACGGTAAGCAGCAATAAAGCAAGAACGGTGTTGTTGAAGACTTTCCTTAACTCTTTCTTTAAGTCTTTTTTGGACATTATCACAAAATCCTAAATTCTAGTATCTAAGCTCCAAACAAGCACCAAATTCTAAATTCTAAAACGTTTAGGATTTGTAATTTAGGATTTATTTGGAGCTTCGAATTTTGGATTTAGAATTTCCTCCTTGGCTTTTCCCTTAACAACCACTAACATTAAGATCAGGTAATACCCCGCCCAGACAAGCACAGGAACTTTTGTGACCACAACCTGCGCCAACGGAATTTTAGCAGATAGGACAACGGCGGTCACAAAAAGTTTCGCGGGAATGTAAACCAGAGGGGCAATGATTTGACCTAAAGGAAGCCAGATCAGGGATGCAAAGGCGATGACTGCTCCGATGATGGTGATAGCCGGAACTAAAGAAAAAGTGAGAAGGTTGGCTAGCGGCGAAACAAGGGAAATGGTTTGGAAATTGTGGGTTATTATTGGTAGAACAGTAATTTGGGCGGCTAAAGTAGTTACAAGGCCTTTTCTAACCAGATAGGGTAGGGCTTGTAGTTTGGGTTCAATTAGATCTTGTAGAAAGATTATACCGGCTGTGGCGGCGAAGCTAAGCTGAAATCCGACCTGCCAAAGCCCCCTCGGGTTGGCCAGCAGTAACACGGCCGCTGAAAGAAAAAGGGCCTCCTGGGCCAGCCGGCGGCGTCCAAAAATAATGGCCAGCAGGGTTGCCAGGCCCATTAAAGTTGCCCGCCAGACCGCGGCTCCCCCACCAACCATCAAAGCGTAGGCCAAAATGCCAAAGACGGTAAAGGCAAGCCGCGCTGGCCTTGACAAAAGACCGGAAACGGCCACCAAAACCATAACCACATAGGTAATGTTGGTTCCCGAAACGACAATCACATGCAGGGTGCCGCTTTTCTGCAAGGCCTCGTAGAAATCCCTCGGCAGGTTACGTTTAACCCCCAAAACGACGCCGGCTATCAGGGAAGACTCTGGCTCGGGCAAAATTTGACTGATTCTTTCTTCCAATCGGTGTCGAAGATTTAACAGCAATGCGTAGGTACGGCTACCATTGCAAGACGATAACAACTTTACTTTGGGACGATTGACCAAGGAGTAAATCCCCCGCGTAGCTAGGTAATCACGGTAGGAAAAATCCTCAAATTCCGGCGGAGTTTCGAGCCGCCCTTCAATTTTTATCTCGTCTCCGTAAGCATATTTCGGATAGTGGTGAGTTCTGACCAGAACCTTACCCTTTAACCTCAAGTGGCCAACCTCCAACCGTTGCGTCTCCCCCACCCTCTCCGGATCGGCAACGATTTGGCCCACGAGGGTCACCTCCGGCCCGTCGTTTAATGACTGAATCCAGTCAGAGATTTCTTTGGGTTGCACCGCCTGATACCGCCACATCCCGAGAAGAAGTAGCATAACGCATATGCTCAACTTGACCACGATTGGTTCACGAATTAAAATCACGATCGTCAATAAACCAACCAAGACAAAAAATAGAGCCGTCGTCGGAATTATTAACGGGAGCAAACTACCTAGAAAAATGCCAATAATGAAAGATACAACCGACAGATACAACACACAAACAAGGCTTTCTCAATTAACGGTGATCTGATCCTTAATCTTTTCAAAAGTTTTCGGGCCAATGCCGCGGACTTCCTGGATTTCCTCGATACTTTTGAACCCTCCGTGGGCTTCACGATACTCAACGATTTTTTGGGAATAGGCCGGGCCAATCCCGGACAGGCAATCATCCAGCGTACCTGCGGAAGCGGTGTTGATATTGACGCGAGAACAATTCGAGGATTCTCCCGAAACAACGCCAACCGCCCCACCGGACCCACCTGCCGACGGGGCGGGGGCGGGGGCCGACTCCGTCTTCCTCTCCCCCACTTTGGGAATGTAGAGCTTACCGCCGTCTTGAAGTTTAGCGGCCAGGTTAAGGTTCTTGGCGACCCAGTCCTGATCTGCTTGCGGCGAAAGCCCCGCAGCAGCGTCGAGGGCGTCTTCGACGCGACCGCTCTCAGGAAGTTCGTAAACCCCGGGATGCATTACCGCACCTGCGACATCAACTTTTATCTTTTGTTGCGCTTCGGAAGGGCTAGCGCTTACCGTCGATTCACCTCCCTGATCAGAAGAAGATTCCTCAATCTTGTGGATCTCCGGAGGATTTGAACGAGCGTTCATTAAGACCAACACCACCCCACCGACCACAATCACCGTAACCAGGAAGATACCAACCTGCAAACGATATCTGTTAAGAAGGGAACGGAACAAGGACTCCATGGCCAAATTAATTTCACGATCGTATAATTAACGACCTCCTCAAAACACCTTACCTCCGGCCAGAATAGACTTCAGTTTCTTAAATAAATCCTGAGCGTCATCACCGAGCCAGTCGTCAGGAAGAAGTTTTTCCGGCAGACAGGGGTCGGTCTCCAAGATATTTAAATAACACTGGTGAAGAATCGCCGCCGCCTGCAAACGTTCCTCACCACTCCTTTCTTCTTCTAACTCCTCCCCCCAGTCATTGAGCAATTCTTGATACCTCTCGTTAATTTCTTTAAGCGGCCAAATCCCGCTCGCAAAATCCCGATCGCTAAGTTCCCCAAACCTCTCCCCGACCAAAATCTGCACCGCCCTAGAAAGACTCTCTTTTTGTAAGTACGAACCTAGCTCTTCAGCAATATCAAAAGGGGTTATCCAAGCCGACCGTTGCCACAAACCAAAACCTAATTTTTTAAGTTCTCGGCGCAGACCGTCACGGATGTGTCTCTGCGCTTCGGGAATATCAAAAGAAACCACTCTCCACCTACCGTCCCATTCTTTTTTTCGCGCTCGAATAAGGCTCTTTTCAACATCCGCACCTACGGGAGTGAGACGCAAACCCTCGTTTTTACTTTCCTCGATCAAGCCCTTACCTATTAAATCGTTAACAACACCGTCGATGGTCTTTTTATCATGAACATGGCCCAACGAAGCATATATATAGGGATAGGGATTATAAGCGAAATCGCCAACAGTGTCTAAAGTCTCCGCGGCGGCTGAAAGAATCTGAAGAATCTTTTCGCCCACAGCCGAATAGCCCTTCTTCCTCCCCCGCCGCTCTTTCGTTTTTGGTTTATCCGCAGTGGCCATAATTAATTTCACGATCGTATAATTAAACTCGTCCGAAAGTATACCCCACCAACAAGAGTTTGTCAAGCTTTGGAGGTTTGGATGGTTAATTTCACGATCGTGCAATTAACACACAACCCTTAAGGCTTCTACAGCAGGTATCTCAGAGAGTAGTCTACATCGGGTTGGAAATTATCAATCGACTCCCTCCTTTAGTAACACAAGGTTTTTTTTATTTTAGGGGTTGGGTTCGGTGGCGAAGTTAATCAGGCGGTCGTCTACCACATAGGCTTTCTTGACCACCCTCTCCGAAAGAAACTTCGTAACATTTGGTTGTTGTTCGGCTAACTTACGTAATTTTGCACGTGCAATACCTTTTTTAACTTCCAATCGGCCTCGAACTTTGCCGTCGACTTGGACGATGATAATCACCTCCTTTTCTTCCAAAAGAGCGGAGTCGAAAGAGGGCCAGGGCTGGAGATGAATTGAGGAGCGCGAACTAAGGTGCCAAAGTTCTTCAGTGATATGTGGGGCGAAGGGGGCCAACAGCCGCAGGAAAATCCCCCACTCCTCCGCCGACAAACGCGAACTGAAGTTCGCTACTACATCGTTTAGGAATTCCATCATCGCCGCAATGGCGGTATTGAACTTCATATTTTCAATATCCTCCCCTACTTTCTTGATTAGGCGGTGGAGACGACGCTTAATCTCCGGCGAAGAATTCTTAGAGGATGCTAAAGGAGCGTTAGAGGAGGTTAGAGATTGATCCACTAGACCCCAAACTTTCTTTAAGAAGCGGTGAGCGCCTTCAACACCCTTAGTGTTCCAGTTAATCGCTTGGCCGAAGGGTCCCATAAACATCTCGTAAACCCGCAGAGTATCGGCTCCAAAGGCCCCGACCACATCATCGGGATTAACCACATTACCATAACTTTTACTCATCTTGCGGCCGTCTTCGCCTTGAACCATCCCCACCCCCCGCAGACACAAAAAGGGTTCCTCAAAGTTGACCAAACCCAAATCAAACATTGCCTTGACCCAAAAGCGGGCGTAAAGGAGGTGCAAAACGGCGTGCTCGGCGCCACCGAGGTACCAATCGACGGGTAACCAGGAGTTGACTTTAGCGAGGTCAAAAACGGCCTGGTTATTGTGGGGGTCGGCGAAGCGGAGAAAATACCAACAGGAGCCTGCCCAGTTGGGCATGGTATCTGTTTCCCTCTGCGCGGCTCCGCCACACTTAGGACAAGTTACATTCACCCACTCCCCCACCCTCGCCAAAGGACTCTCCCCCGTTCTGGCGGGTTCATACTTCTCAATATGAGGCAACTCAACGGGTAATTCCTCCTCGGGAACTGGGACCACTCCGCACTTTGGACAATGGATCAAGGGAATGGGCTCGCCCCAATAGCGCTGGCGGGAAAAGACCCAATCACGCAATTTGTAGGAAACGGTTTGGCGACCCCGCCCTTTTTCCTCCAACCACTTGATGATCCGTTTCTTAGCAGTCACGGAGGAAAGATTGCTAAACCCCCCGGAGTTCACCAATCGACCCTCGCCCTCATAAGCAGAAGAGGGTTCGGCAGACGGAGAAATGTGGTCTGGAGAAATCACCGTTTTAACAGGTAGATCATATTTTTTAGCAAAGTCAAAGTCCCTCTGATCGTGAGCGGGAACGAGCATTACCGCTCCCCCACCGTACCAGCCGATGACATAATCGGCCACCCAAATGGGAATCCGCTCACCGTTGATCGGGTTGGTGGCAAAAAGTCCGGTGTTGACGCCGGTCTTTTCCTTTTGAAGTTCTGTCCGCTCCAACTCCGACTTCTTTTTTGAGGCTTCAACGTACCCTCGGACCTCATTAAAGGAGGTTAGAGGAGTCTTAGAGGATGTTAAAGATTTGATAATCGGATGTTCGGGAGCAAGGACCAAAGCGGTAACGCCGAAAATTGTATCCGGCCGCGTCGTAAAGACTTCAAGCGGTTCTTTTGAAAATTGAGAATTGAAAATTGAAAATTTTATTGTGGTTCCCTCGGAGCGGCCGATCCAGTTGCGCTGCATCTCAACAATCGATTTGGGCCAATTCAAACCCTCTAAATCGTTTAGCAATCGGTCGGCGTATTTGGTAATCCGAAAAAGCCACTGCTTTATTTCCCTCCTGACCACCGGCTTTCCACAGCGCTCGTGAATTCCTCCGGCCAAAACTTCCTCGTTAGCCAAACCAGTCTGACAGTGCTCACACCAGTTAATCGGCACCTTCTTTTGATACAGCAACCCCATCTTAAAGAGTTGCAAAAACAACCACTGCGTCCACTTATAATAGGAAGAGTCGGCGGTGGAAAACTCACGACTCCAATCGTAAGAAAAACCGAGCGACTGCATCTGCCGCTTAAAATTGACAATGTTTTTGGGAACCAATTTGTTAGGATTGATTTGTTTTTTGATGGCGTCATTCTCGGCCGGCAGACCAAAGGCATCCCAACCCATCGGATGCAAAACATTAAAGCCCTTCATCCGAAAATAGCGCGCCAAAACATCGGAGGCAGTGTAAATCCGAGTATGGCCAACGTGCAAACCAACGCCGGAGGGATAAGGAAACATATCCAAAACATAGAGTTTATCTTTACTTGAGTCGCCAGCGGCACGATAGAGCCCTTCTTTTTCCCATCGCTCTTGCCACTTCTTTTCGATTGCTCGGGGATCGAACTCTTCCATCTTAAGGAGAATATACCACAAGGGATAAAGGGGGTAAAGGAGAGACAGGATTTTGCGCAATTTGTGAAACCGTGCTATCCTAACGATATGCCTGCCAAGAAAATTTTTCTGACCTTTGCCGCCTTAGGATTAATCCTTTCGATTGCGACGGCGGCCCAGGCCCAGGAGGAAAGTAGTTTTACCATCGCCACCACCTACGAGGTCCTAGAAAAAGCGCAAGACGGCGACCTCGTCTCCTTTTCCACAGACAAAAAAGGGCTGATCCTCTCCCATAAGGCCTACGATAAACGTCTTTTCGCGGTCGTCATCACCAATCCAAAAATCGTCTACCGCACCGGCGAGGGAACTTCCCCGATGGTCCGCGACGGAATCGCCGCGGTCAACGCCTCAACCATAAATGGGGAAATTGCCGCCGGCGACTACATCACCTCCTCCCCCGTCCCCGGCAAGGCCCAAAAAGCCACCAGTTCCAGTGGCCACATTCTGGGCGTCGCCGTCAGTGACCTCCACGAAGAAGACGGCGAAAAAACCGACCACGAGGGCCAAGAAATCTCGATTGGCAAAGTCCGGGTTGCCTTGGCCATCGGCCCCGTCTCGCCAACGCTTTTCCTCCTCAAGTCCGCCGGCGGCGCGGTGGGAACTCTGGACCAAATCGGCAACACTCTAATGCAGACATTTCAAGAGCCTGGCAGCGGGCTACTAATCATGCGCTACATCCTAGCGGGAATGGTAGTTCTTTTGTCGACCACGGTCAGTTTTAGAAACTTCGGCCGCAACATCACCCAGGGAATGGAGGCGCTCGGCCGCAATCCCCTCGCCCGTCGGGAAATCGAGATGATGATTATTTTCAACATTGTCCTTATTGCCGTGGCTAGCATTGTTAGTGTATTATTTAGTTTAGCTATCATACGGCTTTAAAAATGCTTATTGATAACAGATTTCTTACTGCCATTGTTATCACCCTCACCGCGACGGCAATTGCTCTTTGCTGTCTGCTAGCAACCCTCGTCCTAGATGCCCTCTCCCTCTTTATCAGGGAGTACCGAAAAAAGAAAGTCACGAACCACCGACTAGAAAAGCGCCTGGAACAAGAAATACTCTCTCGCCAACAACAGATTCTTGAACGGATCGCGACCCAAGCAGAGAAAGAGACGACGGAGATGTTATCTCAACTGGCGGAAACTATAGCGGAAACTATCAAAGGGGACTATCAGGGAAACCGCCGAAAACTGCGGAAGACGACCGATAAATATCTCGAGGAAACCAAAGTTGACCTCCGCGGTCTGGTAGAAAATGCCGCTAAGAAAATTGACAGCCAACTAGCCGAGCAATTGAAAACCACTCAGGCCGAACTGGAAGATTATAAAAAGAAACAGACGCAAAAGATTGACAACCAAATCGCCGCCCTGGTGGAGAAAACCATTTATAAAACTTTGGGCAAGGGGCTTTCGCGGGAAGACCACCTCGATCTTATTTATGAATCCTTGGCCGAAGCCAAACGGGAGGAGTTTTTCGACCATGTTTGACAGTCTACAATTCAAAATCACCGCCGCCGTCCTGACCACCCTAGTGCTTCTGGCGACTCTGAACGAGTTTCTGCGCACTTCCCTTTCCGGTTTCACCGCCACCTTGGTAAACCTTGGGGCGGCTTTTGTTTTTTTCATCCTTAACTTTTGGTATCTTCGCCGTCAAACCGGGCCCTTGGAAAAATTAACCGCAGCGGCCAACAAACTGGCCTCGGGGGACCTCGCCGCTCGGGCCGAACAAAACCTCGAAGAGAAAATCGGCGGTTTGGCCAAGGCCTTCAACAAAATGGCCGACCGATTGACCGAAAGGATAGGGGCCCTGGAAAAAGATAACCTCACCAAAAAGGAATTTATTTCCATTATGTCCCACAACCTGCAAACGCCGCTAACTATTATTCGCGGCTATGTTGACCAACTGCTACAGGAGAAGGATGGTTTTTCTTCCGATCAAGTCCACGCCTTGGAAATCGTGGAAGAAACAGCCGAAAATCTGATAGAAATGAACGCCCACCTTTTGACGACTATCGAACTGCAGGGTGAGGCCATCAAACTCAACAAAACCAAGCAAGACCTGGGCTCTTTGGTTAGCAGTATCGTCAAGGGATTCCGCAAACGGGCGGAGGAAAAACAAATTGACTTAAAACTGGAAGTGGCCCGCGAGCCGCTGACGGCCAAACTTGACGAGGAATGGCTAGAAGTGGTCTTCGAAAACCTTCTGGATAACGCCCTGAAATTCACCCCCGAGAAAGGAAAGGTCGTTGTTAGGGTTGGGAAGACCGCCGAAGGCGGCATCTTCGGCGAGGTTGAAGACACCGGCATTGGAATCCCCGAGGAAGAGCAGGATAAAGTTCTCCTCCCCTTCCGTCGCAGCAAAGATGTACTTCAAGTAGATCTCGAGGGAATCGGCGTCGGTCTTTACATCGTTAAAAGAGTCATCGAAAGGCACAGTGGCCAACTGGAACTGCAATCGGAGGAAGGGAAGGGAACCAAGGTAAGATTTACTCTCCCCAAACCCGAGGACTAAAATGAAAAAACAGGTCGAGCAAATTCGTTCAATAACCCCTGGTATTAAAGCAAAAATCTCCTCGTCTCCCGAAGGCAAAGCCAAAACAAACGGCTCTGACCTGATAACCCCTGATATCATCGAGAAATTGCCGGTGGTCATCCTTACCTTGGCGATCTTCCCGACCAAAGACGAAACTCAACAGTTGGAACGGTGGTTCCGGCGGAATGTTGACCCCCAGATTCTCTTGGATATCCGCCAAGATCCAAAGATCATCGGCGGTTGCCGCATCATCTGGCAAGGATTTGAAGACGATTTTTCCCTGCGGAGTAAGTTTCGTGGGCGGGGAAGAATAGAAGACAGAGGGCTGAAAACGGAAGACCGGATCGAAAACTGAAAACAGAGGACGGATTACGGATTTCTGTATTCTGTCCTCAATCCCGTCTTCGGTCGTCTGTTATCTGTCTTCCAAAATCATGGTTGAAGTCGGTATCGTCGAAAGCGTCAAAAATTATATTCTGACCCTAGGAGGGTTGCCCTCAGCGCGGCTCAACGACCTAATTAGCAATCGCAACGGCTCGCCTCGCGACGAAGCGGGCCAACGGGCCCTGGTGAGTTCTTTGGATGAAAACCACCTCACTGCTTTACTGCTCGACGAAGCAACCATCCAACCCGGAGAAACTTTCTATCCCGAAAAAGAGGGGATATGCTTTCCCCCCGTGGAAACTTTGCGGGGAAGAATCATCAACCCTTTGGGTGAGCCTCTTGACGGTCGGAGTCCTCTTCCCCAAACCTCCCAGGCCTTAGCCCTGGACGAGGTGGCCGAGGGAATCGATGCTCGGGAATTGGTTCAGGAACAGATGGTGACCGGCATCGCCGTCGTCGACACTCTACTGCCTATCGGTAAGGGTCAAAAGGAAGCGATTTTCGGGGAGCCGCGCTCGGGCAAAACCACCTTTATTCAAGATGTGATTATCAACCAAAAAAACCAAGAGGTCACCTGTCTCTACGCCGCTGTCGGCCGCCCGGAGATGGACGTCAAACGCCTGGCTCAAAAACTGGCCGCCGCCGAGAGCTTATCCCATACCATTATCATTTCCGCCTCCCCTAAGGAACCCATCCCTCTAATTGGTTTGACACCGACCATCGCCTTCGCTCTGGCCAACAAGATTCGGCGAAAAGGAAAAGATGTTCTCTTGATCATTGATGATATGGGAACCCACGCCAAAATCTTGCGGGAAATTGCCCTGCTGTCCGGCCGCATTCCCGGCCGCGAATCCTACCCCGGCGACATTTTTTACCAACATGCTCACCTGATCGAACACGGAGGCAACTACCACCAAGAAGTAGGCGGCGGCTCGCTGACCCTTCTGCCAGTGATGGAAACCGGGATGGGGGGGCTCTCTTATCTCTTACCCACCAACCTGATCGCTTCTACCGACGGCCACCTCTTCTTCTCCTCCACCCTCCACTCCCAGGGGCAGTATCCGGCCATCGAGGTGGAAAAATCGGTCACCCGAGTGGGGCGGCAGACCCAAACCAAGATTCAAAAAGAAATCTCCGACCGGGTCCGCAATGCCCTGGCTGATTTTGAGGAGTTCAAAACCTACAGCGTTTTTGGCGCCGAACTCTCTGAAGAGACCCGCTCTATTCTCAAAACCGGAGAATTGATTCAGGAGATTCTCAAGCAGGAGCCCCAGGAAAATATTGACCTCAAGATCCAAATTCTCCTTTTGCACTTACCGTTTACAGCCCTGGCTCAGAAATTATCCCCCGAGGGCCTCCGCTCCCACCGAGAAGAGATCATCAAAACTTTAAAAACCACTCCCGGATTTAGATCCTTGGCGGTGAAATTGGACTCCCTGGAAAGTGACGAGGTAATCAACCTTTTAAATCAAGAGAGCGAGGTTTTGGAAAAATGTCTCAACTAGAGCAACTAAAAGCGGAGATCAAAGACGAGGAGATTCTACACGACCTAGCCAGCGCCTTCACCGAGATTAGCGCTGCTAAAATTGGAGTGATAAAACGAAGATTTGAAAAAAACCAAAGTTTTTTTGAGGAAGTCAGCAACCTTTACCGCTTGGTCAAATCTAGCAGTAACCTCCCAACAACTGTTAGCAAAAAGGTGCTGGCAATTGCCATGACGACCAACCACCGATTTTACGGAGTTATCAATTTGGAAGTAATGAAAAAATTTTTGAGAGAGGCTAAAGAACAAAACATCACCCGAATGGTGGTCGGCAAAATTGGAATCTCCCATCTGCAATCGATTGATTTTAAGGAACCCATCGAGAAAATAGTCTTGGACAAAGATGTGCCCAAAATAGAAGACTTCAAAAAACTTTTGGAAACGGCCAAAAAATATCAAAAAGTCCTTTTATTCTATCCTCAGTTTAGGACCATCTACACCCAAACCCCGGCGGTGACCGACATCGCCTACTCCCCCACTCCGGCCGCCCAGACAACGACGGAAGAAAATTTCCGCTTCATCTTTGAACCGGAACTGCCAAAAATTGTAGAGTTTTTCGAAACCCAAATCCGAACTATCCTATTGCAGAGAGTCCTCTTGGAGGTGGAACTCTCGATGACCGCCTCCCGCCTGCAGGCCATGAGCCGAGCCAAAGAACACGCCAGCGAAGTACTGAAATCGAGACGGCGGGAGTTGACCAAAAAGACACACTCTCAGATCAACGCCCGTTTATTGGAATCTCTAACCCGGATAGGACGACGGGGGATGTCTTGCTAGTGGAGTTAAAATGAAACTAATCGAAATTAAAGGGCAGATAGCAACGGTGCGCTGGGGACAAGAGAAATTACCCCAACTTCTAGAAATTCTCACCTCCCCGGAAAACCCCCAGATCAAATTGGAGGTTCATTCCTTCGGTCGGCAAAATAAAATCTATTGCCTCTCCCTGTCCCCGACCGAACTTTTGGTACGGGAAATGCCCATCGCGGCCACCGGCAAACCTTTGACCATTCCCGTTGGCAAACAAGTTTTAGGGAGGATTATCGATCTTTTTGGGCAACCCCTAGACGGGCGGGGGAAAATCGAGGGCGACTCCCAAGTTCCCATCTACGGCGCCGCCCCTTCTTTTGGACTACTGAAGGCCAGCGAGGAGATTATTGAGACCGGGGTCAAAGCCCTTGACTTCTTTACCCCCCTGTTAAAGGGGGGAAAGCTTGGTTTGGTTGGTGGGGCGGGAGTCGGTAAGACTATTTTGATGTCCGAACTTCTGCACAATATCAACGAGAAACACCGCGGAGTCTCGGTTTTTGCGGGCATCGGCGAGCGCATTCGTGAGGGGCACGAACTTTGGCGGGAACTAGAAAAGGCTAAAGTTTTGGGAAAAATTGTCCTCCTGATGGGGCAGATGAATGAAAACGCCGCCGTCCGTTTCCGCAGCGCTACGGCGGCCGCGGCAATAGCCGAATACTTTCGGGACCAAGAAAGGCAAGATGTTCTTCTGTTCGTAGACAACACCTTCCGCTTCGCTCAGGCCGGTAGCGAGGTCGCCGCCCTTTTGGGGGAAATCCCTTCCGAACTGGGCTATCAAGCCACTCTAGAATCGGAGATGGCCGACTTCCAAGACCGCCTGGTGACTACTGAAAATGGGGCGATCACCTCCATTCAGACCATCTATGTCCCCGCCGACGAGTTTTCCGACCCCGCAGTCAGCGCGGCGATGTCTTATGTGGATTCGGTGGTCATTCTCTCACGGGAGGTGGCCCAACGCGGGCACTATCCGGCCATTGATCCCATTCGCTCCTCGTCAACCACCTTGAAGAAGAAAATCGTTGGCGACCAACATTTTGAAGCCGCTACCGAGGCCATTGAAGTCTTAAACCGCTACCAGCGTTTGACCCGAGTAGCGGCTATTGTTGGCGAAGCCGAACTCTCTTCCCACGACCGACTAACCTACCAACGGGCCAAAAAACTTTCAAACTATCTGACTCAACCCTTCTTTGTCACCGAAAAACAATCCACTCGGTTGGGAATTCTTGTCCCTCGAGAAAAAACGGTGCGAGACATCAAAATGATTCTCTCCGGAGAATTCGACGAGGTTCCCGACGAGCGCTTCTCATACATCGGAAGTTTGGACGAAACGGGAATGTTATAAATAGGCACTAGCGATTAGGCACTAGTGAGTAGGCACTAGCAACTAGTCCCTATTGCCTAATGCCTATTGCCTAATGCCTAGAGAAGTTGGGTTAAAATGAAAAATAAAGATAAAGAAAGATTAAAAATCCGCATTGCCGGCCCTGAAAAGGTCTTCTGGGAGGGCGGCGCTTTTGCCGTTTCTTCGAAAAATTCTCAAGGCAGCTTTGATATCCTGCCCCAGCACACCAGTTTTCTAACCATCGTTGAGGACCAACCGATCAAGATTAGCAATCAAAAGAAAAAAATGCTGCAGGAGTTCCGTTTTCCGCAGGCATTGATTTACAACCGCAATAATCGGGTTGCGATCTATACTTTAGGCACTAGTGAGTAGGCACTAGGCACTAGTGAAAAGATGATAAAATCTTATAAAGATCTATTTGTCTGGCAAAAATCCTTTCAACTTACGCTAAAAATATATGAGGCAACAAAAGGATTCCCTCGCGAAGAACGCTACGGGATAACTTCGCAAATAAGAAGGTCGGCACTTTCTATTCCCTCCAATATCGCCGAAGGATACGCACGTAATTCCACCAGCGAGTACAAACAGTTTTTAAAGATCGCTTTCGCCTCGGGGGCGGAGCTAGAAACCCAACTACTAATTGCCAAAGAAACGGGATTATTAAAAGAAGAACATTTTGAGACTTTAGATAACCTATTAACTGAAGTAATGAAAATGTTAAACGTTCTGATTAGAAAATTAAAAACTAATCCCTAATGCCTAATGCCTAGTACCTACTGTTACGCTATCCTAAGACCTCAAAGTAAAACCTTCTAACCACAGGCAAAACTAGCAAAAAGTCATCTTCCCAAAACTTGACAGGCGTTCCCTAAAAATCTTATGATAACCCTTGATAACATTACGTTATCAAGGGGCCTGCCGGCAGGCAGGCCTGCCAAGATGAAAAACCTGCTCACAAATTTTGAACAATACTTAAAAAACAAACGCCTCAGCCCGGCCACCATTCGCAACTACAAAACCGACCTGAAGTTGTTTTTGAATTGGTGCTCTACCCGCTACGGCTCCCTCTCCCCCCAGGAAATTAAGCCCTACTATCTGGACGAGTATATCACCGATCTGAAGAACAAGGATCGCTCCGCCAGCAGCATCAAGCGCTACAAAATTTCCCTTTATAAATTCTTCACCTGGATTAAACCCCACTACCAGGCGCCGCCCCCGGTCAAATTCCAGGAAGCGATCCTGCCGGTCGTCTCCCCTATGCCTCCCCAACCAAGGAGACTACGGCTTCGCCTTCCTCTAAATTACGCCGCTCCCCTGTTGTTGGCCACCGTCTGCCTTCTTGCTTTCGGGTTCACCTCCTACAATAACTATGTTCAACCTCTAACAACTTACTTCTCCGACCTAACCCACGAATTGACCACCGAGCGGTCAATTGGCAAAATGGCTAAAAGAGGGTTGGTCTTGGCCGAGGGGGCCATCCGCGGATTTCTGGAAGTCAACATTCCGGTGGAAATGAATCAGGGATTGACCGCTAACGATATAACCGCCGACACCGTCACCGCCGGCAATCTCACCTACTCGGTCGCCGCCGGCAAGGCCATCGATGTCACCGGCGGCCAAAATCCGGTCATCTCTATCACCAGCAACTCTCTAGACTTCAGTGAACTTAAAGACAGCCTGGCCCTGGACGGCAACACCAAAATTGCTCTCGGCTCCAACAATCTAACCATTTCCGGCGGTGGAACAATCACCCTCCCCGCCGGCCAAATTGATAATGTTGAACTGGCCTACTCCACCATTAAACTGGCCGGAGACAGCGGTTCCAGTGATATCGCTCTGGGCGAAACACTGACCGTCAGCGGCGGCGAAGGAATTGACACCTCTGAATCGGGAGGAACTATTGCGGTCTCAATCGCCACCGGTGGTGTCGGCGCCGCCGAACTGGCCTCCACCGCCGTCACCGCCGGTTCTTACGGCTCCTCGACCGCCATCTCCACTTTTACCGTTGACGCCGACGGCCGGCTAACACTCGCCGGGACAGCAACTCTCTCCGGCGGCGGAGTCACCCCCGATTCTTTGGACTTCACCGAATTTGCCGATGCGCTGACTCTGGATGCCTTAACCAAAATCAACTTCAACAATTTTGATTTTGGTTTTTATGGAGCCGGTAACCTCGGCATCGGGACGACCGCTCCCGCATACAAACTCGATGTCAGCGGCACCGGCGGGTTTGATGATTTAATCGTCCGCACCAACCTTGACGTTGACGGCA
>Ga0209121_10000863_pt1 | contig 32489 bp, 30 predicted proteins | sample Cruoilmetagenom3_FD_187292 | JGI IMG/M metagenome (GOLD analysis project Ga0209121, IMG submission 187292) | Oil polluted marine microbial communities from Coal Oil Point, Santa Barbara, California, USA - Sample 3 (SPAdes) (version 2) | ecosystem: Environmental > Aquatic > Marine > Oil seeps ... | reverse complement strand
ACCAGGATATTATCTATTTGTACTTTTTTGCGTAATTTCAATTATTGGTGCCACTCTGATTGTAATAAGGAGGAAAAGTTATTCTTTAGAAGGTTTGAAAAAAAGTTATAAAAAATTTTAGAATAAAAATAGGTTAGGGTTTCTCTAACTGAATAATATTTTACTCTTTAATCTAAGCAGAAGAAAAAAATAAAAAGAATATTATTATCAGATTTTTTACAGAATTTTTGAATACCATCGAAGCCCCCCGTGTAATATAAGCAATTGAATGTTTCTGGCTCCACCAATTACTTCCTCAATTTTACTTATATCCATGAGCTCGTCAACTGGAGTATTGTCTGTAACAGATACACCGCCCATTTGCTGTTGAACTTCGTAGCAAACTTCGTGCGTAAGCTTTGAAAGTAAGTATTTGCCTTGAGAAGAGATTCCGGCCACCCATTTTTCTGCTTGTTTGCTTGGTTTATCGGCAAAAAGTATTTTCTCGTCGTAGATTGTCGCTGCTTGGAATGCTAAGCTTGTAGCGGCACTAACTTTCGATAATAAATCTCCTAAACTATATCCGACTCCCTGATAATTAATTACATTTTTTCCAAATTGTTGTCTGAGGTTAGTATAAATTATTGCGTATATAAGTCCTGCCCAACATATACCCACACCTGAGCCCATAATGCCTAAGCGCTCAGGAACTAATCCATCAAAAAGATTATGATAACCGCCTCCATTATCCCCTAAAATATACTCCATTGGAACTTTTACGTCATTTAAAAATGTATGAGCGATTTGAACTCGAGGAACTGAATTAATTTTTAATCTTTTTGTCTCTATTCCACCGAAATCCCTAGAAATCATTCCTTGAACCATCGTTTGTCTGGGGTGCTCTGTATCGTAAACTCCATAACAGGCAAAATACTTTGCTTTAGGACCATTTGTCGTAAAGACCTTTTCACCTGAAAAAACAATACCATCATCTACTTTTGTACAAGTTGTTGTCAGGTTCACAGCATCAGACCCGCGTTCTGGTTCAGTTATTCCAATACAACCTACTTCTTTTCCACTCATCAATTCATCTTGTACTTTAAGAATCTCGCTCGTCTCACCATGTTGAAATGTTGGATTTCCACATAAAATACCGCTTGCTAATCTCGCTAATTCTAATTGAGGATCGCATATAGACATGATTGTAGCCAATAAAATCTCTTTTTTCATACCATATGGCTCAAAATCGCGCCATTTATTTATCCTTTGCATGTATCCGTGCTTACCTAACTCTGGGAATAACACGTAAACATCTTTACTTTTATCGATTTTAGGGTGAAGCTCTAAACAAAAAGATTCTAACTCCTGGCAATATTCTACCTCTTCGTCATTTAACATTGGAAATATATTATCGTTAAAAATTTTGTAAACGTTATCCAATGTCATTTTTTCAAGGATTTTATCGTTTATTATTTTCTCTTGCATGATTCTCGTCAATTCAATTTGTATATCTTTTAAATTGAAAGATTTTATATTATTATTATTAAATTTTTTATTCAAAATAAAGTTTTAATATGAAATTTGAAAATTGGATAGTAAAATTATTTTAACTAAAAAATTCTTTATTTAACTAATTAACACCGATTAATACATAGTTGAATCCACTAATAATGTTCGTTTTTAGTACTGCTTTATTTGTATCAGTTCTACTATTAATTTTTTACATTGTATTAACTCTTCGTTATAAAAAATTTCTTGAAAAAAAAGAAGTTCTAACGGAACAAAGAACAAAAGAAATCCATATTGAGAAATTTATTAGCGAAGAAAAAAAAGACGATGTGAAGAAAAAATTAGCGAAAATATCTCAAATTATATCAAAAACTGAAAAACAAGTAGAAATAACGGTTAAAAAGAAGATAAAAGTTGCTGAGGAACAATTTAAGCTTAAAGATAAAGAAGTACAAGTTATCGAAAAAGCAGGTAAGGAATATCGAGTCTTTACGGCAGGATATAAGTCAGCTATGCCAAAATCCGATGAAGAATTAAATCAAGATGTTGAGAATCTGGAGAGTGCAATTGAAAAGCTTGAGTCTTTCGATTTGTCTTTGGATAACATTGACGCGAAAAAAGCAAATGTCGGAGTTGGAATGTTTTACGAAAAAATGTCTCGCGAATTTAATTCCATCATTAAAGACTACGATTTAAATAAACTCAAAATAATTCCGATACAGCAATTTAAATATCACGCGTTTATGAATATTAAGAGCATAAAAAACGACGATTTTTTGCCCGTTCTAAATCTGATGAAAAAAACACAATTTCTAAGTGACATTATAGAAATCAACCCTACATTTCATTTAATGGTGTTTACTGCCGAAAAGATCGAGCTGTCGAATCCAGAAAAGGTTGTTTTAAGTTTTGTTTACGAGGACGAAGATCTAACTATGCAAAAATTATTAAATATAACCAGTTGGGATTACACTTATGCAAATAAAATTATTGAAAAATTGAAGAAAAAAGAAATTATTCAGGTTGAGGAGGATCACATAGTTATTGAAGGATTTAGCGAATTCGAGGAAAGAAAAAAATGGAACGAAATAATAGAAGAACATACGGAAAGAGAAGAAGTTAAAGAACAAGAAAAACTTAAACGCCAATTAGAGCTGAAGGCTAGATTAAAAGAACGCTTAAAAAAAAAACAAAGCGCGAAAATTCCAAAAACATCTCCTAAGAAAAAACAACCTAAGGTTGAAGATAATCTAAAAGATAAAAGCTTAGATGAAATTGAAGAATTACCAAAAATTAAATTTGCTACCAAACCAGCTGTGAAAAGCCTACCAAAAACTAAAAAAAAAGAAGTAGCAAAAGATAAAAGTACACTCAATAAGTCGTTAGATTTAGAATATATTGAGAAGGAAGACCTTCAATTAAAAGAAACTATTTCTCAAAAAATCTTGAGCTACCACGAAAAGTTCTTTTTAATAAATGGTGGGTTCTCCCAATACGAGAAAATAAAGCAATTCATCGATCAAGAAATCACAGATGTTCCTAACGAAGTAATTTTAACCGTATTAGACCAACTTTTTGACTTGAAATTGATATTTAAATCGTTTAAGATTGGTAAAGTCATATATTATCTTTTTAAAGATGTAGAATTAAATGCTGTCGAAAAAAAGTTCATTAAATTCGCAACAAATAAAAAACCATTGAAAAAAATTAACTTCTTGAAAGGTTTAAAGTGGGACGAAGAAAAAGTATTAAGCACAATGAAAAGTCTTCAAGAAAAAGGAATTTTAAGGATAGAATCTAATAGTATTATAATACCTGGAATAGTTCAGAAAATGTAAAGATTAACTGGAGCTATTCCCTTAACTTAAGTTAATATTAAAAGTTATGAGTAATTTGTTTTCACGTAATCCTGTACAGCCTTTATTTCTTTTAGATGAGTATCACGATTTCCAAAAATATAAAACCTTACTTCCGGACCGGTCCCGCTAGGTCTAAAATATAACATCGAATCGTTACTTTTCAACTGGTATAAGTCCACTTTGTTATTATTGTCAGATAAAGAGTTCACTTTATACTCTTTGTTATTGATTTTAATTGTTTTACCGTCGTTTTTTCCAAAATTATTCATAATTTTAACTTTTTCCTCGTCAATTGCACTAATAGTTCTATTAATTCCTTTGATTGACCAATCAATTGATTCGGAAATTTTATGTCCACGTGAGATTAATTCTGTGATAATAACTAGAGCAGGCACGGGATATTTATCTGCGATAATTGGAAATTTTGTCTCAAATCGGAGTTCCCCAGTTATTTCGTCTTTAGAAACATTTAATATGTTCAGAGTGTGTCCTCCTGACTCTTCCCACATTACGATTAAAAATTCTTCTTCTAGTAAGTTGTTTTTTTTAATCAATTCGAGTAATTTTTGTTTTAAAAGCGCTGAGTTATCAATTTTTATCAAATTTTTGTTTTCATCTTCATAATAAAGAATAGCTGTATCCACTTTTGATTGGTCTACTTCGATCCCTAATAGAAAATATAAAATCACCCCCAGGTGTTTATATCCAACACCCGTTAGAATATTTATAAAACTAGTATGGTCTCCTCTTAAGTCGCTTGGAATCGTTCTTACATTGATGATTTTCTTATGATAAACATTAGCTAATATATTATGCATAGCAGAATATATCTCATTCGGAATATAATAGTAATATTCACCATTCTGTTTCACATATAAAGCAATTCTATCTCTATCGGCATCTAATAGTAGGGCAATATCTGAATCTTCTGATTCCATAACTTGCCGCAATTTATCTTCTCGAAGTACTTTTATCGGATTGGGAGGATTGATTTCTTCCTCTATTAAAATTACATTCGCTCCTAACCTATTAAATAGGTTAACAATTCCTCTAGCCTTCCCTAAGTAAGGCCAAATAACAATATTTTTACCTCTTAGTTTATTAAATTCTAAAACTCTCGATAAAAGAGAGATTACATAATCGTTGTTTTTCTGCTCAGCATCAATCAGAAAGGGTTTGTAATTTGGATCAAACTTAATTTCTTCAAGTTTTAGTGCTTTTACCGCAATCTCTTTAAATAAATCTCCCGACAGAGGTATCGGATAATTAATATAAAATTTAACTCCATTCCACGATAGATCGTTATGAGACGCTGTTAGTACGATAATTAAGTTTATATCTTCGAATAAAGCGACAGACGCGGCGCCATAAGGGGCAGATAATTTAGATTCCCCAGGCTGATCTGTTTGATGATATATTTCATATCCCTCATAAGCAAAAATTTGAGAGCAATACCGAAGTAGAATCTGTTTGCTTGGTCGATTATCGGTAACAATCAAAATTTTAAGATTCTTCCCTTCTTTCAGTTCTTTATATTTTTCACTAATCGCTTTAAAGGTTCTGAGAAATAAAAAAAGCTTTCTGTTGGGTAATAAATATTTTTTCTTTCCTTCTTTTTCTATATTTTCAAGAATCTGAATTCTTAACCCAGAAGTTGGGGCTACTATTGGATCAACTAAAAATCTTTCTTCTTCGGTTAATACTGGTAATTTTAGAGTCCTAAAATTTCCATCTTCGATAAAGGGAATATCTTCTAATTCAAATTCAAAATCAATCAAATTAATCACTATAATTACTTGTAAGATAATAACCAATAATTATAAAATTCTTAAATTTTTTATGTTTTCACTCAGATTTTTGATTTAAATTGAGACTTACTTAAGAATTTTATTTATCGCTTCTCTTAAAATCGCGTGAATCTTTTCTCGATACACAGAATTAATTGCAATCATTCCGTGGACTTTAATAGGTGGATTTCTTTCCGCTTCGGACAGTATCTTTTCACAAAATATAGGTGTTAGCCTATCTAAATCTTGTTTATTCGCAATTCCAATGACTAATACATCTTTATAATAAACATCTAGAATTTCCCGAATAATATCTTTACTATAGTTTACATTCTCAAAACTAGAATCAAGCACTAAAAGAGCTATATCAGTACTATCGAGTAAGCTTTTCCATAAAGATCTATAATTTCTTTGGCCTGCAAAATCCCAAAATGTAATGGAGCGGTGAATATCAAGTTCTTCACCGTTATATGATGTGATATCCACATTTATGGTCGGGATGTATTCTAAATCTATATCCTTACCACAAATGAGATGTAATAGAGTGGTCTTACCCACTCCTCCAGTTCCAATAATAGATACTTTTATAGAGCCAAGAATCGTATCGTCAATTTCTTTTTCAAAGTTTGTAAAAATTGCACGATTTCCGGTCCAATCACCACTTGCTAAAAGTTCTCCATACATTTCAATGAACTTTGCTCTTATCGTTGTAATTTTTGAGTTAACTACAGAGTCATCATCCACAAGATCCGTGCATACTACAATTATAATCTCATCGATAATTGTATAGTAGTACTTAAACTCGTCTGTTGCTGTGGATTTTATGTCGCTTTGACTTATTTCCTTCATAAATCCCGAAAAAGCGCTTAAGAATCCCGCTAATAAGTCTCTATCCACATCAGAACTACCATAATTCCTGAATAGCAAAGATTTTCCAGTTCGGGTTAATATATTAATATATTGAATCATAGAATCACGAAGAATTATGTTGTGAGGTGCTTATGCGCCCCTATAGTATTTGTCTTTATAAAGACTCATAATTAAAACCGTAAAACTTGATAATCGAAAAAACTTGAATTTATATTTTTAATGTACTATATTTATTATAAAAAATTGATCTTTTTATAACATTCTCATCAAAAACATTAAAATAATCTTATTCTTCAAATTTATTAGAAGTTCAAAGGTGATAACCTATGGCAGAACCTAACGACATTACGCTAAATGATTTGTCTAAGTCTTTTAAAGAGTTCGACGAGAAAATTGGCGCGTTCTCGTCAATACTTGAAAAGTTTGGTTTAGATATTATAACAAAAATGGGACAGACAAATTTGAAAATTACGCAACTAACTGATAAAATTAACGAGCTAGATAAGGCTACTATTGACATTAAAAGTCTAATACCTCAATTGAGTAATGTAATTGAAAATCAGAAAACTTTAGAAAATGAATTAGACTTAATTAAATCCCTGATTACAAATTTGACCGTGAGTCCTTCTAAAAAAGAAAGCGTAGAAGAAGTTATAGAAAGAAACGAATTTGCAACAGACAAGAAAGAATCGATAATTAACCAATTAAACGATTTAAAAGCGGAATTAGAAAATATCGATGATCCTCAGGCCGTTAAATTAATTTTAGAGAAGATTAAAGAAGATATTTTCGAATTCACAGGCGGACATAGAATGCTCTATGAGATCTCACAAGTTATAAATCTTTTAAACTCTGCAAAATCGTTTTCAGATTTGATTGACGCAGAAAATCCATCCTCTGAGAGTATTAAAAATTATTTAGAGGAAAAAATAGAATTTTGGAAAAACAAATTAATGGTAAAAAAGTAATATCTAATAAAAAGCTTCAAAAAAAAAAGTTTCATAATTCTCTTAAACTTTCTCAATGAGTTCCTTATTAATGCTTACTTTTTTCAATTGCTAAGCTTAAAAATTTTAAAAACAAATTGTTAAAAATTATATATAAGAACTTCATATTTATAATAACTATTTATATTTAAAATCACAAACGATCAGAAATCAAATGAGTAATAACGAGAAAAAAGAAGGAAATTTAGTTTTTCAAGGGCGAACTGAATCGATATACAAAGTTATCGTTATTGGAGACCCCGCAGTTGGAAAAACGAGTCTTCTTACGAAGTTCGCTAAAAACCAATTTGAGGAAAAATATCTTCCAACCGTCGGGGTTAATATTGTAAAAGAGACCATTGAATTGAAGGATATTAACGCCACAATTTCCCTGATGTTCTGGGACGTCGCAGGACAACCACAATTCTATATGTTACATCGTCCCTACTTTAACGGAGCGGATGGTATGATTCTAGTATTTGATATAACGCGGTCTAGTACTTTTTCCAACATCAATAATTGGTACAATTCTGCCGTAAAATATGGTCTTAGTGGCATCCCTCGAATCTTAATAGGAAATAAAATAGATTTAAAAGACGAGCGTAAAATTATATTACCCATGGCGGAGCATCTAAGCGAAAAGCTCAACGCGCCTTATTTTGAAACTTCGGCTCTTACGGGGGACACAGTAAAAGAAGTGTTTCAAAAAATAGGAGAATTAGTTTTCAAGTACAAAGAAAATTAAATTTTAGTAGCTTTATTGTTTTTAAAGTTTAAAGACTAATTAGATATGATTTAAGCTAATTTTAAATTTTATGTGGCGGGGCAACCGCAGTTCTATTTAAAAAAAATAATTTTTTTATCGTTACTCTTTTACAAATCTTTTTCGTAGAAGCAAATTAAATTCCTTTGGAGCGTTTCAAACTTAAACGTAAATAGTTTTAAAGTAAATTCTTAAAAATTATATAGATGTACTTCATATTAATTATAAGAATTCAAAATTAAAATCACAAAGGTTCAGAATTCAAATGAGTAATAACAAGAGAGAAGAAGGAGGATTATTTTTTGAGGGGAAGAGTGAATCGATATATAAAGTAATAGTTATTGGTGACCCCTCAGTTGGAAAAACAAGCCTTCTTACGAAATTCGCTAAAAATAAATTTGAAGAAGTATACTTACCTACTGTTGGCGTTAACATAGTAAAAGAACCAATTGAATTGAAGGAAATTAACGCCACAATTAACTTAATGTTTTGGGAGGTCGCAGGACAACCACAGTTCTATATGTTACATCGTCCCTACTTTAATGGGGCGGATGGTATGCTTCTGGTATTTGACATGACGCGGTCTAGCACATTTTCCAACGTTACTAATTGGTACTCTTCAGCTGAAAAATTTGGGCTCAGTAACATCCCTCGAATCTTAATAGGGAATAAAGTAGATTTAAAAGACGAGCGCAAAATTATATTACCCATGGCAGAACATCTAAGCGAAAAACTCAACGCGCCTTATTTTGAAACTTCGGCTCTTACGGGGGACACCGTAAAAGAAGTATTTCAAAAAATAGCAGAATTAGTTTTCAAATACAAAGAGAATTAAAAATGAATATTAAACAAAGGCACTTCATCCAAAAATCGCAAATAAAAGAGCTACAGGAAGAGATTTTAAAGCGTTACGACGAGAAATTCCTGAGCCAAATTTTTCCTAAAAAAGCTCGAGTCGAGGTTATCCAAACGGAGGCTGGAGACACCTTATACGCCATAAATAACGTGCTAAAACTCTGGAAATCTAAAGACGGATTTATTCCTGTTTTAACTCTACTTTTAAACAAACAAGTCGATTTGAAAGAAATTGTCGTTGACAAGGGAGCTATTCGATACGTTTCAAACAATGCAGACGTTTTTCGAGCAGGAATAACTGAGATTAATAAATCAATAAAAAAAGGAGACATTCTTCAAATTGTCGACGAGAATAATCACAGAGCAATAGCAGTTGGAAAGGCAATGTATAACGCTAAGGAAATGGAAGCTATGAACGATGGGAAAGTAATCAAGAACCTTTTATGCGTAAAAAGTAAAGTCTGGAATTTTATTAAACATTTTTAAAAAGAAATTCATAGAGATTAATAATCGTCTTAGTTCTTAAAAGATTGTAAAATTTTAAGTTATATTTTTTCCATTCTGAATAAACTATCTATGATTTATCTCTAGCTAAAAAGAGAAAAAAATAACTGAAAAAAACATTTATTATTAACATGAAAAATTATAAAAATTTAATCCAATTATGAAACAATACAAAAAAATCTTGCAAGACCAAAAAGATGGCTAAAAACTTAGATATAGAAGATTTAATAGAAAAAAATATCATAAAGCCATTAAAAATTGGAAAGAAGCACTTCAAATTTTAAAACAATTGGGACAAAGTAATTCATTGCGTGCTAACACGATTAAAATGAACATTCAATTAGTTCAAAATAATTTATGATGTTAAAATTAATATATGAAAATCATTTAAATAAATTCTTCTTTTAAAACAGTTATTAATTCTTCTTTTTCATCAAATGGCGCGTTAACAAAATAATTACGCTCAAGTTCACATGGCGTCATATTATAATGATTGAAGAGTAGCATAATCATTCGGAGTGCGTTTTCCATGAATCCGTTGTCGTCTTGTCCGTCTGTGACCTTCATTAAATCGATTATTGTGCGCATTTTCCACATGATTTGTTGGTTTTCGTCGTTCTTAGCTAGTAGAAAATCGTCAAAAATATTCATATAGAAATCAAATTCGCATGCTACCATTATTAAGGAATACCTCTGATAACCCTAATCTCCTTTTTCAACGGTTATGTAACAATAATTTAAGCCCATTTTTAAATGGTTTTTTTATAGAAGAATATCGTTGCTATATTACAAACTTGCAATGGAAATTTTGTTTATATAACCTAAGGTATTTTTTTTTTAGTAAATGGTGCTTTCCTGTTTACTTTGCTATTTATATACTAATTTTGTAATTTTTTGATTATAGTGTATTTGAATAATATTAAATTAATTCGCGTAATACGTGGATATAATACGCATAACACATCTATCTATAATCGCACATAACTTATATTATTTAGATACTACTTAAAGGGTCATTAGCAACTATATCACGATGACTCGTGAGAAATATATCAAAAATAAGGTCGTGTGTGTGAAAAAATGAGTATGTATAGAAGTTATCTTCTTAAGAACGCATTCTGGGCTAAGAAAGGAAACGAGAGGGATGAAAACTTGAAAGGCGAAAAAGTCTTTATAAAACATGACTCTGAAATAGGGGGAATTTACGCAATTGTCGACAATAACGATAAGAAGGGCGTAAAAATCATAGCAAATGGAGAAGAGCATTGGTTTAATAACTTTGACAAGTTAGATATGTTCCTTAGTCGATTAAAACAAAATGAAGACGATTTTATGAAGATTCTAAGAAGAAAAAACATTTCTCAAAAGTTAAGAACGCTGGAAATTTAATTTGGTTTTTTACAAATTATCATCTATTCTTTTTTCAATGGAATGGGATGAGTTTCTAAGCTATTTTATTGTTAGATTATATTTGTAAGATGTTCTTAGATTTAATCGTTGTAAATAGGTTGTAGTCCCGATTGAAAATGGCGCAATCTTAAGTTAGCACCACGAGAAACTCTTACTTTCGGAATTTTTTCTCGATTGCGATAAAGTTCAGTTACAGCAGCAACTGCGTAATTAATATGAGAAGGTCCATATGTGTTTCTAGGTACCGCAAATCGAACTAAATTTAAGATACTTTTTCGTTGTTCTGGCGTTTTCTTATCCCACTCAAACGCAAAAGGTCCTAATTCACAGGCTCTAATTCCGTAGTGTCTTAAAAGTTCTATGCTGAACCCAACGCCCCCATAGTCGTCAATTTTCATATCGGTTCCTTCAAAAAATTTCTCCACATTAATATACACTGCGTGTCCACCAGCAGGAAGAACGACGGGGACCCCATTATTTGCCAATTTTCTTGCGAATTCTCGAACTTGGCCAATTCTCTCAGCCAGATATGGTTCTTTAACAACTTCATATAAACCTACTGCTAAAGCCATAATGTCCCGACCTGATAATCCCCCGTACGAGTCGTTCCCAAATGTAAGGATTTGTTTTTCTTTTAATTTAGTTCCAATATTCCCTTTAGTCGAGAATTTTTTGTAAAATACTCCTTGATCTCTAAAAAATAAACCCCCGCCTATGTTGGCAAGTCCATCTTTTTTAAAACTTATAGTAAAACCATCAACGTAAGAAAACATCTCTTGAATTATTTTTAAAATGCTAAGTTTATTATACCCTTCTTCGAATTTCTTAATGAAAAAAGCGTTTTCTGCGAATCTGCAAGCATCTAGAAAAAGCGGAATTCCATACCGATGTGCGATTTCGTTAATCTTCTTAATGTTATTCATTGAAACGGGTTGACCTGCGGCAGTGTTATTGGTAATTGTTAAATATATTAATGGGATGCTATCGACTCCCTTTTTTTGGATAAAAGATTCTAGTTTTTCACTATCCATATTTCCCTTGAAAGGATTTTTAATATCCATTTGATCAGGAGGAAAATCTTCCAATAAATTTGTTGAGAATAGATTTATTGGATGTAATCCATTTGCGGCAATATTTGCTTCAGTTGTATCGAAGTTTCCGTTGTTGAGGATGAAGAATTCTTTATTTGGGCTCTTTTCCTTTAGAATTGGAGCAATAGTGGAAAATAACAAATGTTCCGCACAACGACCTTGGGGTACTAAAAACGCGTTAGGGCGAGTCAGCTGATGAATTCCCCCGTTAACAAAACCTCCTTCGAACGATGTAAGATATAACTCGTCCATTAATTTTTTTACATTGTTTTCTCCAGAAAGAACTAAGTTTATAGCTTTTTTTGGCTTATTTCCCCTTTCAAAAGTATCTCTAATAGCATCAAGAAGAACATAATATCCTTTGTTACGGCCATAAGATTCATCTCCGTGAAAAAGAGCAGCCCACTGTAAGTCCGTCATAGATGAACTTCCACTATCAGAAAGAAAATCTAAAACAAGCATATCTGCTGGAAAAGAAAACATACTGTATTCTGTTTTTTTCAAAGCAACTTCTCTCTGCTTTTTAGAAACTTCTTTGATATTCCTTACAATTAAAGCGCGTTTAGACGGAACTGGAACGTTTAATTCATACATAGATTTCATAATATTACCTTCAGAATTTTATTTTAAAGTTATGTTTTATTGTTAAAAATAGAAATCGTACAACATTACTTTTTAATAATTAATAGAAGGTATAAAAATTTTATAATATATTCTTTATTTTTCTTTTTTCTTAAAACAGAAAGAAATTCAGAATGATTTTGGGTTATTTTAGTTTTTTTACAATATGTTTACTGATTAACGTAAACAATTCCTCAACATTTTCACCGCTTTTTGAAGAACATTCAAAATAATCAATAAAATTATTATTTTTGGCAAAATTAATGGCTTCTTCTTTGGGAACTGTTCTCATTCCCTCAAGATCGAGCTTGCTTCCAACTAGAAGAATAGGTAATTTTTGATCGTGTATTTCGTTAGCTTCGTTAAAAACAATTAACCAATCGGTTAGATTTTTAAATGTGATATATCGAGTTATATCGTACATAAAAATAGTTCCGTTAGCGCCCATAACCGCGCCAGGTAAGAGGAATCTAAATTTCTTTTCTCCGGCAAAATCCCAAATTTGTAGAGAGATTTTTTTACCATCCAGCTCAAGCTTTTTCACATAGAAGTCCATACCAATCGTAAGTTGGTAAGTTTCTTTAAAAACCCCATTAAGAAAACGATGAGTCAAGGTAGTTTTTCCTACGCCCCCATCTCCGAAGATTGGGATCTTAAATTTTAGCGGATGCTTTTCAGGGTCTGGTTCCTTCATTTTATCTAATCTAATTTGTTTTATTTTTTAAAATTAAGCAAAAGACTAACAACAAAATATATCATTAAGATTATTTGAATGTTTTTCAAAACATAAATTTATTAATATTAAGTTTATAATGAAACGCACGATTTTCCTCAGGAAATATTAAATATTAAAAACAGTTTCAGCATTTATTTAGTTTTTATTTCTTGATTTTAAAATTTTTGCTCGTTCGCTTAGTATAGTCTTAATTCTTTCTTTATCTTGGGTATACCAATTACGAGACAATGTCCATAAAACTATACCAGGAATTACAAAAATAGTTATTATCACGGCACTAATCTTATAATTCTGTCCGAAAATGGATATGAAAATACCTGCGATTAAAGGTCCCATACCATAACCGATATTCTCTAAGAATTGGTTCCATGAAACAATTTGGCCTTGAGCTTCTGGAAGATTTATTTCTTGTAAGATCGGTGGTTGATTAACCATGTATAAAGAAGATACAGCGTCAGAACTTAAAATTAAAACACCCATTACATATGTTAAAGGAAGCGAAAAGAATAGAACGATGTTTGCTCCTTCTTCAGGCGTTGAAAAAGGTAATGGCACGAAAAACATTAAAACAAAAGTAATTGACCCTCCTACTAAAGAAAATATTATAAAACCAATCCTTCTGATATCATTTTTCTCTGCTAACTTATCTGACGCTCGAGCGAGTATAATTTGTCCTATAACGCGTCCAACAACTCCAAAAATAACGATAAATAATCCTGTTATTAGTGGAGAGAGATTATGTGGAGGCGTTTGTAAATAAGGTAATATGATCATATCCAAACTTCCCATAAATACGTTGGTAAATATTCCTTCAATTAAAGCAGTATACCTTGACCGGCAATAGCGAAACCGAGCATAATCATGCAAAAACTTCTAGCAATGGATATAAATAATAAAATTTTTACTCGTGAATACTTATCAATAAGTCTACCAAGGAATAAACCTGACACAGAAGAAGTCCATAGAAGTGTAGTCATTAAAATCCCCATCTCTAGCGCGTGATAATCTTCTCCTGGCCAAATAAGCGAAGACAGGGGTACCATTAGAATAATTATGCCCGCAAAAGCAATACTATTAAATCCGTTGAGTAAATATACTGGCCAAATTAATTTATTATAAGATTGATGAAAATCGTTTAATTCCATTTCTAACTTCTCTTCTAAATTCTATAAATTCGTAAATATATGGAATGGAAAATGAGAATTCAAATTTTAAATTGATGAAACATTACATTTAAGAGTTTTTTTTTTGTATTAAGGTTTTATTTATGATCTGAGGGAGATGACTCCCCTTCATTTGATTCTAAAATGTCGGCTCTTTCTTTTAATATCTCTCTTATGTTATAAGCATCAGATGGGAACCATTTTATCGCAAATCCCCATAATATTACGCCGGGAAGAATACATAGCGTAATTATTAAAATTGTGGATTGATAATTCATGCTTGTCACAACCAATAGGATTCCACTTAATAGAGGTCCCATACCTCTTCCTAAATTTTCCAAAAATTGATTCCATGAAACTATTTGGCCTTGTGCTTCTGGTAAGTTAATTTCTTGTAATAATGGACTTTGGTTAACCATATATAAAGAAAAAATAGATCTTGATGAGAAGAACAAAATACCCATTAACCAAATTATTGGGAATGCCATTAAGAAAGGAACATCCTTCCCTTGTTCAATAGTCAAATGGGGCCAGGGAATAAAAAAGAAAAGAATAAAAGTGAATAGACCCCCAATAATGGCTACAATAATAATTGGTACTCTTAAAATAGGCCGCTTTTTAGCTAATTTATCGCTTAACCTTGCTAATAGTATCTGTCCGACAATTCCTCCCGTTAACCCAAAAGTAATCATGAAAATGCTAGTTGAAAACTCGGAAATATTGTGAGGTTCATTTTGGACAAGGTTAAGAATTAAGAAGTTAATGGAGCCCAGTAGAATCTGAGTAAATATTCCTTCAATTAAGGCAACATTATTAGTTTTACTTAACATTGTTTTAAGCATAGTCTCCCGATTGATTTTAAAGTCGTAATTGACGTCTTTCTTTTTAATGATATGTAACAACTCTTCTTGTTGAGCTCCTCTTTTTGGTTCTTTGTTATGAATTGCAAAAATTAGAGCACAAATTAAAATACCTAATCCTGTTCCCCAAAAATACTGTCTCCACAGCCCATTCTGCACTAAAAAAGCTCCAATTAAAAACCCAAAGGTCATAGTAAGAGAGCGAACTATCTCATAAACGCCAAAAAAACGCGAACGAAAAGCTTTAGGAACGATATCGTTAGACAAAGATATTACGGCGGGCCAGCTTAATCCCGCAAACATCCCAAAAATGCTAATGAAAACTAAGAAATATATCCAAGCTGACGAACCGCCGCCCTCTAATGCAAATCCAAGCATTACTATCGCAAGACCCCTAAAAATTGAAATAGTAACGATTATCTTCTTACGAGAATATTTATCAATTAAGTGACCGAATACTAATCCTGAAATCGAAGCAGACCATGATAGAGCTGTAATTAATATTCCCATTTCTAAAGCATGAGTTGGTTCAGTTGGCCACATGATTCTTGATAATGGTACGATAAGAAAGATAATGCCGCCCCAAGCAATACTTTGGAACCCATTAAGAAAATAAATAGGCCATAATATGCGATTGTAGCTAATAGAATTTGCTAAATTATTAGAATTGATATTTTCCATAAGAACTAAGCTTTAATAATAATATCCCTTATATGGATTCTAAAATGAGCTTTCTCATATTAAAGTAATGAAATATAAAAACCTAAAATTTTATTTTTTAATTAGTTTTAATTTTGTTTTTAGAAAGTAGATATATAACTAAGCTAAACAGCGATAATAGTGATAAAAAGAAAAATGCTAAGTTTGCATCTACCGCAGCAATAAAACCACAAAGTATTGGCGCAAAAAAGAATCCAATTCCATTCGCAGTTTCAAAATAAATACTGTATTTTGAAGTGTTATTCGCTATATTCCGAAATACTATTAGTTTGAAAACAATGGTATAGTAAAAAGAATTAAAAATTCCAAACGCACAAAAGAGTATTGCAAAAATAAATAAGTTTTGATTTATTCCCATTAAGAAAAGGGTAAATATGATAATTAAATTGGATATAGGAATCATTTTTTTGGTGGTTTTTATTTTAAAATCCATAGATTTTGAAATTGAAATCGTTTGAGTACTCATTCTTAAAAAGAAAAATAGATAATTAGTGAAAAGAGCGAAATTTAGTATTTCAGATTTAATCGGATAAATTAATCCCATACCTCCAATTAAAAAACCATAAATTCCAATCATAAAAAGTGGTAGATATAAAGGAAAGGAAATGTGTTCTCTTTGAGGAATTGCTTTTATTCTCTCGTCAATTGGAACGATTATCTCTTTGTCGAAACTATGAGATGGTTCCTGAACAATTAAAGCCATACTAAAGCCAATAATAGCAAAAAATAACGCAAATAAAAACATAATCTGAATGTTTTCAATATAAAACAAAATAAAGAAACCTAAAGCGTAGCTAAAAATTCCTCCAAAATTCCAAGCTAAACTATACTTTTTCATTAATTTATCCTTTAAGGAGTTATTTTTACGATATTCTTCTGAATTTGATATCGCCGAAAGTGCGCCCATTAAAACTGGCCAAAATAATCCTAAAAATGTTCCATCTAATATTAACAAGAAATAAATCAACAATGGATCTTTTGAGAACTGCAAGATTACTTGAACAAATAAGAAGCCTAATGACGATATAATAATCGTAGGTTTTACACCAAGCTTTTTCTGTACATTTCTAAAGATTAAAGGCGAAAATAAGTATGCCATGGCTGTTCCAGAAGTAATGAATCCAATTATTTCTGGATTTAATCCTATCTCAATTAAATAAAGTGGAATAGCTAATCCAATCGCCACGCCCATTGCTACACGCGTAAATGCTAAAAAGAATATTGGAAACACTCTGTAATTATCTGTTTTCATTATACTAATAAGAAGTTTTTGTTAAATGTAATAAGGAAAGCGAAATCTTGAACTTAAAGTTTATTAAAATAGTTAAAACATGAAGAAAATAACTCTTTTATAAGTTTCAGAGAAAATATTAATGACTTTGGGTATTTAAAAGTAAAAAGAAAAAAATAACGATAATTCAAATCAAGAATTTAACGCATTTGAGAAAGAAAAAGAAAATTTTATTTAAATAATTAGTCGCTTCTTAAAATGTCTGCCATTTCGGTTAGCTTTATTAAAAATTTTGGATTTTTCATTTTGATTTTGCGAGCTACAACTTTCTTTATGATATCGCTTTGCGACAGTTTTCCATCGCCAATCTCTTCAAATAACGCTTTCGTCGTTTTCATCATGCCATTCCAACCAAGTTTTTCCTCTGTTAAGCCCTTCTTATCGTTGTTTTCAATTCCCTCAACGGAAACAGTTCCTTTGTTAACAGATATTAAAGCGGCATACTGACCATCTTTTGGATTTAATAAAATCTTAAAGGTTTCGTCAGCGAATTTCTCTTTAAATTTATCAATTGAATTTAATGGGTTATAAAGATTAAAAACACCCTCCGGATATGTTCCTTCTTTAACCTTACCAAGTTTGTTTTCTGACATATTTGTCAATTCTTTTTATGCATTATTATATTATATTTTAAGTTATTATATTATATTTTAAGTTTAACCTTACCAAGTTTGTTTTTTGACATATTTGTCAATTCTTTTTATGCATTATTATATTATATTTTAAATTATATCAACTCCATGAAATATAAATGTTTTATTGTCTAAAAAAAAAGAAGGTTACTATATATTAATAAGAAGCATGAAGACTAGTTTTTTTAACACTTGGGTTTGGGCTTTCTTTTTAGAAACAGTTTTTTATATATATTTTTTGTTAGTGGAATAGTTTGAAGAAAATCAGCGTGACGATACCTTTCACTCTGGAATTCATTCCGCGTTTGCATACTAATAGCCTCAATATAATATATTTTAGTGGTTTTACATATAAAGTTCGCATATTAAAGAATTAATATTGAAAAGAAATGTTAGAAATTTGGTAGAAAAAGCTCAGACGGTAAGAGGGATTGTAAGTCAAAAAACCTTAGATTCGAAGAAAATTATATTTTTATAAATTATTTTGTTATTTACAAATCATACTCTTTAGCGTATTATTTTAAAGATTAATTTTTTAAATAAACAAATAATTAAGTAAACTTAATTAAACTTAATTCATCTAAAGTTATTAAAATTTAACCCCTTTTTTAATAAATAATGCTTGCTGACAATCAATTAATTAAACGGCTTCAAAACGGAACGATTCGAGGAATTATCTTTGATTTTGATGGAACTATCCTCGATATCAGAAAAACGCTTAAGAGCTCAATAGAAGAAATATACGAGAAAAAACACATTTCAACTGACATTGATGGCACAATACAAGAGATAGGGGCTTTAATGGAGACAATTCAAGGGCTTCCGCTTCCAAAAATTGTATTGGAGTCTTTTAATTTGTTTAAATACATAGAATCGCTCCAACCGATAACATTTTTAAAAAAACTACAAATAGCAACGGAAATTTTTACGCGTTATCTAGAATACGCGAAAGACGCATCGTTTTATCCAGAAGCAACGGAATTCATTAATAAATATAAAAAAACTTACGATTTATTTATAGTCTCTCATAACCAGACTAAGAATATAATTCCTCACTTAGAAGAAAAAAAAGTAAAAAGCTTTTTTAAAGGAATTTTTGGAGCTGATCTTCTTCCCGCTCTAAAACCCGACCCAAACGCGTTAAATCCTGTTTTTGAAAGTTATAAATCCTGCAAATTGAAGGAATTTGTAATTATTGGAGATATGCCTTCGGATATTGAAGCTGGAAGAGAAGCTGGAGTTTGGACCATTGGTGTTGCGAGCGGAGTAAGTAAAAGAGAGATGCTGGCGAAATTTAACCCAAGCTTATTAATTGACTCGTTAGATGAATTAAATAGGATAATTGAAAATAAAGATTTATCAAATTCAAGTACTAAAAATAGGATTGAGGTAAAATCTTAGGAGGATGAAAATAATGGTGCTTAAAGAAGAATATAAAACTTCAGCAGATACGAGTATTATAAAAACTGTTGAAGTAAAAGCGCAAGAAGAATTGCATTACGATAAAAGACACCAAAACTGGGTGTATCAAATTTTAAAATATAATCCAATAGACCCATTAAACGATCTCTATCGTCAAGCTATTGACCGATTGAACATTGAAGAAATGGAGGGAAAACTCCAATGGTGGGCGGCATATATTTATATAAAGCTTTTTGCTCGATTGCTTTGGAATTTTAAAGCAGAATATCCTTTAGGTAATATATTCCCAAACTACGGTCCAGGTATTCTTGTAGGCAATCACGAATCACATTTGGACCCATTTTTTTTTGGTGCGGCATGCCATAGAAGAATCCAATATATGAGCAAATTAGATAATTTCAAAACGCCCTTAGTAAAAACCCTTTTCACAAATTTAGGAGCCTTTAAAATAGACCGAGAGAATCCTGAGGAAGGTTGGGATACTGCTAAAGAGATTATCAGAGGTGGTGAGTGGGTAGGGATTTTCCCTGAAAGCACCCGGTCTAGGGAGGAAACTGGGTGGGAACTTGGAGAATTTAAAACGGGGGCAGTTCGACTCGCGATTGAAATGGGTGTACCGATTGTTCCAATGGCAGTAATTGGGTCTAGAAATGCGTTAGCAAAAGGTAATTTAGTCATGAAACCGACACAAGTTAAAGTACGCGTTGGCGATCCGATTTACTACGATAAGTATAATATTGACGATGTTTCTTACGAAGAAATTAAGAGACTAACCAATGAATTAAGGCAGAATGTTCTTGATTTAAGAGAATATGTTATTGTGGACCCAAGGAAAAAGAAAAAGGAAGAAGAGCTATCGATTGGTTCCATTGAAGATGTTGAAAAACCCAAAAAGTCAAATTCAGCATTGAGTTATTTTAAAGATGTAGGAATGGGAACACTACAACTTGTTGACGACATTTGGTACTCCTTTATAAAATCGTTAGAAGTATTTGGACTACGCAAACAATACGCAGCAACATCTCAGGCTATACATGGGTGGGCAGTCCATAATTTAAGCAACTTAATGATACCATATAAAACAATTGATTATGAAAAATATATTCCTGATAGCGGTGCTGCAGTTCTTTGTACCAACCATAATTCTGAGTGGGATGTAATAATGACTGCAACCAGCATGATATACCATAAAAAGCGTGTTCTTTACCAAATGGCGAAACAGGGTTTGTTTAAAGTCCCAATCGTCAACGCTTGGGTTAGAACCCATCACGCGTTTCCCTTAAAAAGGGGGCAACACGATGTCGATTCGTACAATTACGCTAAACATCTCATTGAAAACGGAGAACTGGTTATGATGTACCCCGAAGGAACGACCAATCCCGGGGATGGTGAACTTTTAGAAGGTCGCACGGGCGCTATGCGATTAGCTATTGAAAAACAAGTACCCATCTTATTAATAGGGATTACAGGTACAGAAAATACGTACCCAAAACACGCTAAGATGTTGAACTTCTATAGAGGTTCTATATTAAAAGCTGGACCCCCATTCATGGAACATAAAAAACATTGGGGCAAACCAATGCCAGATTACGCCGAATTAAAGCGTTTGACGGATAATATGATGGCTCAAATTAAAGATTTGCTTTTATACGACAGCCCAGATGCCTAAACGAGAATAAAAGTGGAACTAATGGAAACACCTCAACAAACAGAGAAGAAACGGATCAAAATAGGGATACCAAGGGCACTTCATTTTTATAGATATTTTCCGTTTTGGAAAAAATTACTGGAAGAACTAGATGCTGAAATCGTTATAAGTCCCCTTACAAACAAGAAGATCGTTGAGGAAGGCGTAACGCACGGATTTGGGGAACTGTGTATTCCGGTCAAGATATATTACGGTCAGTTCTTAAGGTTAGTAAGAGATCATCCTGATTTAGACTTCGTTTTTGTACCTAGGTATGTTTCGGAAGTAAAAGATTCGTACTTTTGCCCTAAATTTATTTCTTTACCAGATGTGATTAAAATTTTACCTAACATTCCAAAAATTTTAAATTTTGAAGTAAATGTTAAAGAGTTTCCGATATCGACAGCTGCCATTGAACTTGGAAAGCAACTAGGAAAAAGTCAAAGCAAAGCTTTAAATGCTTATAAAGAAGCGCAAAAATATTTCGATGAATACCACGACTTTCTGAGAAAGGGCGCCTCAGTTAACCACGCTTTAAGGTTAGTTGAAAGAAATCGCCCTTTTACCTTACCAAAAAGAAAAAGCGAAGGAGATATACGATTTTTGCTATTAGGGCATAGTTATAACATATTTGATACTTTTATTAACCTCGATTTTCAAAAAAAATTGATAGACCAAGGAGTTAATCACATTACCATCGAAAATCTGCCAGAATCTATTTTTAAGACGCCCGTTGTAGTGAACCCAAGAGGGGCAAAATTACAAAATTATTGGAGACACGAAGAGGAAATTATGCAAGCTATTCGATATTTTCTTACAAAAGGACGTAATGAAATAGATGGCGTAATTTTTTTAATTAGCTTCGCGTGCGGTCCAGATAGTCTCATTTCAGAATTGATTATGAGAGACATGAAAGTCGTAGGACTTCCCTTTTTGGAGATTATAATGGACGAACACAGCGGTGAAGCCGGATTGCTCACAAGAGTAGAAAGTTTTGTCGAAATGATCCGAAGAAAGAAAAAGGGATTGATAATCGGGAAAAAAGATAAATTAACGATTAAATCTGCTTAATAAAAAAACCATTGACTACTTTTTATAAGTCATTTTTAAAAATTCAAAAGGATTAGTTTTAAAGAATAATTCAAACGGAAAATATATTAAAATTAAAATATTTCATATGGGGTGATTTTTTGAGTAAACGAGGGAGAATGGGAGGATCTAAAGCTGCAGGACCCGGTGGTAGTTGCAAGTGTCCTAAATATGGCACTAAAATGGTTAGAAAATAGGTAAGACATTTGTAAGGCTTCAAAATATAAATATTCTCCATTTTTTTTATGTTCATTTTGGAAAATAACATAATAACTTAATTCATAAAGATTAATTTTTTTATTGTGATAAGATAGGTTAATTGATATTTATTTTTTAATTATTAATTTTACTCAGTTTTTTTATTAAAATTATCATACAATTGATAATCTGTTTGTATTAGGTAATTTTTTAACTTGGGTAATTTTTAATTTAAACAAGATACTGACTATTAACTTGAGGATTTTTCCAAGAAATGATAATTTCTTTTCCCAATATGGGCCCCAGCTGGGTAGCTTTCAAAACTCTATTTACAAGCCTTGGTCTATATGTAGTTATTCCAGATCCAACGAATTGAGAAGCGATTAAGATTGGGGTAAAACAATCCTCGAATAGAATCCTTCACTGAAATGATTAAGTACAAGAAGAGAATGCAAGCTGGAAAAAAGAAAGCGAAAAGAGGCGTGCAATAATCGTTTCGTGCAATAATCCCAACCATGTGTTTGACATGAGCGAAGAAAAACTAGCAATACATAAAAGAAAAGTAGCCGCGATCTCTGAAATGGTTAGAAATGCGTACGATAACGCAAAGCCGGGGGAATATTTCTCTCTAAAAAAGGCGAGCGTTTCCCACATGGCTCCACAGCCGGATAACCCGAGATATAGCGACAAGCCGATAGACATGAGGTCACTTACAGACATTATTGAGATAAACACGGATACAAGGATGTGTATTGCAGAAGCAGGGATTACTTTTGTTAGGCTTGCAAGAGAAACCTTAAAGTATGGACTCGTACCGCAATGCGTTTCCGAGCTCAAGGGAATCACGATAGGCGGGGCAGTAGCAGGATGTTCAGTTGAATCCATGTCTTTCAAGTATGGGGGATTTTTCGATTCCTGTGAAGAAATAGAGATTGTGACAGGAACAGGTGACATAATGTTATGCACGAAAAGTGATAACCATGAAATATTCGAGATGCTGCACGGGAGTTTCGGCACGATTGCAATCATCACGCTCCTGAAGTTCAGGCTCGTTCCAGCAAAAGAGTGCGTCCACATCGATTACATCCGTTACGATACTTTTAGTGAATACATGGAAGCTATCAAGCAACACTACGAAAAGCAGGATATTGAAATGATGGACGGGCTTATTTTCTCCGAAAATATGAACGTACTCTGCGTTGCCAGCTTCGTTAATGAGGAGGAAGCTCCTTACAAGAGTAAATATTTCTACGATATTTATTACAAAAGTGCGATGAAAAGAAAGCGAGACTTCCTCTTCACCATAGATTATTTTTTCAGGTATGATGCAGATTGCCACTGGTCGATACGGAATGTTGCTGGAGGAATTTTTGAGAATAAAGTAGCCCGGTGGTTAGTAGGGCCCTTTATACTTGGATCGACAAATATTCTTAAGATCAGCGAACGACTGCCATTTTTAACTAAGAAGGGGGGAGAACCGGACGTGATTGTTGATGTCTTCATACCAATCACTCACGCGGAAGAATTTTTCAATTGGTACCTGGAGTTATTTGATTACTTCCCGGTTTGGATCGTCCCTTTCCGCATGCAAAAAAACAAACTAGATGGGTACAAGTTCTACCCGTGGCTCAATCAAGACATGATCGCTCCCATCGAGGATGAGCTATTCATAGATTTTGCCATCTACGGGTTCGAGCAAAAAAGAAAGGGATTTAACTTCTATAAAGCGCTAGAAGAAAAGGTTCATGAGCTTAGGGGAATTAAAACCCTGATAACTCACAATTTCTACGAGGAAGACTTGTTCTGGAAGATATATAACAAGAAATTATACGATAAAGTGAAAGAACGAACGGATCCCAAGAACCTATTTCGAAACTTGTACGAAAAGACGAATTATAAGAAAAAGACTGAAAAGACGAAAAGACTGAAAATAGGTATACCACGTTCCCTGTATTTCTACAAGTATTTTCCATTATGGGAAGGAATGCTTACAAGTCTTGGTTGCGAAGTTATTGTGAGTCCAGAAACAAACAAAGAAATTCTTACCAACGGATCTAATCAATCTGCAACCGATTTATGCATTCCAGTCAAGATTCATTATGGTCATGTGAATTATTTATCGAGAAATCACCCCGATCTAGATTTTATATTTGTTCCAAGACTCATTAGTAAGAGTAATGATCATTATTATTGTCCGAAATTCCTGATCCTTCCAGATGTCACTCAACACTCAGCAGTTTCTAATATTCCCGTTATTGAATGGATTTTTAATGCCAGGGAACATTCAATGATGAAATCAGCAATAGATTTTGGAAAAACATTAGATAAATCAAAAGAAGAATCAAAACTTGCGTATGAGAATGGATATAAAAAACTTGAAGAATTCCATGAGTTGACTGAGGATGGAATTCTTGTTCCTGATGCTCTTTACAAAATGTATCCTTTTGAAAAATATCCAAATTATAAGTTTAAGAAAAGATTTCGACCTAAACTTAACAAAGATTATGAAAATTATCCACTTTCATTAATGGTTCTTGGTCATCCATACAATACTTATGAATCAATTATTAATCATGGATTAATGGATATTCTCAAATCCAATTTTGTTGATGTTGTAACTGTTGAAAATGCTCCAAAGGAAATCTTCTCAAGAAGAGTTGAAATTGATGATAATCTGAGCAATTTCTGGGATAACGAAGATGAATTGATGCAATTATCTGATTATGTTATCCATAATAAAGAGATTGATGGAGGTATTTTCTTAATAAGTTTTGCGTGTGGTCCTGATTCTTTAATTCAAGAATTGGTAATGCAGGATTTTGACATGAAAGAAAAACCTTATATTAATCTCACATTAGATGAACACACTGGTGAATCTCAAATAACTACAAGAGTAGAATCTTTTATCGAAATGATAAGGAGGAAGAAATATAAATGAATGAACCAGAATTTATCAAGAATATTCTTTCAGATGATTTGGATGACAAATTATATCTAGGAATCGATGTCGGAAGTGTCTCCACGAAATGTGCAATAATTAATGAGAGAGATGAATTATTGTATGCTACCTGGACTAGAAACGATGGCTCCCCCATTGTTTCTACACAAGAAAATCTAAAATACATGGAAGAAGTCCTTCCTGATAACATCGAGAGAAATATTTGTGGTGTTGGGACAACAGGTTCTGCTAGGTATTTAATAAAAGCTCTTATCGGTGCAGATATAGCAAAACCTGAAATAATTGCTCATGCAATTGGAGCTTCAACTTATACCCCAGATGTGAGAACAATTCTTGAAATCGGGGGACAGGACAGCAAAGTTATATTGATGAAAAACAGCATCGTAACAGATTTTAACATGAACAGTGTATGTGCTGCCGGAACTGGTTCTTTTCTAGATCACCAAGCAGTTCGGATCAAGGTTCCAATTGAAGAATTTGGGGATTATGCTCTTCGGGCAGAAGAGGAGGTTTCAATCGCAGGACGATGCACAGTTTTTGCCGAATCTGATATGATCAGTAAACAACAAGAAGGATATTCTAAAGAATCAATTATCAAGGGATTGTGTAAAGCTCTTGTTAGAAACTACTTGAATAATGTTTGCAAGGGTAAAAAACTGTATCCTCCCTTCGTATTCCAGGGAGGAGTTGCAGCAAATTCCGGAATAAAAAATGCTTTTGAAGAAGAATTGGGGTATGAAGTCATTGTTCATGAAAACTATTACGTGATGGGAGCATTTGGTTCAGCCATTTTGGCAAAGGAACATGTAAATGGACAGATATCTTCTTTTCATGGCCTAAAAGTTAGTGAAATGAACTTGGCTCAAGGTTCATTTGTCTGTCCTGATTGTGCAAATAGATGTACAGTTAAATACCTTGTCAGGGCAGAAGATAAAAATAGAGTAACTGGAAGAGAAAAGGATGATGCGATATTTGCACGATGGAATAGTAGGTGCGGTAAATGGTAAATGTTAGAGTTTCATTTTCACGAATGGGTTGGAGCTATATTTTTTTCAAAGGTTTATTCCATGATCTTCCAGGTATTGAAGTTGTTGAACCCCCTCTAGTAAACACTGAAATCGTTAGCGAAGGAGTCAAAAATTCTCCTGAATTCGTTTGTTTTCCATTTAAAGTCATTCTTGGTGAAATGATAAACCTGTATCGTAATTATGATGTTAAAGATTTTGCGATGATTGCTGACTACGGCCCTTGTCGGGCAGGACTGTATGCTGTTGTCCAGAAAAGAATCCTGAAAAACATGGGATTCAAGGATGTTAGAATGTTTTATCTGCGTCAAGATGATTTTCGAAATCTTGAATGGCTAGGAGTATTTCGTGATTTAGAAAGAAGAACAGGAACAAAATTTGAGGACTATAGAGTTTTAAGAAACACGCTCTTGTTCTTGGTCAAAGCATACTATGTTGAAAGAATAACCCATATTGAAGGACTTGTTAGATGTCGAGAAAAAAACAAAGCGATGACTACCAAAGTAGTTCATACTTTGATGAATTTACTTGATAACGAAAATAATTTGATGAAATTATCTAATTTTGAAAGAACGATAGATGAACATTTTCACAAGATTCCTATTGACAAGGAAATGGAACCTTTGAGGGTTTGCTATACTGGGGAAATCCAAGTCATGTTGGAGAAATGGGTTAATTATGATCTGATGGGAGAATTAGGCGTCATGGGTATCGAGGTTCACAAGCAGTATGATGTCTTTGATTGGGTCATGTACAAACTTGACGCCAGCAAACGAAGAAGACGGCTTGCCCATAGTGCAAGAAAGTATATTCCAATGGATATTGGTGGAGAAGCATTATGGAACATGGGAAGTTATCTTGAGTCTCAAGAAAAAGGTTTTGATGGTTTTGTCCATATATTCCCATTTACTTGCCTCCCCGAAATATCCTTCATGGGAATGTTAGAAGCTGAGAAAAACATGGACAAGTTTTACATGCCCCACATTCATTTTAGTCTTGATGGAAGTTCCGGTTTTGAAGGACTTAGAACAAGAATCGAAGCATTTCACGATTTAATGGTTGGCAACAAGAAAACTAATCCCATATTTAGAGATGCCAAGTATGTGATCCCGGATGAGATACAGAATATATATTTTAAGCCGAAATCTAATTTTGAATATTTGGTGTCTAGTATCGAAACACCACTGTCAAAGGTTTTAACAATGCTGAATCCATCAAAGAAATTAGATGTAGGATTTGCCGTTAAGAATGGACTCGAGTTTTTTTCAAGAAATTCGTTTTTTGGTATCGGATCTCTTTTTAACCTTTGAGAGGCTATTTTGTTATGAATATTCTCAAAACATAGAAGGGGTTTCCGCAGTAGTAATAAATACTGATAAAGCTAAGGTTTTATTTGCCAGCGTAAAGGATAGATTCGAAATTAAAAACCATAGCCTTTCTGATGTAGTACCATTACAATCATATGGAAAAAAACACAAATTAAACGTTAATATGAGAAGGCATACCTTAGATCTGTTATCTAGTGAAATCTCTTTGGAGGAGATTATTAAATATTATTAAAATTTTTATTAAAAGTATCATACGATTGATAATCTGTTTGTAATGGGTAATTTTTTATGTAAGATTGCGTTATTTAATCAAATACATAGTTAAGTAAAGAATTGAACTTTCATTCAATTTAATATTATGCTAATTAGCTTCCCTAACATGGGTCCGAGCTGGGTCGCCTTTAAAACGCTTTTCGAATGCCTTGATTTAGATGTAGTTCTTCCAGATCCAACGAATCGAGAAGCGATTAAAATCGGAGTGAAGTATAGTCCAGAATTTGTATGCTTCCCGTTTAAAGCGACTATTGGAGATTTCGTAAATTCAATAAAAAAGGGAGCAGATACGCTGATCATGGCAATAGATCGCGGTCCGTGTAGATTTGGCTTTTACGCAAGCGTCCAAGAGCGTATTTTGAAGGATATGGGTTATAAAAATATCACTGTAATTCCTTTAGACCAAGCAGATTTACTTGATTTCAAATGGGTCAAAACTCTTCAAGAAATTAGCGGGCGAACAGATTTATTTATGTATTCAAAATATATTAAGGCTGTTATTTTTTTCCTAAAGAAAGCTAAGCTGTTAAACGATATTCAAACTGCTGAAGGTATCTTCCGAGCTTACGAGCGTAATCAAGGAGATACTACGGTTTTGATTAAAAACTTATTGAATAAGCTTGATCAAGCTAATACGCTCCCAGAATTGAGAAAATTCAAAAGCGTTATTAAGCGAGATTTTGAAAATTTAGATGTAGATAAGACCCGAGAACCTCTACGGGTTGGTGTTTCGGGAGAGATTCACATTAATTTGGAACCTTACGTAAATTTAGATATCCGTAGAAAGTTGGGTGAGATGAACATTGAAGTACACCAGAGCTTGAGCTTATATGATTGGGTCGTTCATAAATTCCATTTAAATTATCACAGAAAGTGGTTGGAACACCTTTCCCATCCATACATGCCCATGGATATTGGCGGGGAGGCGATGTGGGTACTAGGTGAATATATAGACAAAGCTCAAGCGGGGTTTGATGGTTTCGTTCATCAATATCCGTTCTTATGTATGCCAGAAGTGACGGCTCGGACGATTTTAACTAATAAACTTAAGGAAATGTACGACCTTCCCATTATTTACTTCTCTTTCGACGAGCAGAGCGGATTGGGTGGCTTCAGGACTAGGTTAGAAGCATTTTCGGACCTAATGTATGGTCGTAGGAATAAAGAAATTGAAAACAACGCCAAATTCATATCAAATGGTAATAAAAAGATTTATCCGCATTATGGCAGTTTATTTTATAATGAATGCGTTCAATTAATTCAAAATTCGGTTTAATGATAAAGGTGAGATTATTTGGTTGTAGTTACTGAAAAAGTTGCTAAAGAGAGAAAAAAAAAAGACGCTTTCCTTGGTATTGACATAGGAAGCGTAAGTTGCAAATTCGTTCTAATGGACACCGATGGAAATTTACTTACTAGCGTATTTTTACGAAATAGAGGTTCTCCCATCGACTCAGCCAAGGCAGGAATGGCAGGGTTACGCGATAACATAGAACAAAGCGAAAATTTAGGTGAATACGAGATATGTTGCTGTGGTACTACTGGTTCGGCACGGTATTTAACAAAAGCAATTGTAGGTGCCGATCTCGCTAAAACTGAGATAATTGCCCACGCTGTTGCTGCACAGACCATCTATCCCGATGTAAGAACGATATTAGAAATTGGTGGTCAAGATTCGAAAATAATTCTTTTACGGGACGGAATAATTGTAGATTTTGCGATGAATTCTGTATGCGCTGCGGGAACGGGTTCATTTCTCGATCATCAAGCAGCGAGACTTGGGATCCCTATAGAAGAGTTTGGCGCTTACGCTGTAAAATCTAAAAATCCTGTGAGTATTGCTGGAAGATGTACTGTATTCGCAGAATCCGATATGATTCACAAGCAAAACGCGGGTTATTCAAAAGAGGATATTATTGCAGGTTTATGCGATTCACTTGTTCGCAACTATATGAACAACGTAGGTAAGGGTAAAACCTTAGAAGAACCCATTGTGTTCCAAGGCGGCGTTTCTTACAACAAAGGGATCATTGAAGCATTTGAAAGACATTTAGGTTGCAAAGTAATTGTTCCTAAATATAACGTCCTAATGGGGGCTTTAGGAATGGCAATTTTAGTCAGAGATTTCTATCTAGAGAACAAACATCAAACCGTATTTCGAGGACTCGAAGTAGCTGAGATCGAATTCAAGACCTCAGCGTTCTACTGTGGGGACTGCCCGAATAACTGCGAAATAGTCCAAGTAAAGATGCCCCAAGAGGGAAACAAAGTCATAGCGCGCTGGGGTTCTCGTTGTGGTAAATGGGACCAAGTAGATTAATTTCGAGTTTTATATTCTAATCTTTTGATAACATACTTTTCAAACTATTATTGTATTTACAATCTTTAAATTGGATAAATGAATATTTGAATAAAAATAAAAAGAAACATATCTACTAAAGTTATTAAAATATTGTCCAATTTTTAATAAAAGAGAAGCAAAATGACAGAATTTTTCAAGCAATTAAAGGACTTGGGCGAGGGTTTTCTCGAGTCTTTGCAACATAAAACAAAATTATCGACAATATTTGATATTTATTTAGAAAAAGTAATCCCTTCATTTGTTTCCGAAAAAGAGTTAAAGGAATACTACGAGAGACGGATGGAAGAAGTTAATAATTTCATAGACAAACTATAAACGAGGGAAAAAGGATGGTTGAGACATCTTCCGAGGAGAAGGAAACAAAAGGAAGAGATAAGATGGTTAGTAAAGATCTTGTGGAGGACATTTTTTACGCAGTTACCAAGGGTTTAGGAAACTTTGGTTTAATGGCATTCGCAGACTTACAAATTGAGGGAAAGCAAAACATACCTACTATAGGAAAAGCGATTTTGACTACGATAAGCGACAACGCGTTAAGAGACATGGCGATTATTAGTCAAGTTTCTGGACGAAGAATTCATTTTATGGTTCATCATAAACTAATGAAGAATCAGATGTACGGTCCCGTTCTGAAGTCGTTAGGCATGTTTCGCAGTACTTTGGATAAGGACGATACCGTGCCTATAGATAAGGTTTTCCACTATCTTAACGAAGTTGGAGATCTTGTAGCCATGACGCCAGAATCAAAGCTTACTCCCGAAATTCAAGTGAAAGCAATGGCAGGAATCATAAAATTTGCGGTTGCTGGAAAGGCACCTATAATCCCAATAGCAATATACACGGAAAACGCGAAAATTTTAGGTATGATTAAATCACAGGGGTTAAGAGTAAAAATTGGGACTCCGCTTAAGGTGGAAAATCGATTATCTCGAGCAAAATATCGAGATGAGAGATATGAACTCGCTGAGGATATATTAAGAATTATTGATTCCCTTAAACCACAACCCGATAATGGATTAGAATAAAATTAAACATAAAAATGAGGTTTTATTATGGAAAAGAGCCAAAGTTCAGAACTGAACGATTTTCAAATTAATTTAGGCAGTTTAAGCGAAGAATTAGAGCAAAGAAAAGAGGATCTTATAAGAGAATTAAATATCCCTGGAGTAATTGAGACTTCGTCTGAACCCAATGCGGACTTAGCCGATGTTATAGGAGATATCTTCTATAAATCGATGAAGAACTTCTTTGAAATAGGGTCTAAACTTGCCGAAAGTTTAAATCTTGAGTTTAACGCAGAAAATCAGGACGAGTAAACTAAAAATATAAACAAGAAAGAAAAGCCCGTCCAAATTTTATAAAATATTAGAGAAGAAAAGTTTTAAGTTAGATATTTTGTTTAGAATTCTTATAATTCTAATTTTTGTTAACCTATTTAATATATATCAACCATTCAAACTTTTCCCCTTTATAATCACCATCTCCAGTACCTACAAGTTCAAAACCAAGATGTTCGTGCCATAAAGCGGACGCTTTGTTCATTAAAGGTAGTTTTACTATGAACGCAACTAAAGGAATGTTTATTTCAATCAGCGCTTTCTCCAAAATGGCAGTCCCAACGCCTTTGCGTTTGAACTCTGGTACGATACTAATTTGGTCCAAATAAGCGAATTCTCTTTTTTCGTTAACGAGCAAATCTAAAATTTCTTTATCTTTAATATGGAGAGTTTGCAAAGTTTTCCTAATCGTTTTTATGTTATTTTCGTTATTATATATGCTTGCGAAACCAATGACATCTCCACGTTTATTTTTCGCAATGTAAACTTTTTTGTAAACATCTTGAATAAGTTGGATGTAAAAATCTTCGTCAACTTCTTTTCTCAGAAAACCTCGTTCTTCTAATTCTTTTCTTTTTTCATCTGTAATCTCGGCGAAATCGCGTATTTCAATTAAATTTTGCTTAAGTGCGTTGTGAATCCCTGGAGAATCTCTTAAACTAGCGATTTGAACTATTATTTCCAAATTTTTTGAGTTTACATCTCTATTAACCATTTAATACTCACCATAATTTACGTAAAAGTCTAACAAATGATTGTAATAATCAACCAAATAAAAGAATATTTTAAATTTATAATATATTTAGATTAGATAAAACTTATCAAGGAAATAATTATGACAATTTCAACAGGAGAAGAGTATACTTTTAAAGTTACTCTAGTTTTTTGGAAATTTTATGAGCTAGGACTATATTTTGAGCTACCAGAAGTAAGAAAGTATTTAGAAAAAGAAGGCTCTCTGAAACTATATAAAGATTATCGATGTAAAATCGAAGTTCCCGGACAAGCAAAAAAATGTAGCCAACCATTAAAGTGGATTTCAAGTCAATCTGTGAATTTTGCTCCCGTTTGCTTTAAGCTCGGCGGGACGGATAGATTTACTTGCGCCACAGTACCAAATGTGCTTGGAAAACTTAGGTTGGAAGGGCACATCCATTACGGCTCAGTTTTAGT
>Ga0209121_10000862_pt1 | contig 32511 bp, 29 predicted proteins | sample Cruoilmetagenom3_FD_187292 | JGI IMG/M metagenome (GOLD analysis project Ga0209121, IMG submission 187292) | Oil polluted marine microbial communities from Coal Oil Point, Santa Barbara, California, USA - Sample 3 (SPAdes) (version 2) | ecosystem: Environmental > Aquatic > Marine > Oil seeps ... | reverse complement strand
TGGTAGATGTTTTTTTAACAATCTCATCATACCAGAGGGGGAGTGACCGCTAATTGCTTTTAACTGTCAACTGTCCGATAAGCTCTTAACCTGTACAACATCATCACTTGGCTATGTACCACCCAATGAATTTGAGGGGCAAATCGTAGCCATGGTGTCTTAACTTATTGTCGGAAATTTGGGGTTCACTCCAGACTGTTTCTCTGATTTATCAGTTTCATTTCTTGTAACTTCAAAACCACTCTCCTTTATTCCCTTTTCATCCTCTACTTTTCCACAACCACAAAGTACAGAAAACATTCCCGAAAGAAGGCAGAGAAGGACAATACAAATATATTCTCTCTTCCTTAGGTTTTTATTTATTTCCATCATCTTCTCTTCCACACTCAAACAATATTTTATCTCTAATTTTTTTACTTACCTCATCAACCATCTCATCGGTAAGAATTGTTTTTCCTTTTTCAAGACCCATTTCAGTCAAGACATACGATTTCGGAGTTACCCCTATATGCTCAAGATTTTTTCTAGCACAAGCATCGGAGCATCCATCTATAGCAATATTTTCATCTGCACCCATCGCCGATTTCACAGGGCCAGAAAGATGTGCGCCTACGGCTGCAAGACATTTCATTTTCCCAAATCCTTCTTTAGAAAGTACCCTTACAACCCTATCGGATATTTCTCCCACATCGGAACAACCTGAACAAGCATAGATTAGTTTAACTCCTTCCGCACAACAGCAATTGTTCATTTTCCCACCCCCTTTGTTTTTTTAATTTGTCTCAATCCATTTTTTAATTTCTTCCTTGCTTGGTATTTTACCTGCCGCTTTTACCTCCCCTTCGATGACAAGGGCAGGGGTCACCATAACACCATAGTTCATAATCTCATCAATGTCCGTCACTTTAGTTACTTCTGCTGGAACACCGAGCTCGCTAACAGCTTCTTCTGCTAATTTGGTCAGCTTTTTACATTTCGAGCATCCCGTCCCTAAAATTTTAATCTCAACCATATAGAAAACACCTCCTTAATTTTTCATCCCATTATTACTCCAAACAAGAGACCAGCGACCGTCGAGAAAACAACCACCAACGAAACAAAAGTTAACATTTTTTTGGTGCCAATTATCCTTTGAATAGCCAACATTGAGGGGAGTGAAAGAGCCGGGCCGGCTAGAAGCAAAGTCAAAGCTGGCCCCCTTCCCATCCCCAAATTCAAAAGTGTTTTAATGATAGGAACTTCGGTTAGAGTAGCAAAATACATGAACGCGCCAGAAATAGAAGCGATAAAATTGCCCAGGAAGGTATTCCCCCCGACAAATCTTCCTACCCAAGCGGGCGGAAGAAGCACCTCTATAACTCCTGCAAAGAAAACCCCTATAAGAAGAACGGGTACTATGAGCTTCATTAAGTTCCAAGTTTCTGAAAGCCACATATTAATTTCACTTCTCTCAAACCAGTAAAGAGACATATAAACAACAAAGAAGATTTCAGCAATAACAAAAGGCCACTTGATGAAGTTGGCAAATTTGGAAGTAGCAGTAAGAAGAATTAGCACCAGAGTTGCGATAAAGACAAGCCGGCCTAAATCATTCCCCTTTTCGTTATCCATAGCGTTAAACATTGGCATTTCCTTATTTTTTTGATTTTCTTCTTTCCGATAAATAATGGCCATCATAAGACCTATTGCCACCGCAAATAGGACAGCCAGGATTGCTCGAGCTAAGCCAAGCCCGGGGCCAAGAAGGCGAGCTGTATAGATGATAGCAAGAATATTAATTGCGGGGCCCGAGTAAAGAAATGCGATTGCTGGTCCAAGACCGGCTCCTCGTCTATTAATTCCCGCGAAGATGGGTAGCACTGTACAAGAACATACGGCAAGTATTGCACCTGAGACCGAGGCTATACTATATGAGAGAAATTTATTAGCATCAAGACCAAAATACTTCATCACAGAATCTTTGGAGATAAAACTAGCAATGGCTCCCGCAATAAAAAAAGCAGGGACTAAACAAGTTAAGGTATGGTGCCATACATAATCAATTAATGCTCCCCAACCGCTTGATAAAATAGCTTGCCAGGTAATCATTTTATCCTCCTAAAATTACTTCTTTATAAAGCTTTGTTAAACAACGGATTTTTTCATCATTTAACCGATAATGAATCCACTTACCCTCCCGCCTGGCAATTACAAGCTCTGCTTCACGAAGGATCTTTAAATGATGTGAAGTAAGATTTTGCGGGAGATTTAGCGTCTCGTGAATCTCACAAACACAACGTTCGCCATGCTTTAGAAAACATAAAATTCTTAACCTGTTCTCATCGGAAATAACTTTCAAATACTCCATAAGTTCAATCAATTTTTTTGTTTCAATCTTGCAACCAACTTGCAAATTTTCCATAGCACCTCATCTCAATCACTATTGTATCAATGTTTATTGATATATTACTGAAGTTTATCTCTTTGGTCAATATTTTTTCAGGAAAAATCTCAAAGCAAAACACTTTGCCAATTGGTAGACAAAACTATGTGATTAAAATGGAGAAATAATGACAGGATTCTATATCGAACAAGCGGTGCGCATTTTGGATTTACAGGATTTAATAAGGAAATTTTTCATTACGTGAGCTTAAGCAAGCTTTATTTAAAAATCAACAACTTACTTATTTCTTATCTCTCTCAAAAACGCCTCAACCACCTCGGGATGAAATTGAGTTCCTTTGTGTTTCTTGAGTTCATCTACAGCTTTCTTTTCAGATAGGGCCTTGCGGTAAGGTCTGTCTGAGGTCATGGCGTCGTAGGCATCAGCCACCTTGATGATACTCGCCCCAAGTGGAATCTCATCTCTTGATATTCCATTGGGATATCCTTTGCCATCGGGACGTTCGTGATGGAAAAGGACACAGGAGACTATTTCGGGAGAGAAGTCCACCGGCTCAAGGATTTTGGCGCTTGTCTTAGGATGTTTTTTAATTACCTTCCACTCCTTTTCGGTAAGACCGGTTGGTTTTCCAAGTATCTTCCCGCTTACCCCTATCTTTCCCACATCATGAAGACGGGCAGATATTTCAATCTCTTCTATCTCCTCTTTGGGCAACTTCATCTCTTTGGCGATGGCCAGGCTGTATTTTACGACCCTTTCGGAGTGACCGTGAGTATAGGGGTCCTTAGCATCGACGGCCATGGCTAAAGCTTTGACCGTATTTAACAAACCTTTCCTTATATCCTGATATAGCCTGGCGTTCTCTATGGCCGCCCCAACCTCGGAGGCCAAGATGGTAAAGAGTTTTAGGTCGCTTTGGGTGAAGGCCCCTTCTTGGTCTTTGTTGTCTACGTTAAATACACCGATTATCTTATCTTTGACCTTGATGGGAATGGAGAGAGCATCCTTTATCTTCCTTTCCTTCTTATACTTCTCAAAAGGGGTATCCTTCATATCCTTCTTTAGAAAGAGAGGCTTACCCGTTTTTGCCACGTAACCGGCGATGCCCTCTCCCAATTTCTCTTTGACTTGGGCAAACTCTTTGCTCAAGCCGAAAGAAACGGCAACGGTTAAGAGCTTTTCTTTCTCATTTAAGAGCATGATTGAGCCGCACTCTGCGTCGAGGAGTTGCCGAGCGCTTCCCAAGCTTAATTCAAGAACCCTATCGAGCTCCAAGGTGGAGCTGATATTCGCACTTACTTCGGAAAGGGTAGTGAGTTCGGTGACCCTATTTTCGAGTTTCACTTCTGCTTGCTTTCTTCTCTCTTCTTTTTCCATACTTTCCAGGGCAAAACCGATGTCTTCACATACCTCTTCTAAAAGTTTTACCTCCTCAACATCGAAAGCGTAAGGCAATTTGGAGCAGACCTTAATCGTCCCAAAAGTTTTATCTTTATAGCTTAGAGGAACGGCTTTACGTGAACCGTACCCATATTTTTCAAGAAGGGAGGAGCTGCTGCGATAGAGCTCGGTGCTCCCTTCGCCAACGATATCGGTTAACTCTTCTTTTAGGACCTCGTAAACATGCGAGGCATCTTTCTCTAAAGGATCGGGATGCGCACTCTCTTTTTCTTCATGTTCCGGTGCCACCGCTGCCGCCTGAAATACGGGCTTATCGTTCTTGGTTAAAGTAGCTTGAGCCGCGCTATAGTCCCGAGATTGAACAAGAACTTCACACGACTTCTTCAACAACTCCTGGGGGTCAGTTTCCCTAACTACCAATTGATTGATATCGCTTATTGCACGAAGCACCCTGTTTAAGTGCTTGATGCTCTCTTCGTTCTTCCTTTGCTCGGTGATGTCTCTTGAAATTTCAATCACTGCCGTGGGTTTTCCCTCTTCACCTCTTAAAGCTACATTGGCGGTACAATGGAAATATATTGTTTTACCGTTTTTATCTATCGCCCAGGTACCGTGCTCATGAACCTTTCCATCCTGAAATGCCTTGAGCGTAAGGCAGGGATATGGTTCACAAGGTTTATCTCTTTTATGGTATGCCTCATAACATTTTTTGCCGATAATATCCGCGCCAAAGATTTTCTTGGCGGTTTCATTTGCCCAGAGAATATTTAAATCTTTGTCCATCATACTCATATGGTCACTAATTGACTGCAACATAGCATTAAGTTTTCCCTCGCTCTCCTGCAGTGCCTCCTCCGCCTTTTTGCGCTCAGTGATATCGACATTCACCTCAGCAAACAACCAATCGCCCTTATCATCCTGAAATGGTATGGTTGTAACTTGTATCGGCCTATTTCCTTCTTTGACAAGAACCTCCTCGGTAACAGTGGAAGCTTTTGTTTTCTTGGCCTTCGCGATTCCACATCCAGGACATACCTCATCTTGACCCATGAAATATTCATAACATTTTCGTCCCATCAGCTCACCATAAACTTTCTTCCACTCTGGGTCGATATATCGAACGTTAAACTCGGAATCGATAATATCGAGACCCGTCTTTGTCGCGCCTAAAATGAACTCAATTTGCTGTTTTAGTTTCTTAACTTCTATTTCGGTTTGCTTGCGCTCAGTGATATCCTTGAAATCTTCGACAATACCAATTAGTTCACCACTTGATCCCCGAAATGGGGTTGCCGTTACAATGCAAGGGACTCTGGTGCCATCGTTTCGTTCCTTTTCTATATCGCATTCAATGTGTTCCTCGCCGCCGAGAATTCGGGTCAGCGGGCAATCGGGGGTATGGCAGAGAGGACCACGAAACACCTCGTAGCACTTTTTGCCCACCACTTCGTCTCTGCTTACGCCCGAAAGATTCGAAAATGTTTCATTAACTCGAATCATGTTAAAATCTTTATCGACCACACGCATTCCATCAGCTGCGGTCTGGAATATCTGATTAAGTTCTTTATGGGCAAGTTTGGTTGACTTCTCTGCTTGCCCGCGCTCAGCAATTTCCCGAGTTAAAGGATGAAAAATCAAATAGTAAAGTGCAGGGAATACCAAAACAATTAATGCGATTGCATCCAGCAGAGGAACCATGTACCAGGGCAAAGGAGGAACTTTCCACAACACCAACATAATCACAAGTTCAACTACAAATATAATGAGTGCCAATCGCCATATAAGGGCAAAAGGAGAAGTAGACCCTTTTTGATTGTCTCTTTCATTCATTTTATCGGTCATTATTTCGCACTTTCAAAACTGTTTGGGAATTTTAAAGTACATAATTATTATCGACATTTAATAAATTACACTTTAGAATCTTTCTACTTTAGATACGATACCACCTTAAATCTCTTAATTTTCCTCATTTTTTTGCCGACAAAAACAGTTCACAGATTATAAGCATAAAAATTCAAAATGCTGCACCTACCAAAGAAGGACCGGTAAGCAAATGCTAAGACGGATAAATAGGTTATCTTAAATGGAGAAATAGCAACAACATGATTATAAGTTGAATAAGTGAGATACATTTTTGACACTACGCATTGTTTTTAGAAATTTCCGCTCTCTTGTCTTCCGCCAACTTGCGAAGAACAGGGTGCCAATCAACAAAAAAGGACCGCCTGATATCAGCATAGCAAAAACCTTATTGTGACCAGCGGCAAAGTATGCGAAGGTGCTGTGCATGATACCGATAATTATCACTATTGTTCCGCCGAGTCCTTCCCTTTTGCCACCAAGCAATAAGAACACCCGATGTGAAGCCCCACAGGCAAGCCCGTGATCCTCTGCGAAGACAGAGTAAAGAGTTCGAGTAAAACCGGAGCAAATCCAGTGTAGAAAATATGACTATACTTAGAACTGGGAAAACGATGGTGGCGGGACGCGGAATCGAACCGCGGACACGAGGATTTTCAGTCCTCTGCTCTACCGACTGAGCTATCCCGCCAAATTTCAGTTTATGTATATAGTTTGTAGTAAGAGCTAAAGTGCTCTATCCCTCGGGCTTCGCCCTACGGGACCCCGGAGGCCTTACCAGGCCAAGGGGCCGACTGAGCTATCCCGCCATAATAGATACCTGGCCACATAGCAATATAGTGACATGGAGCTATAAAAAACTATATTATCAAGTTACCATGTATCCATATAACTAATGTGGCGGGAGCGACGGGACTTGAACCCGCGACCTCTGGCTTGACAGGCCAGTGTGCTAACCAATTGCACCACGCCCCCATATTAAATTGTTAGTCGGGAGTCATTAGTTATTAGTTAATTCCCAACTCCTAACTCTTAACTACTCATCCTTCGCTTCGTTCCAGGATGACCCAGCTCCAGACACCTGTGGTGGAGAAACGAAGGGTCGCAATTCGCCTACGGCAAGATTGGTGGGCGATGCAGGATTTGAACCTGCGACCCCCTGCTTGTAAGGCAGGTGCTCCCCCGCTGAGCTAATCGCCCCATTAGTAACCTAGTGACATTGTAACATAGCAACATGGAATTTTATGGATTAATAGCGCTTATGTTCTTTGTCTATCTTATTTATCAATGAATTTATTTGCTTACCTAATACATTGTACTCATCGACTAAAACTTTGTAATCCACATCAGAAAGATATCCTAATGCCTGAGAACAATCCAAGTGAACTTTTGTTTCATCTACAGACCCTAAAGCGTTTATTAAAAATTTAATAAAGTCCTTTTCGTACTTTTTCCTCTCCCATAACCTTCGGCAATGTTTGCCACAATCGACTTAGATGATTTCCTCACCTGTGAACCTAGCTCAAACCTTTCGATCTGGGGAAAATTAAGAGACGCTTAATGAACCTTTAGAGCTAGTTCAAAAGCTCGTTGATATACTTTCAGCTTTTTATAACCACTTCCCAAATCTTCTCCCATCACTTAAATTACATCCCCAGGTTTCTATGTATCTACGTTACCATGTCTCCATGTCGCTAAATTGGTGCCCCCAGGGGAATTCGAATCCCCGCCGCAGCCTTGAAAGGGCTGTGTCCTAGGCCCCTAGACGATGGGGGCATATTCAATACTTAGCTACATAGTTACCTAGTTCCATATCACTAGAAATGGTGAGCCGTGAAGGACTCGAACCTTCGACACCCGGATTAAAAGTCCGGTGCTCTACCAACTGAGCTAACGGCCCAAATTAAACTACCCAACAACTTTAACACTACCATGAAACTGAGGTGCTCTATCCCTCGGTCTTCGACCTACGGGACCCCGGAGGCCTTGCCAGGCCGAGGGGCCAACTGAGCTAACGGTCCATATAGTTATTAACTATTAGCCAAAATCTAAAAACTTACAATCAATGGCTAAAGGTAATTGCGACTAAAATAAAAAAACCACAAACTACTTATTGCCTACTGCTTTTATTTTACACAGCAAAAAACAGGGTATCAACCACAACCTAAGCTGTCAAGAATTTTTTGCAGTTGAAGCTATCTAAAAACTAATGACGGAAATGCCTTTTGCCTGTAAAAACCATTGCGATACCATGCTCGTTGGCAGCGGCAACAACCTCTTCGTCACGAATCGAGCCGCCCGGCTGAATAATTGCTTTAATTCCAACTTTTGCAAGAGCATCTATAGAGTCCCTAAAAGGAAAGAAAGCATCCGACGCAACCACCGCATTCTTGCAAGCCTTAGCCCCTCCCGCCTTCTTTATGGCAAGCTCTGATGAATCAACCCTACTCATTTGACCGGCTCCAACACCAACTGCCTGAAGATCTCTGGCTATTAGGATTGCATTGGATTTTATATGCTTTGCAACTCTCCAAGCAAACAACAAATCTTCCCATTCTTTTTCCGTGGGTTCAGTTTTTGTTGCAACCTTTATATCTTTGCGTTCGTCCAAACCTATATCGGCATCTTGCAATAAAATTCCACCATCCACACGTTTAATGTCCGTCGCAGGAGCCAAACCTTCTCTCTCTTCCCCCATATGCATTAAGCGAATATTTTTCTTCTTTGTCAGTATTTCCAACGCTTCCTCCAAAAAAGCCGGGGCGATTACCGCCTCAACGAAGGTAGCTGCAATTTTTTCCGCCACAGTCACATCGACTAACCTGTTTAAGGCAACAACGCTGCCAAAAGCAGAAACCGGGTCAACAGCATGCGCTTTCTCGTAGGCCGTTGCGATATCATCTGCAAGAGCTACTCCGCAAGGATTGGTATGTTTTATTACCACTGCTGCTGGCACAGTAAATTCACAGCAGAGCGACCATGCCGCGTCAAGATCAATAATATTATTAAATGAAAGGTCTTTCCCATGAAGTTTATTTGCAAAAACCAAAGAATGTTTTGGGGGATTGATTTCCTTGTAATATGCCGCCCTCTGATGAGGATTTTCGCCATAGCGCAAATCTTGAATTTTTTCAAACTTTAAATTTAACAAAGAGGGGAAATCTTCTTTACCGTAAAGATATTGACTAATTATCGTGTCATATTCCGCTGTCAATCTAAATACTTCTTTTGCCAATTTCAATCTTGTTTTCCTCAACATACATCCGTCATTTTTTTTCATCTCCGAAATAATTTCATCGTACCTTTCGGGATTAACCATAACCGCAACGCCCTCAAAATTCTTTGCAGCTGAACGCAACATCGATGGACCGCCTATATCAATCTGCTCAATAGCCTCAGCCATGGTTACCCCTTTTTTTGCTATTGTTTCAGCGAAAGGATATAAATTTACCACCACCATATCAATGGGATTTATGTCATGTTCCTTGATTTGCTCCATATGTTCCTTATTATCTCTTATGGCCAAGAGACCGCCGTGTATCGCGGGATGAAGAGTTTTTACGCGCCCATTCAGCATCTCAGGAAACTTGGTCACCTCGGATATCCCCGTAACCTCTATTCCTGCGCTCATTAAAACTTTTGCGGTCCCACCGGTTGAAATAATTTCAACATCAAAACTCTTTAAAAGTTTCGCGAAATCTACGATGCCCTCTTTGTCGGAGACACTTATAAGCGCCCTTTTTACCTTAACCTTGTCCATCAATTCTCCCCTTTCTCCAATATTCTCACTTTTCTTCCTTCTATCTTAAGTCTTCCTTCAGCAAAAAACTTAATGGCTGCAGGATAAATCCTATACTCAACTTGATGAATCCTGTTGTGAAGACTTTCAACGGTATCGTTTTCCATAACGGCCACCGCTTCCTGCAATATTATGGGACCGGTATCCAAACCTTCATCGACAAAGTGCACCGTAACACCCGATATTTTAACCCCATAATCCAATGCGTCTTTGACGCCGTGTGTACCCGGAAAAGAAGGAAGAAGCGCCGGATGGATATTCATTGTCCTCCCCTTGAAAGCACGCACAAATTCGGAGCCAACTAAAAGCATGTAGCCAGCCAGAACTACCAGATCAACTTGATTATCTCGTAAAATAGAGATTAGCTCCCCATCATAATCTTTTCTTGACTCAAAATTATCTTTATCTATAAAAACGGCTTTTATACCGTGTTTTTTTGCACGTTCCAAAGAATAAGCATCGGAAACATTGCTTACGACCAAAACCGCTTCCGCGGAAACCTCTCCGGATTCACATGCATCGATAATCGCCTGAAGATTAGTTCCGCTACCGGATGCCAAAACACCCAGCTTGATTTTTTTAGACATAAGTCATCTCTTTTTCGCCCGGAGTAACTTCTCCTATCCTAAAAACCCTCTCTCCTTCTTTGTTTAGTGACTCTTCTACTAAATCCGCCTCTTCAGGTGAAACTATTACCGCCATGCCTATACCCATATTAAAAGTCTTAAGCATTTCCCCGTCGTCAATCTTCGCTTCTTTTTGGATAAGCTTAAATATGGGAGGAACATCCCAGGAAGACAAGTCAATTTTTGCATTACAATCTTCGGGCAAGATTCTTGGAACATTTTCGGTGATTCCTCCACCGGTGATATGAGCTATGCCTTTAACATCGAACAACTTAGTGGCCTTTAAAATTGAAGGAGCATAGATTTTGGTTGGCTTCAGAAACTCTTCTCCCAAAGTACAATCTAATTCAGGAAAATCTTTATCTAACTGAGATGCTTTTTCATTAAGAAAAATTTTTCGCACTAAAGAATATCCATTGCTGTGAAGACCCGAGGATGCAAGACCAAGGATTATATCGCCTTCCTTAATATCAAGCCCATCGATAATTTTATTTTTATCGACAACACCCACACAAAACCCGGCTAAATCATAATCATCCGGAGTTATAACCCCGGGATGCTCTGCTGTTTCTCCTCCTAAAAGAGCACAACCCGCCGTCTTACAACCCAAAGCGATACCGGAAACAATCTGAGCAATTTTTTCGGGGATAAGTTTTCCTGTCGCAATATAATCCAAAAAGAAAAGTGGCTCCGCACCCGAAACCACAATATCATCAACGCACATTGCAACGAGATCTATCCCGACCGTATCGTGTCTATCCATCATTTGAGCAATCTTCAACTTTGTCCCGACGCCATCCGTACCGGAAACCAAAACAGGTTCTTCATACCGGTCTTTATTAAAACAAAAAAACCCACCAAAGTCTCCTACCCCAGTGAGCACCTCGGGACGAAAAGTGGATTTTACTTCCTCCTTCATAAGTTCAACTGCTTTCGCTCCCGCTTCAATATCTACTCCCGCTTGCTTATAAGTAAATTTTTTTGATTTATTCATATTCTCCAACCTTATCTATTCTTTACCGGAGTTTCCAGCATCTCCTTGCTCAATTTATATTTTTCAGGAATCTCAATTGGGTACATACCGTCAAAACAAGCCGTGCAAAACATTTCTTGCGATTTCCCGGTGGAAGCAACCAACCCTCCTAAACTTAGATAACCCAAACTATCTGTGCCGATAAACTCGCCAACCTCCTTCGCACTCTTGTGAGAAGCAATTAATTCCTCCTCGTTAGCTGTATCTATTCCATAATAACATGGGTATTTAATGGGTGGTGAGCTAACCCGCATATGCACTTCTTTTGCCCCCGCTTCTCTTAAGAGACTTACAATTTGTTTGCTCGTATTCCCTCTCACAATAGAATCATCCACAACGACAAGGCGCTTACCTTTTATGACTTCTTTAAGGGGATTTAACTTCATTCTGACACCAATCTGCCTACTGCTTTGAGCTGGTTGAATAAAAGTTCTGCCCACATAACGATTCTTTATCATTCCTTCTCCGAAAGGAATCCCCGAGCTCTGGGCATAGCCCACCGCCGCCGATATTCCTGAATCTGGAACCGGCACAACAAGATCGGCATCGGCCGGATATTCTTTTGCCAGTATTCTTCCCATCTTATTGCGGGCATTATGAAGAAGTTTCCCGTAAAGTAAACTATCGGGCCGAGCAAAATATACAAACTCAAAGATGCAAAGAGCCGGCTTAATTCCGGAGACTACTTTTTCCGAGGAGAGTCCTTTTTCATCTATCACAACCATCTCCCCGGGCTCGATATCCCTCAAAAATTCTGCTCCAATGATGTCTAAACCGCATGTTTCAGAAGATATCACATAATTACTTCCCAGTTTTCCCAGACAAAGCGGTCTAATCCCATAAGGGTCCCTAAAACCTATTAACTTGTCTTCGGTGACAACAGCCACAGAGTAACCTCCTTTAAGTAACCCCATGGTTTTTCTAATGCCATCTTCCACGTTTTTCTTGGAAAAATCCGCAATCAATCCGGCAATAATCTCGCTATCGCTTGTTGACCTAAACTTGTTACCATTTCGGGTAAGCATCTTTCTAAGTTCCGCCGAATTTACTAAATTCCCGTTGTGAGCTAAGGCAAGAGTCCCGTTACGATATGTTTTATGAATTGGCTGAGCATTTTCCCAGTAATTGGAACCTGTTGTTGAATATCTGGTGTGTCCGATGGCAATCTTGCCCGTGAGGGACGATAAAATTTGTTCGTTAAAGACTTGTGGAACAAGGCCCATGTCTTTAAAAACTAACACATTGCTACCATCAGAAACCGCGATTCCGGCACTTTCTTGACCTCTATGTTGCAAGGCATAAAGACCAAAATAAGTGAGCCGGGCTACATCTTCTTCCGGTGCATATACTCCAAAAACTCCGCATGCTTCCTCAAAACGGTCCGGACAACAATTTAACTTACACCCTTCAAGACACCAGTTGTTCAACTTTTCACCTCATACCCTTGCCCGCATTAATCCGGCAAGATATTTTTTCTAGCATATTCAACAGCGTTTATAAAAAACTTCAAACCCGAACCACTCTCAGGCAAGTCTTCTCTTGTCCACCTGGGGTAATGCGTCCGCCTAACGAAGTCCTCCGGATGCGGCATCATCCCAAACACCCTTCCCGTCTCATCACAAATACCGGCAATGTTGTTAACAGAGCCGTTGGGATTAAAAGGATAGCCTGCAAAACTGCCCTCAGCATCAACATATTGAACAACAATTTGCTGATTTGAGCATATTCTGTTTAAAGTTTCCTCGTTTTTCACAACAAATTTGCCTTCCCCATGACACACGGGCACATAAAGCAAATCGTCGATTTCTCTTGTGAAAATACAATCTGAATTCGGATTGACCCTTAGATAAACCCAACGATCCTCAAATTTACCGGAATCGTTGAAGGTCAAGGTCGTTAATTGACTTCTATAATCACCGTCAAAACCGGGAAGAAGTCCAAGCTTAACCATCACTTGGAAACCGTTACATACACCAAAAATCAGCTTCCCGTCAGATATAAATTCAAGGATCTGATCGAGCAGTTTATATTTTAATTTATTTGCCAAAACTTTCCCAGAGGCAATATCATCACCAAAAGAAAATCCACCTGGAAACATCAAAATTTGATATTCTTTCAACGTCTTTTCGCAAGAAGCAAGCGTATTGACATGCACCCTCTCAACTTGAGCACCCGCTCTCTCAAAAGCACATACCGCATCATAATCCCTATTTATCCCCGCCGCCAAAAGCACACACACCTTAGGTTTATTCACCATTCAGCTCCCAATCGCTAGCTATTTAATGCAAAAGTTAAATTTGTCTTGATTATTTTTATTCTACTCTTTTGACTTCCATCTATCAGCCATCTGCTATCTGCCATCAGCTACTTTACCCGTTACCCTGTTAGTCGGGAGTCTCTTAGCGAGAAGTCGGTAGTTTGTCGGCCAAATTATTGATTTTACTATATCCCACACTCCATACGCCATATTCCATATTTTATACTCCATACTATAGACTCCATCTGCTATCTGCCATAAGCCAACAGCCAACTACCAATCAAGCGTTCTCTGCCAGGCTTCTTTTAAATTATAAATGTTTGCATCTATAACAAGTTTTCCGTCTTTTCCGATAACTTTAAAATCATCATCCGCCCTCACCTTGCCAATTTGGGCAAAGACGTTTCCTTTCAACATCCGTTCAAAATCGGCTTTTTTCTCGGGCAAAACGGTCACAATGAACCTGCTGTTCGTCTCGGAAAATAAAATCTCGTCGTCTCTTAGAGAGCCCTCCATTGGAACATTTGACAGATTTAACTCCATGCCCAAGCCGCCGGCAAAAGAACTTTCCGCCGCCGCGAGCCCAAGTCCTCCTTCGGAACAATCATGGCAGGATGAAACGAGACCTTCCATAATTGCCTTATGCAACGAGCCGTATAGTTTTTTCGCAGCTTCTGCATTCAATTTCGGGACAGAATTTCCGACCAAGTTCTTCGTCATAAGATAATGGGAGCCACCCAGCTCATTTCCGGTTAATCCCAGAATATATACCAAATTCCCTTTTCTCTTAACATCCATCGTAACAGCTTTTTTGGTGTCTTCAATTACCCCCATCGCAGATATGAGAAGTGTGGGTGGGATTGATATCGTCTTATCTTCCACCTGATATTCATTGTGAAAACTATCCTTCCCGGATATAAAAGGCACGCCCAGCCCAACCGCCGCGTAGTAACATCCTTGAGTAGCTCTGACCAATTGAGCCAACTTAAAATCGCCATCGGGATTATCCTCTGATAAAATCGGGTTTCCCCAGCAAAAGTTATCAAGAATCGCAATGTGGTCCGGATTTGCCCCAACGGCCACACAGTTTCTTACAGCCTCATCTATGACAGAAGCAGCCATCCAATATGTATCAATTTCGCCAAACTTTGGATTTATTCCATTTGAGACAACGACCCCTTCTCCCTTATCCGGCAAAGGTTTTATGACAGCGGCATCTGACGGACCATCGTTCACCTTACCAACAAGCGGTTTAACCACGCTTGCTCCTTGAACCTCGTGATCATACTGACGAATCACCCATTCCTTACTGCAGACATTAAGTGAGGAAAGAATATTCTTTAAATCGGGCAATAAATCAGCCGGCTGAGAGAAATCCGGGGATTTAAACTCCCGCCTTTTCCAAGAGGCCCTTAATTTCAGTTGTGAAAGCCCTCTATGCACGAAGTCCATATTAAGGTAGAGGACAGTTTTATTTTCATACTTGACGTCAATTTTCTCGCTCGACCGAAATTCGCCGATTACGGTTGCTTCAACATCCCATTTTTCACAAACCTTCATAAATTCATCGATATCATCCAAAGGAACTGCAAGTGTCATCCTCTCTTGCGACTCCGATACCCAGAGTTCCCACGGGTCAAGACCGGGATATTTGGTCGGAACCTTTTCCAAATCAACCACGCAGCCCCCGCAAAACTCGGACATCTCCCCAACTGAGGAAGAAAGCCCACCGGCTCCATTATCGGTAATTGCGTTATAAAGACCTCTATCACGAGCTTCAAGTAGCGCATCCATCATCTTTTTTTGAACGATGGGCGCACCTATTTGAACGGCCGTAGGCGAAGTTGTCTCCTCAAGTTTGACCGAGGAGAAAGTCGCGCCGTGAATACCATCTTTTCCAATTTTTCCACCAACCATAACTATCAAATCACCTGGTTCAACCATTTTAACATGACTCTCGCGCCCCAAAATCTCTTTGGGCATCATGCCCCCTGTTCCGCAATAAACCAGAGGATTATATACATATGCCTCATCAAAAACGATCGCTCCGTTTATCGTGGGTATTCCCATCTTATTTCCGCCATGCTCGACTCCCTTCCTTACTCCTTTGAATATGCGCTTGGGGTGCAATACCTTCTGTGGCAGCTTCTCGTACGGAAAATCGGGCGGGCCAAAACAAAAAATATCGGTGTTAAAGATGAGATTGGCCCCCAAACCGGTGCCCATGGGATCTCTGTTTACCCCGACGATACCGGTAAGCGCCCCGCCGTATGGATCGAGCGCCGAGGGATGGTTGTGGGTCTCCACCTTAAAAACCAAATTATAATCTTCGTTAAAACCGATAACCCCGGCATTATCATCAAACACCGAAACTAACCAGTCTTTATCCACATCTTCGGTTGCTTTTTTAATATAGCTATTAAAGAGACTGTCAATTTTTTCTTTCTTTCCGTTTTCCTCGTAATCTATGAGAGCATTAAATATCTTGTGTTTGCAGTGTTCGGACCATGTTTGAGCAAGCATTTCCAATTCGACATCGGTTGGTTTATCGCCAAGACCAACTCGCTTACGCTCCTCTAAAATTTTTGGATCCTTAAAATAGCTGCGGATTTTTTGCATCTCCTCCAAATTGAGTGAAAGCACCCCCTCGGTGCTTATCCTCATGAGTTCTTCATTGTCAACATTGAGGTCGACTTCAGTAACTATGGGCTCGCGTTCCCCTGTAGCCATAAAATATTTCTCATCATCCCTTTTCCTTGCAAACCAGCTCCGCTCATCCAAAATCAAGTAATATTCAGTGATAGGATTAGCAAGAAGCCCCGTGGATATACGCTTAGCATCTCCTTCGCCAACTTGCCCGTTTATCAAATAAAGACGTGAAGTATGAACCGATTCGTCTTCTTTAAATTTTATATTCAAAAGATCCTCTATCCCTTCAACGGTGGTTCTTCCAACGTTGTCGGTTACCCCCGGCTTATACCCAACTTCGATTACTTTGGAGAAATCCTTTGCAAGTGTGCCATCATAAGAAGAGATTTGAGTAATGGGATCGGTCAAGAGTTCAGTAGCGACCCTTTTGACCCGCACTTCATCTAACGCAGCTTTTATCGTGTAAACGTCGACTGTTTTTACCGAATCTACATCTATTCTTAAATCTTCAACGATAGATTTTTTAACCGATTCCCCCAGAGCGTCCACGACTCCGGGTTTGAAACCGACCTCTACCCGCCATATTGGTTGACTGGTTTGCTGGTTAAAAAACATTAACTTAGCGTGCCCCTCTCTCATTTTTCCTTGTTAAATCTTCAAATTTTTCGCCAGTCACTCTCTCGTATGCTTCTATATATTTTTTGCTCGTTTCCTCGATAACTTCAGATGACAAATGGGGAGGCGGGGGTTCATGATCCCAGCCAATTTCATCCAGATAATCTCTTACAAACTGTTTATCGAAGCTATTCTGTGATTTTCCGGGTTCATAATCTAAAACCGCCCAAAAACGTGAGGAATCGGGAGTAAAAATCTCATCAACAATTATGGTTTTGTCTTGAAACCTTCCGAACTCAAACTTCGTGTCAGCAATTATTATCCCCTTGGATTCCGCCTCGGCCACGGCAAATTCATAAAGTTTTATACTTAAATTTCGCAATTCCTCAGCAACGTCCGCACCCAAAATCTCAGCCGCTTTTTCAAAAGAAACGTTTTCATCGTGCCCTGATTCGGCCTTTGTGGCCGGAGTAAATATAGGTTTGGGAAGTTTGTCAGATTCTCTTAATCTCTTCGGAAGCTCAATCCCACAAACAGTGCCGCTTTTTTTATATTCCTTCCAACCCGAACCTGCAAGGTAACCCCTTACCACACATTCAATGGGATACACATCGGCTTTTTTTACCAACATGCTTCTACCATCGAGGTAATCAGCTTGCTCCTTCAATTCATCGGGAAAATCATTAACATCTGAGGAGATGAGGTGATTTTCAACAATATGTTTAACCCGCTTGAACCAATAAAGAGAAAGGGCCGTTAGAACTTTCCCTTTGTAAGGGATATCGTCAAGTAAAATAGAATCATATGCCGATATTCTATCCGTCGCGACCATAACCAACCGGTCGCCAAAATCGTATATATCCCTTACTTTTCCTTGTTTAGTGGGTTTAAGCAGCGTAATTTTACACCTCGGACAAAAGATTATTTACTGATAAAATAGTAACAAAAAACAGAGTCGGTGAAAAGGATAGCAACTATTAATCCGGTTTTAATTAAAGTTCTTAATCATCCAAATGTTTAAGTCTCTCAAATATTTTGCCGATATTTCTCAAATAATAAGAACTGTCAAAAGTTTTATCCATTTTTTCTGTTGTTAAATATTTTTTAATTTCCTCATCGGCAAGAAGAACTTCCTTGAAATCGACTTTCTTCTGCCAGGTTTTCATCGCGCATCGCTGCACAACCCTGTAGGCATCCTCCCTTAACATCCCCTTTTCAATTAAGGCAAGCAAAACTCTTTGCGAGAAGAAAAGCCCATGGGTTTTTTCAAGGTTGGCCTTCATGTTATCAGAATGGACATTAAGATCCTGAATCACGTGGATACACTTGTGGAACATATAATCGAGAAGGGTAGTACTATCCGGAACGATAACTCGTTCAGCTGAAGAATGAGAGATATCTCTCTCGTGCCAAAGAGCTACATTTTCCAAAGCGGCTTGAGCATTCGAGCGAACAACCCGGGCCAAACCACAAATTCGCTCGCAAATAATTGGGTTCTTTTTATGAGGCATAGCCGAGGAACCCTTCTGCCCTTTGGCAAACGGTTCCTCGGCTTCCAAAACTTCCGTTCTTTGAAGATGTCTTATCTCAAGAGCAAATTTATCTAAAGATGAAGCAACGACTGCAAGGACACACATGTATTCAGCATGCCTATCCCTTTGGAGAATTTGAGTTGAAACTTGAGCTGGTTTCAAGCCCAACTTTTCGCAAACATAAGATTCTACAAAAGGATCGATGTTTGCATAGGTACCAACGGCACCGGATATCTTTCCGCAACTTATGACGTCTTTGGCTTTATCTAAGCGTTCAATATTCCTCTGCATCTCAAAAGCCCAGAGAGCGAGTTTTAATCCAAAGGTGGTCGGCTCCGCATGCATGCCGTGAGATCTGCCAATCATTATTGTATCTTTATATTCAAGAGCTTTTTTCTTTAAAACCGCTTTAAGGTTTTTTGCATCTTCAATTAGAAATTCAACGGCCTCTTTCATCAAAACAGAAAGCCCGGTATCTACAACATCTGAAGAGGTCATACCATAATGAACATACTTTGAAGCCGGCCCCACATGCTCAGCAACACTTGTTAAAAATGCAATGACATCGTGATGGACTTCTTCCTCAATTTCATCGATTCGCTCAACATCGAAGCGCGCCTTTTTTTTTATATCTTCAACCGCTTCTTTCGGGATTACCCCAAGCTTCGCCTGCGCTTCACAAGCAAGAACCTCTACGTCGAGCCATTTTTGATATTTGTTTTCTTGACTCCAAATTGATTCCATTCTTGGTAAAGTGTATCTTTTAATCACTCAAGCTCCTCCTCAATCAAGTTCTTATTTGAAATTAAACTTTTCCAACCGCAAGATTTTCTTTATATTCCCTGATGGCTTCGCGAATTTCCGGATATTTAATGCTTAAAATCTGCGCTGCCAAAATTCCGGCGTTCTTAGCCCCGCCTATAGCAACTGTTGCAACAGGAACGCCGCTTGGCATTTGCACGGTGGAAAGGAGAGCATCCATTCCACCAAAATCTTTGGAAGAAATCGGGACGCCGATTACAGGCAACACCGTATATGAAGCAACCGCTCCAGCAAGATGAGCCGCTTTACCGGCTCCACAAATTATAACTTCTATCCCCTTCTCCTTAGCACCGGCAGCATATTCATGAACTTTTTCAGGAGTGCGATGTGCGGACATTACGTGTATTTCGTTTGGCGCTCCGAATTCATCAAGTATCTCTTTGGCAGCCTTCATAATCGGCTCATCAGACTTGCTGCCCATTAAAATCCCCACAAGCGGCTTCTCCACTAAAATTCCTCCTTTATTAGTCTCTTGGTCGAAAGTGGTTAGTCGGTAGTTAAAAACTGCCAAGAGAATTTACTCCCAACTCCCCGCCTGCCTACGCCTATTATGTCGTCAGGCATTGGCGGGCAGGCCCACTACCGACTCCCGACTGGCTCTTCACTGCTCTCAAAGCTATATCTTTTCTACAATATATTCCGTTGAAATCAATCTTCTTTATGGCTTTGTATGCCCGCTCGCGGGCCTCTTTAAAATCATTCCCGAGGGCACTGACATTTAAAACCCTTCCGCCGGCGGTAGCCACACTTTCATCTTTCATAGCAGTCCCGGCTTGAAAGATAACAATACCTTCTTCTAAGCTTGCATCTTCGATGCCCTTTATCTCAAACCCTTTTTCATATTTACCGGGATAGCCATCGGAAGCCAAAACAACCGTTACACAACTTTTTTTCGACCATTTGAGCTCCCCAAAATCTGCCAATCTTTTCTCGACAACAGCGAACATAACCTCGGCCAAATCACTCTCTAACCGAGGAAGAATCGCCTGGGTTTCAGGGTCTCCAAAACGACAGTTAAATTCAAGGACTTTGGGCCCGTCTTTCGTGAGAATTATTCCACCATAGAGAATCCCGCGATATTCAATACCCTCGTTTGCCAGTCCTTCAATTGTCGGCTTAAGCACCTTATTAACTATCGTATCGTATATGTTTTTGGTTACAACCGGCACAGGGGAGTAGGAACCCATACCGCCTGTATTCGGCCCCAAATCACCATCGTAAATTCTCTTATAATCCTGAGCGGGAACCATTGGCAAAACAGTTTTTCCATCGGTGAATGCAAGAAGTGAAACCTCCTCGCCCTCCAGATATTCCTCGATTATCACCTTATTCCCCGCCGAACCGAATCTTTTATTTACAAAACAATCTTCGAGAGCTTTTTTGGCTTCTCCTCTATTTTCTGCGATGAATACACCTTTGCCCGCAGCCAATCCATCCGCTTTGACAACCAGAGGCATTTCATGACTTTCAACAAAATTTACAGCTTCCTTATAATCGGTGAAGGTTTGAGCGAAGCCAGTTGGTATATTATATTTTTGCATGATATTTTTGGCAAAACTTTTGCTGCCCTCCATCTGAGCCGCTTCTTTTCGCGGACCAAATATCTTCAGTCCTCGTTTCTCAAATAAGTTAACGATTCCGGCAACAAGAGGGTCTTCGGGGCCAACCACGGTAAGCCCAATATTTTCACCTTCAGCAAAATCAGCAAGTACCTCAATTTCATCAACCGAAATATTTAAATTTTCCGCTATTCCTGCCGTTCCACCGTTCCCGGGAGCACAGTAAATCTTTTCAACCAGTGGGCTTTGACTCAATTTCCATGTCAAGGCATGTTCTCTTCCGCCACTCCCAATAATTAAAACCTTCATAACAACCTCCACAAAAAATCATTGACCCTTACCTTAATTTTAAAAATTCAAAAGAATCCCGTTCATAAATTTTATAGGAGAAAGAACAAAAGTAGTATACTACAAAACAAGCTATTCGAAACCTAAAAACAAAAAAGCCGCTTAAACGAGCGGCTTTTAAAAAACACGGTCACACCAAAAAATCAATCCCTGAAAATTATCTGGCGCCTCTTGGGTCCAACCGATATCATTTTGATGGGCACCCCGCCTAATTTTTCTATCCGAGCCAAATATTTCTGTGCCGCTTTGGGTAAATCATCATAGTTGGTAATATCATTTAAACTTTCCATCCAGCCATCAACCTCTTCGTAAACAGGAATGCACTTATGAATAACGGTTTGATGCGATGGAAAATTGTCATACATTTTGCCCTCATATTCATAACCCACACAAATTTTTATCTTTTCAAATTGCGACAAAACATCGAGTTTGGTCACGGCAATCTCAGTTAAACCACTTACCATATTTGCATACCTCAATATGACAGCATCAAACCATCCGCATCTTCTGGGCCTGCCGGTAGTTGTTCCGTATTCGCCACCCTTTTCTCTTATCATATCTCCGGTTTCATTATCTAACTCCGTTGGGAAGGGCCCTGAGCCCACCCTGGTTACATAAGCCTTCACGACACCGACGACTTTATCAATACGCCTTGGCCCGACACCCGCCCCCACACACGCTCCCCCGGATACAGGTGAAGAAGAAGTGACAAACGGGTATGTACCGTGGTCTATATCCAAAAGGGTTCCTTGTGCCCCCTCAAAAAAGACGTTTTTCCCCTCATCAAGAGCCTTGTTTATCACTAAAGATGTATCTGCGATATATTTCTCCAGCCGCTCCGCGTAACCACCATAATCGGCAACTATCTTGTCCGCATCAAAGGGTTTAAAGCCGTATATCTTCGTCAGTATCTCGTTTTTCTCGTTAAGAGCTGCCTCCAATTTTTTCCTGAAAATTTTCATATCAAGCATATCTTGAACTCTTAAACCAATCCTACTCGTCTTATCGGAATAAGCGGGACCAATACCTTTGCGAGTTGTTCCAATCTCTGATTTACCCAACTTTAGCTCTCGCGCCCCATCTAAAACAAGATGATAAGGCATAACCAGATGAGCATTGCAACTGACAAGAAACTTATCTGTGCTTATTCCTCTGGCTTCAAGACCATCCAATTCCCCAATTAAAACTTTGGGATTAACTACAACGCCATTTCCAATTACACAAGTAATATGAGAATAAAGAATGCCCGAGGGGATTAAGTGAAACCTAAACTCTTGGTTTCCATCAATTACCGTGTGACCCGCATTGTCACCTCCCTGGTAGCGAACAACCATATCCATATCGTTGGCCAAAAGATCGGTTACTTTTCCCTTTCCTTCATCTCCCCATTGAGTTCCTATAAGTATTATCCCCGGCACATTAACCTCCAATTTTAATTATTTTTTTCTAACCAGCAATTCATTAATTTTCTTTTTTTATCTTATTTAAAATTGCCCTGGCAGCAACTACTCCAGAAGCAGAAGATTGCACCAATCCTCTAGTCACCCCGGCTCCATCCCCAATTGCATAAAGGTTCTCTACCTCCGTCTCTAAGGTAGGCCTAAGCTGTAATCTGGAAGAGTAAAATTTTACTTCCACACCATATAAAAGTGTATTTGTTGAATTAAGACCCGGAGCTATTTTATCAAGAACCTCTATCATTTCAAGAATATCGGATATATACCTGTAAGGAAGAACGAAACTTAAATCGCCGGGCGTAGCATCTTTCAAAGTGGGCTTAACGATACTCTGAGCTATCCTTGCCTTTGTTGAACGCCTGCCCTTTTTTAAATCGCCGAGCCTTTGAACCAAAATCCCCCCGCCCAGCAAATTTGCCAGTCGGGCAATGTGTTTACCATACGATATCGGTTCTTTAAACGGCTCAGTAAAAGCGGTGCTAACCAATATAGCAAAGTTGGTGTTTTCCGTTTTTTTATCGGCATAACTGTGGCCATTTACGGTCACAATATCGCCGTATGCTTCCTTGGCCACCTCCCCTTGAGGACAGACACAAAACGTCCGAACCTTATCGTCGAAAGATTTAGAATAATACACAAGTTTAGGTTCATAAAGAAACTTTGTCACCGGTTCCATCACCGAAGCCGGCATCTCAAGTCTTAAACCTATATCGACAGCGTTCATATGAAGCCTTAAATCCAGCCTGTGTGCTTCGGAGCTGAGCCAGTCCGAACCAACTCTACCGGGAGCCACAATAACACACTCTCCTTTAATCTCCTTACCGTTGGCAAACCGAACTCCGGTTACTTTCCTGTTTTCAATAAGGACGCTCTCAACCTCGCTATCTTTTCCGGTTCTTGTCTCAATTTTAGAGTCTAAAAACTCTTTCATCGACTTCATAATTTTACGAACTCGCTCGGTCCCAATGTGCCTAATCTTGGCAGGAATAAGAACGAGACCAGCTAATTCAGCTTGACGATGAAGTTCATCAACCTTCTCATTGTTTGTACCGTACTCCTCCGAAGTGGCCCCAAACTCCTTATAAATTCCATCAACATAATTAATTAAACTCTGCAAAACATCCCTGGATACATATTCTCCCAGCCAGCCGCCAATTTCTGTTGAAAGCGTCAACTTTCCGTCGCTAAATGCGCCGGCGCCTCCCCAACCGGAAGTAACAGCGCTTTGAAAGTCCCTCTCTTTGCTCTCAAGTCGCCTCATGCGCTCGTCAATATCGTCACCTTTTTCCAAAACAAGCACTTTTAAATTGTTCTTTTTAACTAATTCCAAGGCAGCAAATATACCTGCTGGTCCAGCCCCAACAATTATCACATCATATTTTGACATCTATGCCTCCAAGCCCCCGACAAAAAAATAAGCTCGAATGGAAAACCATTCTTCCACCCAAAAGCTTCCTCAATGCCCGCGGTTATTACTTCCAATCTCCATTCAGGTAATACTAATAAAATTAGATATTAAAAATGTTTAACTTAAACATTCTTCGCTAAATTTGCAAATTTGGTATAGTGTTCCAAAAAGGCCAACCGCACCGTGCCGGTGGGCCCATTTCTGTGTTTACTCACAATAACCTCAGCGATACCCTTTTCGTCTGAGTCTTTATTGTAGTAATCATCTCGATATATAAACATTACAAGATCGGCATCCTGTTCAATGGCTCCCGATTCCCTCAAATCGCTTAAGAGGGGCCTCTTATCTGTCCTTTGCTCAACAGCTCTGGAAAGCTGGGATACCGCAATAACGGGAACGTTTAACTCTCTCCCCAATATTTTAAGAGAGCGGGATATTTCAGAAATCTCCTGCTGGCGATTCTCACTTCTTCCTCTGGACTGCATCAACTGAAGATAATCTACAACTATGAGCCCCAGCTTATGTTTAGTCATAAGCCGACGCGATTTAGCCCTAACTTCCATCGCGGTTATGCTTGGAGTATCATCGATAAAAATGGGCGCTTCGGCCAACCTTCCCACACCATTTGATAGTTCACGCCAATCATCCTCCCCCAAATTTCCTGTCCTCAAGCGTTGGGCATCGACTCTAGCCTCGGAGCACATTAGCCTCTGTGCCAACTGCTGACGAGACATCTCCAAACTAAATATGGCAACAGGAATCTTTTCATTTACAGCGATATGCTGGGTTATCGACAAAACAAGGGATGTCTTTCCCATGCTGGGACGACCCGCGATAATGATTAAATCCGAGGGATGAAGCCCGGAAAGCTTTTCATCAAGGTCCGTAAATCCCGTTGGAAGACCGGTAATGCTGGCTCCTTTTCCATAAAACTTTTCAATTTGCTCAAAAGTCTCCGTGAGAAGGTCTTTAATGCAAACAAATTTTTCGGATATTCTTTTCTTCGATACGGAAAAAATTAAGCTTTCGGCTGTATCTATTAACAATCCAATGTCATCTGATCCCTCATAACCCATACTTGCAATTTCTGTAGCAGCACTAATGAGGGAGCGTAAAACCGCGTTCTTTTCAACAATTTCCGCATAATACTTTACATTTGCGGCCGTTGGAACCACGTTGATTAACGTATGCAAATATGATTTCCCACCCACCTGTTCCAATAAACCTTTAGCTTTCAATTCATTTGCAACGGTTATCGGATCTGCCGGTTCGCCTTTCGTATAAAGACTTAGTATGGCTTCACAAACTCGTTGATGGGACCCCCGATAAAAATCGGCGGGCTTAACTTTCTCTACCACATCAGGAATTGCTTCTTGAGAGATTAACATTGAACCTAAAAGTGATTGTTCGGCCTCAAGATTATGGGGAGGAACTTTATCCAAAAAATCCGCACCCACAGTTTTTTTTATATTGGGCAAATTAGCCATATACACAACTCCCTAACGGGTTTACAAGCTTTTACGAACTTACCACTTCAACATCTACTTTTGCCTCAACCTCGGGGTGCAACTTTATTTTCACGAAATACTTTCCCAAAGATTTTATATTTTCACTTAAATCTATTTTTCTCTTGTCAATCGAGACTTTAAGGTCTTTTTTTATCGCACCGGATATATCTTTATTTGTTATTGAACCATATAGTTTTCCCTTTTCACCGGCTTTAACCTGTAATTTTACGGTTTTTTTATTTAACTTACTCGCCATAATTTCAGCTTCTTTTTTTACCTCAGCTTCTTTCTTCGCCAACATCTCTTTTCTCTTCGTCAACATCTTAAGATTCGAAGACGTAGCATCCAAAGCAAGCTCTTTGGGGAATAAAAAATTCCTTGCATAGCCCGCAGATACATTCACAATGTCTCCTTCTTTACCTAAGGAAACAACGTCCTTAATTAAAATAGCTTTCATAATCCCCCTCTTTTACTTCAACTCTTTTGGCCTTTTAATATAAGATATACCTATATCTTCGCTATACTGATCAATTATCTCTTCTATCTCGGGCATATTATCCCATGAGTTAAGCGGCTTTACATGTAAATCTTTCGCCGAAAAATCTTTCTTTGATTTCCCGGCTACCTCAACAAATTTCTTCTCAACACGCTTTAAAAAAAACTCGACACCCTCTTTGTTTATCTCCGGCAAAACCACGCCAAAATTACCATAACTTAAACACGCTATCTCATCCACAATTCTTGTTTGCTGTTTAAGCATCTGGCCCAAATCTTTAACTAATTTCTTTTCAGCCTTCTTTGATAATTTCAACTTTTCTTCATCCAACTGGAAAATAATTAAAGAGAATCCGCTCTTATACCGTTTTGCCCGATCAATCTCCTGTTGAATTACGGTTATAAAATATCGCGCCGTATGAAGCCCCGTTTCCCTGTCGACGAGAACCTTTTCCTCTAAATCCCTGACTTCCTCCTTAAACTTCTCAAAAAGTAAACCGCCTACTACACCCATGAAGCAGAAAAAAAGAATCCTCAAGGAGATAGAGAGGGTAACAATTTGGGCCAGTTGCGATTTAACCAAGTACAAAACCAAAAGAACATAAATAGCTCCAGCGCCAAGTGCGGCAATTAAACCTCCTTTTTTCCCATAATATATAGCACCTACAATTATCGGAATAAACAGAATCTGAGCATAAGCCTCAATCGTTGTACCCCGATAATAAAGAATAAAAGAAGTTAAAACTGCAATAATTACACCTAATAAAAGAAAAAGTTTGCTTACACTACGATACCTCTTAAGTGGAGCTTCCACCATAAACCCTCCCTCTGCTTACCATTATATTATCAATGGAACAATATTTATGGTCAATACCTTTTACTAATTAGTTATCGGCAAGAAAAACTCCTTCCTTAACAAACCTCTTGAGGTATCTTTCTATAATTAAACCACGTATCAAAGAGCCCCAACCAAGTTAAGCCTTGAAACATTATTTGAATAAAAACAGCGAAGATAAAAAATAACATCTTTCCGCCAAAGGAAAGCTTATATTTTTCAAAGAAATAAAAAGCTACTGCCAGTCCTTGAATGAAAAATATGATCCCAAAAACAAGAAGCAGATTCATACCCACCGTTAGAATAACTTCGGAATAACCTCCGAATGATTTATAAAAAAGAGAAGCGGCTAAACCAATAAGATATCCCCACGAAAAAAACCAAGGCATCTGCAACTTTTTAAAATTTACAACTTTGGACAATTTAAACCCCAGCCGCCTGAGTACCTGATATGAGATAAAACCGCACAAGGAAGAAAGCCAACCGGAAATCATAACAACTACTGCGGGCATGATTCGAGAGAAGCTGTCCACTATTTGGTTCAACAAGCGCTGCTGAGCAGCAATATCTTCCTTGTTCAATCCATATCTTAAAACCAATTGTTCTTGTGCCGCAATTGATTCTTTAAAAATCTTTATTTGTTCATAAAACAAATTTACTCCGCTTAAATAATAAGCAAGAATTGTTATCAAAATTACCGCAATTGCAGCCCCAACCAACCCCACAAAAACAACTGCCGGAATTGAATAATTCTTGCGGATAGCAATCCCTTGGCTTAATCCTAAAAACAGGATAATGAAAAACAAGGAGAGGGCAGAAGCCGGTTCCACAAATACTGAGACTAAAAAACTTGCAACAACCGCAGTTAAAATGCCATATTTAAAACCGTGGCGCACAGATACAATAACCGTTGGAACTGCACAAAGCGGAACGGTGACAAACGAAAAGACGGGTAAAACTAAAGACAGAAGAGCAAAAATTAACGTTAAAGCTGAAAATTTTCCCGCCTCTACTAACGCTCGAGTATTTATTTTATTCTCTCTCACACCAAAAAGCCCCCCTGTTTAAAAAACGATGAGTGACCATTATTTAACAGGGTATTTTAAAAGAGCTATCTCTCTGGCTCTTTTGATAGCTCCAGCTAACTTTCTTTGATGCTGAGTACAGGTCCCCGTAACTCTCCTGGGTTTTATTTTGCCCTTATCATTCATGAATCTACGCAGTAAATTTAAGTCTTTGTAATCTATATCATCAATTTTCCCCTTGCAAAAAAAACAAATCTTTTTTCGATATCTCTTAAAATAACCGCGCTGTTCTTTGTCTTTATTAGAAAAATTAGCCAACTAAATCACCTCCAATTAAAATGGAATATCCTCATCTAAATTAACATCAGTGTTTTCAGTCGCAACATCAGGTTCAAAATCAGATTTAAGATTTTCACTGCCGGTTCGAGAAGACATTCTCCCTAAAAATTGTACATTCTCGGCTACAACCTCAACGGTTGACCTCTTTTGACCCTCACTTGTTTCCCAAGCACGATATTGAAGTCTCCCGTCAATAGCCACAGGAGTTCCCTTCGTAATATTTTGAGATACAAGTTCAGCAAGCTTTCCCCAACAAACAACGTTGAAAAAGTCTACATTCTCAACACGCTCACCTTGTTTATTGGTCCAACGCCTATTTACAGCGATTCCAAAATTAGCAACCGTTGCACCACTGGGGGTACACCTAAGCTCAGGATCTCTCGTTAAATTTCCAATTAAAATAACTCGATTAAGACTAGCCAATTTACTCACTCCTAACTATTTAAGTTTACTCATATTTTACCCGTTGATCTTATTTGGAAACTGGCTTTTTAACAAGCATGTGTCGTAAAACTCCATCAGTTATTTTTAAAACTCTATCAATCTCGCTTACCGTTTTACCTTCTCCGTTAAATGTTATGATGTGATAATGTCCTTCTTCTTGCTTTTTGATAGGATAAGCCAATCTCCTTCTGCCCCATTTTTCAGATTTGCCGATTTCCCCGCCGTTTTTTTCGATAAGTTTTTCAACTTTGTCGATAACCTTCTCGGTGGATTCAGAGTCAAGAGTAGTATCTATGATGAGCATAAGTTCGTAATCTTTCAAAAGTTTCTTCACCTCCTTCGGTCTAGTGCGGGCCCGCTGTTTTTCAACGAACCAGAAGATGTTCCTGCTGCAAATGAGCAGTTTATTGAATTTGAACGGAGCTTATTATAACAGCAGGGCTAAAAGGTAGCAAGTAATTAGCCGTCAGCTCCCAGCCGTCAGCCCTTAGCAAAACCTAAAAATAAATCAGGGGGAACAGAGAAAAGGTTTTTCTTAATTTTTTCATCAGAGCTACTTTCCGCAACACTTTTTATATTTTTTGCCGCTATCACAAGGACAATCATCGTTTCTCCCCACACTATTTGACCCCATTTTATTTAAATACTCTTGAGTCTTAGTTTTCCTTATTTCGTCGATTAAAGCTTGAGGATTTTTAATATTTTTAATCTGGTAATTGGCAATTTCTTGAATTATTTCGCCTATTTTTTTTATTTCCTCGCGCACCATTACTAATTTATCTTTAAAATCTTTGCCTCCATAAGGAAATTTGTTTATCTCTAAGGGTTTGTCCGCATTTTCTTTGAACTCACCGAAAACATAAATATATTTTTCAAAATCATTCCAAATTTTCAAAGATGTTTCCGTCGGCGAGACAACCTTAAAACCATGTTTAGTTTGAAAATAAAGGTTCACATAATCACCATATTTTGTTCCTTCTTCAGAATTACTTATATATGGAGATACGATTTCTTTTAAATGATTTGTCCTTTCTTCTAAAAAATCGTTTATTTTTATTTCAAAATACGGAAACTCTTCTTTTCGAACAAGCTCACTTATCTCCCCTGCAGTTTTAATTCCATAAATTTTTGCCACTGCTTCTTTTGGTAACCCCTCTTTTGCTTTTTTAAAAAAATTTAAGATTTTTTTATTTGTGTAATGACAATAAATTTTAATTGGGTCTCTATTCTCTTCGACTAAGTAACCAGCAAACATAATGCATAATAGACCTAAATCCTCCAAAGCCTGCATCCATTTAGAAATAATTTCTAAAGTTATGTTTTTCCGACTATGATGCTTATTCTCCAATGATTCTGAAATGTTAAACCCCTCAAGAAGCCAATTAGCGATATCAAGCCGTGCTACCGCATTGTATTTAGCAATCGACTCTAAAACAACAAATAGCAAATCCTTAAAATTTTGATCTCTTTCTTCTTTTGATAATTGACTCAATAAAACCACAGCCTTACAAAATTAAACGAATAATTTTTATTATCCCTTTATTTTCTTATTTGTTCAAGAAATGTGCTTTTGCCCTTCTGGTAGAAAAGCTCTGTCTAATAAATTGGTAATAAATAGATATTTTTCGTTTTTTAGAACCCGGGTGGGTTGTTCGCAGACGACATATGAGAGCGCCGACGAACAATCGACGAGGCGGGGTTTCGACCGAAGCTGTCTGAGCCCCGATATATCGGGGTGAGTTCTGCAGGTCGCCGTCGAGAAGTGAAGTGAGGAGGAGAAATGCTCGAATCAAGAGCCTAGAATAACCCACAAAAAGAAACAACAACTATACAGTGGAAAATATCAGCTGTTAATTACTGGAGCCTTTTGGAGAAAAAAACAAATTAGCAAACCTTTAAGTTTAAACAGCAAACTTAAAGGTGATTACATCTCCGTCTTTCACCACATATTCTTTGCCTTCGAGACGAAGATGACCCTTCTCGCGGGCAGTTTGAAAGGAACCGTCTTTCAACAAGTCTTCATAGTAAACAACTTCGGCTTTTATAAATCCTCGCTCCATATCGCTATGAATTTTTCCCGCCGCTTCCGGTGCTTTTGTCCCCTTTTTTATTGTCCAAGCCTTACTTTCTTTCGGCCCGGCGGTAAAAAAAGTAATTAATCCCAAAAGTTTATAAGAAGCATACACCAACTTATCGAGACCAAGCTCTTTAATTTCCATTTCCTCCACAAATACTTGCGCTTCGTCCTTGTTAAGTTCAGCAATCTCGGATTCAAGTTTTGCACAAATCACAATGGCCTCACTACCCTCTTTGTGAGCAAAATCTATCACTTCTTTGGCTAAAGAACCGTTGATATTAACATCTATTTCAGAAACATTGGCAACGTAAACAACCGGCTTTAAAGTTAAAAGACTACTGTCGGAAGTGAGCAACTTTAAATCTTCAGGAGAAAGCTTCATGCTTCGAGCGGGCAAACCCTTATCTAAAACATCCCTAACTTTATCTAAAATCTCCTTTTGACGGATAAGCGTTTTGTCCCCCGATTTCGCCTGTCTGGCAACTTTATCTAACTTCTTATCGATAACAGCCATATCGGCAAGAATGAGCTCTATATTAATCGTTTCTATGTCCGATACGGGATTTATTTTCCCCTCAACATGAGACACATTTTCATCCGAAAAACATCTAACAACATGGGCAATGGCATCAACTTCCCTGATGTATGAAAGAAACTGGTTCCCAAGACCTTCTCCGCGGCTTGCTCCTTTGACCAAACCCGCTATATCAACAAATTTAATGTGAGTAGGCACAATATTTTTGCTTTCAACGACTTTGGCGATTTTGTATAAGCGCTCATCCCGAACCTCGGCAACTCCCACGTTTGAGTCCACGGTTGTAAAAGGATAGTTCCCAACCACAGCCCCCGCCTTGGTTATGGCGTTAAAAAGAGTCGACTTCCCGGCACTCGGAAGCCCCACTATACCTACTTGCATACATTCCTCCTAAATTCAGTCAACTACTCGTTTCACTCGATAGTCAACCGTTCCTTTGCTTACGCAAATCACTTATAGCTAGTGGCTCGTTCGCTCCCGCTCACTCAATAGCCGATAGCCCGTTCCTCCATCAGTGATGGAGTCACTCAATAGTAAAAACAAAAATCTCCTGCTTAATTGCTTAATGTACTTTTAAAAGAATTAATTTTCTTGGCAAGAACCTCTGAATCATTATAAATTTCCCGATTGCTACTTTTGTTAACGTATCCTCTGTCTAAAGCTATAGCAAATCCTGAAACAACTTCAAAAACAGAGCTAATAGCTATGCCCAAGAAACGCTTAAAATCCTTATCACTGTCTCAACCAGACCCTTCAGCAATATTAAGAGAAACTGAGACTGCGGCTCGCCTAATTTGCTGAGTAAGCCCAAAGTTTTCCTTTTGGGGAAACGAGTCTGTAATATCATAAATTTTACTCGTATATTTAATTGCTAGACGCCAAATTTCCAAACTCTCAAATCTAAATGCCACTCAATTTTCCTTTCTCACAAGCCATAAGTCCCGCCAGAGGCGGGCAAGCGAGAGTTGGAAGTTTGTTGGTTTTTTCCTTTACCCTCTCAACTTTCTATCAGCTATTAACCATCAGCCATCTGCTATAGGCCATCTGCTCTCTTTATATATCCCCTAAATCTCCTGTCAAAATCATATCTTAAAAGCCGAACTTTGCGGCCACAGTTTACACATTTGAGCCCAATATCCATCCCAAGTTTGGTCACTTCCCACTCATTTGCACCGCAGGGATGCGGCTTTTTAAGTTTTACAACATCGCCGATTTTTATGGGTACAACTTCAACCATATATCCAGTCCTTTTAAAATACATTCAACTAAACCATTCTCTCACGTTACCCTCAAATATTTCAACTTGACCACAATGTTCCAATAACACACCCAAAATCAGATATTCTTCAACAATTACCGTCATTTGGACATCAATAGTTTAATGTGCTTTATCGCTATTCAAAAATGTAAAGGTTACACGCTTAGCAGACACTTCCCCCTCCGGCCAATCATTAAACGGTAACCATGTCTTTTGATTTCCCTCTCGATTTTAATAACAACCTCT
>Ga0209121_10000861_pt1 | contig 32524 bp, 27 predicted proteins | sample Cruoilmetagenom3_FD_187292 | JGI IMG/M metagenome (GOLD analysis project Ga0209121, IMG submission 187292) | Oil polluted marine microbial communities from Coal Oil Point, Santa Barbara, California, USA - Sample 3 (SPAdes) (version 2) | ecosystem: Environmental > Aquatic > Marine > Oil seeps ... | reverse complement strand
CCACCTCACTAGCATCTGCATCATAAGCATTAGATATCAGTTCTGATAATGCAGGCGGCAAAGTGGAATACATTTTCACCCCTAGATGCTCTATCGTCTTGGGGTCAAACCTCAACTCATAACTCATTTGTATCTCCTTATACAACTTGCTCAAGGTGCTTAATTAACATTTGAGCCTGTTTTTTAATAAATTGTGGTGGCAACGCATTCCCTATCATTAAAGCAACTGAATCTTTACCTTTGGACAGAGAAAACTTATAAGACTTAGGAAATGTTTGAAGTAACGCTGCCTCTCTCAAAGTTATTGCTCTATCCATTTCGGGATGTATGTAACGCCCTTTAGAAGGCTGGTGGCAACCACCAGTTATAGTCGGTGCCACATCATCCCATGCCATTCGCCCATAAACATCTCGATAACTATCTGGGTTTTTCAAATGACAAGGCAGCCAGTATTTTTTTGGAATCTCAGATCGTGAACCACCATCTTTTGGTACCAACGAAATGATCTTTTTAACTTTATCGCTTCTTTGAGCAACCAGGTCATGTAATTCATCATTACTGGCCCCTGGCTCCTTTAATTTTTCTATAGCATCTCGCACCGTTTTTCTCTTAACAACCTTCTTTGGCTCTTCAACTTTTCCAAACCTTGACGCCAACATAATCATGCGCTTCCTCCGCTGAGGAACACCATAATCTGCTGCATCTCTAACAACTACAGTCGTTTCATCAAAAACATAACCTATAGAAATTAATTTTTTCTTCACTTGACAGATTCTTTCATCTTTAGCTAAACCAGGGACATTTTCCATCATAATAGTTTTTGGCATCATGCCTTTAACAAACCTTACAAACTCAAACACCAAATCATTACGGACATCTTCAATTGATGTAAATTGATTTCTTGTTCTATGGGTAGAGAATCCTTGACAAGGTGGACAGCCCGCCAACAAATCAAGCTCGCCTTTTTGTAGACCCAAGTCTTTTAAGACTTTCGTTGGAGCTAGCTCTCGTATATCAATGTTATAGAGCTTATGTTTTTTATGATTCATGGAATATGTTTCAATAGCTGACTGGTTTATTTCAACACCTGCAAGCACATCAAAACCCGCTTTTTGCAACCCAACGGTTAACCCACCTGCTCCGCAAAATAAATCAATTGCTGTAAACTTTTTCATACAAATGTAATTCCCTCTAATAAGCCAAAGCTTAAATTGGCTGTGGATTGACAGCAGATCTGCAAAACGTCTAACAACTAGACATCAGCAATTTTTAGTTGTGCTTATGTTAACTCACCCTAAACCCTCACCATATTCCTCTCGTCTGCCCACTGCCGAAGTGCGGCTAATTTTTCTGCCATCACAATGGATAGCGGCGCTGTGGCTTGTAGTTCAGCCAACAGTAATGATTGAGAAACCACTCTTTGCTGTCCCGGTGTATCAGAAAGTTTATCGGCCTCACCGTTACCATTTTCAGATAAACCCCGGTAAACCGCTGAAACAATAGCCTGTTCTATTTCAGCACCGGTAAAACCGTCGGCGACTAGTGCTAATTCAGTCAAGTTGAAGTTGTTTACATCCAGCTCGCGCTTTTCCAGGTGAATGTTGAAAATAATTTCACGGGTTTTATCGTCGGGCAAGTCCACAAAAAACAGTTCGTCCAGGCGACCCTTGCGAATCAGTTCCGGGGGCAGTTTGGCAATATCATTGGAGGTGGCCACTACAAACACCGGCGATTGTTTCTCCGCCAGCCAGGTGAGCAATGTGCCCAACACTCGCTGAGAAGTTCCGGAGTCTGAGTTATCGGTGCTCAGGCCTTTTTCGATTTCATCCATCCACAGTACGCAGGGGGACATTTTCTCGGCCATGGCCAATGACTCGCGTAAATTACGCTCGGTCTCGCCGTGGAATTTATTGTAGAGCGCGCCGATGTCCAGCCTTAGTAGTGGCACGTTCCACATAGCTGCGACAGATTTTGCTGCGAGGCTTTTTCCGCCACCCTGCACACCTAACAGCAGAATACCTTTGGGGGCGTCGATTCTTGCCACATCGCCGCCATTGCCACTTCTGCCGCGGCTATTGGCATTAAAGGCACCGCGCCGGATATCCAGCCAGTTTTTAAGGTTTTCCATGCCACCCACTGCGGCGAATTTCTCGGTGTCGTATTCGTAACTGAGGATACCGTCCAGTTCCATCAGTTTAAATTTGGCCTGGTTCACTTCGGGGATATCCGATTCGGTAATCGCGCCATCATCGACAATGGCACCGCGCACTAAATGACGGATGTCCGCCCGCGGTAAACCCTTGAGGTTGCTCACCAGTTTTTGCAGGGTTTCGTTATTTGTTGTTACTTTTTTATCGCCGTTGCGCTGCCCCCACTGTTTTGCTTCTTCACGAATAATCGACAGTATTTGTTTATCGTTGGGCAGCGACATTTTAAACCGAGCACTCAGCCGGGACAGTTCTGGCGGCAATGCTAAGGCGTGACTCAGAAGCACAACGGTAATCGCACCAGAGGAATTTTTCTGGGCAATGTCTTTGAGTAGACGAATGTTTTTGGGGTGGTCATCGAGCCAGTGATGAAAATCGCAGAGCACATAAAAACCGGGTTCCGAGCCGCCTTTAATACGTTGTAAGACGTCTTCTGGTTCGTTGTACTGGGTGTCTTTAACCAGTTCCAAACCAAAGCTGACTTTCTGTAGACCGTCGGTCAATGTCCACTGAAAGACCGGCTTCTCCCGCTTGCGACCCACCCGGATAAAGAGGTCAATGGCTTTTCGCTCTTCATGGCTCTCCAGTACGATGAGCGGTATTCGGCAATCAAGAATGACGCCGAGGTCGTGAACATCCTGCATAATGACTATCCCTTATTACTATTCCCTGATATTCCTTTAGCTAACGCTGCGGCTCTACCCTTTTACTTAGCTCTTTCACTTAACTCTTTTACTTATTTTGGCTCTTGTCTGGTCAACCAGATATTCAACCCCTGGGCATTTAATTCTATGTCCATGGCCAATACTTTTGCCATGGCCTGCAAATCTGCTTCGGGCACCCTATCTTTAATCAGCGCCAGTGTCATACTTTCCAGCTTTTGAGCGATGACTTGCTGGCGGTCAACCTCATCTTTGCAGGACAGCGCAAGCTGTCGATACGCCTCAATCTGGGTACAAAGCAACTGACTGACGCGTTCGGGCTGTTCCAGCACACTGTAATGGGTCAGGTACATCCGCTCGGGGCCGGCACTCATCATCAGTTCAATGGAATTTAGCAATTTATCTGGGTCAAATTGCACCGGGGTCGTGGTAGGAATAATAAATCGTTTGTCGCCAAATACCATCTCCCGATAAGAGATTCCAAATGTATCGCCAGTAAACCACCCTCGACTGCGATTATCCCAAAGACAAAAGTGGTGTTCTGCATGTCCGGGCGTATGCCGAACTTCCAATGACCGCTCCCCCAGGTTCAGCCTATAGCCATCCTCGGCAACCACCACCCGAGACTCGGGAACAGGGACAACCTCACCATAGAGCTCGGCAAACTTTTGCTCCCCATAGACGGCCTCAGTCCCGGCGACCAGCTTTGCCGGGTCGATCATATGGCGAGCGCCCCGAGGATGAATAACCAGCTCTGCATCGGGATAGCGCTGCATCAACACACCGGCACCACCCGCGTGATCGAGGTGCACATGCGTTGGAATGATATAGCGGACAGCCTCATTGGGCACCGCCAAATACGCCAATGCTTCAGCAATACCGTCTGCGGAGTGGGCTGTCCCCGTTTCAATAATGGCTACCTCGCCATCCTCTATCAGCAGGTAGCAACAGGCTACGCCAGGGCTGACGTAGCCTGCATCCACACAATAGATTCCATGGCCTAAATCTTCCACCGGACTAACTTTCATATGACCTCCGCACAACAGGGCCATTGATTTTGCTACAATGGCCCACGATTAAACACCCAAATGGTTCGACTCATGAGTTTAAGGCGCTTTTCACCCCTCGACGGATTATTACTTCAAATCGATCACGCGCTGCGCACACTGGCCGTGGCCTCGCCTGCACATGAGCGACCATCCCCCGCCAAGGGCGCCTCCGAGCACGATCTGTCCGCGCAAGAAAAAAGCCATGCTGCTGGCCTCATGCGTGTTAATCATACCGGGGAAGTTTGCGCCCAGGCACTCTACCAAGGTCAAGCATTAACGGCGAAACTTACTACGGTTCGCCGTGAAATGGAGCATGCCGCTGATGAAGAAATCGATCATCTGGCTTGGTGCCAGGAACGCGTCAAGCAATTGGGCAGCCACACTAGCCTGCTGAATCCGCTTTGGTATGGTCTCTCCTTTGGCATTGGTGCGACCACCGGACTGATTAGCGACAAACTGAGTTTGGGTTTTGTCGCCGCCACTGAAAATCAAGTATGCAAGCATCTGGAAAACCATTTGGAAAAGCTGCCCAGCGAAGATGAAAAAAGTCGCGCTATTGTGACTCAAATGCTGGAAGACGAAGCAAAACATGCGGATGCGGCACTGGTGGCTGGCGGCTTGAACTTTCCAGCACCCGTCAAGGGGCTGATGTCGCTTGTATCAAAGGCCATGACCAAGACCAGTTATCGCATTTAACTAGCGGGGACGGGAGGCCTGTTTCGCCTTTTCCTGAAGATCACGAACAATCCCTACAATCTGCTGTTTAACCCATTGGTGTGCCGGGGATTTAATGGTTCTGGCATGCTGTACCAATACCACGGGGACGGTACTGTCGAACTCCAACTCCTCGGGGTAAGGCTTACGGACAATCCCGTAGGTTTCGCCCTCTATCTTTAGATCGTGCATCGTTGCCATCATCAGGCAATCGGTCTGCCATAGCGCATCCATCGCGGTCATTAGCTGCGCTGTCACCAATGCTTTTTTACGTTTCAGGCCGTGCTTCCTTAACTGGCGGTCAAACCGTGTTTCGGCGGCCGTCGAAGAGCCAGAACGAAGCAGTGAATACTGGATAAAGGGATATTCCAGCATTTCCTTCAATGTAAGCTTTTCCTTATCCGCCAGGGGATGCACCGCTCTCATCCATACGGCAGGCGTAAAATAGCCCAACGGGGTCACATGATACTCATCGCTATAGGGACGAGAAATTTCAATCGCGAAGTCTAGGGTGCCATCTTCCAGTGAGCGTGCTTTCCCATCAGATTCGCCCCTCACCCTGAGGGACATAAACGGTGCATTCTCGATAAAGCGCTGGGTCAGCGCCGGCATGACCTGAACGGCGATGAACTCGGCCGTCATGATGCAGATCTCACCTTCATAGGTAAGCGGATCAAATTGACTCTGCATAACCAGGTCAACCACCGACGACAGCAGCAAGGGCAACTGCTTTTCCAACCCGACCGCCCTAGGTGTTGGCACCAACCCCCGGCCACTGCGAATGAACAAAGGATCGTCAAACAGCTCCCGCAGACGCTGCAGCGTCTTGCTCATAGCCGGCTGGGTAATAAACAATCGTTCTGCGGCTTTGGTAACACTTCGCTCTTCCAGTAGGGCCTGAAGAGCCACCAACAAATTCAGATCAATTCTCGATAACAGCTTCGCGTCCACAATATATGCCTGAAGGTTATGTAGATTATTATATTAATACATTTGAATCATGGTAGGCCAGTTAATATATTAGCACCATACAAGTGGAACTGATCAGACATAGACATCAACCTATGACAGACCAGCGAAGCTAGCAGTACAGAGCGAGCTGACTCTCACCATATTTTCAGCACACTCTTAGTTCCAAGTTTACACCTCTATACTCCCTCAGTATCCTTTTAGGCAGCGCTAGCTGCCTTTTTTTGCCTGTCGATTTATGACCTCGATGCCGACATACAAAAAATAGATGGTGGAAACATTGGAATAAAGGCGAGATGCTTTTCTAGGATGATGCAGCGTCTCTCACTTCGTAGCTATGAGTGATCTCAACACCGCCCTTTGCCAACATAATAGAGGCGGAACAGTACTTTTCTGCCGACAACTTAACCGCATTGCGAACCATACCGTCTTTCAGGTTATGACCAGTAACGACAAAGTGAAGGTGCACCTTGGTAAACACCGAAGGAACCGCGTCTGCCCGCTCAGCCTCTATCTCGGCAATACAGTCGGTGACATCCTGCCGACTTTTTTTAAGGATATGTATCACATCAAATGATGAACAGCCCCCCATGCCCATCAACATCATTTCCATAGGGCGAGCGCCCTGATTCTTTCCGCCGTGATCTGCCGGGCCATCCATAACAATGGTGTGACCTGTTTCAGACTCAGCGATAAATTTGGCGTCGCCGCCCCAAGTAATTTTTGCTTTCATGGCACCCTAAATTCTAAAAGTAGTTCTCAAAAGTGTCGAAAGCCTAACATAATTGATGTGCTTTAAGCCTTAGAATTGACCGCTCGGCAGATACTTATGTCATAAGGAACCGCTTCACAATGATAAAATCGAGCTTGGCCAATGAGGATTTTGTGCCCATAATGGATTCTTTATATGCTAGAGATCACACACGGGGAGAATCCGAGTTGGCACCAGCACCAATAACACGTCACATTCCTAATGTCGAAGAGTTCCTAGTTCACTGTCACCGCAGAAAATACCCTGCAAAAAGCACGATCATTTATGCTGGAGATCAGGGTGACACCCTGTCCTACATCATTAGGGGTTCCGTCAGCGTTCTCCTTGAAGATGACGATGGCAGAGAAATGATCGTGGCCTATCTCAATGAGGGCGACTTTTTTGGTGAAATGGGACTGTTTGGACAAACTGACCGAAGTGCCTGGATTCGAGCAAAAACTGAATGCGAAGTAGGCGAAATCAGCTATACAAAATTTCAGGAACTCTCCAAGGATCACCCTGAGTTTCTGTTTGCCATTGGCGTACAAATGTCCAAGCGACTCAGGGACACTACGCGCAAAGTGGGCGACCTTGCCTTTTTGGACGTCACGGGCCGCGTGGCTCGCACCCTGCTGGACTTATGCAATGAACCCGATGCAATGACCCACCCGGACGGCATGCAAATCAAAATCACCCGTCAAGAAATCGGACGAATTGTCGGCTGTTCCAGAGAAATGGTTGGACGGGTGCTTAAAACACTCGAAGATCAGGAGCTGGTCTCCGTTAAAGGCAAGACGATGGTGGTATTTGGAACCAGATAGTTGGAACCAGATAGTCTGCCCCGCTTTATCTAACAGTTATGAGCAATAAAAAGGCCCCTTCGGGGCCTTTTTATTATCAACCGTATCAATTAAACATTTCTATGAGCTTCCTTCCTGGCTCATCGGCACGCATAAAGGTTTCACCCACCAGAAAAGTGTTTACGTTGTGACCGCGCATCGCGGCGACATCATCGATGGTGAGAATGCCACTTTCAGTTACCACAATACGATCATCCGGGATTTTATCCAACAGACCAAAGGTCGTGTCGAGAGTGGTATTAAATGTGTGTAAATCTCTATTATTAATGCCGACCATTCGATTCTCAATCAACAGTGCCCGGTCCAGTTCAGCCTCATTATGCACTTCAATCAGCACATCGATCCCCAAACCTACCGCGATACCGTGCAACTCTTCCATCTGGCTCTGACTCAATGCCGCGACGATCAACAAAATACAATCCGCGCCCAGAACATAGGATTCGTAAACCTGATAGGGGTCGAAAACAAAGTCCTTTCGCAGGACGGGCAGGCGAGTCGCCTCTCTCGCCATTCTCAAGTATTCATCGGCACCCTGAAAAAAATCTCGTTCGGTAAGCACCGACAAACAAGCGGCACCGCCCCTTTCATAACTTCTGGCAATGCTCACGGGATCAAAGTCTTCTCGAATCACCCCCTTGCTTGGCGAGGCTTTTTTTACCTCGGCAATAACGGCAGCCAAACCCTGATCCATCTTTGCAACCAAGGCATCGGTAAAACCGCGAATATCCCTATCTTTCTGACACTCACTCTGTATCTGTGCCAATGAGACTGCCGCTTTTCGTTCCGCCACATCCTCGGCCTTGCGGGCCAAAATTTTCTTTAAAACAGTTGGGGTATTTAATGCTGTATTCATAAGCTTTTAAGTTTCTTTCAAACGTCCGTTTATTTTAAACAATGAGTAAAGGAGGCCAGATCTGTCATCTTCGCCTTTGCCAAACCACTACCGATAGCATCCTGAGCCAAACCCACACCCTCGGCCAGATCGCCTGCTACGCCAGCAGCATAGAGTGCCGCACCGGCATTGAGCGCCACCATATCGGAGGCGGAATTAGAAGCAGAACCGGCATCGTTAGACAGCGCCCGCTTGATCATAGCCAGACTTTCTTGTGCATCTGCAACCTTCAAGTCATTGAGATTACCCCGGGAGAGGCCAAAATCCTCCGGCGCCACCGAGTATTCAGTGATACTGCCGTCTTTTAGCTCCGCCACCCAGGTTGCAGCAGCAATACTGATTTCATCCAGACCATCGGCCGAATGCACCACCAGAACATGCTCGCCACCCAACTGCTTCATCACTTCCGCCACCGGGCGAAGCCATTGTCGATCAAAGACACCAAGCAACATATTGGGTACTTTGGCTGGGTTGGTTAATGGCCCAAGCAAATTAAACAACGTGCGAACCCCCAACTCTTTTCGAGGGCCAATGGTATGTCTCATGGCGCTGTGGTGGTTGACGGCAAACATAAAGCCAATGCCAACCTCTTCGACACAAAGCGCCACCTGTTCCGGTGTTAAGTCCAGTTTGACGCCCGCACATTCAAGCAAATCGGCACTGCCACTCTTACTGCTAACCGAACGGTTGCCGTGCTTGGCCACACTGGCGCCCGCAGCCGCCACCACAAAGGTGCTGGCGGTGGAGACATTGAAAATACCCGAACTGTCACCGCCGGTACCGACGATATCCACGAGATGATCGCCGCTTATGACCACTGGCGTAGCCAATTCCCGCATCACCTGTGCAGCACCGGTAATTTCTGCCACCGTCTCACCTTTCATACGCAGGGCTACGAGAAAAGCGCCTATTTGAGCATCCGTAGCATTGCCCGTCATAATTTGCGTCATAACGTCGCGCATCTCGTTCGTATCGAGATTTTGGTTATCCAGGAATCTGGCTATTGCCTGTTGAATATCCATGGTCCGCCTTTAGCTCTTCAAAAAGTTTTCGAGCATATCGTGCCCGTTTTCAGTGAGAATCGATTCCGGGTGAAACTGAACACCTTCCACCGCCAGCTCGCGATGGCGAAAACCCATAATTTCGTCCACCTCGCCTGATTCGGTCTGAGTCCAGGCCGTAATCTCCAAACAGTCTGGAAGACTATCGCGCTCAACCACCAAGGAATGATAACGAGTGGCATCAAACGGATTGGGCAAACCCTTAAACACGCCGGTGTTATTGTGATACATAGGAGAGATCTTGCCGTGCATCACCTCTCTGGCTCTCACCACCTTGCCACCAAAAGCCTGGCCAATACTCTGATGCCCCAGACAAATACCCAGAATAGGAATCTGCCCCGCAAAACGTTCGATGGTCGCCACAGAAATGCCGGCCTCATTGGGCGTACATGGCCCGGGCGAAATCACAATTTTTTCCGGGGCCAATGCCGCTATTTCATCCAACGTGATCTCATCGTTGCGAACAACTTTTACATCGGCCTTAAGCTCTCCGAGGTACTGAACCACGTTGTAGGTAAACGAGTCGTAGTTATCGATCATTAATATCATGGTGCCAGGACTCCTCAAACCACCAGATCAGCAGCGCGGAAAATGGCACGCGCCTTGTTCATGGTTTCTTTCCACTCCAATTCAGGCACAGAGTCTGCGACGATCCCCGCACCTGCCTGCACATAAAGCTTGCCGTTTTTAATCACTGCGGTACGAATGGCTATGGCCGTATCCATATTGCCATTCCAGGCGATATAGCCCACCGCACCGCCATAAACACCTCGCTTTACCGGCTCCAGCTCATCAATAATTTCCATGGCCCTGATTTTAGGGGCCCCGCTTAAGGTACCCGCGGGTAACGTAGCTCGCAGAACATCGATAGCACTGGTGCCTGGCTCCACCTGCCCAGTGACATTGGAGGTAATGTGCATCACGTGGGAGTAACGCTCGACCACCATTTGCTCCGTCACTTTGACCGATCCAATTTGTGACACTCTGCCGGCATCATTACGACCCAAATCAATCAGCATTAAATGCTCTGCAATTTCTTTGGGGTCGTTCATCATATCTTCTTCGAGGGCTTTATCTTCCTCGGGGGTATGGCCACGGCGACGGGTTCCCGCAATCGGCCGAACCGTGACTTCGCCATCTTCCAGACGCGCCAGAATTTCCGGCGAAGAGCCCGCAATATGAAAATCATCCAGATCGAGGAAATACATATAGGGCGATGGATTGAGACAACGCAGCGCCCTGTAGAGGTTCAACGGCTCGGTATCAAAGTCCATGGACATACGCTGAGATGGCACAACTTGCATCACATCGCCCGCCAATACGTAATCTTTTACCTTATTGACCGCTGCCTTAAAGTTTTCTTCGCCAAAGCTGGAGACAAAGGCTGACTCATCCAGGCCGCCGCCTTCGAGGTTAACCGGCGGAAGCTCGGGCAACGAAAGCTTCAACTTTTCCTCAAGCTCATCTAACCGATGCTGAGCTTTGCTCCAGGCATCTGGCTCTGCAGCATCCTCATGCACCACAAAGATCAACTTACCCAACAAATTATCAAAGATAATCACCTCGTCGGAGGCCATTAATAAAATATCGGGATTGCCTAAATCGTCATTGGGCACAGAAGCTTTTAATCTTGGCTCCACATAACGAACCGTGTCGTAGCCAAAGTAGCCCACCAGCCCCCCGGTAAAACGAGGTAACTGGGGAAGCTCTGGCATCTTGAATTCGGCATGGAAATCTTCGACGTCCCTCAGGGGATCATCCGTAGCACGAGACACAACGGCCTCGCCATTTCGCTCGATAATCAGCTGATCGCCGTAAACCTTGAGAATGGTACTCGAGGGCAAACCAATCAGGGAATAACGCCCCCATTTTTCACCGCCGTGCACCGACTCAAACAAATAGGAGTAAGGCCCGCGGGCCAACTTCAAGTAACAGGACAAGGGCGTTTCGAGGTCTGCCAACACCTCACGGACAACCGGAATTCGGTTGTAGTTCTGCTCGGCCAATTCGGCAAATTGTTCAGGGGTCATGGTTATTCCCTTGCGCATACCAGCGCAGAATGATCAGATAATAAATAGAAAAGAGGGGGGTGCTCATTGCGAGCGGCCAGCATAAGGCGCACGCACACCAAGGTCACTGGCTACGCCATCGCCAGCTCTGTTGGGCAGAATAAAGATGTTGGCACTTAGTGATAATCACGGGTGTCTCCAAAACTTGAGGAGGCATTCTAATTCATTCATTCAAAACAGGAAAGTCAGCCGACCTGACTTAGCTCGTTACGCATTGCATCAATCGCCTGCGAGTAATTCTCTGCACCGTAAATAGCGGAGCCGGCTACAAAGGTATCTGCCCCGGCCGCTGCGATATCACGAATATTGTTAACCGTCACACCACCATCAATTTCAAGACGGATATCAAGACCACTATCATCAATGAGCGCCCGCGCCTCACGCAGTTTGCTCAGCGTCGAAGGAATAAACTTCTGACCGCCAAAGCCCGGGTTGACCGACATCAGCAAAATCATATCCACCTTGTCGAGCACATATTTTACCTGTTCCAAGCCAACTGCAGGGTTTAACACCAGGCCGCTTTTACAACCGGCATCGCGAATCAACTGCAAGGAGCGGTCTACATGCCGCGAAGCTTCGGGGTGAAACGTGATCCAGCTTGCCCCCGCAGCGGCAAAATCACCGATCAACTGATCCACCGGGTCTACCATCAGATGCACATCAATAGGTGCAGAAATACCGTAATTACGCAACGCCGTGCAAACCATTGGGCCAATCGTCAGGTTAGGCACGTAGTGATTATCCATCACATCAAAATGCACAACGTCGGCACCAGCATTGAGAACCGCATCGACTTCCTCACCCAAGCGAGCAAAGTCTGCGGAGAGAATCGAAGGTGCTATCAGATAATCAGCCATAGGGCTTCCCATACTCGAGTCAATTTCGGCGTACTATGCCGGAGAACGTAGCCTGCTGCAATCCGCTAACTACAACAGCCCCTAGCGACGCGCTTCGTCATACATGTGCTGAAAGCGATCGGCACTAAAGCCACTCATCCGTTTTTTCCCCACCAGAATAATGGGCACGCCACGGCCGTTGAGCTTGGCGAAATCCTGCCGACCCTTGCGGGATGTTTCAATATCGTATTCTTTGAAAGCAATGCCTTTCTGCTGAAAGTAACGGCGAGCTTTTTTACAGACACCACACCAAACAGCGCTATACATCACCACCCGCTTTCGCTCGCGCGCCTCAAGAAAGTCACTGTCCAGAATACTCGGTGTGGTGATCGTATTGACTTGCACCTCCACCTGCTCAGCGGGACCCCTGTCAGGTTTTTGATCGCCGAAATGCACCTTTCCGTGTTCATCGACCCACTTATAAATTTCGCCATGGGCAGCTGGGGCCAGCATTCCTGTGCTGATCACGATCGTTATCCATAACCTATACAAAGCCATAATCTGCCTATCTCATCCTGATATCGGTTTAAGCTAGAAGTATACCGAAAATAGGCCGCATAAAATTAGCATCGCTGTTAATGAAATCTAATCCCAAATATGCGACAGTTTCTCCCTCAACGTAGAAGTATCAATGCCCATGAGTACACATAGTTACCGCCTGATTATTTCCTGCCCAGATCGTGTTGGTCTGGTCGCAGCTGTTAGTTCGTTTCTTGCCTCAGAGGGCGGTTTGCTCACAGAGGCTAACTACTACCGCGACCCGGAATCCAACTGGTTTTTTATGCGCCAGGTGATTGAGGCTGACTCCCTGCCCTATGGCCCCGAAGAACTAAAAAAACGCTTTTCTCCACTGGCCAAGTCATTCGATATGGAATGGCGCTTAGCGGACACCAGTGTGCCGAAACGAGTGGTACTGATGGCCAGCAAGCAGGCCCACTGTCTGTCTGACCTACTCTACCGCTGGCGTAGTGATGAGATGGCTTTTGATATTCCCTGTGTGATCTCCAACCACGACGACCTTCGCAGCTATGTCGAGTGGCACAAGATTGACTACCATCACACGCCGGTGGACACCAAGGATAAAACTGAACACTTCGCCAAGGTGGAGCAACTGATCGACGACAGTAACGCCGACATCATTGTCCTCGCCCGTTATATGCAGATACTGCCACCGGCATTGTGCGAAAAATACCCAGGTAAAATTATTAATATTCACCACAGCTTCCTACCTGCATTTGTCGGCGCTCGGCCCTATCACCAAGCGGCAGAACGCGGGGTTAAGCTGATTGGCGCGACCTGCCACTACGTCACCAGCGATCTAGATGCCGGCCCCATTATTGAGCAGGATGTGGTGCGAATCAGCCACCACGACAGCATTCCCGACCTCGTGCGCAAAGGGAAAGATGTGGAGAAAACGGTTCTGGCCAGAGGCCTGCGGAATCACCTGGAAGACCGCGTGCTACTACACGGCAACAAAACCATTGTTTTTGAGTAATGGCACGCGCTAACGCTGCTCACCCTCGATCCGTCTTTTTGCCATTAATCATGGCCTTTACCAAGTTTTCCCGGTGCAGTCGACTGGACACCAATACGCCCGCCACATGAACCAGAACTAAAAACAACGTGAAATTAGCCGCCACTTCATGGACTTCCTCCCAAAACTCCTCGGCATCACTTTCGTGGTGCCGATGATCATCCGCTTCGACAGCCACCACAGACTCTGCGCTGGCTAAAGGTCCGTAGCCCTCAGCTCCATAGACCTCGAGGCCCGTATAACCGGTCACCAACAGGCTGGCTAACAACATCAATACCATCCAGCCCCCTGCCGGATTATGGCCAAGATAGTGCTTGGGCTTTCTCGCTAACAAGCTGCGCAGATAATCCCTTACCGTTGCGGGCCCGTAGACAAATTCCTTGAAGCGGGCATGCGTACTGCCGATATAACCCCACAAAATACGAAACGCAATCAAACCAATTACGATATAACCCGCATAAACATGCACGGCACCCTCATCTTCACCAGAGATGTAGGCGATGATAAATGCAACCACCAAAGACCAGTGAAACAACCGAACAACGATATCCCACACTTTGACCTGCTTATCTTTCATGGGTATAGACTCCTTTAAGTACGCCAGATACTGGTAGTATGTAGAACACCACCCAATTGACCATCGAACATATGTCCCATACAGGACATTCGTTCGACTCTAGCTGTTATCAGAGAGCTCTCAAATGGTTCGAACAAAAGAACTTCTTTTTATCGCAATACTGTTCATCATTGTCGTTGCCAATCTGGCGGATCTTATTTACGACACCATGATGGATGCTGCTATCTGGCACCTTTTGGAAGAAGGGGCTGTCATCACACTATCCGTTGGCGCGATCATCTACCTGATTATTAAGGTCAAAAATCAACACCAGCATCTCACCGGCCTAAAATCCGAGTTGGATGAAAGCCAATTAACACTGGAGCGGCTTGGACGCCAAATGAAGGCGGCCCGAAGCCAGTACGGCAAAGTGATTCAAGAGCAGTTTGAGGCCTGGAAACTGAGTGATAGCGAGCAGGCAATTGCTATTTTTTTGTTGAAGGGTTTGAGCTTTAAAGAAATTGCCGCACTAAGGGATACACGGGAGAAAACGGTTCGGCAACAAGCCTCCGTTATCTACAACAAGGCCGGCGTCACCGGGCGCCATGACTTTGCAGCCTGGTTTTTTGAAGACTTTCTTCAGAAATAAGACGACTATTGCAATGCTAAAACCACGCAGCCGGGTTGCCGCTCTTTCGTCCTGCCGTCAAACCAATAGCGACAGTACAGCGACCACCGCCTCAGGACCTACCGATACCTCGCCCGGCCCGACTCCCAGAACTTCTGCATTTCGATGTACATAAACGATGCGGTCCAAGCGATTAGAATCAACCCGGTGAGACCTTCTAAACCAGACAGAAAGCGGACATGACCAAAGGGTTCAATATCGCCATAGCCTAGCGAGGTATAGTTGGTAAACGAGAAATAACTACAATCCAGTAACGAGCCGTCGAAGTTGCCACCCAGTTCGCTTCCCGTATCCCACTTCAACATCAAGTAGTAACCCACGGCAAACACCCAGACTTCAACCACATGAGCCATAAAGGCACCCGCCACACCGACTAATACCCGAAAACGGGGTGGAATTTTTAAATAAGGCAAAAGTAACCCAAGACGGTAGAGCGCTTCGTAGTGCACCAGCACAGCAATGCAGATAACGATGCCATTGAAAACAAACACTGTGGCCAATCCGTCCAAAACGCTACCCCACCAACACTCTTAATTATTAACAACCATCACACTATTACTCTTAAAACCAATCCAGTGCGACCTTGCCAAATGTACCCTGTTTAAACACGATTTGCATTATTGCCCGGCAATCAATAGCGCCAAGCAATAACGACCACCCCCAATCCACCACTGTTATTGTTGCAATCCCACCCCATTGCCGTAACACTTCGCACACTTGTATCTTTGATCCTTAGACAAGGTGCCCCTTAACCAATATGACCATCAAGCATTCTGACCTGCGGGAATTTATCGACTTCCTGGAACAGCGCGGCGAATTAAAGCGCATCCCCGTGGAAGTTGATCCCCATCTGGAAATGACGGAAATCTGTGATCGCACTCTGCGTGCCGGTGGCCCGGCGCTGTTGTTTGAAAATCCCAAGGGGTTTGATATACCGGTGCTGGGCAATCTGTTTGGCACACCGGAACGCGTTGCCATGGGAATGGGCCAGGAGAGCCTGTCGGCCATGCGCGAAGTGGGTGAGTTGCTGGCGTTTTTAAAAGAACCCGAGCCTCCCAAGGGGATGAAAGACCTATGGGACAAGCGCCATCAGTTTAAACCCATTCTGAATATGCCCGCCAAAGTGGTGAAAAAAGCGCCCTGTCAGGCTGTGATTATTGAAGGCAACGAGGTGGATCTGGGCAAACTGCCCATTCAAACCTGCTGGCCCAATGATGCGGGGCCACTGATTACCTGGCCATTGGTAGTCACCCGCGGGCCGGAAAAAGAACGGCAGAACCTCGGCATCTACCGCCAGCAAGTGATCGGCAAAAACAAACTGATTATGCGCTGGCTGTCCCACCGCGGCGGCGCACTGGATTTCCGCGACTGGCAACTGGCCCACCCCGGCGAGCCCTTTCCCATTGCCGTGGCACTGGGGGCCGACCCTGCGACCATTTTGGGTGCCGTCACACCCGTACCGGACAGCCTGTCGGAATATGCCTTTGCCGGACTGCTACGCGGCGAGAAAACCGAAGTCGTTAAGTGCCTGGGCAGCGATTTGCAGGTACCGGCTAGTGCCGAATTTATTCTGGAAGGGTTTATTTACCCGGACGAAATGGCCGACGAAGGACCCTTTGGCGACCACACCGGTTACTACAATGAAGTGGATCAGTTTCCGGTATTCACCGTGGAGCGAATCACCCACCGCAAAGACCCGATTTACCACAGCACCTACACCGGCAGACCACCGGATGAACCGGCTATTTTGGGCGTGGCACTGAACGAAGTGTTTGTGCCTATTTTGCAAAAACAGTTTCCAGAAATTACCGACTTCTATCTACCGCCGGAAGGTTGCTCCTACCGCATGGCGGTGGTGACCATGAAGAAACAGTATCCCGGTCACGCCAAGCGAGTAATGATGGGGGTGTGGTCATTCCTCCGTCAGTTTATGTACACCAAGTTTGTGATTGTCACCGACGACGATGTAAATGCCCGGGACTGGAACGATGTGATCTGGGCGATGACCACCCGGATGGATCCACGTCGGGATACGGTGATGATCGACAACACCCCCATCGACTATCTGGACTTTGCCTCGCCGGTTTCCGGCCTCGGCTCAAAAATTGGTTTTGATGCGACGAATAAATTCCCAGGAGAAACCAACCGGGAGTGGGGGGAACCCATTGAGATGGATGCCGCGGTCAAAGAGAAAATTGACGGGCTTTGGGATTCATTAGGGATCGATAAATAGCGGACGAATTAATTATCGGTTTCTTTGAATGATACCCATCATCTTGTAGATCAACTGTGCCGCCGCAAACTCATAGGCATGAAAGCCCTCAATCGGCGCAAACTCCATTAAATCAAACCCGATAATCTCTCGCTGACGGACTACAGATTCAAACAGACCCAATGTTTGATACCAGCCCAGACCGCCGGGAACTGGGGTGCCGGTGGAGGGAAAGACCGAGGGGTCCATACCGTCGATATCCAGAGTGAAAAAGATTTTTTTCGGGAAGTCACCGGGCAGGGTAATCTCGGTGATATTGTTGGGCACCAGTTGCTCCGCATCCTGAAAAAGCACCCCGTGCTCTTCGCGGATGGCCATTTCTTCTTGGCAATAGGCGCGGATACCTAACTGGTAGAGAGGAATGCCCAAATCCACCACGCGCTTCATCACCGAGGCATGGCTCAATGGGTTGCCCTCATAGGCCTCCCGCAAATCCGCATGGGCATCAATCTGCACCACACCAAAGTCGGTGATACCGGCATCGAGCAAACCCTTAACAACACCACCAGTGACCGTATGCTCGCCACCAATGGCCACAGGCATTTTCCCCAGAGATACAACCTCTTTGGTCGCCGCAGCTATACGTTCGATCACCGTAGATTCTTCACCGTCACAGTCCACAGCTTCGCGGGTATAAATACCCAGCTCACAGGGGGTGCTTTTGCCATCCCAGGTTTCCAATTGCCAGGAGGCATCGAGAATCGCCGCAGGGCCTTTAGCGGTACCACCGCCGTAACTGACAGTGCGTTCGTAGGGAACGGGAATCACATGAAACTGTGAAGTGGCGGGATCGCCCTGAGCTATTTCAGAACCAAGGAAGTATGGATATTTATTCATCGACTTATATCTTATGTGCTCAATGTTTAACTTAGCCGATTTTTAAAATCATCGTAACCAAATTCTTTTACCAGTCGCAGCTTGTCCGTTTCCGAATTCCAGATCGCAATAGCGGGCAGATTGATGCCGTTAAAGGTCGTGGTTTTCACCATGGTGTAATGGCTCATATCGTCAAAGATCAGCCGCTGCCCCACGACAAGGGGTTGGTTAAAACTGTAATCGCCGATCACATCGCCGGCCAGGCAGGTCATGCCCCCCAAACGGTAGGTGTACGGATACTGCTCCGGCAAACCCGCGCCCAGAATATCCGCGCGGTAGGGCATTTCCAGAGTATCGGGCATATGGCAGGTAGCCGAGGTATCGAGAATCGCCAGGGCCATATCGTTCCAGGTGAGGTCCAGCACCTCCGACACCAGCACACCGGTATGAATGGCCACCGCTTCTCCCGGCTCCAAAAATACCTGTACATTATATTTTTCACTAAAGGTTTTGATCAGTTCGATCAGCTCATCCACCTGATAGTCGGACCGGGTGATATGGTGCCCACCGCCAAAATTCACCCACTGCATTTGATGCAGCAAATCGCCAAACTGCGCCTCCACTGCCGCCAACGTCCGCTTTAGCGGCCCCACACCCTGCTCACACAGGGTATGAAAATGCAGACCCGTTATGCCCGCCAATGATTGCCCCTCAAACTGACCCAGGGGAATTCCCAACCGCGAGCAAGGCGCACAGGGGTCATAAATGGCCACCTCCCCTTCGGAATGTTGTGGATTAATGCGAAGCCCGAATTGCAACTGGGGTCGAACCGCTTTGGCTGCTTCCAACAACGGCTGAAATCGCTGCCACTGGGCAAAAGAGTTGAATACCACATGGTCGGCGATGTCGAGAATCTCTCGCAAGTCCGATTCGCTATAGGCGGCAGAAAACACATGTACCTCAACACCGTATTCCTCATAGCCCAACCGCGCCTCATACAAGCCACTGGCACAGGTGCCGGAAAGATACTTCGACACCAGTGGTGCCAGGCTCCACATGGAAAATGCCTTCAGCGCAGCCAGTACCTTGGCACCACTCTCCTCCTGGACTCGATTGAGAATTTTCAGATTGCGCTCAACCGAAGCCTCATCCACCACAAAGCAGGGGGAAGGCACACGGCTGGGGTCAAACTGCAGAAAAGGATTTTCAGCCAAGGGAATATCTCATATTTAGCATCACAGAGAGCCGCACTACACCAAGTCAAAGTCGGGTGCTTCAATCACCTTCCAGGGCAACCCGTATTTATTCATATCGTCCATAAAAGGATCCGGGTCCAATTGTTCCATATTCCACACACCGGGCTTCATCCATTTGCCTTCGAGCATCATTTTGGCACCGATCATGGCTGGCACGCCCGTGGTATAGGAGATGGCTTGGGACTGAACCTCGGCATAGCACTGTTGGTGGTCGCAGATGTTGTAGAGGTAGACCGTTTTCTGCTTACCATCTTTGATGCCCGTTACCACACAACCGATACAGGTTTTGCCTTTAGTGCGTGGGCCGAGACTGGCGGGATCCGGTAGCAGAGCCTTTAGAAACTGGATGGGTACAATTTGCTGACCATTGAATTCTACCGGTTCAATGCCGGTCATACCCACGTTGCCCAGCACTTCCAGATGTTTGAGGTAGGCGTCGCCAAAGCTCATCCAGAATTGCGCTTTTTTCAGGGTGGGAAAGTGCTTGGTGAGGCTTTCCAGCTCTTCGTGGTACATGCGGTAAATATTGTAGGTGCCCACGCCTTCCGGGCAGGCGAAAGACTGCTGGGTAGACATGGCCGGGGTTTCCACAAACTGGCCATTTTCCCAGTGGCGACATTCTGCTGTCACTTCGCGGATATTGATTTCCGGATTGAAGTTGGTGGCAAAGGGGTAGCCATGGTCGCCGCCGTTGACGTCGATAATGTCCAGAGTATGGATTTCATCAAAGTAATGTTTGGCAATATAGGCGGTGAACATGTTGGTGGCCCCGGGATCAAAACCGGAACCGAGCAGGGCCATTAGCCCCGCTTGTTCGAACTTTTCCTGATAAGCCCACTGCCAGCTGTATTCGAATTTGGCGGTATCCAGTGGCTCGTAGTTGGCGGTATCCAGATAGTGCACACCGGTTTCCAGGCAGGCATCCATGATGGTGAGATCCTGATAGGGCAACGCCACATTGATCACCATGTCCGGCTTAATCCGGTTGATTAGCTCAACCAGTTCGGGAACGTTGTCGGCATCCACCTGGGCGGTTTCGATGGGTCGATTGAGCTGCGACGCTATTTTTTTGCACTTTTCTTCATTGCGGCTGGCCAGCACGATGTCTTCAAAAACCTCTGCCAGCTGGGCACATTTGTGGGTTACCACGCCGCCGACACCGCCGGCACCAATAATCAGTACTTTTGACATAGTTTTTTCTCTAACAGATCAGTCTCGTTCAAAGTAGGTATAACCATTCAGGCTATTGCTGAAGGTCTGTAGCATCTGCCGGCGCTCTACCGCAGTAATACGGCCTGATTTTACCGAGGCCTCTGCGGTTATCCTTAATTGCTCGTAGAGCTCTTTCGGGTTGTACTCCACATAACTCAGCACATCGCCAATGGTATCGCCCTGAATTTCTTCCACAAACTCAAATTGACCGTCGTCATCAATACGGACGCTGGCCACATGGGTATCGCCAAACAGGTTGTGTAGATCGCCCAGGGTTTCCTGATAAGCCCCGACCAAAAACACACCTAAGTAGTATTCCTCGCCGGGCCTTAAATCGTGCAGTGGCAAAGTGCGCACATCCCCATCCGCATTAGCAAATAAGTCCAGCTTGCCATCAGAATCACAGGTTAAGTCACCGATAACTGCTTTATTTTCAGGCCGCTCATCCAAACGATGGATGGGCATTACGGGAAAGATTTGATCAATGGCCCAGGCATCTGGTAACGATTGAAACAGGCTGAAATTTCCGTAGTAAATATCCGCAAGCGCCTCGTCCAGATTTTGCAGCTCAGGTGGCACCCGCTTGAGTGATGGCAGCAACTCTCGTGTACGCTGTAAGATTTCCAGATACATATCTTCGGCCAACGCCAGTTCTCTCAGCTCGAGCTGGTCTTGACGGAACATACGGCGGACTTCTTCCCGGTAGTGTGCCGCATCGTTGTAGCACTCTTGCACACTGTCTTCAGACAGACTGTGAAGAACGGCCCAGAGGTTATGCAAAAAGTCATTGCTCTGCTCCGGTAACTGATCGGGCAATGGCCGCGGCTTAAAATGGCTGACATCGAGAATATTGAATAACAGCACCGATGAATAGGCCACCGTAGCGCGACCGGACTCAGTGATAATGGTTGGATGCGGCGTACCACTGCTATTAAGGGATTCAGTGATGGTCTCAACAATGTCCACACAGTATTCTTCGATCGAATAGTTTTTGCTGTGGGTTTCATTGGTTCTGGCCCCGGTGTAATCCACCGCCAATCCACCGCCAAGATCGATATACCCAAGGGGTGCACCTTCCTTCACCAGATCGACGTAATAGCGACAGGCTTCCTGCAACCCATCGCGAATGTTTCTGATATTGGGTATTTGAGAGCCAATGTGATAGTGCATTAATTCCAGGCAGTGAAGCATCTCTGCATCACGCAATTGATCAACCACATCCATCAACTGCGTGATGGATAGCCCAAACAGCGATCGGTCGCCGCCATCGCCAAACCAGTGGCCTTCGACTTCTGCCGCCAGTTTTACCCGCACACCGATCAAAGGCTCCACCCCCAATCGACGGGATTGCTCCAGAATAATGCTGAGCTCAGAGGGCGTCTCAATGACAAAAAAGCATTTCAAGCCCAGTTTGCGCGCGTACAGACCCAGCTCCACAAACTCGGCATCTTTGTAGCCATTACAAATGATGCAAGCTTCACTGTCGCGCAAGTGTGACATGGCAATGATGAGTTCAGCCTTACTACCCGCTTCTAACCCATGGTGATATTGCCCGCCAAATTTGGTGATTTCTTCGATCACATGGCATTGCTGATTGACCTTGATTGGAAAGACACCCCGGTACTCGCCCTGGTAATCAAACTCGTTGATCGCTGCTGCAAAGGACTTATTCAGTAGGCTGATCCGCTCATCCAGCAGGTTTTCGATTCGAAGCAATACTGGCATGGCATGGCCACGCTGTTCGAGACCCGCAACAATATCCATGAGAGACAGCTGAACGGGCTGACCGCTTTGGGTCGCGATAGCCGTCATCTCACCATTGTCGGACAGGCCGAAATAACCCGCGCCCCAGTCGTTGATACCGTAAAGGCTTGCAGATTGCTCAATAGACCAGTTGGATTTTTGATCAGACGTCAAAACGGCCACCTCTGGTAGAAGCAACCGTCAAAAGATACACGTAGTAGAAAACTGTGATTAACCAAGGTCATCATCAGTACTCCCTGATAGACAAAAGAGCAGTACTAACAACCGGAGGAGCCAGGCCTCCGAACCCACAAACCCTTATACCAAGGTTTCGCAAATTTACCCACAAGTGAAGGGGTCACTATAAGGGGGCGCAACTCTCACAAAAAAATTGCTTGCTGAAAAGCAGAATCTATCCCGTTAACCGGCAAGTGGTGACCCGCGGGCTATTTTTGGTCACACACGATCACGCTGGGTTATCAATGAAACCGGGCGACCGGAGCATCCCTATCTACTCATATCCTCCCAAGGGTTGGCCTTATCGAACACTACATCGTGCTCATAACCGGGAACATGCAACCTATCACATGAAATTTGTATGCCGCGCTCATCAATCATCGATTCACCAAACCGATAAATAACATCAACTTGCCCATGGTCAGAGCTATTTGCGTAGTCTTCCGCGGCTTTTCTGGTCTGCTCTCGGCGCTGCTGGTAATCCTTCATTGCCGAGCCATAACGACTCGACAGCATCTCTTCTGTTTTATTGGGAGACAACAAGATAGCCGTTGCATTGTTACCACCAAAACCCTTTGAATTGATAAAGGCCACATCCATTGGGTTCTCGGATACATCCATATCTTTCATGGGAAACAACACGTGGTTCTGGCGAACATCCGATGCCACCTGTGTAATGGTTTTTATCCCCGGGAGAATATTGTATTTAAACGAACCCAATGCCGAGACCAATTGGTCACCACTGGCGCCAGATAAAGAGTGCCCCACATAGGCCTTCACTGCGGAAACAGGCCAATCATGTATATCAAATGCTTCGGCAACCCGATCAAAAATTTCGGATTCGGTCACTCGATTTGCCGGTGTACTAGAGCCGTGAGCATGAATAAAACTGTGATGACGCACCGTCTCTTCACCGACAATGGTCATCGCGGTGGCTATCGCCTTGGAAAAAGATACATAATTTCCGGCACCCGGCGCCGAGATAGACTTTTTCACCCCATCGGCATTGATAAATACATCTGGTACCGCCCCATGAATATCCGCACCCAGTTCCATCGCAAGGGCATCGTCCATTAACACGATGTACTGCGTACCTTCGGCAATAGTGAAGCCACAGTTTTCACCAAAAGGTCTGCTGGCACGTCGCCAGTCGGGGGTATCCGTTCCATCGAGCTTGCATAAATTGTCATCCGTGCCGAGTGCTCCCATATTGGAAAATCCTTCGATGATCTCCGGTGTCAGCCCTGCATCGGCACTGCCTACTACAGCAACTCTGCGACGGCCATTGCGGATATCACGGACGGCCGCTTGTAATACATAGAGAAAGGATGCACAGGCACCGGTAATTGCCTCGGTATGCCCAACGCTTCCCAATACATAGGCATTCACGAAGTCTGCCGGCATGCTATTGAGGCCAAGAGCATACTGCTTCGAAGTGGTACGCTCTCCTTTTAGTCGCGCCTGTAATAGACCACCAAAACCCTCCTGCGTTAGCTGTCCCATCAAGCTAGTGCCATAAACACCCACTTCATCTGGACGAACACTGGCAGCAATCTGATCCCAGGGTATACCGACCGAATTTATGGCATCGCTGGCACCCAGCAGTGCCAGCTGCAGACCTTTGGGGTGAAAACGTGAGTTGTACTTAGCTGCCGGGTCAAATCCGGAGGGAAGTTGCCCTGCGGCTTTGGCTTCTTGCTCGGAATATGTTGGTACCAGAAATTCTCCAGCGCCACTAATATGTACTTCAAAGGAACCCCCCTCAAGCTTTCTCACATCCCAGTGATCCGGAATTGACGACGGCATATCTCGGCGCCCCAGCTTGAAGACGACATCTTCGCCTTCTTTAGCCTGAACCTGAACTCGCTTATGGCCATAAATTTTTGTCGGGTCAAACAGGGTGTCTTCCAAGCGGCGAATCAGCGTGCCTTCCAACACGCGCTGGCCAAAGGTGTCCACTACCTGCTCTGGCCCCATGGCATTGTTATCAGCATCTCGATAGCTTTCACCATCCCAAGTTACCAATGCCATCAGGCAAGCAAGGCCCACGATTGTTTTTTGCTGCTCTTCTTGTGGAAGTGACTCCAACACCATACGGCGAAAGGCCTGGTGCGAAGAGCTTCGTCCAGCGGCGTTATAACCCCCAAAACCTACGATTACGGGCAGTGCTTGCATTGAATCTGCATCCTTTTGGCTTAATGCAGAGCAGTCTATCAGGCATGGGCGGTTGCTTTTTGTCAAAATAAGACATACATTTTGTCATTATGGCCAATAAATCATATTTAAACGTACCGCCCCTGAGAATAGGCACCCTGCTTTACGACAATTTGCTCGGGACCAGCGCTACCCTTCCGGTAGAAATGTTGCGCACTGCCCAGGCATCGGCCCGAGCCGCCAACCCCGATGCACGACGAATTGAAGCAATGACGCTATCGGTTGACTCTAGGCCGGTTAGCTCGCCCTCAGGCTTTGATATCAGCCCATCGGCGACTATTGCTGACGTCGACCACTGCGACATCATCAGCCTTCCGGCCCTGTGGCGAAACCCAAGGCCGGCCCTGCATAAATACCGCGAGTACCTTCCCTGGCTTCAGCGGCAAGCCCAGCAAGGCGCGACAATTATTGCCGTTGGAACTGGCGTGTGCTTCCTCGCCGAAGCCGGTTTGCTAGACAATCAACCGGCAACCACACACTGGCACTATTTTGATCGCTTTCAGCGGGACTACCCAAAGGTTGAACTGAAGCGTCAGTATTTCATCACCCAGGCGGGAAACCTCTATTGTGCGGCGAGTGTTAATGCTATGGCCGAGCTGATGGTGCACCTGGTAGCAAGACTTTATGGACGCCAGGCTGCCACTCAGGTTGAGAGGAACTTTTTTCATGAAATCCGAAGCTCTTTTGAACCCACCAGCTATTTTTCCGATGATGTTCAGCAACACCCAGACGAACAAGTCGTGCAATCACAAATTTGGTTCGAAGATAACTTCAGCAAACCGATTAAGATAGCAGACGTCGCCAAACAATTTGGCTTTAGTATGCGCACCTTTGACCGTCGGTTTAAAAGAGCTCTCGGGACAACCCCTTTACAGTACTTACAGAAAACCCGCCTAAATAATGCTCGGGAACTACTACAAAAATCTGACCTGCTAGTGTCCGAAGTTGCCGCTCACTGCGGCTATCAGGATACTGCGGCCTTCAGCAAAGTGTTTAGCAAGCACTTTGGCACGTCGCCAACAAAATATCGCGAAACTGTGCGCGCAAAATTATTTAGCACCCGATCATAAAATTGCCAAACAGTCATTAATCAGACAGAAGGAGCCCCGGGAAAGGAAGTTTTATACGATATAGAGAAGCCACTCGGCCACCAACGCAGGCTTATCGCAGCCCTTTATGTCCATAACGACATCTACAGTCAGCAATCGTCCATCGCCTTTGCTTTCTTCTGACACCACCTTCCAATTGAGCCGCACCTCGCTCCCCACAGGGACTGGCGATAGAAAGCGCAACCGGTTTACACCGTAATTCAATACGGTCATCTCCCCCAGCTTTTCAAACAACTCATCCAGCATTAAGTGGGGCAACAGTGAAAGATAGAAAAACCCATGAACGATGGTGCCACCCAAAGGCGTCTTGGAAGCCCGCTCCGGGTCCACATGAAGATACTGATGATCGCAGGTCACATCGGCAAACTGGTCAACCTGAGCTTGGCTTATAGCAAACCACTCTGACTGACCACTACGTAGTTCACTCATATTCCACTCTTTATAGTTTAAATCGAGACGAGACAATGGGCCGCATGCCCAGTAGAAGCAGTTCTAACACCACCAGAAGTCACTTAGCCAAATACATAGGTACCCGGTGCAGCCTCCTGAGGTTTGAACGCTGGATTTCCCAACGACTTGGGGGCTATTTTTTGACCGCCGGAACGGCCAGACAACCAGTCGGCCCAGTGCGTCCACCAGGACCCTGAACACTGCTCTGCACCTTCCAGCCAATTATCGGCGGATTCCGGCAGATCCTGATTAACAAAATACTTGGATTTTTTATTCGCAGGAGGATTGACCAGACTCTGAATATGACCACTGGAACTCAATACAAAGGTAACATCGCCACCAATAAACTGGGTGTTCTTATAGCAGGTTTTCCAAGGGGTGATGTGGTCTGATAGCCCTGCGGTGATGTATTTATCGCAATCCAGTGCCGCTAAATCTATCTCGACACCCCGCACCTTCATTGCGCCTTTATATAAGGTGTTGTTCTCGAACATATCCAAAAAATCAGCGTGCAATTGAGCCGGTAAATTGGTCGAGTCGCTGTTCCAATAAAGTAGATCAAACGCTGGCGGTGCCTCGCCCATCAGATAATTGTTTACATGATAGTTCCAAACCAGATCGTTCGGACGCATCCAACTAAAGACTTTGGCCAGCTCGGCCCCCTCTAGAACGCCTTTTTCCTGAGATTTGGCCCGTGCAGCCCGGATTGTCTCAGGAGAGCTATAAACACCCAACTCCATCTCTTCTGATTCCATATTCAGCATACACACGGACAAGCTGAGGCTACCCACTAGATCAGAACCCGTCTGCTTTAAGTAGGAGGAGAGAATGGATGCCGTTACACCGCCGGCACAGGCACCCACCACATTGAGTTTTTTACTTTTCGTTATCTTCTGTATTGCATCTATTGCCTCGGCAACCGCCAAAACATACTGATCCATACCCCAGTGACGCTGTTCTTTGGTGGGGTTCCGCCAACTGACAGCAAAAACCTGAAAACCCTGCTGAAGGCAGAAGCGGAAGAAGCTCTTTTCTTCGGTAAGATCGTAGATATAAAACTTGTTAATCTGGGGCGGTATAACCAATAGCGGCCGCCGATACACTTTAGGCGTAAGGGGTGTGTACTGGATGAGCTCCAAAAGCTCATTACGAAAAACTACCGCACCTTCGGATATCGCCAAATTCCCACCCACCTTGAATTGGCTTTTGTCGACCTGGGAGGGCATACCATTATTATTTTTCAAGTCATCGACGTAGTTACGCAGCCCCTTCACAAGGCTGGAACCCCGGCTCTCAACAACTCGTCTCAGTGCTTTTGGATTGCTCAACAAAAAGTTAGTGGGGGCCATGGAGGTGGTAATAACATCCTTAACAAATCGAGCTCTAAGCCTATCGAGGGTATCAAGCTCCAGCTCATCTACCAGTTCCCCCAGAGACTCATCCCAAGCAAAATAAGCCTGCTTCAACTTATGATAGAGAGCGTTTTCCTCCCACGATGGATCATCAAACCGACGATCGTTTTTTCGCCCCTCGTACTTATCAGTTCCCTTGATAATGTCGGCAACCTTACCCACAAACTGCTTGCTATTATTAGCCATTTTGGATGGCTGGGTAATCGCATGCTTAATCGTTTTTTTAACCGAGGACTTCAATTCCTCTGCACTCACACCAACTAACGGGCTTAAAGCCACGATGCCCTCAATAAGAGAATCCTCATATGCTTTTGACAGCACATCTTCCTTTTCCTGCTTCGAAGACTCCTTACTCTCTTTGGACATAACCTTTCCCTATAAACTATTTTTCCAGCCCCACTCTATCACCCGCACAACAGCGCGGAAAGTCTCACTAAAATAAGGAGGGCATCGTTTTAACTATAGATAAATGGAAGGGGCGCTGCACTTAAACCCTCCTCTGGCTAGAGGTGTTCGGATAGATAGGCTTCAAGTTTTTCCAAATCGGGGATCAATGCCACCCGCTCATCCAGCCCTACCTGCATCAGTGCAAAGGGAAGGCTTGGCTCACCGGCAATTTCCTGTAACAAGTCCTCTTCCGATATTCTTACCGAGTGAGGGAAATCTCTTATAAATACCGCATAAAAATTAAACTTACTTTCCGGGCGCAACGTATTCATTACCAGCACCAATGAACCTTCCGTATCACATTGATCGCTGTCGCTGCCAATGGCTTCAAAGACAATCAGGGGAATTCTCTGCTCGCGCCACTCCATCCAGCCCTTCAACCAGACCGGCTCTTGATGCTGCTCCTCATAATCAACAAAATGAACCACTTCAGCAACGGATGACATAGGGATAAGCCAGGTTTCACTACTTAGGGAAACAAACAGGCTGTCGACATCATCCAGTAATTTCTTTTGTTCCGCGATCAGCTGTCCCATTAACTACTGCTCCACCGCCATGCCGATAAGTTCTGTAATACTTGCCAACAATACGTCTTCTTGATAAGGCTTACCCAGATATTGCTCCACACCCAGCGCCATTGCCCGCTCTCGATGCTTCTCACCGGTTCTCGACGTAATCATGATAATCGGGATATGGTTTAAATCCTCATTGCCCTTAACCCGTCTGGCGACTTCAAACCCATCCATACGCGGCATCTCTATGTCCAACAGCATAACGTCTGGACGCTGATCCTGAAGAAGCTCCATGGCTTCAACGCCATCTCGGGCGGTGATCACATTGAAGCCTTGCCGCTCCAGAAAACGACCAGCAACTTTGCGAACCGTGACAGAATCATCAACGACCATAACCGTCGGCACTGCTGACTGAGCAGGAGGCTCCTGTTCATTATGTACATCAATACCAGCGCGGCTATCAGTCTGGCCACGTAGCAGGGCCAGCAAATCAAGAATTACGACGACTCGGCCATCGCCCAACAATGTTGCACCTGAAAGGCCTGGCACATTACTGAACTGTGGACCCAGACTTTTCACGACAATTTCGCTGCTGCCGGTTAGACCGTCAACCTGCACGGCGTACATCCGGGATTCTGAATGCACCAACACCATGAGAGCAGATTCTGCCGAGCTATCAATTTTGGGAGCCAAGTCGTCACTTAACAGGCTACCGAGATATCGCACTTCATACTGCCCACCGGCATATTCCAAGCGCGCATCAGGAAAACGATAGTAATGTTCCAGCTCCGAAGAGCTGAGGCGCACCACGCCATCCACACTACTCAAAGGCAGTGCAAATAAATCGTCGCCCAGCTCAATCATCAACGCCCGATTCACCGACATGGTAAATGGCAAGCGAACCGTGAACTGCGCTCCCTCGCCTTTCTTGGTCGCTATCTGAACCGAACCACCCAATTCACGGACTTGGCTGTTCACCACATCCATACCCACGCCTCGCCCTGAAACCTGAGTAACCTGTTGTGACGTAGAAAAACCGGAGTGAAAGATAAACTGGATTACATCCTGATCACCCAGCGCAGCTTCCGGCGTCATCAGGCCACGCTCCAAAGCTCGCTGACGTATCGCATCAATATTGAGGCCACGACCGTCATCCGCCAACATTAAGAGGATATCCCCGCCTTCCCGAACAAACCCAACAGAGATGACGCCCACCTCAGGCTTGCCTAACTGGATTCGATCTTCCGAAGATTCTATTCCATGATCGATGGAATTCCTGATCATATGCTCAAGGGGTGCCAGCATCTGCTCCATCATCGAGCGATCCATTTCACCATCCACATTGACCAATTGCAGCTCTACCTTTTTACCCAGTTCATCGCTGAGTTGCCGCACCATACGCCTCAATCTGGGCACCATGCGGGAAAATGGCACCATCCGGGTTCGCATCAAGCGCTCCTGAAGGTCAGTATTGATTCGAGCTTGCGATAATAACTGCGCCTCGGCACCTCTTGCCTTTTCAACCAGCGTGCTTTTCAAATCTTTTAGATCAGAAGCAGATTCAAGCAAGCCGCGCGATAACTGTTGTAACTGGGAATATCGATCCATCTCCAGAGGATCAAAGCCCTCGACCTCTGATGATGACATGGCGTCAATTTGCTCCTGGCGGAACATTACTTGTGCATCCGTCTCCATACCCAAACGACGCACCTGATCCTTGAGCCGGATAATTGTTGACTCCATTTCGTCGAGGGTAAATGCAAACTCACTGACCTGCTGCTCAATACGCCCACGAGAAATACTGGTTTCGCCAGCCAGATTTACCAAGCTCTCCAGTAGCGGTGCCGACACCTTCACCATTTCCTGAGGTTTGGTCTGACGCTCAATCTGAGGAATCACAGCCTCGATCATGTCGGGCTTATACGATGCCTCCACTCGGATTTCACCAATGTCTGGCGACACGGGTGGTGTGGGCATTTCACTGCCTACCGACGCTGGTTCACGAACGGGCACGGGTTCGCCAGAATCAAATAATTGACGAGCTACAGACAAGCCTGCTGTCAGGGAATCCTGCTGCCTTAGCAATCGGCTGAATATATCGGAGTTCAATTCGCTGCGGTTGCTTTCCAGAACCAGAATATCATTCTCCATAGCGTGGCTAAGGGTACCCAGCTGCTCAAGCCCCGCCATTCGAGCACCACCTTTTAAGGTATGCAGCAAGCGCTTTAGGTTATCGACACTCTCGACACTTCCCCAGTCACCCTGCCAACTCTGCAGCGCCTGATCAATTCCTTCCAATAGCTCATCGGCTTCAGCAATAAATATTTCTAATATATCTAAATCTATATCGTCGCGATTGAGTGGCTGAACAACTACCTCAGGCAATGGATCGAGCAATGCCGGCTCGACCTCAGGCTTCGATGGAGCAATGTCTAAACCAGCAGATTCAGATTCTGGCTCAACGGGCGGTTGCGCCGTAGGTAATTCGGTATTGAGAACATCTATATTCGTCAGATCGGGTTCAGCCGATTCAACAACATCGGCAATCAGGGCTTCTAGCTCTCCCCTCAAGTCATCGGTGATTGGTAGCAGTTCTTGATTAGCCGCCACACAATCGATCATACCAAGCAGTACATCATGGGCTTTGGCCATGGGCTGCAACAAGTCGTCGACAGGCACCAATTGCTGTTGAAGTATTTTCTTGTAAACCTGGCTTAAGAGCACTGATAACTGACTTAGGGGGCCGGCACCTGCCTGGTCTGCCGCCATGGCCAGCTGATCAAGCTCGTCGCACAACTGCGCTGGCAGCGATTCATCCTGTGGATTTAGCTGCCAGTTGTACAGACTGTTTTCGGCATCTAGCAGGTTGTGAATCCCCTGCATCATAAGCTGGTTAAGCCCATCTGGATCTACCGAAGAGGGCGCTTGTTCACTGGCGTTTAACGCACCAAAGGATTGCTCTTTGAGGGATTCAAGGCGCGTCAAAAATTGTTCAAGCTCGGGGATATCAGCAATTCTTGACTCGGTATGCACCGAAGCAATCGACGCCCGGCAGCACTCAACGACATCGGATAACAGTGCAACAATATCGTTGTCTACATTAAGCTGATGGGTATAGAGACCGAGAACATATTGCTCAAGGGGTACGACAAGATCACCAATGACATTGATCCCTGCCATGCGCGCACTGCCCTTCAAAGTGTGTAGAGCGCGCTGAAGGGTGCTAGACGGTGGTGAATAGACCGGAGCTTCTCTTCGCTGCGCATCAACGAAGTCCTGCACAACAGTCAGATATTCTTCTGTTTCAGCGGCGAAAATGGCCAACAACTCGGGGTCAATGAAAGCCTCTTGATCCTCACCGGACTCAGGCTCAGGCTCAGGCTCAGGCTCAAAATTCGCGTCAAGTACAGGCTCCTCAACAACCGTTTGAGGGCTACTGGCGGGTTCTAAATCTGAACCTTCTGGCAGTTCGGTTTCTTCTCCCTTGGCCAGTGCATCGGCAGCAACCACCAATTGCCCCACATAGGCCTCTCGATTATAGATATTCTTGCTGTGGAAGGCCTCGGCCAATCCCGGTATAACTTCTCGAGCCAAATCCACAAAAGCAATTAATGTCGGAGTAATAGTGACTCGCTTTTCAATCACTTTGTTGAGTAGATTTTCAACTGCCCAGGCCAACTCGCCCAGGGTTTCTGCCCCGAGCATACGACTGCTACCCTTGAGCGTATGAAAACCACGTCGAATGTCTGCCAGCGGCTCTTGTGCTGACGGGCTGTCAACCCACTGGAGATAAGCCACCTCTATCGACTCGAGCACCTCGGCCACTTCTTCGATAAAAATATCGACAATTTCCTGGTCGGCAAAGTCATCCTCCTCTGCCGGTAGTTCAATCTCTGTCGGCTGCTCTGTAGAAGTCAGCGCCTCTTGAGGATCAAC
>Ga0209121_10000860_pt1 | contig 32554 bp, 31 predicted proteins | sample Cruoilmetagenom3_FD_187292 | JGI IMG/M metagenome (GOLD analysis project Ga0209121, IMG submission 187292) | Oil polluted marine microbial communities from Coal Oil Point, Santa Barbara, California, USA - Sample 3 (SPAdes) (version 2) | ecosystem: Environmental > Aquatic > Marine > Oil seeps ... | reverse complement strand
AGCCTTTTCAAAGTATTCTGCTGCCTCATTATATTCCCCAATCTCTCGAAGGATAAGTGCATAAGTTCCATATAAGGTGGCTATCCGCTCTGATTGAATCCTCTCTCCCATCTCTATTGCCTTTTCCAGCTCTTCCCTTGCTTTATTAAACCGTCCCATTCTTCGATAGGTAATTCCTATGGTTTCTTTAATCCCGACTATACCCTCTTCACCACCAAAATCCTGATACATTGACTCTGCCTCCCTGTAATGTGAAATAGCAGAGGTATAATCCGAGTATTTCCTCTCATAATCCCCTGCTTTTTTCAAATATTCCAATGCTTTTTCAGGGTTACCACCCCTTCGGAAATGAAAGGCGAGTAAAGACGCCCATTCATCTATTCTATCACCAAGACTATCTTCAAGTAGTAATGCTATTTCTTTGTGGAGCTTTTTTCTTTTTCTCCTGAACACCGAATCATAGGCAGCTTCACGTAAAGGTGGGGCCTTAAAGAAAAACTCTCTACCCTTCTTCAGGAAGATTCCCTTTATTAGAGCATTATCTATGGTGGGTTTTAGCTCTGCTTCCTTTTCATTATAGATACGGGAATAGTAATCCAGATTAAATCGTTCACCGAAAATGGACGCATTTTTGATTAAAGTCCGAAGATCCTCAGGATAGGAATCCAGCCTCTCTGCCATAAGTCCATTAATACCAGAAGGGATGCCTGTTTCCTCTATATCTTCCTTGAGTTCCAGTCTGCTACCTATCCTGTCACAAAGATTCTTCAGAAGAAGCCACTGGAGAAAGAGTTTCAGACAATAGGGATTACCTTCGGATTTTTCCGTAAGAAAACCCAGGAGATGCTCGGATATTGCATAGTCTAATGCGTCTTCAGATAACTCTCTAATCGATTCTTTTTTTAGCGAACCCACCCCCAATTGTTCAAATCCCGGAATCTTCTCCTGACATTCTGCTATGAGTAATAAACCCTCGGGCAATGAACTCTCTTTGGATAACTCTTCGGGTGTTGACCCGTCGGACTCCTCTAATTTAGTGAATAGACCTCGGGTCAATGGGTCAATATAATCCCAGTCTTCGATTCTTACGAGGAGTGGGGATTTCCCTAGCATACTATCAAGATATTCCTTCCATCCTGAGGTTGCCTTTTCTCTAAAATCTGATTTTTCTTCCGGACTCTTAAGAAAAATAGACAAACTATCCGGGATAGAATCTCCATATTCATTTTCGATCCATTCTCTTATCGCATAATAAGGAATATTAGGAGCAAATTCCCTGCCCTTTAGATGAATTATCCTTACTCCTTCTATACCCTCTATGACTTCACTACATAATCTGCTCTTTCCGGAACCGAATGGGCCATAGAGGCAAATTTCCCCTCCTCCACCTTCTTTTAACTTATCTACAAAATCAAGTAGATATTTCCTTTCATTTTCCCTACCTACGAACGGAAACTCGATTATGGCCTTTTCGAGTTTCATATCCTTACTTCGAAGTGCTCTATATATCTCTATAGGTTCCTTTTTACCTTTTACCGTAACCGCCTTAAGTTTTTCACACTCAATCTCATCCTTCACTTCTTGATAGGTAGATTCGGAGATAATGACTTCCCCGGGATTTGCAATACCCTCAAGCCGTGAAGCTGTATTCACAGTATCACCCATAACGGTGTACTCCATCCGCTTGTCAGAACCCATATTCAGCGCGACAACCTCACCGGTATTGACTCCAATACTCATACTAATTTCCACTTTCCCTGAAGGGGTATCAACAAAACCGAGTTCTAAAATAGCCTTTGTCATTTCAAGCGAAGCCCGAACAGCCCGAAGAGAATCATCCCTGTGGGCAACTGGTGCGCCAAATATAATCATAATGGCATCCCCCACCAGTTTATCCAGATCCCCACCATATTTATCCACGATTTCAAGCATCCTTCCGAAATAACGGTTTATAATAACGACGATCTCTTCCGGGTCCTGGAGTTTCTCGGTAAGGGCCGTAAAACCACATAAATCTCCAAAGAGAACTGTAACCTTTCTCCTCTCTCCTTCAACCCCTAACTTCCCGGGGTCCTGCTTTATCATATCAAAAACCCTGGCGGGGAAGTATTTACTCAGAGCTCGAATTAAATCCTCATTATTATTCACTGGCATCTTCAATAGCCTTTACCTTCTTTAATCTCCTCTCATGCCTTCCCCCTTCAAACTTCGCTTCCATCCAGGTAGTAAACATTTCCCAGGCTTCTTCTGCATTTGTCCTTTCGGCGGAGAAAACCAGGATATTTGCGTTGTTATGTCTCTTTGCTGATTCAGCCATATCTTTATCAAGTGCTAAAGCTGCATAGGCACCTTTAACCTTATTAGCTGCAATGGTCATTCCAATGCCTGTATTACATATAAGAATCCCGTAGTCAATTTTTCCTTTGCTTACCTCTCTCGCAAGAGCCTCTGCAAAATCGGGATAATCAGAAGATTCTTTGCTGTCTGTTCCAAAATCCTCAACCTTGAAATTGCTTACTTCAAGACGCTGGATTAACTCCTTTTTTAATGGATATCCTCGATGATCTGCACCTATACCAATAAGCATTTTATCCTCCTTTTTAGGTCCCTAAAACCAGAAGGCTATATAGCCAGTTAAATCAAAGTTGTCTTTGGACCCCTGGATTAAAGTTCCATTTATACCTATCTTGAGCTTTTTCCCAATCAAGAATCCAAGATCAGTCGAAAGAAAATAATCATCAGCGAAGCGGATATAACTGTAGAGATTTATATCAAATAGATTGGCTGCCCTTACTGCTATGCCTGCTCGAAGGTAGGACCTACCTTCCTCCAGGGGATAACCTGCTTCTAAATAAAAACCCCGATAATCTCCAGAAATACCAAGATAACTTAACGAATCAGAAAGTGCCTCCGCACTATAGAAAAAGGACACACTAAAATCTGCTGCCCATCCGGCTTCTAATCTGTAATAGAGCCCAGGAAAACTCCACTCTCGTCGAAACTCCGGACCTACCCAGAACACCCTGGATATATCGTTCCACTCTAAGAGCGCTCCCTTTAGATAATAGGCGCCATTGTACGGGAAGAAACAAAGTATCTCGGGATAAAGATGCATCTTATACCAGGAAAGTCCAGCCCGGAAGGGGTATTTTTCAAAGGCTGCTTTCACCTGATACTCAAACTCCTCATTTACCTTCAATGCAAAATCAAATGGTAGAATAGATAATCCGAGGTCCCCGAACACAAAAATAGAATCAGCATTAGCAAATGAAATACCTCCTGAAAGGACATTAGAAAAGCCTCTGGCAGAAAATAAGAAGATTTCACTGGATGTTTTTCTATTTTCGTAACAAGCATTAAAATAAAAATTCATTAGCGATGTTCTGGCAAAGAGAGTAAAATGCTCCTCCTCGATGCTTGAATTATACACACCATCGATACCTGCAAGAAGGGGATAATAATGATTCCGCAAGAACCCTATGAGATAGCCCTCATACTTACTCCCGGCCAGAGCCTTTAATCGCATTCCTCTATTCGATTCCTCTTTCCTTTCTCTCTTTATCTCCAGGAGAGGAAGTGTTGCTATTTTTCTTTCATAATAAGGTGGCAACAGTTCTTCTTCAAAGGGAAGTAAACCTTTTTCTACGGCTTCTATCTTTATCCTCCTCTCTCCATAAACGGTCACCTCTGGAATTTCAAGGGTTTGCGAAAGAATTGTAAAGGTAATAAATAGTAGCAGGAGAATTGTGTGGCTTCTTCTCATTATTTTATCTCCGAAATCTTCTTCCTGGCCTTCACGGCCCAATCCTTCTCTCCTCTTTTTACAATCTCCCTCAAGTAGTTTATGGCTCTGTCCTTATCACCTCTCTCCAGGGTTATCTCAGATATAAGAAAGAGGCTTGGTGAAACCCATTTGCTTTCAGGATAAAGATATTTTACTTTAAGAAGATTCTTAAAAGCTTCATCTTTCTCTCTCTGTTCATACAGTAGTTCGCCCATCAGGTAATATGCCTCGGGTGCTGCTCTTTCATAATTCGTTGCTTGTTTTAGGCCATTAAGTGCTCTCTCATACATTCCTAAATCTATCTGTATCCTTGCTAATTCAAGGTAAGCTAAGCCCTCCACTTTCCCTGTTAATCCCTCTAATTTTCTCATTGCCTCGCCTCTATTGCCCTCTTTATGCAAAGATAATGCATAGAGTAGAGAAGCCGTAGGTAAAGCGGATCTAGAGAGATATTCCTTTGCCTTTTTGGAGTCTCCTTCATTAAAGGCAATTCTACCGAGTTCAAGGTATGCCCTATCGGCTGTCTCCTTTGAAGATGCAGCCTTTCCTAGGAATTGAATTGCTTCCTGTCTCCTGCCAAGTTTAAGATAGGCTATTCCGGCATTGTAGAAGCTACTCGGCGAATCCGATTCCTCAAGATAGTCGAGTGCCCTGTCGTACTGCCCTGTGTTATAAAGTATATTACCAACAAGAAGATTTATCTTAGCTTCAAGTCCAGTGCCCTTAAATTTTCTTATAAAATCTCTTGCTTTATTCTCCATGGCTCCCGTTCCTGAAGTTGCATTGACCGAGAGTAGAATACCTCGAATCGCAGAGAGTTTATTTAATTTCGACTCCTCTAAAGCAGTTTTCCCATAAAGCAAATCAAACCCCCGTTTGTAGTACTTGAGGGACGAATCGTATTCGGCACGGTCAAAGTAATTATCCCCAAGCAGAAGAAAAGAGTTATACATCACCTCTTTATCTAAAACCATGGCTATTAGAGAATAGAGTTGTTTATTGGAAGCCATAATATCCTGTTTCTTCCTTAAGGAGAATGCTATGTAATAAGCAGCAAGACTACTATATTCCGAAAGAGAAAATTGATTCCTTAGCTCATTGAAAGCTTTGATAGCTTCGTTATACTTTTCATTTTCAAAGAACATCGTTCCAAGAAAATACAGGGCTCTGGGCCTAAAGGGTCCTTTTACCTGTAAATAAGCTTTTTCTGCTTCAGAAAGGTTTCCCATTGCATAGGCTGCATTCCCAAGTTGGAGATAAACCTCTGGTCTACTGCAGAAATCCGGAAATTCATTACTCAATCTATCAAGTGTTATGAAAGCCAGGTTGTATTTCTTAAGGCCCACATACGCCCATGCTTTCCCTTCCAGAACATTTGGAGTGAGATTTTCGGCCTCTTCTTCGCCTATTTTATTATACTCACGGATTGCATCCGTATACCTTTTCTGGTTAAGATATATATCCCCTCTAAGCAATCGAACCCTGTATATTTGCTCACCATCAGGAAATCTTTGCTCATAGGAATCCAGGAAACCGAGCGCCTTTTCTTCATTTCCTCCCCCCTTCTCTGCAACTGCGGCCTGGAGCAGGGCAAGAGAGATATTATCCTTTCCTTCTTCTACAACCTTCATAAAGAGAGAAGAAGCCTCATTATAACGTCCCCCCTTCATGAATATATTACCAATAACAATCCTGGCCTCATCTTTCGATTCTCCTCCAACCTTTTCCAAAAGTGATAATGCCCTTTCCTCATCCCCCATTCGTTCGTACAGGGAACCCAGTTCAAACAGGGCCTCATTGGATAATTCTTTGCTATTTGTAATGACTTCCTTGAGATGCGACATCGCATCTTCAATCATTCCCTTTTTGCTCAGAGATAGAGCCATCCAGTAAAGGGCATCCCACCTATATGGGTCATCTTTTTCGACCCTACTAAACGATTCGATAGCAAGGTCATAATTATCTTTTTCATAATAAATAAGCCCAATCTTGTACAGGGCAAAACCAACAAGGGCCGGGTCTTCTTTAATGATGCTATTTAGATAATATATTGCTGTCTTGCTATCATCACTTTTCTCGTAAATATCTGCGAGTAATGCATATACCCGTCCCCTATATTCACCCAGAGGGAACTCCTTAAGATAACTGGAAAATGCCCCTATTGTCTTTTTGTCCCCTTTTAAATATAGGGCCTTAGCATAGAGGAATTTCCCCTCTTCTCTATACTCACCAGAGAGGTTTGCAAAGATTGAAGCAGCCTTATCATAATTCCCCATTCTCATATAACACCACCCTGCACTTAATTTACTATAGGGAAGGTTGGATTTTAGATAGTATTTCAGTGCTTCCTTAAATTTACCCTGTTCGAAAAATACTTCACCAATCCATAATCTCCTTTTATCCACATCCGATAGTCGATTGAAAATCTTAATTGCATTCTCATAGTTTTCCATGCCTAGTTCTGCTATACCCCACAGAAGTTGAATATCTTCTTTCCTCGGGGGGTATTTTCTCATAAACTCATTAGACCTCTGGATTGTCCTTTTGAAATTCTCCTGAAAGTTTAAGGATTTAAGTAGAAGAACAGAAGCCTCCGGGGAATAAATACTATTAGGATACTGCTCCAGGAATCCCGTTAATTCGACTTCAGCCAGGTCATATAGACCGTCGTCAAAAAGGCCCTTTGCATAACGAAAATCCTTAACAGGAGAGAGCGACAGGATTATAAATAATATCATCATAATCTTACCACCTTATCACATAAACAAACAGAGTAACATGCAATAGCCTTTTTTTCACCGATTGGCCCAACGCCTTCGTTAGTGGTCGCTTTAATCGATATAAGGGATTCGTCAATGCCAATAATACCTGATATATTTCTCTTCATTTCATCAATATAAGGAGACATTTTTGGTTCCTCTGCAATTATTGTGGTATCTATATTAATCACGCTTCCCGGAATTATTCTCATTGTTTCCTCCAGTAAAGCAAGACTTGATATTCCCCTGTACTTTGGATCACTATCAGGGAAATGATTTCCAATATCCGGCAAACCAAAGGCTCCAAACAGCGAGTCGATAATCGAATGCGTCAACGCATCACCATCAGAATGCCCTATAAGACCAAGGGGATAATCTATTTTTACTCCACCAAGTATGAGTTCCTCTCCTTCCTTCAATAAATGGAGGTCATATCCAAATCCTATCCTCACTCATCCCTCCAGTTCTTTGCAATTATCCTCGCCAATTCCATATCTTCTGGATATGTTATTTTAATATTCATAGAATCTCCCAGAACCCAATGGATATAACCATCCAGACGCTCGACAACACTCAGTTCATCGGTTACATCTTCCCCTTTCAATAATCCGACTACTTCCTTTAATATATTACTCTTAAATCCTTGAGGCGTCTGGACTTGCAGTATGTTTCTTCTACCTTTAGTCCAGAGAATCTTATCTTTCGAATATAATTTAATTGTGTCGGTCAGTGGGATACCCGGTGCACAGGTTCCATATTCCCGGGTTCCTTTTATGACTTTGTCTATGAGCCCTTTTTTTACGAATGGGCGTACTCCATCATGAAGTAAGATTATTCCACTTTTACACTCATTTAGTCCAGCGAGCACCGACTCTTGCCTTCTCTTTCCCCCTTTTATCACTATGATATTATCGCCAAAACCTCTCACCATTTCCTCTGAATATTCTAATTTTTCCTCTGGAACAACAAGGCTAATCTTCTCTACTCCATAATTAGTGAACCGTTTAACAGTGTGATAGACAAGGGGTTTGCCATCCAGATCAAGGAACTGCTTATAGCATTCGCCCATTCTACTTCCTTCCCCAGCAGCCACAATAACAACATCAATCATTCTCCCACCTCGCCCATATTTTTCTCCCGCTGGAACCTTCAAGCACAGACTCTATTACACAATTAAGTGTTAGGGGTTTTTTCCTCGGAAGCTCTCCTTTTATTTCGACAATACTGCCATCATCCAGATGACCCCGAGCTTTATTATATCCATATTCTACATCCCTGACACGAACTCCTTGACCTACATATACTCTTCCCCTTCTGAGTGTATCGAGTGATTTAATATTTATGCATTTTATGCCTTCTACCTCAAGAGAATCCTGGAAATCTCCTGCAATGAGGGCTCTACTATTCAATCTTTGACAAACAGTCCTAAAATCACCCTCTTCAATTCTCGCTTTGAGTTTATCTACAATTGATAAGGGATTTTCACTCTCATTAAATCCCGGAGTAGAATTAATTCTCCTTAAAATTTCATCCATATCTTCCTTTGCTATAACAAGAGTGCCCTCAATGAATCCGGCTTGAAATAACCCGGCAACTCTTCCATCCAGAATAGCAGATGGATGAATCACTATAAAATTTTCTTCGACTTTTTCCCCTGTTATCATCTGAAAAAGAAAAATCAGGACAAGGACCCAGCCTATGGAACCAAATATTATAAGGGATAAAATCATAATTTACAAATCTCTTTTGCCTGTCTTATATTTAACACTTTTATAACTTCAATGTCCTTATCCTTTTTCAGTTCCTTATCTGGAATTAATATCTGCTTAAAGCCTATTCTTCTGGCTTCTTTGACCCTACTTTCGAGATATGGAACTCCCCGAATTTCACCTGAAAGACCAACCTCCCCCACTGCACAGAGTCTATCCGGTATAGGCTTTTCCAGTAAACTGGATATTATTGAAAGAATTACGCCAAGGTCAATACTGGGTTCAAGAACGCTCATTCCACCCGCTATATTGCAGAAGATATCATAATTATTCATCTCCATATTCAATCTCTTCTGAATCACCGCCATAAGGAGGTCTAATCTCCTCTCGGAAAACCCCTCTGCTACCCTCTGGGGATATGAAAAGCGTGTTGGTATTACCAGGGCCTGGGCTTCAACAAGAATGGGTCTTGTTCCCTCCACTGTTGGAATGACAATTGAACCAGATGAATTATCCTGTTTACCCGATATAAGATAATGGGAAGGATTCAGAACTTCCTTTAGTCCTTTTTCGTCCATATCAAAGATTCCAACCTCGTTAGTGGAACCAAATCTATTCTTCTTAGAGCGAAGCAATCTAAAAGAGTGAGTAGGGTCCCCTTCCATAAATAGTACAGTATCAACCATATGTTCCAGGGTTTTAGGACCCGCTATATTACCTGATTTTGTAATATGGCCCACAAGAAAAACAGTAATGCCATGCTTCTTTGCAACTTCCATGAATCTCGATGTGCTCTCTCTCACCGTGTTAACCGAACCAGGAATACTACCACCATCACCAAAAGTTAACGTCTGTACAGAATCAATAACAACAATATCAGGGTTTTGCTTCTCAATGCAGAATAAAATAGTCTCGACGTCAGTCTCCGATAAAACCAATATCCTATCCTTTGAAACACCTATCCTATCAGCACGAATCCGTAGCTGGGAAGGTGATTCCTCTCCAGAGATATAAAGGACTTTTTTCTCCTTTGCAAGCTTACCTGAAATCATGAGAAGTAATGTTGATTTTCCAATACCAGGTTCCCCTGAAACTAAAACGAGGGAACCAGCAACAATCCCACCACCCACAACCCTATCAAATTCTTTAATACCGGTCTCTACTCTGTCCTTCTTACCAATAGATATCTCATTTAGATATTGAAATTCTACCTCTTTCGATACCTTCCGCGATTTCCGCTTCTCTTTTTCTTCCTGAAAGGAATCCCACGCACCACATCCAGGACATCTTCCCATCCACTTCAGGGCACTGTATCCACACTCACTACATTTATACATTAATACCTTCTCATTTTCTATTGGTAGGCAGTGAACTACTCTGTATAAATTTCTTCATATAGGGATTGTCTGTCTTTAGAGCATTTTTGGGGCTTCCGTCAAAGACAATATTTCCTTCCGCAAGCATGTCAATCCTGTCGGATACTTTGAATGCCGAGTGCAGGTCATGAGTAACCATTATTGTAGTCTTTCCCAGCTTTTCCTTTAGTTGAAGCATAAGGTTATTCATCCTATCCGCTATTATGGGGTCAAGTCCGGTCGTGGGTTCATCATAGATAATATACTCTGGGTCCATACAGAGCGCCCTTGCTATAGCTACTCTTTTCTTCATTCCACCGGAAAGCTCCTGTGGTTTACGTAAGTAGGTTTCCGAATAAAGACCTACCATTTCTAGTTTCTCCACACCTATCTCTTCCATCTCTTTCATACTCATCAGAGGGCAATGTTCCTTTAATCCTATAATAACATTTTCCATCACGGGCAGAGAATCAAACAGAGCCGAGCTTTGGAATACCATACCAAATCTTTTTCGCACCGTAAATAAGTGTGATACGCTATCATTAATATCTTTCCCGTCAACAAGAACCCTTCCCTTATCCGGCTTAAGTAATCCCAGAATATGTTTCAGTAAAACGGTTTTGCCACAACCACTCTCCCCCACAATCCCAATAGTTTCTCCCTGTTTAACAGTAAGGCTAACTCCTCTTAGAACGTCATTATCTCCAAAACTCTTATATACGTCTATTATCTCTATCATTCTTCCATTTCTTCCATTTCCATTTCTTCAAGGTTATCAAAACGGGCATACATTCGACTGAATTCAAGATTTATGGTACCTGTAGGACCATTCCTCTGTTTTGCAATGATTAATTCTGCTTTCTCTGCAGGAGAAACAGAATCTTTTTTCCATCTATCCGGTCGATGTATAAACACAACGAAATCCGCATCCTGTTCAATCGCTCCTGACTCCCTGAGGTCAGAGAGGACTGGTTTTGCATTTTGTCCTCTTCTTTCAGGTTGTCGTGAAAGTTGAGAAAGTGCTATAACAGGCACATTCAACTCCATTGCTATTGATTTTAGGGCTCTACTTATTGAAGCGACCTCCTGCTCTCTGGTCTGGCTTGGGGGTCCCTTCACGAGTTGCATATAATCCACGAATATTACCCCGATATTGTATTTTTTCTTCATTCTCCTTGCCTTAGCCCTGAGCTCGAAGATAGTCATACCGGGTGAAGCATCTATAAAAAAAGGAGATTCGGTCAGCCTTGAAACCCCTGAAGTCAGCGCAACCCATTCGTTCTCCTTAATGTAACCCGACCTTATCCTCTTGCCATCAATCCTTGACTCTGCTGAAAGCAGCCTGAATATGAGATTTTCCCAGTGCATTTCAAGGGAAAAGAATAAAACAGGAATTTTCTCTCGCACCGATATATGCGAAGCAATATTTAATGCAAGAGCGGTTTTCCCAACAGATGGCCTTGCAGCAACGATCATGAGCTCTGCTTTTTGCAAACCAGCACTCATCCTGTCCAGATCCCGGAGACCCGTTGAAATACCCGTAAGAGGATCCTTTCTTTCCGCTCTCTCTTCGATAATTTTCATCACTTCCTTAAGGAGTGGTGTGATAGGTTGAACCTCTTCAGCTTTTCTCCTTTTCCTTATATCGAATATAAGATTCTCCGCTGTATCAAGAACTACATCCACATCCTCTTTACCCTCGACTGATTTATCAATAATACGTTTGCTCTTTCTTATAAGTTCTCTTAATATTGCTTTCTCACGGACGATTTTAGCATAATATATTGCATTTGCAGATGAAATATTCCCTTTAACCAATGAGGTAACAAAGCTTGCCCCACCTACCTTCTCCAGGAGACCCTCTTTTCTTAACCTCTCTACCACTGTTATAATATCCACTCCCTCTCCTCTATTGTAAACTTTAAGAGTGGAATCAAAGATAATTTGATGGGAGGGCTTATAGAAATCATCAGCAGAAAGAATCATACTTACATCAGCCGTAGCACCCATATCTACCAACATACTGGAAAGAACTGCTTCTTCGGCTTCCTGCGAATACGGAACACCTATCTGGTCAATCAACTGATGCACCTTTTAGCTTCTTTTAAATCTTTCGCTACAAGCTCTCGGCTCCTGGGATTCCTTATGACATAAACAGGATGAAAAGTGGGAATAGCTGTATAAGAGAGATATCTCATTTTCTTACCTCTCATCTTTGTTATCCCACTGGCAGTCCCTGTAACCAGAGACAAAGCTACATTTCCAAGCAAGACAATAACTTCCGGATTTATTATTTCCAATTGCCTCTTGAGATATCCGATACAAGATTCAATTTCATCCATATCTGGATTCCTGTTCCCTGGAGGTCTACATTTCACTACATTGGTTATGTATATATCTTTTCTGTCCATTCCAGCCAACTCCAAAATAATATCCAGTTCCCTACCTGCGGCACCCACAAAAGGTAACCCCTGTTCGTCTTCCCTTTCACCAGGTGCTTCTCCTATAATCATAAAATCTGCGTTAGCCGGACCCTCTCCGAATACTGTATTTGTTCTCGTTTCGTGAAGACGGCATTTCTTACACCCCGCAACTGCCTTTTCTAGATTGCTCAATGGTGAGGTATGCGGACTCCTGACGTTAATCTTTTCAAAACCCATGTATTTCAGAAGTACTAAGATTTCTTTGAGCTTATTCTTTTTACAATCTTCCACGAGAGTTCATCCTTTCTGCACTTAAATGGCTCTTCACCGCCAGGGAATATTAGAAAACCCGATGTAAAATCACTCCCTATAGAACTTATGTCATTTGCCACCATAAGATCCACTTCTTTCTCTTTCATCTTTTCCTTTGCATAAGAAAGTAAGTTGTCTGATTCAAGAGCAAAACCAACAACGGACTGTTCTTTCTTCCTATTTTTTAAATTCAGAAGGATATCCAGGTTCTTCTTAAGTTTTAGGTCTAATTTCTCTTTCTTTTTTATTTTTTTAGCACTTGAGGTACATGTAAAGTCAGAGACTGCTGCACTCATAAAAAGGTAATCTACTCTGTCCCAGCGTTTCAATATTTCCTCCTGCATCTCTCGTGCATTTTCTACTCTAATCAGGTTATAAGGGAGATTCTCATCGTCTTTTGAACTTGTAATTCCCATTATCAACTCAGGCTTACCATTAGCCATATAGCAACACTTTGCAAGTGAATAAGCCATCCTCCCTGAAGAACGGTTAGTGATATATCGGACTGGATCTATCTTTTCACGGGTTCCACCTCCTGTTATAAGGCAATAAGAGCCTTTTAACAAATCAGGAGTTAAGGCTTTCTCTATCTCAAGGACTATACGGGAGGCAGCAGGAAGCCGCCCTTTTCCCATACCCTCATACGCAAGTTCTCCTGTATCAGGTTCAATCACAGTTCCTCCAGAATCCCTTAGACGGTTGATATTTTTCTGTAATATTGGATTATTATACATTCTATAGTTCATTGATGGGAAAAAGAGGATTTCCCCGTCAAATGCTGAAATTACCGTGGAAAGCAGGTCATCCGCTATTCCAGACGCTGCTTTACCTATGATATTATAGTCAGCCGGCACGATACATAAAAGTGATGCTTCTTCTGCAAGAGAGATATGCGTTACGCTTCCTTCCCATAGGGAGGGAATGAGGCCATCAGATAGAGTAGCGATTACAAGGGGTGAGACAAACCGTTTAGCGTTTTCAGTCATCACTACCTTCACCCTTGCATCCTTTCTCTTCAGGGTTCTTATTAATTCCGGAACCTTATAGGCAGCAATACCTCCTGTTATACCGAGAAGAATAGATTTACCTGCAAGGGGATTCAAGATCTAATCCTCCTTTTCAATCACCTCATAGCGTACCTTGCCATCAACATAATGTTCTATTGCCTTATATACAGGGTGTTCGACTGTAGTGCGCCCTAAAGAGCTTAGCCATTCGGCTTCCTTCCCCATTATAACAATAGCCTTGTAGATATTTTTTTCTTTCTCCCTGACCTTTTCCGTTGAATACAACATTATACCTCCATTCTATCTATTGAGTGCCTTTCGGCAATAATTATTGATTTAATTACTAGAATAGTTTCTTCCAGATTGTTATTAACGACAACATAATCAAAATTCCTCACTTTTTCAATCTCCAGAAGAGCATCTTCTAAACGATTATTTATTTCCTCCTTATTATTCATACCACGCTTCTTTATTCGGCGCAGTGTTTCCTCCATATTCGGGGGAAGAAGAAACACCGATACTACATCTTTGATCTTTTCTCTTATACTCTCTGCCCCTTGAATATCAATATCTATAATAACATCCTTCTTGTTGGAAAGATATTCCATAATCATATCCCCTGGAGTACCATAATAATGATTATGAACCTTTGCCACTTCAAGAAACCTTCCCTCCCTCTCCCATCTTTTGAATTCCCTCTCAGTTAAAAAGTGGTAATCCCTTCCTTCTTTTTCTTCCCTTCTCTTCTTTCTGGTAGTTGCGGAAATTGAGTAAACTAAATTATCCATATTTTCAACCAGTATTTTACATAAAGTTGTTTTTCCTGCCCCTGATGGCCCTGCTATGATTATAATCATTCTATATTTTCTACCTGCTCTCTCATTTCATCAAGAAGTTCCTTTAGGTCTATTACACGATGAACAACCTCAGAAGAAAACGCCTTGGCCCCTACGGTATTAATCTCCCTTGCCATCTCTTGCAGGAGAAACCTGAGGCGTCTACCAACAGCTCCATCCATGCCCAAAAGCTCACTAAAGTAACTAATATGGCTTCTCAACCTAACCAATTCCTCATCCACATCCCCCTTAAAAGCAAAAAGGTTTATATCATCCCTTGAAATCTCTATATCAAGATCTTTCAATCTCTTGATATCTCCGAGTATCTTTTCTTTCTGCTCCTTTGAACTCTCCCTGGCTCTACCTTGAATGAACTCAAGTGCTTCTTTAAAACAGTTGACCTTTTCAGTAAGGTCATTTTTTATGAACTCGCCTTCCCGTTCCTTTGTTTTTATAAGGTCATCGAGAAGTCCTTCGATAAATGATTCCAGTTTTTTCCAGTGAATCTCAATAATTTTCCTGTTTTTGAAAACATCCGGAACACTGGATAACAAGGCAAGATCAATGTCCCCTTTTAGATTGAATTTTTTCTTAAGCGTAAGTAGTCTCTCTATGTACAATTCAATATTTTTCAAGTAGAGGGGAGAGTTAAAATAATTATCATTCTCAAAACAAATAGTCATTTCTACTCTGCCTCTTTTAATTCTTTCTCTGACCTTACCATATATCAGCGTCTGATATGGCTGGAATGGTTCAGGCAACGATAGATTAACATCAAGGAATTTGCTATTAACGGAAGTAAGATTACACCCTATCTGACACCCATCCAGCTCTATAGAACTGTAAGTAAACGCCGTCATTGATTTCATCGTTCAATTAAAAGGGTCACAGGACCATCATTAACAAGTTCGACTTCCATTCTTTCTCCAAAAAAACCTTTCCTACAGGTAACAAGCCCATTCAAGCAATCAAAAAAATAATCAAAGAGTTCTCTCGCTCGATTTGGAGAAGCAGCAAGAGTAAACTCAGGTCTCCTTCCCTTATCCGTATTACCGTAGAGTGTAAATTGTGGAACAATTAAAGCTTCTCCTTTAATATCAGCCAGAGAAAAATCAAATTTACCATTATTTTCAAAGAGCCGCAACTGATAAATCTTATTCGCAAGATATTTTGCAGTCTCTTCATTGTCGTCCTTTCCAATACCCACAAACAGCAATAATCCTCTCCCTATAGAATTACATCCTACTTCGGAATCTTTATTTTTATCTTTAGAGGAGGGGGTTTTTCTAACTTTAGCCCTTGCAACCCGCTGAATTAGAACCCGCAATATTACATCCTGAATTTCCCGAAGTCCTCTGGATTTATATCTTCCATATACTTTTTGATATCCTGAATCTTCTGGTCCTCCCCAATTTCCAGCTCAATACCCCCCTTATCCAAAACCGCCTCTGTAACATAGATAGGCACTTTATTCTTGGAAGCAATGGCAAGAGAGTCACTGGGACGAGAATCTATTTTAAATATTGCATTTCCCTTTTTTAAATAGATCTCTGCATAATATGTATCATCTTCCAATGAAGAAACTACAACCTCTGAAACATCGACTTTAAGCCCTCTAAGTATATCCAGAATAAGATCATGGGTTAGAGGACGCTTAAACTTCTCTCCTCGAAGCCCCTGCGAGATTGCTTCAGCTTCGTAAGGACCTATCCATATCGGTAGAATTCTCTTTTTTTCACTCATTTCTCTAAGAAGAACAACGGGTGAATTGGAAGTTTTATCTATTGCAATACCCGCAATTTCAACCTTAATCACCTGTTTCCCCCACCAACTCCACTGGCTCTACCAGGAGATGTATATTAGCCTTAACATCCTGAAAAAGAGAGATTTCTATATCATAAGTTCCTATTTCCCTTATTGAACCTTCAAGTTTTATGCTCTTTTTTTCTATCTCATAACCCCTTTCTGAAAGTGCTTCTGATACATCTTTACTAGTTATAGAACCGTAAAGTTTGCCTTCCTTGCCTGCCTTAGAGCCTATGGTTATCTCTATGCCTTCTATTTCCTCTTTTAAAACCTCTGCGGCTTTTCTCTCCTTTTTGCCTCTCTTCTTATGGAATTGATCCTCGGCTTCAAAAGCAGCTCTACCACCTTTAGTATTCCTTATAGCTAACTTCCTGGGAATCAAATAATTCATGGCATACCCATCAGCAACATTAATCACATGACCTCTCTCTCCAAGATGTGGATGATCTTCTAATAGTATAACTTCCATATTTTACCTACCAGTATGTGGTTTCAACAAATGGGAGTAAGGCGATTTCTCTTGCCTTTTTCACCGCTCTGGTAAGTTTTCTCTGATGTTTCGGGCAAACCTTTGTTATTCTTGACGGCAGCAATTTTCCACTTGGTGTGATAAATTTCTTTAATAGACCCGTCTCCTTATAGTCAATTTCATCTATACCATTTTTACAGAAATAACAATTTCTTTTCCTTCTTTCAGATGACACTATCTTCCTCCTTAATTTAGTTCATTTTTTAACGATAAACTGCTGATTCTTTACTATTTTATGTAGATTTATCTCATAGTCAAGTCCCAGAAATTTATTTTGTTGGGAGATAGGTGTATGGGTGTATGGGTTAAAGGACTAAAGCTGGAGGAGTTGACAATAAGAATAGTCTTATATATATTTATACGAAGCGAGAGTGGCGGAACTGGTAGACGCGCTGGACTTAGGATCCAGTACTAGCAATTTAGTATGGGGGTTCGAGTCCCCCCTCTCGCATTATGTTTTATTAATATTATTGGGGGAAAAAGAATGGAGAGTGTGAAAATAAGCATAAAAGAAAAAGATATCGAAAAAGGAATGGAAAATCTTGCCGAAGAATGGAAGAAAGAGGTTACGCTCCCTGGTTTCAGGAAGGGAAAGGCCCCCATTCAGCTAATTAAAAGCCGCTTAAGGGAACAACTGCGAGCAGAAGCCCTCGAGAAACTCATCGGAGAAACAATGGTATCTGCTATGGAAAAATACGAACCATTTATCTATGGACCACCTCAGCTGAAAAATTTCAACGAATCAGATGGAAATGTTGAATTTGAAACATTACTTGACGTTCCGCCAAATATTGATATCGACCTGACTAATATAAAAATAGAGAAAGGGAAGAAAAAGGACATTGAAATATCTGGTGAACTTAAACGCCTGCAGGAAATTAATAGTGAACTCCAATCAGTTAGCAGAGGAATAAAGAAGGGGGATGTCGTATTCTTAGACATAATAGGCAGTGATGAATCCATTTCTAACTACTCTTTTACTGTGCAAAATGATTCCTTTTCCCAGGAAATTGAAGGCTTAAAAGGTGCTGAGGAAAAAGAAGTGGAAACAAAGTTTCCAGAGGATATTCCCATTAGAACCCTTGCGGGGAAAAAGAGTAAGGCTATGGTGAAAATAGTTGAAGTAAAGAAACAGGTTCTGCCAAAACTCAACGATGACTTTGCAAAGGACCTTGGATTCGATAATATGAAGGAACTCAAAGTACACTTAAAAGAAGGAATTACGGATGAAGCAGCAGAGGAACAAAAGGAGGCGCAAAAGAGAGAAATCCTCGAAGAACTCGTAAATTTATCAAAAGATGTAGAGGTCAGTCCAGCGCTCTTAGATATTCAAAAGGGGAAAGGACTTTCAGAAGAGAATGCAATCAGAGGAGCAAAAGAACTGATATTACTTGATGCTATCGCAGTAAAGGAAGGTCTCAGCGTTGAAGAAAAAGAACTCGACGAATGGATGGAAAAGATAGCTGAATCACAGGATGATGAAATGGAAGAAATGGGGGAAGAAGCTATCCGTTTTGTAAAACGCTCTATTCTAAGAAATAAAGCCCTTGATTATATAGTAGAAAAGGTCAAAAAGGAGGGTAAAGTTGAATAATTCAATACCAATCCCATACGTAATTGAAAAAACAGCACAGGGAGAACGTGCTTATGATATATACTCTCGACTGTTAAAAGACCGTATAATCTTTATAGGCTCTACCGTTGATGAAATCGCTTCCAATTCAGTAATTGCACAATTACTATTTCTTGAAGCTCAAGCCCCTGAAAGGGATATACATCTTTATATAAATAGTACTGGTGGAAGCGTTTCTGACGGTCTCGCAATATATGATACAATACAGTATATCCGCTGCCCTATTTGCACAATATCAATTGGAATATCTGCATCCGTTGCAGCAGTACTACTCACAGCAGGAGCAAAAGGAAAAAGATACGCTCTTCCAAATTCCCGTATACTTCTGCATCAACCTTCAGGTGGATACAGCGGAGTAGCAGCTGACATTGAAATTCATGCTGAAGAAATTATAAAGATGCGAGAAAGGATAAATAGGATACTTTCAAAACACACGGGGCAGCCATTAAAAAAGATTGCAAGGGATACGGATAGAGACTTCTGGATGACTGCGGAAGAAGCACGTGATTACGGGCTAATAGACGAAGTAATAAAATCCAGGAAGGAAATCAGTGAGAAAGGAGTTTAAGAAGGCGTCCTGTGCCTTTTGTGGAAAACCTTACTCAAGCGCTTCAAGGCTCATAGCCGGCAAGGATGGATCCTACATATGTGAGGGTTGTATTGAATTATTTGCAGATTTCCTCAGAGATGAAAAGGAAATACGTATAGCAGATATACCAGAAAGGATTCCAACCCCTCGGGAAATCAAGGAGCATCTGGATAAATATGTTATCGGTCAGGAAAAGGCAAAGAAAATCCTCTCGGTAGCCGTATACAACCACTATAAAAAAATAAAGCACAAGACCAGTGATGTAGAGATGGATAAATCCAACATCCTTCTCATAGGTCCTACCGGCGTGGGTAAAACGCTGCTTGTTCAAACCCTTGCGCAATTCCTTGATATTCCTCTTGCTATTTCGGATGCAACCTCTCTCACCGAAGCAGGATATGTGGGTGAAGATGTTGAGAATGTCCTTGTCCGCCTACTTCAAGCTGCAAATTACAATGTTGAACTCGCAGAGATAGGAATAGTATATATTGATGAGCTGGACAAGATAGGGAGAAAATCAGAAAACCCCTCTATCACCAGAGATGTCTCGGGTGAGGGTGTCCAACAGGCATTACTTAAAATAATTGAAGGGTCTACCGTTAATGTTCCTCCAAAAGGAGGCAGAAAACACCCTGAACAGGACTTTATTCAGTTAAATACAAAGAACATCCTGTTCATAGCCGGTGGCACTTTTGGAGGACTTGAAAGAATCATAAAGGACAGATTGAAAAAACAATCAATGGGATTTAATGCACCTGTTTCGCCTGAAAAGACGGATAGTCCAGATATTTATATGCAGAAGGTAGAACCACATGATCTAATACATTATGGTCTTATCCCTGAATTGGTCGGAAGGTTACCAGTGATAGCAGCTCTTCATGAGCTCACCATATCTGACCTTATCAACATATTGACAAAACCCAACAATGCACTCCTCAAGCAATATAAAAATTTATTTGATTGGGATGGTATAAAATTGTCATTTACAAAGGCTGCGATTCTTGAAATTGCAAGAAAAGCCAATGAAATGGAAACTGGTGCTAGAGCACTTCGCGGGGTAATTGAGGAACTTATGCTCGATCTTATGTTCTATCTCCCGGAAGACAAGAATGTTAAGTCCTGTAAAATCAGAAAAACAACTATTACTAAAGGGGCACCTCCAGAATTCATCCGGGATAATAGAGTAAGGAAGGCTGAGTGAAGGAAAATTCTCTTCGAGTATTACCCGTAATACCTCTTGCAGATACTGTAATATTCCCTGGTATTACCTCTCCTGTAATCACAGTTAGAGAGATATCCAGAATTGCGGTAGATCAATCGATTTCCAATTATAACAGAAAGGTGGTCGTAGCAACTCAGAAGACTCCTGAATTAGATTCGGCTACATCCAGCAATCTCTACAAAGTAGGCGTGCTTGCAGAAATCTCGAGTGTGATTCCTATATCAGATGATGCTGTCCGCTGTAATATCAGAGGTCTTGAAAGAGTTCATATAGCTGATTTTACCTTAAAATCAGGAACCATCTTTGCACATTATAGTAAAATGAAAGGCACAGATTCCGATCGTTCATTAGATAGAATAGTACGGACAAAATTATTAAATCTCTATGGAGAATATGTAATGAAAAACCCCCTGATAACAGAGGAATTTATTTCGTTAGCAAGGAAGATAAAAGACATAAAAGAAACGATTAATTTTATAGCCTCTAACTCATTTATTCCGGTTGAATCAAAGATAAAAATCCTGAAAACTAAAGATTTACAAAAACAATTCTTTTTACTCCTTGAAATGCTACGGACCGAGATTGAGCTCAGAGACCTGCAGGATAATATAAACAAAAAAGTTAAAGAAAGACTCGAAAAAAACCAGAAAGAGTTCTTCCTCAATGAACAATTGAAGATAATAAGAAAAGAATTGGGTAAGGAAGAAGATGAACGTATCCATAAATTAAGAGAACAGATGGAAAATAAAAAACTCCCCGAAAATATAGGAAATAGAGTCAAAGAGGAGATGGAACGACTGAAAAAGATCCCTTCAATTTCTCCAGAATTCGGTGTTCTTTACAACTATGTCGAATGGTTACTCCGTCTCCCCTGGACTAAATCCATACAAAATCCGGTAGACCTCGAAAAGACAAAAAAAATCTTAGATAAAAACCATTACGGGCTTCTCGATATAAAGGAACGAGTCCTTGAATATCTCTCTGTCCTTAAATTAAAGGGTGGAGGTGTTGGACATATACTGTGTTTTATAGGACCTGCAGGAGTGGGTAAAACATCCCTTGGGAGATCTATTGCAGAAGCACTGGGAAGACCGTTTGTTAGAGCATCTTTAGGGGGTATAAAAGACGAAGCCGAAATTAGAGGGCACAGAAGAACATATGTCGGCTCGATGCCTGGAAAAATCATTCAGAAGATGGCTTCCGCAGGTATTAAAAACCCGGTATTCCTTCTTGATGAAGTTGATAAGATTGGACAGGACTTTAGAGGAGACCCGTCCAGTGCACTCCTTGAGGTTCTTGACCCTGAGGTAAATCATGAATTCAACGACCATTATATCGAGGAAGGGTTCGACCTTTCCAAGGTCCTCTTTATAACAACTGCCAACGCCACTTACACCATACCACCCACCCTCCTGGACAGGATGGAAATCATTCACCTTCCCGGTTATCTCGAACACGAGAAGGTAGAAATTGCAACTAATTATCTAATTCCAAAAGTATTAAAGGAGAGCGGATTAAAAAAAGGTCAATTACATATTTTCAAACCGGTACTTCATAAACTTGTAACAGAGTATAGTAGAGAAGCAGGAGTGAGAGAATTGGAACGATTGCTTATTCGTCTTTCTCAAAAGGCAGCAAAAGAGATAGCCTTCGAGGGGAAGAAAAAGGTAAAGGTGACAAAAAGAAATCTGAAAAATTATCTTGGCGTACCAAAATTCAATATATATAAAAAGCGTCAAGATGGTCGGATTGGAGTGGCAAATGGTCTTGCGGTAACAAGAAATGGCGGAGAAATCATTCAGGTAGAGGCACGCACTATGGAAGGAAGCGGTGAACTTACACTCACGGGTCAACTTGGTGAAGTTATGCAAGAATCTGCAAAGGCAGCTCTGAGTCTTATAAGGAGTAACCATAAGAACTACGGATTGGATAAGAATTTCTATAAGAAAATCGACCTGCATATACATGTTCCCGAGGGTGCAGTTCCGAAAGACGGGCCATCTGCTGGAATCACAATATTCTCCGCTATACTCAGTGCTCTTACGGGGAAACCTGCTAAAGGTAACCTGGCTATGACTGGAGAAATTACACTATCCGGAGATGTCCTACCTATCGGTGGTCTCCGAGAAAAACTCGTAGCTGCCCAGAGTGCTAACTTTAAAGAGGTAATTCTACCGGCAGAAAACAAAGCAGAGATTGATTCATACGGAAGTGAGATAAAAAGAGGACTTAAGCTAATCTTTGTTGAAGACACCACAAAAGTAGTTAAATATATATTCCCGAAATGAATAGGTGGTCACCTTTCCGTTCCATTATTCTGGTTTATGTGAGTATAATCATAATAGGAACACTCCTATTGCTCATTCCTCAATCCACTTATGGAATCTCATTCATTGATGCATTATTTGCTTCCGCATCAGCCACATGTGTCACAGGTCTTATTGTAAAAGATACCGCTACCAATTTTACCTTCCTGGGTAAGGGTGTCATCTTATTCCTTATCCAGATAGGTGGAATGGGATATATGGCGTTTGCCAGCTTATTTATGACTCTCTTTCGCATAAAACCGGATGTAAAGCAAAGTATGGTTGTGAAAGAGGAATTTGGACTATTTAGCAGAGAAAAAATATCCCAATTCTTACGACTCGTTGTTTTGACGACCCTTGGCTTTGAATTTTTAGGTATTATATTACTCTATTTTGGATTCAGACAGGCAGGATATTTAGTAAATGATGCAATCTCTCATTCTGTCTTTCAATCAGTTAGCGCCTTTTGTAATGCGGGATTCAGTTCCTTTTCCACAAATTTAGCCAACTTCTACATGATACCCTTAGTAGCACTGACCGTCCCCTTTTTATTTATCACTGGAGGTCTTGGATTTGTGGTCCTAAGGGAAATTTTCGAACGTGTAGGTGGGATTAGAAATCGCCTGTCTCTGCACAGTAGAATAGTTCTTCTCTCTACTCTTACACTCATAGCTACAGGGAGTGTTATGGTTTTCATTCTGGAACTCGGTAATAAGTTATCTAACTTTCCATTGATGGACAAGATAATTATTTCATTTTTTACAGCTGTAACTCCAAGGACGGCTGGTTTTTCACTCATAGATATTTCTGGTCTGCTTCCAACCACCCTCATCCTTTTAATGATCTTTATGTTTATAGGCGCTTCACCAGGCGGAACAGGGGGAGGCATAAAAACCACAACCTTTGTAATACTCAATTTTTTTATGGCTTCGAAGATAAAAGGACGGAAATCAGTAAATATTGAAAAGAGGAGAATATCAGAAGAACAGGTAAATAAAGCATTGACACTTTTCCTTATTTCATTAATATTAATAATATCTATGGTGGGAATTTTGAGCTTTACAGAAAGAGAAATTATAAAGGAGAGAGGATTATTGCCAGTTATATTTGAAGAATTCTCCGCCTTTGGAACTGTTGGATTATCTATGGGTTCATCAAAAGCACCGAACTTAAGTCTTTCCTATGATTTCTCTGTTATAGGAAAATTGATTATAATTTTGACTATGATGGCAGGAAGGGTGGGACCACTTACCATTGCTGCAATGGTGATGCATGGTAGATTCATAGAAAGCGTAAAATATCCTTTGGCGAGAGTGCAAATAGGATGATTGGAAAAAAGAATTCAGAAAAAAGACAGGATTTTGTTGTAGTTGGACTGGGAACATTCGGGCTTACCGTTGTCGATGAACTCATAAAACAGGGCTGTCATGTCACTGCGATCGATAACAATGAAAGGATAGCAGATATAGCTTCAGAATTCGCAATAGATGTCATAGTAGCAGATGCACGTTCCAGAAAACCTTTGGAAGAGGCTGGAGTAGCTGATGCTGATGCTGCAATCGTCTCCGTGGGAGAAGACCTTGAAGCTTCATTTCTTGCAACCCTCCACCTTAAGGAATTTGGTATTCCCTACATTGTAACCAAGGCAACCTCAAAGGCTCAAGGTGAAATCCTTCTAAAGATTGGAGCAGATAGAGTAGTATATCCTGAAGAAGAGATGGCAGAGAAACTTGCGCAACAACTCCTTCACCCCAATATTATAAATTATATCCAGCTTACAGATGAAGTTGGCATTCTGGAAGCCCCAACCCCCGATTCATTTGTAGGGAAATCACTTAAGGAACTATCCCTTAGAAACAAATATGGACTTAATTTAATAGCAATAAAGAGAAAGATAAAAAAAGAAGGCAAAAATAACGTAATTGATGAGGTAGTAGAAGTGCCCTCTGCTCTGGAAAAAATAAAGGAAGGGGACACTCTTCTTGTAATAGGACGTCAGGATCATCTCAAAAAGTTTAAAAATATGCAACGGGAGGGCAGTGATACAGAAGGGAATTGAGCAATACAATACTGGAGACTTATTCACAAGTATCCCTACTTCTTTAGTTCTTATAGACAATAACAAAAAAGTTCTTAAAGCTAACCCGGAAGCCAGGAAACTCCTTGGAAAAAATATTGAATCCATGAATCTTGAGGAGGTTTTCAAGAGTGAGAAACAGGGAATATTTGATAGAGCTTTACAGGGAGCAACCATTGAAAGGCAAGTGATAGAGGTTAATAATATTCCAATTGGGTTCAGTGCTTCTCCCATACGTAACAGAGAGAATAAAATCACAGGAGCAATGATAATCCTCCGTAGCCTTACCGAGATAAAAGAAATGGAGGAAAAATTAAGAAGAAAAAATCGCCTTACAGCCCTTGGGGAAATGGCAGCCGGAATGGCACACGAAATTAGAAATCCCCTTGCAGCCATCAAGGCGGGTATTGAGTGTCTAACTAAGGATTTTACAGAAGAAAGCAATGCCTCTGAGTATATCAGAATAATCCTCAAAGAAATTAACCGCCTGGATCATATCCTCAATGATATGACAACTTATGCAGCACTCCGACCCTCCTACAAAACCGAATTGAATCTAAACAATATTATCCGTCACTCATTGATTATGTTCGAGGAAAAAATGAAAGAAAAAAATATCCAGATAAATGACCACTATGATGGAGAACTTACATTTATTGCAGATGAGGATCAGATAGTAACTGTGATAAATAACCTTCTTCTTAATGCAATTGATGCTATAGAAAAAGATGGAACAATAGAGATGTCAGCTATTGGAACGAAAGATAGTATAAAGTTCAGTATAAGTAACGTTGGTAGGAAAATACCGGAAGATATATTACCAAAGATATTTATTCCATTTTTTACCACAAAAAGTAAAGGTTCCGGATTGGGTTTGTCAATAGTTAACAGGATGGTTCAGAATCATAACGGAACCATAAAAGCCTACAATTGGGAAAAGGGAGCGTGTTTTTCAGTTACATTACCAAAGGGATTATAAATGGAGAAAAAAATACTAATAATTGATGATGAAAAGAATCTGGCCCAATTTTTACAAGACATATTATCAGAATTGAATGAGGAAGGTGATGACATATACACAATAAAAAAGGCTTTTAATGCTACTGATGGATTGAATATTGCAATGGATTTTAAGCCAGACCTTGTGCTTCTGGATATCAAATTACCGGATAAATTCGGCACAGAGGTGCTCTCCGATTTAAAACAAGAAGATAGTGATATACAGGTGATAATAATGACTGGTCATGCATCAATTGAGACCGCAGTCCACTCCATTCGTGAGAAAGCCTATGATTATATACAGAAACCACTTCCTACAAAAGACCATCTAAAAACCCTGGTGAAGAATGCATTAGAGAGACGCCAATTACTCCTGGACAAAAAGACCTTACTCCTTGAATTATCAGAAGTTAATGAGACACTCGAAGAGGCAAACCTGGTTCTTCAGGACGAGAAATTATTGGTGAATAAACGTCTAAAGAAGAAATTCTTAGAACTCTCGCGTCTTAACACTTTTTCTCAAACCTTACTCCATTATAATGACTTAGCAGGTTTGATTGAGGATGCACCAAAGAAGATAGCCGAAACAACCGAATCGGGTGGTGCAATACTCATTTTAAAGGAAGGTAAGGACGATAAATATGTAGTGCATTCTACAGCAAACGATGTATCTCTATCCCCGGGTGACACCATAAAAGTAGGTGAAGGACCGTTTGGACTTGTTAATAACAAAGGACCCTGGGAAACCGATGAATATATTTGCTGTCCCCTATCCTTTGGGGATGAAGCGCTCGGGGTTCTTGCAATCAAAAAGAAGAACGGAATTTCAGCTGACCTGATTGCTACAATAGCAGCCAATCTATCCGTTTCCCTGCACAATGTTATGCTATATGACACATTGAAAGCCAGCTATCTCGAGGCCATTCTCGCACTTATTATGGTGCAGGAAACAGCGGACCCAGAGATAAAGGAACACAGTCAGAGGGTAAGTGATTTATCTCTAAAGATTGCAGAAAATTTAAATATCCCACAAAAAGAGAAGAAAAATATAAGATACGCTGCTCTCTTACATGACCTGGGGAAAATCAGTCAGAAAAAAATTGACGCAGCAGCAGCCTCTGCAAGGATTATAAGTCCCATTAAATTCTTAAAAGAGACCAGAAACATCCTGAAACACCTCTGTGAAAATTATGATGGGTCAGGGAAACCAGACAATCTCTCTGCCGAAAACATCCCAATCGGGTCAAGAATAATCTGCCTTGCTAATAGAGTTGAGGAACTGCGCTCGGAAAATAAAGAAAAAACAGAAATCATAAACGAGATTGAGCAGGGTGAGGGTACTCTCTACGACCCAGAAATATCAAAAACATTAAAAGCCCTACTATAACCAGGAGATATGCTATCTTGCAAGACCGTTGGAGAATACTGGAAGGAGAAATTCGGAAGAAAGGTCTATAGAATCAGTATTGACGCTGGCTTTACCTGTCCCAACAGGGATGGCACAAAAGGTAGGCAACCCTGTATTTTTTGTGATGAAAGAGGAAGTAGACCACATTATGTAGAACCTTCTCTTTCGATAAGAGAGCAGGTAAAAAAGAGCATTAAAGCACTTAAGAAAAGAGGGATAAACCTATTTATTGCTTATTTTCAGGCATTTACGAATACTTATGCTCCTGTCTCATTTCTTCGTGAAAAGTATTATGAAGCACTGAATTTTCCAGAAATAGTGGGTATCTCTATATCAACAAGACCAGATTGCATAAATCACGAAAATCTTGACCTCATAGCGAAGATAGCAAAGGATTATTATACAATAATTGAATTAGGCATTCAATCGGTCCATCAGAAATCCCTTGATAGGGTTGGGAGAAAGCATACCGTAGAAGATAGTCAAAGAGCCGTTAAAATGATAAAAAAAAGGGAGAATATTGAACTCGTGGCTCACTTAATAATTGGTCTACCCGGAGAGAATGAAGAGGATATCATAGAAACCGCTGATACTATAACAAAATGGGGTATTGATGGAGTAAAATTACATCATCTATATGTAGTTAAGGGAACAGCCCTCGAAGAGGAGTATAAAAAGGGGGAAATAAAGGTTTTTGAGGACCCTTTTGAATATGCAACTATCGCGACAAAAGTAATACAACACCTCTCCCCCTCCATTATAATACATCGATTCTCGGGTTATGCTCCAAAAGAAGAATTAGTAGCTCCTCTCTGGACATCAAACCGCCACATAGCGAGACAGCTGATTCTTGGACAATGAATGGAGTCCGGAGTCAACCGAAACCGCAGATGAATATGGTTAAATAGTTGAGTAGTTGAGTCGTTGATTAGGAAAAACCCAATGAACCCAACGAACCTTATCAACGCAATGGACGCAATAAACGCTATGAACCTAAGACCCAACACCCTCCCACTTGACAAACATGCAAATAAAATTAAATAGAAGGTGTGGCGCCATCGTCTAGCCCGGCCTAGGATACATGGTTCTCAGCCATGTGACCGGGGTTCAAATCCCCGTGGCGCTACCATTACCAATTGGGGAGTCGTCTAATGGTAGGACACAGGATTCTGGTTCCTGGTGTTGGGGTTCGAATCCCTACTCCCCAGCCATTTTCTAAAAACTTCGTTTTTGGTTGATTCGTTAAATAGTAAAATAGTAAATTAGTCCCCCTTGTAAAAACTCCGTTTTTAGTTGAATTGTTAAATAGTTAAGTCGTTAATTAGTCCCCCATACTCCCACTTATAAAACATATTGGGTAAAAATACTGGGGACGGAGGTTGTACAGTATGTACAGCCTCGCTTTTCCACACTTTTATTCATCCTGTCATATCTGTCTACCTCCGTCACCATCCACACACTTCTCATATATAAAAGGCAAATAATTGAAAATTGAAGACCTGTCCCCTACATTACTTTTTAAAGCCATGTATGGACACGGTTAAATCTGATTTACATAATGATTATAATATTATAATAGAATAGTAGACCTCACTCTGTTAATTCTACTACGAGTAGTGGTTCGGTGATCCGTACCTCTATGAGAATTTCTTGTGGGAAAGCCCTTCAGGGCTTGATTGATCTCCCCTATCTCCCTTCCAGTCTAACTGCACCACCAATCACCTGAACTTCTCTGAATATTTACTTTTTAATCTTGACATTTGTCACCAGACAAACTATAATACTTACATAAATGTCTGGTAATAGAAGTCCCTCAAACATAGAAGAATTTTGCAAAAAATCTTTCCATAAATTCTTAAAAAAAGATGATAGCATAAAAAATATAGAATGGTGTATAGGAAATAACCCTCCTGATTACATTCTTAAATTAAAAAATAAAAGTTTTGCAGTAGAAGTAACAACAATTATGGAGAAAATCGAAGTAGGTAAGGGTAGCATAGGACTTGTTTCAATACAAAAATCTTTGCAAAGGTTACTGGATGAAATTGAAAAGGAAGCTCTATCACAAGGTATTTTAAGAGGTTCATATGCAGTTTCTTTTAATAAACCAGTTAGTGACTTTCGAAAGGAAAGGATTGCAATAAAAGATGCATTATTAAATTTCATTAAGGAAACAAAAAACGAACAAAATACGGGAGAGATAAGAATCTATAAAAAGGTAGATGAAAAAATAAGTGTACTAAAGGTAGACGAAAGTCCTAATCGTATTTACTTTGGACCAGCATTAGCAAGAGCCAAATGGCACGGTGAAGCAAAACAAGAAGCATTGGAAATTATTCAACAAATTATTGATAATAAAACTAAAAAACTTTCTAAAATATCATTACCTAAAATTCTACTAATATATAACCATCATTCATTCATGGATCTAGAGGATTATAAGAATTTTTGTATCAGCATCGAACGTAAACAGGAGTTTCATTCTATTTTTATAGTGGAGAATGTGGATAAGGGAATCACTTTATGTAGTGAAGGTTTTTAATTTGCAAGCAACCTTAAATCTTAATTATCGACAATTACCACTTCTTAAACATGTAAATTGGGTCAAATCTCAACATTGGACAATTTCTCTTTTTTCAAGATTTCTTAATTCCCTTAATGGCAATCAATCGAGAGCACCTACCTATCTTCTTCATCAGTTGATTTCCGTGCGTAAATGACATAATTGAACATTATTTAAAGAATACTTTAGTTGAATGGATAGAGAACATTAATTCCTTCATTATTGTCGCCTTTTGACATAATAATATCTTTTTTTATTTCCAAGGTTTCAATTTTACATCAATTCTCTTATCAACTCTCCAAATGGATATTCTCATAACAAAAGAGAGTATGGATCAGGTCTTGATTTTTTGAATTTTAGAATGTAATGAATATTTTAGAAAGAAAGAATTTAAACCAAAACCAGAATTCATAACCTGGTATAATGAAAATGTATATTTGGGTTAAATTAGAATTTTTTACTTAATTATAAAAAAAATTATGACAAATGGACAACATAGTCGTCAGTCATCAGTCGGTAGTTACTGGTCAAAAAACAAAAACTATTGACCGAAGACCGAGGACGGCTGAGGGCTAAAAAACAATTCGTGTAATTTGTGCTATTCGTTGTTCCGTATATAGATTCTTCGAATCTAAATTAAATTGATAAATAGAAAATAGTTAAATAGTAATGTTGGGATTTAGTCTCTAATATGCAGGCTCAATTGCTAATAACCGACTCCTATTTTAATATTGTGAGCTTTTTTGTAGCCTTTGAATTACCTGCCTCCATACTGAAGAAGTAAATTCCTGTTGGTACTCTTTCTTTATACTTATTTTTAACATTCCACCTTACTGTATGATAGCCGGCTTTTTTATTTCCCTCTACGAGAGTCTTTACCAATTTCCCTGAAAGGTCGTAAATCTTCAGTGAAACCTTAGAGTCAACTGTTACCTGATACCTTATAGCAACATCTCCGTTCGTTGGATTCGGATACGCCTCCAACTTGACATTCTGAGAATTAGCGAAGAAGTCCTCTTCTTCTACTCCTCCTGTAGTAGAATACTTAATCGTCGTATAGTCATACTCGGTGCCTGAACCATAACTTCCCCCTGTCACATATACATTACCATTTCCATCTAATGCAATTGCATATGCCTTATCAACGCTATTAGCCGGTCCATCATATCTCTGGATCCACGCAGTATCACCCGAAGGAGTGTATTTTATCGTTGCATAGTCAAAGTCGGTACCCGAACCCACACTCCTTCCTGTTACATATACATTACCACTTCCATCTACTGCAACTGCGGATGCCTGATCTTCGGAATTACCTGGTCCGCTGTATCTTCTAATCCAGGCAATGTCACCCGAAGGAGTATACTTAATCGTCGCATAGTCATAAATAGCACTTGGGGCCTCACTCCATCCTGTCACATATACATTACCACTTTCCTCCACTGCTATCGAATATGCCAAATCATCATTGTTGGCAGGTCCATCGTATGTTCTTATCCAGGCAATGTCACCCGAAGGAGTATACTTAATCGTCGAATAGTCAAAATCGTTGTTTGTATTCTTTGTTGCTCCTGTCACATAGCAATTTCCGGAATCATCTACCGCGATTGCGTTTGCCTCATCCTGGTTGTTATCTACATCATATCTTTTAATCCAGGCGGTGTCACCCGAAGAAGTGTATTTAATCGTCGCGTAGTCAGAATTAGTAAATTCACCCTTACTATATCCTGTCACGTATACATTACTACTGCTATCTATTGCGATTGCGCGTGCCTCACTAATGTCATTAGCCGGCCCGTCATATCTTCTAATCCAATCAATAACACCTGTAGGGGTGTACTTGATCGTCGCGTAATCATAAGAGCTTCTTCCTGTTACATATACATTTCCGTTTTTATCTACTGCTATTCCATATGCTTTATCGGGATTGTCCGATGGGCTATTATATCTTCTAATCCAGGCGGTGTCACCCAAAGGAGTATACTTAATCGTTACATAGTCATAATTAGTGGTTAAATCATAACTCGCTCCCGTTACATATATATTACCACTTTCGTCCACTGCTATTCCATATGCATAATCATAGTGGTCGCTTGGGCCATTATATCTTCTAATCCAGGCGGTGTCACCCGAAGAGGTATACTTAATCGTTGCGTAGTCATAAGTGTTTAAACCCTCACTCCATCCTGTCACATACACATTATTATTGGTGTCTATTGCAATCGCATATCCCCAATCCTCTCCATTGCCCGGTCCGTCATAACTCTTGACCCACTCTTGGGCAAACCCCGAAAAACTAACTGACAAGCAACCCAATAAAATAAACAAACCTAAAATATCCAGAAACTTTTTCACCTTACCTCCTTATTTTTGAGAGTATAAAGATCCTTTTTTCTGTGAAAGCTAATTTTCGATACTTTTGCTTTCTATTCAGAATTATCAGGACTGTTTCTATATATTATAATATGTCATTAATATATTAGAAGTTTTATCGCGTTTGTCAAGCACTTTTTTCCTTAGTAAATGTGTTTCCGCTGTTATGTTGCAGTTATTTTCCTTTAGCTTAAAGTTCTTGATATTGACTTTTGCGGTTCTAAAGAGAGGGATAGGGTCAGACCTTCTTTGAAAAGTGTCAAGGGGTTGGGTTAAATCTTCTTAATCTACCTCCTGGTAAAAATTCTACTTGCAATTTTTCTTTAAGTTATATATAATTTATTATTCTTCTTTAGATGTCTGCGCCATATTTTATTTTATAGAAGGTCGGTTCCCTATTCTTGAAAAGAGTCCGAGGTAATTCTTGGACTAGGTCTGACAGAGGGCAACCGACCTGAATTCTTTTTTTTGTTTATCTCTATATATGGCCTTCTCTCTTTTAATACCTTATATGTAACCGTGGCTAACTTACGAGCTGAGGAGACACTCGCTGCCTTCTTTCCAGCATTCTCCTTTACCATGTTATAATGCATCCTGAAATAGGGAGATACCCGAACAGATGTATGTGCTCCTTCTATAAACGCCCATCTTAGAATTCTGTGGGGTCGGTGCTTGACTTTTGACACTTGATCACCCTCCCCCTTTCCTTTTCTTTGTTCTTTTGTATAATTGGCCGAGGGATGAATATTTTAATTCCTGAAATAGTGAGTATTGCGTTATCTCTGAATATGTCAGTCCTGCTTTATCTTTCAACAAAACCAATAATTCATTTCTTAGGAGCTTTCCTTCCTCGGTATTTGTTTTAAT